>ERZ761607.3635-NODE-3635-length-14654-cov-4.840537_pt1 | contig 14654 bp, 12 predicted proteins | sample MGYA00511164_ERZ761607 | MGnify/ENA primary metagenome ERZ761607 (study PRJEB28899, sample SAMN02445080) | bioreactor sludge metagenome | biome: EBPR sludge | place: Australia: Brisbane, Thorneside Wastewater Treatment Plant | collected 2011-06-22 ...
AGTACGTCGACTGGTACATGGACGGGAAGATCGAGCTCGACGCGCTCGTGACCCACACGATGCCGCTCGAAGACATCAACCGCGCGTTCGATCTGATGCACCACGGCGAGTCGATCCGATCCGTCGTGCTCTACGACTGATCGTCCGCTTCCGAACGTGGCTCGGCCCGCGAAGCGCTCCGCCTCGCGGGCCGCAGCGTTCGTTCGTCACGCACACCGTTCACGCGCACCGTTCGCGCACCTCGTACGAAAGTGATCCGCACGATGAAGCTCGAGAAGACCAAGGCGTACCGCAGCTTCGGCGGCGAGCAGGGCTACTACACGCACGTCTCCGAGGTCTGTGGTGGGCCGATGGAGCTCTCGGTCTACCTGCCTCCGGGCGCGAGCGCGCACGATCGCCGACCGGTGGTCTGGTACCTCTCGGGCCTCACGTGCACCGCGGAGAACTTCACCGCGAAGGCGGGCGCCCAACGCGTCGCGGCGGAGCTCGGGCTGATCGTCGTCGCCCCCGACACGAGCCCGCGCGGCGCGGGCTACCCAGGCGAGGACGAGAGCTGGGACTTCGGCACCGGCGCGGGCTTCTACGTCGACGCGACGACCGAGCCGTGGCGCGCGCGTTATCGGATGTGGTCGTACGTGACCGAGGAGCTGCACGCGCTCGTGCACGCGAGCCTGCCCACGCGCGGACCCGGGCACGAGTCGATCACCGGACACTCGATGGGCGGTCACGGCGCGCTCGTCGCGGGGCTGCGGATGCCGGAGCGCTATCGCTCCGTCAGCGCGTTCGCGCCGATCGTCGCGCCGAGCGAGGTGCCGTGGGGCCACAAGGCGTTCGGCGGCTACCTCGGCGAAGATCGCGCGGCGTGGGCGAAGTACGACGCGACCGCGCTCGTGCGCGCGGGGCACCGACACCCACGACCGATCCGCATCGATCAGGGCGCGGCGGACTCGTTCCTCGCGCGCGAGCTCCAGCCCGAGCGCTTCGAGGCCGCGTGCAAGGAAGCCGGTCAGCCGCTCGAGCTCACGATCCACGAAGGCTACGACCACAGCTACTTCTTCGTGGCGAGCTTCGTGGAAGCCCACCTCCGCTTCCACGCGAAGCATCTCGAGGGCTGAACGTTCGAGACCAGCCCATCGTGTGACGCCGACGTGCGAAGTCGACGTCCACGCGAGCCACGCGGGGGGAACGAGATCGTCGAAGGCGTTCCTCGATCGCCTCGCGCGACGTCGCGTACCCGTCCAGAGTCCGCGCACGTGATCAAGTACCTCGGGTCCAAGCGGCTGCTCTTGCCGCACCTGCTCGCGGGCATCGGCGCGTTCGAGGGCGTGCGGCGCGTGCTCGATCCGTTCAGTGGCACCGCGCGGGTAGGGCGCGCGCTCCGAGGCGCGGGCTACGAGGTGCTCGCGTCCGATCACAACCGCTACGCATCGCTGCTCGCGCGCTGTTACGTGGCCGCCGATCGCGCGCGGGTGGAAGCGCCCGCGCGCGCGTTGCTCGCCGAGCTCGCGGAGCTGGAGCCGCGACCCGGCTACGTGACGCGGACCTTCTGCGAAGACGCACGCTTCTTTCACCCGAAGAACGGCGCGCGCATCGACGCGATCCGCGCGTCCATCGCGGAGCGTGCGCTCGAGCCCGAGCTCGAAGCGGTCGCGCTCGTGTCGCTCCTCGAAGCCGCGGACCGCGTCGACTCCACGACCGGCGTGCAGATGGCCTACCTCAAGCAGTGGGCCACGCGCGCGCACAAGGATCTCGAGCTGCGCCTGCCGGAGCTCGTCGACGGAATCGGCCACGCGTACGAAGGCGACGCGCGGGAGATCGTGCGCGCGCACGAGGTGGACCTCGTCTACCTCGACCCGCCGTACAACCAGCACAGCTACCTCGGCAACTACCACGCGTGGGAGACGATCGCGCGCGGCGATGCGCCAGAGACCTTCGGCGTCGCGAAGAAACGCGTCGACGTGCGCGAGCGCCAGAGCGCGTTCAATCGTCGAGGCGAGATCCGCGCTGCGCTCGCGGACGTGATCGCGAACGTCCGCGCTCCGCACGTGGTCGTCAGCTTCAGCGACGAAGGCTTCCTCACGCAGGAAGAGCTCGAGGCGATGCTGCGTCCGCGCGGTCACGTGGCGGTCGCGGAGATCGCGTACGAACGCTACGTGGGCGCGAAGATCGGCATCCACTCGCCGCGCGGCGAGAAGGTCGGCACCGTGAGCCACACGAAGAACCACGAGCGCATCTTCTTCGCGTCGCCGGATCGTCGGGCGGTCGAGGAGGCGGCGGAGCGTGTGCGTGCCGTGGGCCCGGTGGCGAAACGCTGAAAAAGAAGCTCAGCCGACTTCGCAAGCCGCCCTACCGGACGGCGCGCAGCGACCGAAGGGAGCGAAGGCTCGTGGGAGGGGGCCCCTCGGGGCTTCATGCCCCGTGGGGGAGGGTCTGGCGACAGACCCTCGGAGAAGCTGACTCCGCGAACGACGCGTGCGCGAAGGGGCCGACGGCGAAGGCGCCATCCGGCGCGGCGACTCTGCGACACGGGCCGTAACGACTCGACCCCACCCGACGTACGGGCCCGTCATGCGGTGGGTCCTCACGAGCTTCGTGCTCTTCGCGTGCGACGCGCGCTTCTCCGATCTCCGGCCGGACGAAGGCTCGCTCGATTCCGGCATGAACGTGGTCGACGGAGGAGTCGACACGAACCGGGACGCGTCGCGTGACCTCGAGGATGCTGCGCTCGAGGACGCTGCGCTCGAAGACGCCGCGCCCGAAGACGCCGCGCCCGAAGACGCCACCCCCGCAGTGACCGTCGTCGCGACCGGCTCCTTCGAAGGACGCGGCGGCTACGACGCCTCGGGCCGCGTCACCCTCGAGCACCTCGGAGGCGACCGCTACGCGCTCGTCACCAGCGACGACTTCGCCACCGCCGCGGTCCCGTCGCCCGTGCTCCTCGTCAGCGATCGCGACGCGCTCGGCTCCCGCTTGCAGCCGAGCGACGTCCGCATCGCCACCTTGAGCGCATCGCAGCTCCGCGGCGCACAGCGCTTCGAGCTCACGCTCACGTCGATCCCCGCCTACCCGTGGGTGTACTGCGAGCCCTTCGGCGTCGAGACCGCGCGCGCCCGACTGGAGGCCCCGTGATGCCACGTCTCTCGTTCCCACGGCGTCAGACGCGAGCGGGGCGCCCTGCGATCGCGACGTGCCTTCGTCGCGTCGCCCACACGACGTTCGTCGTGCTCGCGCTGGTCGCGGCGAGCGCGTCGACGCCCACCCCCACGCACGCGCAAGCGTGGATCCGCGATCCCGGCCACACGTACGCGCAGCTCAGCTACCGCCTCATCCGCGCCGACCGCCTCTACGCGCCGAGCGGCGACGTGATCGACATCCGCCCCTACCGCCAGCACGCGCTCGGCTTCTACGGCGAGGTCGGCGTCGTCGATCGTTGGTTGATGGTGAACGCCTCGGGCGATCTGTGGCGACGCCAGGTGCTCGTCGATCAAGGCGCGACGAGCGGCCTCGGCGATCTGCGCGTCGGGCTCTGGTCGGGGCTCCTCGAAGCGCCGTTTCGGCTCGCGTTCGGCCTGGAGGTCGGGCTGCCCACCGGCGATCCCGCACCGCGTGTGGGCGAGGACGACGCGGGCGCGCAGGCGATCGCGGACGTGCTCCCGACGGGCGACGGCGAGGTCGACGTGCACGTGCGGCTCGCGGCCGGACACGGCGTCTCGTATCGACGCACGCAGCAGTACGTCACCGGCGACGTCGGCTATTGGATCCGCAACACTCCGCGCGACGCGCCGGAGTCGCTCGGCGGCGCGCCCGCGATCCGCGACCAGCTCAGCTTCCGCGTCGAGACCGGCTGGAAGATCGATCGCCCGGTGCTCGAACGGTTCTGGATCGTCGCGCGCGTGACGGGCCTTCTCGTCGTGCAGGATCGCGACGCGAGCACGGCGAGCGTGGCGCGCTTCGCCGGGCTCGGCGACGGCGTGGAGTACGTGAGCTTCGGCCTCGAGCTCGCGGCGCATCTCGGTGCCGGCGTGAACCTCTCGTTCGGCATGGACGGCGCCTTCCACGCGCAAAACGTCCCGGCCGCGCCGCAGTGGAAGCTCGGACTGAGCTGGGAGCGCTGAGCCGCGCGGCTCACGCCGCCGCGCTCGACAGCTCGAAACTGCCGCACGCCGCGCTCACCGCACGCGACGCTCGATGCTGCGCTCAGGTCCGCACGCCGTGGGCCACCGACTCGTTGAGCTCGTCGTACCCGACCGCGCCGAGATCGTCCTTCGTCTCGTGCGGCTGCGGGATCCACTCTTCGTCCGGCCCGAGCGACACCGCCCGATACGGCTTGTCGTCGTACGTGCGCCGCTGCGAGAGCACGAAGGTCTTGAACAGATAGAGCGCGAGCGACTTCTGGTCGAGGTTCGGGTGGATGTGCGGGGCCACGAGCTTCGCGTGCGCGGCCGGCGTGAGGCTCCAATGAAGCCCCGGCTTCATGTGGTGAATCGTGTGGAAACCGTTGTTGAACGTGAACCAGTTCACGACCTTTCCGACGAAGTTGCGCGAATGATTGTACTCGCTCGTCTCGTCGCAGCCGTCGTGCTGGAGCAGGTTGAACGTCACGATCCCCCACTGCGCGTAGAGGTGCGGCACGATCCAGAAGACGAGCGCCTTGCGCCAATCGAGCACGAAGAGCGCGACGTTGATCGTCATCAGGATCGTCATCTCGATCGCGAGCTGGCGGAACCACTTCGGGTGCCGCGTGCGCATCGCCTTCGAGTACGCGCCGTCCGCGCGCATGATCGCGGGCACGCACGCGAGCATGAAGAAGAAGAGGTTGAAGAGGTTGTAGCGGAAGCGCGCCTTCGTGGTGCGCATCACGTCGCGCCGCGTCTGGGTGTGCTTGTGGTGCGAGAGGTTGTGGCCCGGCACGTACGAGCTGACCGGATGTCCGTAGGTCAGCGTGAGCACGACCTGCCACACCTTGTTCATCGTGCGCGACTTGAAGATCGGGCAGTGGACCGCGTTGTGGGTCGACACCGCGCCCTGGAAGCTCGTCATCAGCAGCAGCGCGTAGACGGGGATCATCCAGCGCCAGTCGATCGACGAGAGCCCCTCCGGGGTCGCGACCCAGACGAACGCGAACGTCGCGAAGTAGAGCGCGACGAAGAAGAACGTACGGACGTCGGCGGCGTAACGAAGCATCGGCATCCTCTCGGCGAGAGCGGTCGCTCTCACGCGCGTCCGTCGGATCCCGAAGCCCGACGGCGACCTCGGGGTATCAGGGGCCGCCCGGTGCGGCAAGGAAGGGGCGTGCGCAAAACCTCCGGCCGATCGGCCAGATTGTGCGGTCGTTCCGCGAGGTTAGCGCCACGAATCTCACGGCCGCACGAGTCGCGCGTCGACGCCGAGCGTTTCCTCGCGCGATGGCGTTCGACTCACGGTGTCGAGGGGTTTCGCGAAGCGTGTTCCTCGAACGACCTCGATCGGCCCGAGCGAGCTCGCCGTTTGCAGCTTCGGGGTCGACACCGCGATCCGCGCGTGATGCTGCGCCGCATCGTCGGAGCGGCACGGATTGGAAGCGAGCGCTACTCCCGCCCGTGGCGCGCGGTCACGAGGTCCTCGACCTCCTCGTCCGCCTTCGCCTCCGCCCGCTTCCGGAGCTCCTCCCGCCAGCGCGCGTGGTGCTTCTCCACCGCCTCCGCCTCCGCCTTCGCGCTCGCGAGCGCATCCCGGGCCGCGATCACCGCGCGCTCCTTCGCCCGCTCGTCCTCCTCCGCGCGCGCCACCTCCGCCACGTGGTCCACGCGCTCCTTCCGCCGCCGCGCCAGATACGCCTGCGCGATCAACGCGTCGTCCGCGCGCCGCGCCCCCACCGTTCGCTCGCTCTGCACGAACGCCGCCGTCTCGTCGTCGTGGCGCGCGAGCCGAGCTCGTGCTCGCTCGACGCTCTGCGCGGCGTCCGCATGCGCGCTCACTGCCGCCGCCAGCGCCTCTCCCGCGTCGTCGACCGCCTTCTTTCGCAGCTCCCGCGCCGCCTCCAGCGGGTAGCGCTCGCTCGAACCGCTCGAATGGCTCGAATGGCTCGAATGGCTCATGGGATCACGCGGGTCGCATCCACGCGCACCTCGACCGGCTCGGGCGAGACCGCGACACTCGAGCCCCAGGTCCCCGACAACGTCCCCGAGAAGGCCTCGATCGCGGTGCCACCCATCGACTCCACGAGCTCCAGCGAGCCCTCGACCGCCAGCGTCGTGCGCGAGGGCGTGATCGCCGAGAGCTGCAGATCGAGCCCCGCCCAGAGCACCGTCGTCACCTCGCGGCAGGCCAGCTCGCGGCACGTGTCGTCGCAGGCGTCGACGCCGGGCAGGGCGGGCAGCGCGTCGCACCCCGCGAACGAGACCACCAGCTCTTCACGCCGCGCGAGCCCGAGCACGCTCGCTTCGCTGGTGAGCACGTGCGCCACGATCCGATCGAGCGGCATCGCGATCCGAAGCCCCGCGATCGCGCCGCGTTCGTCGAGGCTCCCCGTACCGGTCAGCGCGAACGCCGCCCCGAGCGAGGCCTCGGTCACGTCGTCGGTTCCTGCGCGGAGCTGGGTCAGACGCACGGACGCTTCCCCCTCCACGTTCGTCCAGCGCCCGCCGAGCTCGAGCCGCGCGAGTCGGTCGCTCACCAGATCCGCGACCGCATCGAGCGCCGCCGCCGGACCCACCTCGGCGGCATCCAGCGCGTCCGCGTAGCGCGCGTCGAGGTCACCCTCGCGCGCCAGCACCAGCGCGTCGAGCCCGTCGACGTCGCCGGTCGTCGAGAGCCGACGTTCCATCGCGTCGAGCAGCGTCGTCGTCGCATCGGGCGAGAGGAACGCCGCCCCGAACGCGCGCAGCTCCTCGCCCGTCGCCTCCGCGCTCGCCGGCACGTCCAGCGCGAGCGTCACGTCGTACTCACCGTCGATCACCGCCGGCAGATCGAGCACCTCGACCTCGACGCGCGTCGGCCGCTCCGGCGAGACCTCGACCCCGTCGACGCAGCCCCACGCGAGCAGCCCCGCGCTGCCCTCGAGACGCCCCACCACGGCGTAGTCGAGATCCGCGGGCAGCCCGACGAACGCGACCTCGTCGTCGTCCGGTCCGCGCAGCCGATACCGATCGCCACGCTCCTCGCGCGTGCGCATCTCCGAGCAGCTCGCGCCCGTGAACACGCTCGCCGCGAGCAGACCGTCCTCGCGCTCGCCCGTGTAGTCCAGCGCGACCTCGAGATCCCCGAAGCCCGCGTCGCTCACCGCGACGTCGATGCTCACCGCCGTCGCCGCTTCCGCCGACACGCGCACGCGGAACGCCGCCGCCGTCGCCCCCGCCACGAGCCGCGCGCTCGCGCGTCCTTCGGCGTCCGTGCGATCCGACAAGCCCGCGAGCGTCGAGTCGTGCGCGACCCCTTCGAGCACGAAGCGCAGCGTCTCGCCCGCGAGCGGACGACCGCGCTCGTCCACGTAGCGCACGCCGATCATCGCCTCGTCGCCGCTGCGCAAGGTCAGCGAGCGCTCGGTCTCGAGCTCCAGACGACGCATCTCGACCATCGCTCCGTCGGGGAGCGGGCCAGCGTCGATCGGCACGGCGGGAGAGGACGAGCACCCCGCCACGACCACCGCGAGGGCCGAGGCGCGGAACAAGCGAAGCATGATGCCGTGAGGATAGCGGCTCCGCGCACCCCATACCAAACCCGCCGCGTCCGGCAGCGCCGGGCAGTCTCCTAGCTGCTAGAAGCCCCGAGGGGCCCCCTCCCACGAGCCTTCGCTCACTGCGTCCATCGGCTCCACGCTCACGCGTGGCCCGATTGTCTCGTTGAATCGTGCGGCTACGTGGACTTCATCCACTTCGCTCCGCACGATTCCACTTCGAACCGCTGCGCGCCGTCCAGTAGGGCGGCTTGCGAAATCGGCCGAGCTTCTTTCCGCCCGCGGTGTCGCGTCCCGCAGAGCTGTCTCGAAGCGGATCCCGAGGAAGCGCGTTTGACCTGGATCGGGGGTCGGTCGATAGTCGCGCGCCGCGATGCTCCGCCGGCTCGGCAAATACGAGCTCCTCGACGAGATCGGCCACGGAGGGATGGCCACGGTCTACCGCGCGCGCGACGCGAAGCTCGACCGCCTCGTCGCGATCAAGGTGCTGCACCCGCACCTGCAGAAGGCCCCCGAGGCGCGCGTGCGCTTCACGCGCGAGGCCCAGAGCGTCGCCAAGCTCGAGCACCCGCACATCGTGCAGGTCTACGACTACTCCGGCGAAGACTCCGAGGAGAGCTTCATCGCCGCCGAGCTCCTCACCGGTCCGACCCTCAAACGTTTCGCCGAAGAGCACCCCGAGGTGCCGCCCGAGATCGCGGCCTGCATCGCCCTCCAGATCGCGCGTGCCCTCGGCGCCGCGCACGCCCGCGGCATCGTCCACCGCGACGTGAAGCCCGAGAACGTGATGCTCCACGAGCGACGCCTCGTGAAGCTCACCGACTTCGGCATCGCCCAGATGGTCGACAGCCAATCCTTCACCGCCACCGGGCAGATCCTCGGCTCCCCCGGCCACATGGCCCCCGAGCAGATCGAAGGCGGCGACGTCGACGCGCGCACGGATCTCTTCTCGCTCGGCACCGTCCTCTACTTCCTCGCGGTCGGCCGGCTGCCCTTCACCGGTCGAAACCCACACCAGGTCCTCAAACGCATCGTCGACGGCGAGGTCGCCGATCCCCTCCGCGTCCGCCCCGCGCTCGGCGCTCCGCTCCGCGCGATCATCCTCAAGGCGCTCGCGCGCGATCCAAACGACCGCTACGCCTCCGCGAGCGAGCTCGAGGCCGCGCTGACCGAGTTCCTCGCGAGCGTCGGCGTCACCGATCCCGACGCCGAGCTCATCGCCTACCTCGCCGACGCCGACCACCACGCGACGGCGCTGCGAGCGCGGGTGCTCGCGCGCCTCCTCGAGCGCGGCCGCCGCGCGGTGGCGGTGAAAGATCGCGCGACCGCGGTCGAGTGTTTCGAGCGCGTGCTCGCGATCGACGAAGGAAACACCGAGGTCCTCCAGCTCCTCGAGCGCCTCGGCCGCGGCGATCGCCGCATCGTCTACGCCGGCGCGGTCGCCGTGCTCGTCGGCGCCACCGCGCTCGCCGCCATCCTCTGGCCGCGCGCCCCCGTGGATCCCCCACCCGATGCGCTCGCGGATGCGGGCACCTCCGACGCAGGCCTCGACGCGGCCACCCTCGACGCGGCGCTCGCGGTCGAGCCCGAACCCGACGCCGCGCTCGACGCCAACGCGACCCCGGACGCTGGCGCGATCGACGCTGGCAACGCCATCACCCCCGAGCCCGACGCCGGCCGTCGCCGCCCACCTTCCACGGCCGCCCGCCTCGTCGAGATCAACCCCTCTCCGCAGAACGTCCGGGTCTCCGTCGACGGCGCCCCCGCCCGCGAGTGGGGCCCCCGCTTCCGCAGCATCGAGCTGCCCCCCGGGCTGCACACCTTCCGCTTCGACGCCCCGAGCGGCTGCTGCGAGCCCCTCGAGCTCCAAGTGCGCATCCCTCCCGGCGACGACCCCTACCCACTCCCCGCGCGCCTCCCGTTTCGCCCCGCACGCCTCTACGTGACCGCGATGCCCGCCGACGTGGAGGTCCTCGCCGGTCGCGGGGACGCCGCCCGCGGCCGCACCCGCGCCGTCATCTCGATCCCCATGGCGACCGCGGAAGAAGTCCGCGAGTTCCGAGTGACAGCCGCCGGCCACGAGGTCTATACAAGCCGGGTCCCCCTCCGCGCGGGAGAGTTGAAGACCGTGTCGGCCGAGCTGCGCCCGACACCCTGAGGCTCGCTGCGCGGCGTCCGCGCATGGTCGTACGGCTCATCCTCGCCGCTCTCTTCGCGCTCGTGCTCGCGGAATCCCCCGCGCGCGCCGACGAGATCGACGACTTCGAGGCGGCCCGCCGGAGCTACGAGGCGCAGACCTACCCCGACGCCGCCCGCCGCCTCGAGGCGATGATCGGCGGCGAGGTCCCGGCGATCGAGAGCGAGATCCTCGTCCTCGAAGCCCGCAAATACCTCGCCGCCACGTACCTCTTCCTCGGCCGTCGCGACGCCGCCACCGAACAGTTCCGACTGCTCTTGCGCCAAGACCCGAGCTACCAGCTCGACCCTCTCGGCTTCCCCGCCGCGGTCCTCGAGGTCTTCTCCGAGGTCCGCACCGAGCTCGACGCCGCCCGCGCCCGCGAAGAAGAAGAGCGCCGCGCGCGCCTCGAGCAGCTCCGCCGCGAGCGCCTCGAGACCCTGCTCCAGCGCGAGGCCCGCCTGACCCGCCTGCTCGAGCTCGCGCGCACCGAGACCGTCGAGACCCGCGCCAGCCGCGCGGTCGCGACCCTCCCGTTCGGCATCGGCCAGTTCCAGAACGGTCACGTCGGCTGGGGTCGCGCGTTCGCCGCCACCCAGCTCACCCTCGTGATCTTCTCCGCCGCCACCTGGGGCTGGCACCGCTGGCTCCGTGGTGAGGTCGAGGAGGTACCCCCCAACGAAGCCGAGCGCTTCCGGCGCCAGGAGCGCGCCGCGCGCGTCACCAACCAGCTCTCGATGAGCCTCCTCGGGGCGGTCATGCTCGCGGGCATCCTGGACGCCCACCTCCGCTTCGTCCCCGTCCGCACCCGCACCCGCGAGCGTGAGCTCCCGCCCGACCTCGAGCTGACCCCCGAGCCCCCCGAGCCCTCCCTCGAGGTCGGCCTCGGCCTCGGCGGCGCGTCGCTCCGCCTCCAGTTCTGAGGCGGCTCCGCTGGGTCGGCGGGTCGACCGCCGAAGGATCCTGCACACCGGATCAGGCTCGGATCGCACGTCATCACGCGTGATCCACCTAGCTGTGGACGAATCCGACCTTTGTTCCTTGACAGGTCGACCCTCCCCGTATCTTTCGCCTCCCCCGAACCGCCCGGGCCCAAAAACGCGACGTTTTTAGGCCACCACTAGGCTAGACGAGGGCTCCAGACTCGGACGGGCGACTCACGAACGCTCCGAGACCAGCCTCCCTCCGCCAGCCGGCGCCGGAAAAAGAGCAGCCAGAGACATGCCGACCATCAATCAGCTCGTGCGCAAGGGTCGGGAGCAGGTCCGAGTGAAGACCGCCTCCCCCGCGCTCCAGAACAGCCCGCAGAAGCGTGGCGTCTGCGTTCGTGTCTACACGACCACCCCGAAGAAGCCGAACTCGGCGCTCCGCAAGGTCGCGCGTGTCCGTCTCTCCAACCAGCTCGAGGTCACGACCTACATCCCCGGTGAGGGTCACAACCTCCAGGAGCACAGCGTCGTCCTCATCCGCGGCGGTCGTGTGAAGGACCTCCCGGGCGTGCGCTACCACGTCGTGCGCGGAACCCTCGACGCCACCGGCGCGGGCGGACCGTCGAACACCAACAAGAAGAACCGTACGCAGGGTCGCTCCAAGTACGGCGTCAAGAAGCCGAAGAGCTGAGCCATGAGTCGTCGTCATTCTTCGAACAAGCGCCAGATCATTCCGGACGCCAAGTACAAGGACAAGATGGTGGCCAAGTTCACCAACATCCTCATGTACGGCGGCAAGAAGTCGACCGCGGAGCGCATGCTCTACGGTGCCTTCGACATCATCGAGGAGCGCTACAAGCAGCCCGCGATCGAGACGTTCCGCAAGGCGCTCGACCAGGTGAAGCCGAAGGTGGAGGTCAAGAGCCGCCGCGTCGGTGGCGCGACCTACCAGGTCCCCGTCGAGGTCCGCAACGACCGCCGCACCAGCCTCGCGATGCGTTGGCTCGTCACCTACTCCCGCCAGCGCGGTGAGAAGTCGATGACCGAGCGCCTCGCGGCGGAGTTCTTCGAGGCGTCCCAGGGCCGTGGCAACGCGGTCAAGAAGAAGGACGACACGCACAAGATGGCCGACGCCAACCGCGCGTTCGCCCACTACCGCTGGTGATCCGATCCCGCCCGGCCAACCCCGGGCGGTTTCGCGTTGATCGAGAAGTCGGCGGCTGACCCCGCCGACCCAGTAGAGAAGTCGGCGGCTGACCCCGCCGACCCGACCAAGAAGCCCCGGATCGAGAAGGTCCGGATCGAGAAAATCCCGGAGATCAGGTCCCAAAATTTGGGAAACCACCTCCGAAGGGAGCCACCCACGAGCTCATGAAGAACCGCACATAGACGAGAGACTCCAGGAAGACCGTCGGCACCACGCGAGCCCCTAGAGCCAAGCGCTCCACGCTCCTGCCGCGACTGAGATCTCTCGAAGCCCTCCCTGATTTCAAGGTGACCCGAGGGTGGTCACCGAAAGGCTCGGGGAGGGTTTCGTGCGTTCCGAGCCACAGGTTTCTCCGTGCGAATCCTGCACTGAATCCGACCCGAAGAACTATCGCTCCAGCCTCCACGACCCCCCCGCCATGGCCCGCCAATATCCACTCGAACGCACGCGCAACATCGGCATCATGGCGCACATTGATGCCGGTAAGACGACGACGACCGAGCGGATCCTCTACTACACGGGCGTCAACTACAAGATCGGCGAGGTCCACGACGGCGCGGCCACGATGGACTACATGGAGCAGGAGCAGGAGCGCGGCATCACGATCACGTCGGCCGCGACGACCTGCTTCTGGAAGCCGCAGACGGGCGTGTTCGCGGACCAGATGTTCCGCATCAACATCATCGACACGCCGGGCCACGTCGACTTCACGATCGAGGTCGAGCGCTCGCTCCGCGTCCTCGACGGCGCGGTCGCCTGCTTCGACGGCAAAGAGGGCGTCGAGCCGCAGACCGAGACGGTCTGGCGTCAGGCCGACAAGTACGGCGTCCCGCGCATCTGCTTCGTCAACAAGATGGACAAGCCGGGGGCCGACTTCCCGCGCGCCGTCAAGACGATGAAGGATCGCCTGGGCGCGAACGCGATCCCGATCCAGCTCCCGCTCGGCAGCGAGGGCGAGCACCGCGGCGTCATCGACCTCGTGAAGATGAAGGCGCTGCAGTTCAAGGACGACAAGCTCGGCGCCGAGTGGGACGAGATCGAGATCCCGGAAGAGTTCGCGCTCGAAGCCGAAGAGGCTCGCGCGGCGCTGCTCGAGGCGGTCTCCGAGGTCGACGAGGCGCTCATGGAGCGTTTCCTCGCCGACGACACGAGCTTCAGCGTCGAAGAGGTCCAGGCCGCGATCCGCAAGGGCACGATCACTCAGAAGTTCGTGCCGGTGCTCTGCGGCTCCGCGTTCAAGAACAAGGGCGTCCAGCAGCTCCTCGACGCCATCATCAACTACCTCCCCTCGCCCTTGGACATCAAGAACACCGAGGGAACGCACCCCGAGGACAAGGAAAAGAAGCTCACGCGCAAGGCCTCGGACGACGAGCCCTTCGCCGCGCTGGCCTTCAAGATCATCAACGATCCCTTCGTCGGTGCGCTCACCTTCCTCCGCGTCTACAGCGGCACGCTCCAGACCGGAACCGCGGTGCTCAACGCGACCACCGGCAAGCGCGAGCGCATCGGTCGTCTCCTGCGCATGCACGCGAACAACCGCGAGGACGTCAAGGAAGTCCACGCGGGCAACATCGTCGCGGCGGTCGGTCTGTCCAACGTCACCACGGGCGACACGCTGTGTGACGACAAGCACCCGATCATGCTCGAGCGCATGGAGTTCCCGAACCCGGTGATCTCCGTCGCCATCGAGCCGAAGACCAAGGTCGACTCCAAGAAGCTCGGCGAGGCGCTCTCGAAGCTCCAGCGCGAGGATCCCTCGTTCCGCGCCCACACGGACGAAGAGACCGGTCAGACGATCATCGCCGGCATGGGCGAGCTCCACCTCGAGATCATCGTCGACCGCCTCCGCCGCGAGTGGAAGGTCGAGGCCAACGTCGGCAACCCGCAGGTCGCGTACCGCGAGACGATCCGCGACTGGGTCAAGGCCGAGGGCAAGCTCAAGAAGCAGTCGGGCGGCCGCGGCATGTTCGGTCACTGCTGGATCGAGATGGGCCCCTCGGAGGCCGGCGCGGGCTTCGTCTTCGAGAACAACATCGTCGGCGGCGTGATCCCGAAGGAGTTCATCACGCCGATCGAGAAGGGCATCCGCGACGCCATGACGCGCGGTGTCCTCGCCGGCTACCCCGTGATCGACTGCCACGTGAAGCTCTTCGACGGCAGCTACCACGACGTCGACTCCAACGCGGCGGCCTTCGAGATCGCGGGCTCGCTCGCCTTCCAGGAAGCGGCCAAGGCGGCCGGCATCCACCTCCTCGAGCCGATGATGGCGGTCGAGGTTCGCACGCCCGAGGACTACATGGGCGACGTCATCGGCGATCTCAACAGCCGCCGCGGCGCCGTCAACAACATGGACTCCGTCGGCAACATGCAGGTCATCCGCGCGCAGGTCCCGCTGTCCGAGATGTTCGGTTATGCGACCGACCTCCGCAGCAAGACGCAAGGTCGCGCGACCTACACGATGACCTTCGACAAGTACGCGGCCGTCCCAGCGAACATCGCGGACGAGATCGTCAGAAAGGCGAAGGGTGAGTGAGCGATCGCCCGATCGATTCCGATCGGACGTGTCAACCTCGCCCCGCCGAAATCCGTTTTGAAGCGACTTCCCTCAGAAAGAGGAAACGACCATGGCCAAAGAACAGTTCGTCCGTAACAAGCCGCACATCAACGTCGGAACCATCGGTCACATCG
>ERZ761607.3636-NODE-3636-length-14653-cov-5.215714_pt1 | contig 14653 bp, 8 predicted proteins | sample MGYA00511164_ERZ761607 | MGnify/ENA primary metagenome ERZ761607 (study PRJEB28899, sample SAMN02445080) | bioreactor sludge metagenome | biome: EBPR sludge | place: Australia: Brisbane, Thorneside Wastewater Treatment Plant | collected 2011-06-22 ...
GGGTTCACTCTCGCAATTCAGCACAGGGACATAATCTCTTGGCAAATCAGAAAAAACCGGGTAACGGTATGGCGTTTCATTCGGCAAAATGGGGCGGGCGATAATTGAATAGAATTTCCCATTCTCCTGCAAAAGCATTTCTTTGTTTGTGTAGTCAAATAACTCATAAATTGGACTGACCAAATCGTTTTCAATAAATAGCGTTGTTGTGTCGCGATCTGACCATAGTTCATCTATTGATGGCAAATCACCTGGCCAAGAGACAGCCACTTCACTGGCGACAGGTTGGATTTCTTCAATCCAAAGGACTAAATATTGAGGAATATAGGTCACCAGGTCATTCTCGGGCCGAAAATTGCGAATTAACTGATAGCCAGCTGCCAGATCTGCTACGAGGAAGCGCACATCACCGCTATAAAAGGAATAATAAACATTTTCAACTTGTATAGAAAGATTACCTCCCCCCATGCTCTCATCGCGTTCAGTGAAAAATTGATCATGTGGGTTTAGAAAGCCTGTTTCAGCAATCTGTTGACGCAAGTGACACATCTCCTGCGGTGACAGATAGGCCTCAAAGTAGGTTTTGTCACCCATGGTTCCCTCTGTAATAATCATTTGCCCATCGCCATAAATTATCAAGGATGGCACATCTCTACCCATTACATAATCAGTCTCACTTCCCCCATCGCCACAACAGCCATGAAAAGTAATAAAAATTGGCTTCGTTTCATAAATGTAGTAATTCGGCGTAACGGTTGGGAATGGAATTATTGAAGCTACCGGGTAGGAAACAGGGGTTTGTGAGGGAACGGCCGTTTGTGTCGGAACGGCCGTTTCCGTAGGAGTAAGCGTATTTGTGGGCAGTGGCGTATGACTGGCGGTTGGGATGGTAAGAGCGGCCGTTTGCCGCCCCGCGCCAACTTCCGCCTGTGGTGTAACGGCTCTATTCGATGAACAGGCAACACCAAGGAAAACAAGAACCAAAAACGAGAAAATCCATACCCGAAGAGACAGCTTCTTTTGCCCTGACATGTAATCACCTTCTCATAGTCCAGTTTGCCACAATTATATTTCATAGTGTGCGCCAAACTGTATGTATTTCAGGTGATTGCTCTCTTTCTTCCCTTCACAGAGAGCGATTGGGCAGTTTCAATCAGAGAGCAATTTGGGCGGGCCAACTACCCACCGTGTTGTCTACGCCCAACAGAATCTCGCCGGTTTTTAGAACGGCGTGAGTAGTTGCTGTTGGGCTTGGGGCTGCCGTTGGCCTGCGGCCGTTTCTCTGGTACCCGTTCTGGCTGCTTTTCCGGATCAAACCCCCCGTACGAAAAGCCCGGCCAGCGCCGCCGCTCCAGGCGGGTTTTGAGCACCCGCTCGATGTCGCGCACCATGGCCGCATCTTCGTCTGTGGCAAAGGTGAAGGCATCGCCCACCTCTTCCGCCCGGCCTGTACGGCCGATTCTATGGGTATACGCGTCCACCGTGTCGGGCATATCGAAGTTGATCACGTGCGAGATTTCGGCCACGTCGATGCCCCGGGCGGCAATGTCGGTAGCCACCAGAATGTCGTACTTGCCGCTGCGGAAGCCATCAATGGCATTTTGCCGCCGGTTCTGCGACATGTTGCCCTGCAATTCCTCGGCTTTATAGCCCTGCTTCACCAAATCGCGGGCCAAAAAGCGCGCCCGCCGCTTGGTGCGTGTAAAGACCAGCACACGACCAGTGGCCATTTCGTCCAGCATGGTGAAGAGCAAATTTTTCTTCATGCCGCTAGGCACCGGGTAAAGGGCGTGAGATACCGTTTTGGCCGGCGCAATCTGCCCGATTTGCACCGTGACGGGGTCGTGCAGAATGCTGTCGGACAGCTCGCGAATGTCGTCGGGCATGGTGGCGGAGAAAAAGAGGGTTTGCTGCCGATTGGGCACCAGCTTGAGGATGCGGCGAATGTCGGGCAAAAAGCCCATGTCGCACATGCGGTCCGCTTCATCCAGCACCAGCACTTCCACCTTGGCCAGGTCAATGTGCTTTTCACTAGCTAAATCGAGCAGGCGACCCGGACAGGCAACCACAATTTCTATGCCGTGGCGCAAGGCATCAATCTGCGGTTTTTTGCCGACACCGCCATACACGGTGGTGCTGCGGATTTTGGTGTATTTGCCCAGCTCAACGGCCGTTTGATGAATCTGTTCCGCCAGTTCACGGGTAGGTGCCACGATAAGCGCCCGCACCTGGCGCAGCGGCCCACGGGTAAGGCGCTGCAAGATGGGTAACATGAAAGCGGCCGTTTTCCCTGTGCCGGTTTGCGCCAACCCCAGCAAATCTGACTCGGCCAATACATGGGGGATGGCCTGTTTTTGAATGGGCGTAGGCTCGGTAAAGCCCATATCTTTGATGCCCGCTTCCAGGCGCGGGTCAAGCGAAAATTGCGAAAAACTCACGAAAAATGCTCCTTACAAGCGCTGAGTTGATGGTTCTCAGTTGGGTGCTCACTTCAAAATTAGCGCTGTGCCTCTTTACCGGCACAGACACGAACCGCCAGTATAAGCGTTTCGCCATTCCAGCGCCAATTTTGCAACGGCAAACATCGTGTTACCATAGGCACATGACCCAAAATTCACTGCTCACCATCGGCCAGCTGGGCAAACTGGCCCAAATGCCGCCCTCCACCCTGCGCTACTACGAGAAGGAAGGGCTGCTCACACCACACGGCCGTTCCGCCTCCGGCTACCGGCTCTACCAACCCGCAACGGCCGAACGCCTCCACCTCATCCAGCGCGCCCAGCGCCTCGGCTTCTCCCTGGCCGATATTCGCACCCTGCTGGCCGGTTGGGACGATGGCAAAATCGACAGCAACACGCTGAGTGACCTGGCGGAAAACCGGTTTATTGCCCTGGAAAAGCAGCTCACCGAACTGCTGGTCATGCGCCATGAGTTGGACCTGTTTTTGCAAGACGTGCAGTCACGCCAATCCCCCCTGCACCAGGAGCAGCTGAACGAGCTGCTGGCGCGGCTTTGTTCGCATCCGGCGGCGCAAACCCCGGCCAGTACGCTGCTGGATTGGTTGGGGCATTACGGCGGGTGTGTGCTGAATACGGCCGTAGGCCACCAACTCCTCAACACCCTGCGCGGCCAGCACGTGCACGTCTGGCAGGAAAACGACGCTTACCACATCCTCGTCGTCAGCAGCGATGCGGTAATTGGCGCTGCCCTACGCCAGCTGACCCAGCTGGAGGCTAACTGCGACCTGCACCCCAACGCCGCGCCCCAATTTTTCCACAACGACGAAGGCTTCCTCCTCATCGCCACCGGCGACAGCGCCTTCATCCTGGCCCGCCTCTTCCTCGCCCTGGAATCTGAAAACAGCATTCAGTAATCCTTACATTTTGGAAAATGAATGGAACGCGGATTAACGCCGATGGCGCTGATTTTTTCTTTCTATCCGCGTTATCCGCGTTAATCCGCGTCCTATTTTTTAGTTATCTCGTTGAGGAAAACTGCCTCTTGACTTTCAACCCGACTTTAAGGTGTATCATCCAAAACGTAAGAAGTGGCAGGTGGCAGGTGGCAAGTGGATTTCATACCTGCCACCTGCCACCTGCTACTTGCATCAAATTTTTTGGAGATTGATTTATGACGCACACTCAACATACTTTTCACGTCACCGGGATGGACTGCGCCAGCTGTGCCCAGACCGTCGAAAGTGGCGTGGCCCGGTTGGCGGGCGTAGAAAGCTGCCAGCTTAATTTCACTACCGAAACCTTGCGCGTGTCGGGTACGGCCGTTCCCCAAACCATCATCAGCCGCATCCAAGAGCTGGGCTACGACGTGGCCGCCCCGGACGAAAAAATCGAGAAAGCCGAAGTACATAACTTCTGGCAGTTTATGCGCCAGCGCCAGGAAACGACCCTGGCCCTCGTCGGCGTTCTGCTTATTTTGCCCGGCCTGCTCTTCAACGAACTGCTGCCCATGCTCGGCTGGGAACATCCCCTGCTCGACCTGACCTCCGTGGCGGCGCTGGTGCTGGCCGGCTGGCCCATCGCCCGCAGCGGCTGGCGCTCCCTGCGCATCAACCACGAACTCACCATCAACGCCCTCATGACCATTGCCGCCGTCGGCGCGGTGTTCATCGGTGCCTACACTGAAGCCGGGCTGGTGATGGTGCTCTTTGCCATCGGCGAAGCGCTGGAAGGGTACACGGCCGATCGCGCCCGCAGCAGCATTCGCAGCCTGATGAAAGTGTCACCCCAAACCGCCACCGTCATGCGCCCCTGCATGGATTGCCAGGAGCATCTTGGCCAAAATGGCTACACGCAGGGCGAATGCCCCTTTTGCGGCATCGAGCCACATCGGGTGCCGGTTGAGGAAGTGAAGCTGGGTGAAACAGTAGTGGTGAAGCCAGGGGAAAGGGTGCCGGTGGACGGCCGTATTCTCTCTGGCAGCTCCACCGTGGACCAGGCCACCATCACTGGCGAGAGCGCCCCGGTTGCGCGGCAAGCGGGCGACTCCGTGTTTGCCAGCAGCATCAACGGCGCTGGCGTATTGCATCTGCAAGTCACCCACCTGGCCGCCGACAGCATCATCAGCCGCCTCATCCGCCTGGTAGAAGAGGCGCAAGAGCGGCGCGCCCCGGCGCAGCGTTTCATCGACCGTTTTGCCCGCGTCTATACCCCCGCCGTGGTCGTGCTGGCCATCCTGGTGGCCATTGTGCCGCCGCTGCTGTGGCAGCAGCCGTTTATCGATCCCATCACGCCGACCAGCGGCTGGCTCTACCGGGCGCTGGCACTGCTGGTGGTCGCCTGCCCCTGCGCCCTGGTAATCAGCATTCCCGTCAGTTTGGTCAGTGCCTTGAGCAATGCGGCCAAAAACGGCGTGCTGGTCAAAGGCGGCGCGTATTTGGAAGCGCTCAGCCAGGTGAAGCTGGTGGCCTTCGACAAAACCGGCACGCTCACCCAGGGCAAACCGGCCGTGACCCACTTTCAATCGGTGGCCTGCCAGGGCAACGGCTGTGAACCGTGCAGCGATTTGCTGGGCCTGACCCACGCCGTGGAGCGCTCCAGCGAGCATCCCCTGGCCCAGGCCGTAGCCCAGGCCGCCGGGGCACACGCGGTGCAAAACCGCTATCCCGCGGCCACCGACGTGCAGGCGCGCATTGGCGCGGGCATTGCTGGGACGGTCAACGGCCGTCAGGTAATCATCGGCAGCCATCGTGCCTTCAACGAGCTGCCCCACGACGCCCACTGCGACGCCATCTCCGCCGCCGAAGCCAGCGGCCTGACCGCCATGCTGGTGACGGCCGATGAGCAGTACCTGGGCTACCTGACCGTGGCCGACCAGGTGCGCGCGGATGCGGCAACGGCCGTTTCTCACCTCCACGATCTTGGCCTGCAAACGGCCATGCTCACCGGGGACAACGCCGCCACGGCGCAAAACATCGCCGGGCAGACGGGCATCGACCGGGTGTTTGCCAGCCTGCTGCCGGAAGAGAAGGTGGGCAAGATTGAGGAGCTGTTGGGCGAATACGGCCGTGTGGCCATGCTCGGTGATGGCATCAACGACGCCCCGGCCCTGGCCAGCGCCACGGTGGGCATTGCCATGGGCGCGGCGGGTACAGACCAGGCAATGGAAACGGCCGACATCGCCCTGATGCACGATGACCTGAGCAAGCTGCCCTTCGCCATCCGCCTCAGCCGGGCCACCATGCGCACGGTGCGCGTCAACGTGGCCCTCAGTTTGGGATTGAAAGCGGCCTTTTTGGTGGCGGTGCTGTTTGGTTTTGGCACGATGTGGCTGGCCGTTTTGGCTGATATGGGTGCTTCCCTGCTAGTCACCCTCAACGGGATGCGGCTGACCAAATTCCGCTGACCGGATTTTCCCGGAAACTGCCTGGAAGCGTTCTACGAACGGAAGTTAAGCAGTTTCCGGGAAAATCAAAAAGAACGCCAGTTATAACAAACATGTACCGTTCACCTGTACCAGGATAGATAGACGCCCCTCAACCGGTTTCCTACAGTCACAATAGACTGTTTTATAGATTGGGCCATCCGTGGAGAATAGCCCAATCTCTGCATGAGGAGACCCATTTATGGACGACAAACAAAACAACCACCAGGGCAGCTATGGCAGATTCGCGGCGATGATCGGCACCTCGATGGTGATCATGTATGGCCTGATGTATTTAAACTCTTACCAGATTGTGGACCACGCCTGGTTTAGCGAAACCCGGCTGTTTATGACCGGCATGATGGGCGGCGCGATGGCCGCCGTGATGATGATGTATATGCTGGGCATGTATCGCAACAAGAAGGCGAATACGGCCGTTTTTGTGGGAGCGGCCGTTTTACTACTGGGGTCTCTCTGGCTGGTACGCAGCCAGGCCACTGTGGATGATGTGGATTACATGGAGGGCATGGTTCCGCATCATTCCATTGCCATCCTGACCAGCGAACGGGCCGGAATTGAAGACCCTCGGGTCCGCGAACTGGCGGATCAGATCATCGAATCGCAGCGCACCGAAATCAAGGAGATGGAGTGGCTCATTGAGGACATTCGGGCCAACGGTATTGCTGAAACCCAGGAAGAAGCAAGCGCCAGGCCTGTGCCAGATTTTTCGTCAAGTCCGGAATAAATTGCCTCTTCAAGTCTCGTTCCCACGCTCGGCGTGGGAATGCAGGGACGGCGCTCCGCGCCGCGTAAGGGATGCCGGAGCGTCCCAATCTTCATTCCACGCCGAGCGTGGAACGAGTTTATGGGGAGAATTGTGGAACGACCTCGTGGCGGTTTGACATAATTTCATATTCTGCCTAATATTTTGGGAATAACAAAGCGGCCCTGCTGGCTACGCGAATTCCTGACAAAATGAGGTGGTGCATTGAAGCGTTCCGTGATTTTCCTGTTTCTGGTTCTGATTTTAGGCGCAGCGGCGGCCTGTGACCAGCTGCGGCCACCGCCCACCGAAACGGCCGTCCTGCCCCCTACCACCACACGCATTCCCCTACCGCAAGCCACGGCCGAAACCATCGTGGTGCGCCCGGAGACGACGGCGGACGTCACCGCCACACCCACCCTCACCGCTACGGCGACGCTGACGCAGACGGCCGTTACCTACATCATCCAGCCCGGCGATACCCTGGTGACTATCAGCAATCGCTTTGAGGTGTCGGTGCAGGAATTGGCTGAAGCAAACGATATCGCCAATCCCAACAACATTGCTGCGGGCCAGGTGCTGGTCATTCCCGACCAGGAAGTTCCTACTCCAGTCCCCCTTACCGACACGCCGGAGCCAACCAACACACCCCAAATCGAACCTACGGAAACCAGCAGTGAAGATGAAGAAACGGCCGTTCCCCCCGAAGACCTGGAACCCACGGGTCGCCTGGAGCTGACCCACCCGCTGCAAATGGTGGTGGAAGAAAGCGGCGTCATCACCGTGGAAATCATCGCCGACGCGGAGCTGGCTGAAATTGGCGAGCACGAGCCGCACATCACCGGCGTGGTGCGCATTGACGCCAGCTACGACGACGGCGAACGCGCCTTCTACGAGCAAACGGTAGAGCTGTTCCCGCTCATGTCGGCCGAGCTGAACGCCCCGGCGTTTGACGTCTTCCCCAGCGGCGGCAGCAACGTGCGCCTGCCGCGCGTCATCAGCACCACGCTGCCTGCGGTGTGGACCTGGGACATCATCGCCACCACGCCCGGCGAGGCGCAGGTGATTACGCTGAATTTGTACAAGGAACCAGAGTCGGAATTGGAGCCCCCCATCCTCACCCAGAGCATTTCGCGCAATATCCAGGTAGTGGCCAAAAGCCGCTGGAGCCAGCTGGTTGATGGCCTGGCGGACAACGTGCTGCTGCTGTTGGGCACCGGTGGTCCGCTGGGATTGCTGCTGGCCTACCTCACCTACCGCGCCACCCGCGAAAACGAGCGGCTGAAAAAGGAAGTGGCCCGGCGGCAAGAGCCAGGGCGCGTGAAACGTGAAGCGTGAAGTCACTCTGGTCACGTTTCACGCATCACGGGCTGTAAACCGCCTGAATTCTCAAAGAGCCTTCAGTTTTAGCCTGGGGATTTATCCCCTGGTTGTTTGACGGGAAGCAGAATGTGGAAGCGGCTGCCGGGGCAGTTGGTTTCGTCGTAGCCATCGCTTTCGGCCCAGATACGGCCGTTGTGCGCCACCACCACCCCACGCGCAATCGCCAGCCCCAGGCCCGCACCACCCCCCTTGAAGCTGGTTTTGCCCGATGAGTGCAGCATCACCTGGCCGGTCTGGTAAAACTTTTCAAAGATCAATTCTTTCACGTCGGGTGAGATGCCCACGCCAGAATCTTTGATCACCAGCTCCACCGCCCCGGCTGGCGGCGGACCACCAGCCTCCACGGGCAGAAAACGGCCGTACACCCCAATCTTGCCCCCATCTGGCGTGTATTTGATGGCATTGATCAGTACCTGGTAAAACACCTTTTGCAGCGCCTCCACATCCCCCTCCACCTCGGGCAGGCGGCTTAAATCGGCATGGCTCAGGGTAATCTTTCGCTGTTCAAGCGCCTCCCTGAAGCGGTTGCCAATCTGGCGCAGCAGGAAAGCCAGGTCCACCGGAGCCAGATAGAGGTCCAGCGAACTGCTGTCAATTTTGGCCACGTCCAGCATGCTTTGCACCACCTCTTCCATGCGGGTTGCGCCACGACCAATGCCTTCGGCCCACTTCAAATGGTACTCATTGGCTTTGATGTCGTCGTCGTCCAGCAGCATTTGGGCGTTGAAGTTGACGATGGTCAGCGGCGTGCGCAGTTCGTGCGAGGCGATGGTGATGAAGTCGGTTTTGGTTTTGTCCAGACGTTCAAGACGGCCGTATGCCTCTTGCAGCGCCTGGGTCCGTTCCGTCACTTTTTGTTCCAACTGATGGTTAAAGTGTTTGATTTCGGTATAGAGCTGCGCGTTTTCCAGGGCGATGGCCACCTGGTCGGCTAGCAGCTGGAAGTTGGGAATCTCATCTGGGGAAAACGCACCATAGCGGTCGCTTTGCAGGTCGAGCACACCCAGCACCCGGTCGGCCATTTTGAGCGGCAGCAAAATTTCCGATAGCGCATTGGGCGCTTTTTCAGCCGGATCATAGCGGAAGTCGCGGGTGATGTCATCGATGCACAACGGCCGTCCGTTGGCCAGCACCCAGCCCACCAACCCCTTCAAACCGGCGCGCAGCTGCAAGCCGCCCGGCAAAATGCCCGACCCAGCTTCAGCCACCGCCTCAATCGCCAGCCGACTTTTGTTGGGCAAGAAAACCCCCACGTAAAAGACGTTATAGCGCTGCCAGATGAGCGTAGCGATTTGATCCAGCAGCGCTTCCAGCTCCAAAATGGAGGTGATGCGCTGCCCAACGGCATAGCTGGTTTGCTGCTGGCTGGCGCGCTGCACCAGTTCAGACCGCTGCCGCTGCTCCACAATGCGCAAAATTTCGGCGCGCTGCAGGGCGTGCAGGCGCACCCAGTGAGCCACCTGCCCGGTGAAGGTGGCCACAAACAGCATCACGCCAAAATAGCTCCAATCGCTCCCGGCAATCGGGCTGAGCCAGATAAAAATGGCCCAGGCCACCCAGCAAAATGCCTGCATGGCGCTGTACCACCAGCCAGAGGTAAACATCACCCCGGCGCCAAACAAAAAGAGGGCCAGGTTGGCCGACTGCTTGGGCTCGTTGTTGTAGTAAAAGCGGAGCAAAATGGTGAAGAGGATGACAAAGGCGACAACGGCCGTTGCCAATTCAGCATGCTTCGGCGATACCCGATCTTGCAGCAGCACCACGAAGCCCACGAACAGAAAAGCTGCACTGCCCCAGGCTACCCATACCATCGCCAGCTGGCCACGCTCGCTCAGAAAATACTGCTGGATGAGCGCGTAAGCCACAAACATCAGGCTAAAGCTAACGTAAATAAATGGCAGCCCGTCCATCTGCGTGCGGTGCAGGGCTGCGTCGATTTGTGGCCGGGGCAAGTCCCGGTAATCCAAACGAGCAAACTGCCGCAGGCGCTGCCAGAAAAGTTGGTAAAACGAGGGCTTCATGACAGAAACAGGGTCTCCACGGGAAAAGTTGAGGAATTATACCTGAGAAGCGTCAGAAATCGCAGTCGCCATTTTAGCCGATTCGTGTTTCAATATGAAAACAAACCGCAGAGACGCAGAGAACGCAAAGATTTTTTCAAAACTCTGCGCCCTCTGCGTCTCTGCGGTGAAAACAGAATCAATTAGAATCCACCAAACCGCAAGGAGAGCACAACTATGTCTGGCGTTGCCAAAAAGCGCAGTGAAATTGCCCAGCAGTATCAATGGGATGTTGAATCGATTTTTGCCACGGCCGAAGCGTGGGAAACGGCCGTTACCAATCTTCAGGATCAGCTCAAAAACATTGCCACCTTTAAGGGGCGGCTCAGCGAAGGGCCAGCCGTGCTGGCGGATTATTTTGCGGCGGCTGATGAGATGATGACGGCCGTTGGCAAAGTGTACGTGTATGCCAGCTTGAGCTACAGCGTGAACACCAACGACCAGTCCGCCGCCGCCCGCAACGACCGCGCCCGCGGGCTGTTTGGCATGGCGATGGCCGCCAACGCCTTTGCCCAGCCCGAAATGCTGGCCATCGGCTTTGCTACGCTGCGCGATTGGCTGACCCAGGATGAGCGGCTGGCCGACTATGGCCATTATCTGAACCAGTTGGAGCAGCAGCAGGCGCACGTGCGCTCCGCCGAAGTGGAGCAAGTGCTGGGTTTGGTGCGCGATTCATTCAGCACCGCCACCGCCACCCACGGCGTGCTGGCCAATGCCGACCTGAAGTTTGAACCGGCCGTGGGCAGCAATGGCCAGACTTACGACATCACCCAGGGCACCATCGGCGGCCTCACCACCCACCCCGACCGCGAAGTGCGCCGCACCGCCTGGATCAACTATGCCGACGCCCACCTGGCCTTCAAAAACACGATGGCTAATGCGTTGGCCGCGGGCGTCAAGCAAGATGTGTTTACCATGCGAGTGCGCGGCTACAAAAATTCGCTGGAAGCGGCGCTCGCCAGCAACTTCATCCCCACCGAGGTTTTCCACAACCTGATCAACACCTACAAGGCCAATCTGCCCACCTGGCACCGCTACTGGAGCATCCGCCGCCGGGCGCTGGGCTACGACAGGCTGTACGAGTATGACGTGAAAGCGCCGCTGTCGCTGGACGCGCCGCATGTGAATTATGAAACGGCCGTAGACTGGATCGCCACCGGCATGTTACCCCTGGGGCAGGAATATGCCTCCACCCTGCGCAGCGGTGCGCTGGAAGAACGCTGGGTCGATGTTTACCCCAACCAGGGCAAGCGCATGGGTGCGTTTTCGTCCGGCGTTAAGGGCACCCACCCGTTCATCATGATGAGCTACACCGACGATTTGTTTGGCCTGAGCACGCTGGCGCACGAGTTGGGCCACTCGATGCACTCTTACCTGACGTGGCAAACACAACCCAACATGAGCTACAGCCGCTATGGTCTGTTTGTCGCCGAGGTGGCTTCCAACTTCAACCAGGCCATGGTCCGGGCGCATTTGCTGGAAGCCAACAGCGACCCTGAATTCCAGATTGCCGTCATCGAAGAGGCGATGGCCAACTTCCACCGCTACTTCTTCATCATGCCCACGCTGGCGCGGTTTGAGCTAGAAATCCATGAGCGCGTCGAGCGCGGCCAGGCGCTGAACGCCGACACGCTCATCAACCTGCTGGCCGACCTGTTCAGCGAAGGGTTTGGCGACGAGGTTGAGGTAGACCGGGAGCGGGTGGGCATCACCTGGGCCCAGTTCCACACCCACCTGTACTCCAACTTCTACGTCTACCAGTACGCCACGGGGATTTCCGGCGCACACTCTCTGGCCCAGGGCATTTTGGCCGGCAAAGAGGGCGCGGTGGACAATTACCTGAATTTCCTCAAGGCGGGCGGCTCGGTCTTCCCGCTGGAGGCGCTCAAAATCGCCGGGGTAGACATGACCTCGCCGGAGCCGGTGGAGACCACGTTTGCTGTGTTGGCCGGGTACGTGAACCAGTTGGAGGGTTTGGTGGGGCAGCGGGGGTAAGTGGGTAAGTTTGTAATTGGGTAATTGGGAAGAGGAACGGCCGTGTTGTGCGCACAACACGGCCGTTCCTCTGTTTTGTCAACGGCCGTTTCCATTGTACAATCACCCGCCAACAACACAACACCCGTCACGAAGAGGAAATCCCCCATGACAACTGTCCCCATGCAGACCCAGGCGTCCCTTACCACCCGGCGTGAGCGGTGGGCCTGGTATTTGTACGATTTTGGCAACTCCGCCTACGCCGCCGTCGTCCTGCTCGCCGTCTACTCTGCCTACTTCCAGGGCAGCGTCGTCGGCGGGGCCGAAGGCTCCCGGCTGTGGGGGCTGGCCGTGGGCATCGCCATGCTCGTCGTCGCCATCACCTCCCCCATTCTGGGCACCATCGCCGATTTTTCTGGCTCCAAGAAGAAGTTTTTGCTCTTTTATACCGCCATGGCCTGCCTGTTTACCGCAGGCCTTTTTTTTGCCACGCCGGGCAATGTGGCCATCGGCATGGGCTTTTTTATCCTGGCCGAGATTGGCTACCGCAGCGCCCAGGTGTTTTACAACGCCCTGCTGCCCGAGATTGCCGAGCCGCACGAAGTGGGCCGCGTTTCGGGCAATGGCTGGGCCATCGGCACCCTGGGCGGCATCCTCTGCCTGGTCCTCATTTTGCCCCTCATTGTGCTGATTGGCGGTGATTTGATCATTCGGACGACGTTGGTGATTACGGCCGTCTTCTACACCCTCTCCGCCATTCCCATCTTTCTCTGGCTGCCCGAGCGCGCCAAACCCAATCCCCTGCCCGCTGGCGAAAACTACGTAGGCTACGCCTTCAAACAGCTGGGGCAAACCATCAAAACCGCCCGCCAGTTTAAAGAATATCTCAAGTTCATGGCCGCCTACCTGGTGTTTAACGATGGCGTGATCATGGCCCTCAACTTTGCCGCCATCATTGGCGCGGTGCTGTATGGCATGGACCAGACCCAGCTCATCATTTTTGTCATCATCGTCCAGGTGAGCAACGTCGCGGGCGCTTACGCCTTTGGCTTTTGGGTCGATCGGCTGGGCGGCAAACGCTCCCTCGCCCTGTCTATCGTTACCATGATTATCGCCATCATCTGGCTTTACCTGAACCAAAGCGTCACCGGGTTTTATCTGGTGGGCATTCTGGCTGGCTTTGCTATGGCGGGTATTGAATCGGTCAGCCGAACGATGGTGAGCTTTTTTGCCCCACCCGGCCGCAGCGGTGAGTTTTACGGCTTTTTTGCCGTCGCCGGGCGCTCGTCCTCCTTCATCGGCCCGGCCGTGTACGGCTTCATTGCCGCCGAGGCGGCGCTTTGGTACCAGGCACAGGGAGAAACGGCCGTTACCGCCGAACAGCTCGGTCAAAAAATGGCCATCCTTTCCATTGGTGTCTTCCTGCTGGTGGGCTTGGCCATGCTGGCCTTTGTCAACGAGAAGAAAACCCGTTGATATAGATAATACATTTTGGTTCTTCGGGAATTTATGGGGTTGACAGCCCGTGAAACGTGAAACGTGATGCGTGACCAGAGGTGAATCACGTTTTACGTTTCACGTTTCACGCAAAACCCCACGAAATCCGAAAGACCCTACATTTTTTTCCCACAAAAGGAGCAGACATGATCTTCAAAAGCCCTTATCCCGACGTAGACATTCCCGACATTTCATTAACCGAGTTTGTTCTGTCGCGCACCCGGCAGTTTGGCGACAAACCGGCGCTGATTGATGGACCCAGCGGCCGTACCATCACCTACGCCCAGCTGGGCGGGGCCATTCGCCTGGTCGCCTCCAGCCTGGCCAAACGCGGCTTTGGCCAGGGCGACGTGCTGGCCATCTACAGCCCCAACATTCCCGAATATGCCGTTGCCTTCCATGCCGTTTCCCTGCTGGGAGCCACCGTCACCACAGTCAACCCGCTCTACACGGCGCAAGAGCTGGCTCACCAGCTCAAAGATGCCGGGGCGAAATATTTGGTAACCATTTCCCTCTTTTTGGAGAATGCAAAAACGGCCGCTGCCGCATCCAACATCAAAGAAATCTTCACCTTCGACCCGGTCGAGGGCGCTACTCCCTTCGCCACCCTGCTGCAAAGCGACGGTGCCCTGCCTGAAATCACCATCAACCCCGCCGAAGATATCGTGGTGATGCCTTACTCCAGCGGCACCACCGGCTATCCCAAAGGCGTTATGCTCACCCACCGCAACATCGTCGCCAACCTGGTGCAGATGGACGGCATCACCGGCATCGACATCACCAATGAAGACGACATCATCATGGGCATTTTGCCCTTTTACCACATCTACGGCATGGTCGTCATCATGAACATGAGCCTGTCACGCGGGGCCACCATCGTCACCATGCCCCGGTTTGACATGGTGCAGTTCCTGGAGCTGGTACAAAAGCACAAAATCACCCGCGTCAACCTGGTGCCGCCCATTTTGGTCGGCCTGGCCAAACACCCCATCGTCGATCAGTACGATCTCTCCTCGTTGGTGGAACTGTTTTCTGGAGCCGCCCCGCTGGGCCAGGCGCTGGCCGATGAGGTCAAGAATCGCCTGCACTGCCGCGT
>ERZ761607.3637-NODE-3637-length-14645-cov-7.245374_pt1 | contig 14645 bp, 11 predicted proteins | sample MGYA00511164_ERZ761607 | MGnify/ENA primary metagenome ERZ761607 (study PRJEB28899, sample SAMN02445080) | bioreactor sludge metagenome | biome: EBPR sludge | place: Australia: Brisbane, Thorneside Wastewater Treatment Plant | collected 2011-06-22 ...
AATTAATTGACCGTAAAAACAAAACAAATATTAAAATTTTCATTCTTTATTGGTCTGATTGTTTTGTTTATGTATCTCGCATTCAAAGATGTTGATTTAGATTTGCTTTTTGAAGAACTAAAGAAAACTAATTATCTTTGGGCAATCATCGGAAGCATAATCGGAGTTTATATCGGGGGGATTTTCAGAGCCGCAAGATGGAGATATTTTCTCAATCCAATTAAAAAAGATATTCCCTTTAATAATCTTTTCTCCACTATGATGATAGGATATATGATGAATAGCATCGTCCCTAAGTCAGGAGAAATTTCACGTCCTGTTATACTCGCAAAAATGGAAGATATTTCAAAGGCTTCTACCTTCGGTACTATTATTGTAGAAAGAATATTTGATATGTTAACCCTTGTCGCATCATTTGGAGTTTGTCTTTTTTTCTTTCAGGATCAGATTTCAACCGCTTTTCCGGAATATAATCTGGAAAAATATGCGGTTATACTTTCTATTATAATATTAATTTTTCTTATCATAGCCGTCGGATTAATTTTTAATCTTGAGAGGTTTGAAAAATTTATAAACAGAATAACCACTCGATTTCTTCCTGCTAAATTTAAAGATAAAGTTGATAAAATTATAGTTTCTCTTGTGAACGGGTTTCTATTTATCAGAAATCCTTCCGGTTTTTTTATGATTTTTTTATTAACTCTCTTACTTTGGCTATCCTATGTTTTTTCAACCTATGTAAGTTTCTGGGCTTTCAATATAAACTTAACTTTATTGGACGCAAACTTATTGCTAACCATAATCACTTTCACACTTGTATTACCTTTACCGGGTAATTCAGCAGGAGCGTTTCACTTCTTTTGTGCTACTGTATTAACCGGAATTTTTATGATTAATAATGAAACTGCTCTTAGTTATGCTACCGTCACTCATCTTTTGAATTTTTTATTTTTGGTTTTAACAGGTTTTTATTATTCTCTTAAAGAGAATATAAAACTTAAAGATAAACTCTAATTTTTTTTGAATTCGTTAAATTTCTTAATTTTTTTAAACTTAATATTTAATTAAAATACTTAATTTTTAATTAACATTATTTTGTTAATTTTGAACTTTAAAACCTTACTAATTCTTTACCGGAATTTAAATTAGGGCATTAGTTTTATACATTGAATTTCAAAAACGAAACTCATAATATAAAGTATAATTCCGTATTTATCACTTGGTAAAGTATTAATAAAGTTAATTATAATAATTTTCTATTTTATGAAATTAAAATTACTTTCTCTTCTTTCAATTTTCTTATTTTCTTTCATTAATCTCATCTCTGCACCATTAACTCCGGGTAATATCGTTATTCTTAGAATTGGTGAAATAGGTAGTATGACAGCATTATCAAGTGCGGCTTTCCCTGTATTTCTTGATGAATATACACCTAATGGAGTTTTCGTGCAAACAATTGCAATGCCGACATCGGTCGTTGGTGAAGATTACAGATTGGTGAATAATGGTACGGCAACTGCAAACGGATATATAACAACTTCAGCAGACGGAAGGTTTATTGTTATTTGCGGATTTGATGCAAATGTCGGAACAACTAATGTCAGTACAACAGCCGGAATTAACAGGACTTTAGGATTTGTTGATTTACTTGGAAACGTAAATACAAAAAATATTATAAACAACGGTTACACTACCGATAATATAAGATCAGTTACTTCATTTGACGGCAATGAGTTCTGGGGTTCCGGTGCCGGTTCATCAGGTTCAGGTGGTGTCAGATATATTGAAGAAAATGGTTTAGGTGTTAGTACTCAAATTAGTGCTACGGTTACGAATACAAGAGTTATAAGAATTTTTAATGGTCAGTTATATATTACAAGTGCCTCAGGAACTTTCAGAGGAATTGCAAAAGTCGGAACAGGTTTACCAACTACAAGCGGACAAACTATCACACAATTATCGGGATTTCCTACAAGTGGTACTCATTCACCTTATGACTTCTCAATAAATTCTTCTGAAACAATTGCCTACATTGCTGATGACAGAACTAAAGCAAATGGCGGTGGAATTCAAAAATGGGTTTTCAGCGGAGGTAACTGGTCACATGCTTATACTCTTGATTCATCTTTAACATCAGGTTGCAGAGGAGTCACAGTTGATTGGTCAGGTATGTTTCCTGTAATTTATGCTACTACTTCTGAAACTTCACTTAATAAATTAGTGAAAGTAACTGATACAGATTCGACAGCATCATTTTCTATACTTTCAACCGCTACAACAAATACAATTTATCGTGGAGTAACTTTTGCACCGAATAGTGTTACTTTAACAACAAATACTTCTATTCCCGGGGGTACCTATGACAAAATAGAAGTAAATAATTGCGAAGTAAATCTATCAGGCAATGTTATTGTTAGCGGAGAATTAGAACTAATAAATGGAGCAATTTTAAATACAGGAGCTAACAGTATCACCTTCACACCTTCTGCAGTTGATATTAATGAATCTCCTTCAAACGGTAGAATTGTTGGAACAGCGATAATGCAACCAAGATTTGTAGGTATGGGTGCATTCTCTCAATTTCTTGGAGTATCACTTGGAGCCGGAATGGATAATATTGGAAATTTAAGTATTACAAGAACCACAGGTGCTTCAGGAGTAATTACTGTAATGCCAAATTCAGGAATTGCTTCAAACTGGTCTATATCATCAGATGTTGTTCCTGCTTCAGGAAGAGATTTAACCCTATCTTTCCTATCAAATTTTGATAACGGAAAAGATATGACACAAGCAACTGTATGGCGTTCAACCGGTATGGATTGGACACAAATCGGTGGAGTTAGTGATATATCTATGACAAACCCGAGAAATGTAACAAGGACGATTACAGGATTTTCAAGTTGGACTATTTCTGATAACGGCAGCCCATTGCCTGTAGAACTTGATGGATTTGTTGCAAGCACAATTAAAAATGAAGTTATTCTTGACTGGGTAACAAGTAATGAATTAAACAATTCACATTTTGTTGTAGAGAGAGTGAAATTAACAGGAAATATTAATAAATATAATGCGGTATATACTGAATTAGGTTCAATAACAGGATCAGGAAATTCAAATACTATCAAACGTTATAAATATGTAGATAAAAATGTTCCTTCAGGTAAATATGCTTACAGACTAAAACAGGTTGACTATAACGGAAATTATCAGGTTTTTGTAATGGAAGCAGATGTTATCGTAGGCACTCCTGCTAAATTCAGTTTATCACAAAATTATCCGAATCCGTTCAATCCTTCCACAAAATTTAATTTTGAATTACCTGTTGATGCAAATGTTGAATTAAAAATTTATGATATAAACGGACGCGAAGTTGCAACAATAATTAATGAATCCAAACAAGCGGGATATTATACTGAAATATTTAATGGTAACGGACTGGCTTCAGGAATATATTTTGCAAAACTTGTTGCGGGAAGTTTTGTTGATGTTAAAAAAATTACATTAGTAAAATAATTTAAATTTTAAAAAATTTTTTATAAAAGTCCTTTCGGAATTCTGAAAGGACTTTTTTATTTTATATCTGATTTATTAATATTATATTGCTTAAAATAATCAAATTATGTCTGAACACATTCTTGAAGTAACAGGTCTAAAAAAATATTTCCCAATTAAAAAAGGATTATTCTCAAAAACAATCGGAAATGTAAAAGCAGTGGATGATGTTTCCTTTAAAATTAAAAAAGGAAAAACATTAGGTCTTGTAGGAGAGTCAGGATGTGGAAAGACAACGGTTGGAAGAAGTATTTTAAGACTTATAGAGCCGACAGCAGGAAAAGTTATTTTTGACGGTAAAGACATAACAGGTATGAGTGAAGCAGAGTTGAAGAATATGAGAAAAGAGATGCAGATTATTTTTCAAGATCCATATTCTTCACTCAATCCGAGAATTACCGTTGGCGGAATGTTAACTGAAATTATGAAATTTCATAAAATCGCTGAAGGTGCAGCCGCTGAAAAACGTGTAGAAGAATTACTGGAAAAAGTGGGATTAAGAAAAATTCACGCAAGGAGATATCCGCATGAGTTTTCAGGCGGACAAAGACAAAGAATCGGAATCGCAAGAGCATTATCTGTTGAACCGAAATTTATTGTTTGTGATGAACCTGTTTCCGCTCTCGACGTATCTATTCAATCTCAAATTTTGAATTTATTGATTGACCTTCAAAAAGAAATGAATCTTACATATTTATTTATTTCACATGATTTGTCAGTAGTTGAACATATTTCAGATGATGTTTGCATTATGTATCTCGGAAAAGTTGTTGAAATCTCAAATGTTGACAGCGTTTATCAGAATCCAAAACATCCTTATACACAAGCCTTGCTATCAGCAGTGCCTGTACCTGACCCTGAAAATAAATCTGCAAGAATTATTTTAACAGGCGATATTCCTTCGCCGGCAAATGTTCCGTCAGGATGTTATTTCCATCCGCGTTGCCCTAAAGTGTTTGGAGACTGTTCTAAAATTTCTCCTGTTTTAGAAGGAAATGATCATAAAGTAAGATGTCTTTTATATCCGGAATCCTATCCGGATTCAATAAAAGCAGCTTAATTTCTAACCATCCGTTAATTCATATTCGTGAAACTATCTTAACGATTTTTTCGTTTCACTTTGTATATGAAATATCTCTTTTTAATCCTAATTTTAATAAAGGCTAATGTTTTTTATGCTCAAAGCGAAGCCGATACAGTCAAAACTAAAACCAAAATTACAGGTTCTGTAAAAACAGAGAACGATATTCCTGTAAATAATGCAGAAGTTGTTATAAAAAATAATCAAACAGAGTTAAAAGTTTATTCAGGTAAAGACGGAAACTTTGAATTTTCAGTAGTTCCCGGTGTTTACAATATTACAATTGAATATTCAGGTTTTAATCCTTATGAAATTTTAGATTATGAAATATCATCCGATTTAGATCAGCAATTATTTATCATACTTACCAGAAGGGATTTCACTACCGAGGAAATCAAAGTAGAAGCAAATCTTAGACAATCTCAGGATGATTTAAGAACAAGTTTGTTCAATATTAATCCAACCGGTGTAAAAATACTTCCGGGTGCGATTGAAGATGTGTTAAGATCATTACGCTCATTACCCGGTGTTACCGCTCCAAATGATTTTACTTCACAACTTGTTATCCGAGGTTCAGGACCGGATCAGAATTTAATTATTATGGATGATGTTGAAATTTTTAATCCTTACCGTTTATATGGTTTAGTAAGTATGTTCAATCCTGAAACTTTGTCTGAAATTTCTTTAATAACCGGAGGATTTCCTTCAAAATATGGTGACAGGTTATCAGCAGTTCTTGACGTAACAAACAGAGAAGGAATTACTGATAAAAATTTCAAAGGTTTAACGAATATTAATATTGCTAATGCGAATCTGATTTTTGAAGGACAGAATCCATTTAATATTCCGGGCTCATGGATTGTATCTTCAAGGAGAACCTATTATGACTTAATCATCGGTCCTTTTGCTAGAAAAGCAGGATTAATTACTGAAGATTCATCATTTCCAAATTTCGAAGATTTGCAATTCAAATGGGCATTTGGTCCTTTTTCAAAACATAAATTTTTTGTTAACGGAATATTCAGTAAAGACGCCGTAGATATTGTGCCCGGCAAAGACCGAAATTCCCCTGATAGTGTTCAGGTTAATGATGTAACTAAAAATGATGTTGTATCTTTTTCATGGCAATATTTTCCATCCACAAGTTTTGCTACAAAGACAACTTTAAGTTGGTATAGAAACTCAGGTGATAATGAATTTGAAGGAGATATATTAGATCCGTTAATTGACAAACAAAATTTATCACCGGAACAGCGTGACAGTTTAAAACAAATTGGTGCATTACTCGGATTAAATTTTGATTCAAAATATTTCTTCAGAAAATATTCTTTAACAAATAAATCTGTTTACATAGATAAAAGTAACAGAAAGTTTGAATTCGGTGCGGGTTTTGATATTATAAGAACTGATCTTGAATATAAACTTGATTTAGATGAACAGTTTAAAGCAATTATCAGAACTTTTCCTAATTCACAGGCATTGCTTGAAAATTTTAATCTGACGGGAAATGATAATTACAGGGCTAATATATATGCTCAGTCAAGGTTTGATATAAATAAAAAATTTTATTATCAGCCGTCATTCAGAGTTGATTATTATTCATTGTTAAATAAATTTTATTTTTCTCCGAGAATAAATTTTGGATATGTAATTGATCCATTGACGACAATCAGAACATCCACGGGGTTATATTATCAATCTCCGGGATATGAAAAACTTGTAGATGGTCAGACTTTTTTTGACATAACTCCTGAAGTTGGAAAAACACTCGATGCAGAAAGAAGTATTCACATAGTAGCAGGCATAGAAAGATGGTTAAACAATGAATGGCTCTCTAAATTTGAAACCTATTATAAAAAGTTTGATAATTTAATCGTGCAAAACAGAGTCCCGGCTGAAAAGTATGAATTCACTCTTGCAGATCCGACAATTACAGACCCTTCTTACATAAGTGATCCGAGTAGTTGGGTAAGGTCACAAAACAAGATTCCTTATGATTCACTTACTCCAATTCCGGTTAATCTTGGCTCGGGAAATTCTTATGGATTTGAATTCAGTCTTGAAAAAAAATATTTAAGTCCTAAAACAAAGTTCTACGGTTGGGTGAATTATTCTTTGTCATTTTCAGACAGAAGCAGTTATGGAATTACAAAGCCATTCAGGTTTGATCAAAGACACGTCTTCAATATTGTATTAAATTACAGAGTTAATTCTTGGCTTGAAATCGGAGCGAGATGGCAATACGCAACAAACTTTCCGTTCACATTTCCTGTCGGTATAACTCCGAGAATAGTAAATGACAGTTTGGTTGTTAACCCTATTAACAGAAGAGTAATCTTTGATTTAGATTTTGGAGGTGAAGCAAATAAATATACGGATAAAAAACCTGACTACCACAGACTTGATGTGAGATTCACCGCATATACAAGATTTTGGGAGACTGACTGGTCTTTTTATATAGATGTTATAAACGCATATAACAGAACGAATATTTTAGGTTATGATTTTTATTTAGATAATAATTATGAAGTGAAATATCGCACCGTAGGGATGATTCCGATTTTACCTACTATCGGTGTCAGTGCAAGATTTTAATGTTTTTTCGAGTGACTTAATGAAAATATCCAGTTCAGATTTTTTTACATTCAATGGAGGTAAAATTCTTAACGTTTTTTTATCCCAGGAAATACCTGTGAATATTTTATAATCGTTTAAAAGAGTATTTCTAATTTTTTGAGTATCTGCATTAAACTCTATCCCAAGCATCAGACCTTTGCCACGGATTTCTTTTACGTTGTTTAGTTTTTTTAATTTTCCGATTAAATATTCACCTGATTTTCTTGCATTTTTCATCAGGTTTTCTTTTTGAATTACATCAAGCACAGTAAGTCCGGCAACACAAGCGAGATGACCACCACCGAATGTGGAACCAAGCATTTCAATTTTGGAATTAATTACCGGTGAAATCAAAACTCCTCCCATCGGAAATCCATTACCCATTCCTTTTGCAATTGTAATAATATCAGGCTTTACATCAGTAAATGAATGTGCAAAAAATTTTCCTGTTCTTCCGTATCCTGATTGAATCTCATCCGCAATTAGTAAAGCATTATGCTTATTTGTAATATCTCTAAGAAAATTCCAATATTCAATATCTGCTGATTTTATTCCTGCAACCCCCTGTATCCCTTCAATTAATACAGAAGAAATTTCTTCACGGCTGAAAATATTTTCAATTTTTGATTTATCATTCAAATCGCAATAAATGATATTATCTGTTTTATTAATTTCTGCTCTTAAATTTGGATTATCTGTTGCGGCAACTGCCAAAGAGGTTCTTCCATGAAATGATCCTGTGAAGACAATTACTTTTTTCTTTCCGTTTTGAAATGATGCTAACTTCATGGCATTTTCATTTGCTTCTGCACCTGAATTACAAAGAAACAAACTGTAATCTTCATAACCTGAAATCTTTCCAAGTTTTTTTGCAAACTTTATCTGAAGAGAATTTATAACAGCATTAGAATAAAACGATATTTTCTTTAATTGTTTGGAAAGATTTTTTATATATTCGGGATGTGAATGACCAATGGAGATAACTGCATGTCCTCCAAAAAAATCTAAATATTTTTTTCCGTTTTTATCAAATAAAAAAACACCTTTGGCACGAACAGGTTCAGTTTTAATTTGACTGTAGACTTCAAATAATTTCATAAGTCATCAAATTAATTAATAAAAATATAATCTGTAATGCAGTTAATTTGAACAAAAAATAAATTATTTTCTGATATGTTAAAATTTTTAGAAGATATATTACTTTTTGATTCAACTTCAGGACATGAAAATGAACTTGTAAAATTTATATATGAAAAATATAAAGTAAATGAGTGTGAAATTGAAATCCAAAAAACTTCTAACGGTAGAAAAAATATTTTTTATAAAAAGGGAAATCCCAAAATAATTTTTTGTTCTCATTTAGATACTGTTCCGCCTTATATTCCTCCGATCATTTCGGCAGATATTATTAAAGGGCGTGGCTCGTGTGATGCTAAAGGTCAAGTGGCTTATTTATTTGCATTATTCCAAAGATTAATTGCTGAAGGTGAAACTGATATTGGAATGTTAATGGTAAGCGGTGAAGAAGACGGTTCGTGGGGTGCAATAGCAGCCAATAAATTAATCACAGATTCAGATTTTATTATTATCGGTGAACCTACGGAAAATAAATTAGTTTCCGCTTCCAAAGGAAACGTATGTTACAGTTTTGAAATATCAGGGAAAAGTTGTCATTCAGGATATCCTGAACTTGGTGTAAGTGCTGTTTCTCTTTTTATTGAATTTATAAACAAACTAAACAAATATAGTTTTCCCGTTGATACTCTTCTTGGTGAGACAACCTATAATATTGGTAAATTAAAATCTGAAAATGCACACAATGTATTATCAGAAAATCTTACTTTTAATATTTTTTTCAGGACAACATTTGCTTCATTTGATTTGATAGAAAAATGTTTGTTAGAAATAAAAAATGAATACATAAATTATGAGAAATTATATTTTGACGATCCGATAAAATTTTTTACTGTTGATGGATTTGATTCAATGACCGTGGCATACGGCACAGATGCACCATCATTTACTAATATAAAAAACAAAATACTTTACGGACCGGGTAGTATTCATACTGCACACACTGATAACGAACATATAGTTATTTCAGATATATATAAAGCAATTGAAGATGCTTATAAAATTTACATAAAAATTAAATATCATATTTAAATTTTATTAATTATTTAGTATTTTTGTAAGATGAATGATTTAAAAACAACTAAGATATTCATTAAAAACTCCTCTAAGAAGCAGGGCTAACCTGCATCACATCTACATATCACCCAAAAGATTTAACTAAAATTTATTTAAAAATTAAATGAAAATTAAAGCAGGAATTCTTGGTTGCACAGGTGCAGTCGGACAAAAATTTATAACATTATTACAAAATCATCCGATATTCGAAATTAGCGAACTCGCAGCATCAGAAAAATCAGCAGGAAAAAAATATATAGATGCGGTTAACTGGACTGAATCATCGCCAATACCTGATAAGATAAAAAATAAAATTGTTAAAAAATGTAATCCTGATTTAAATTGTAAAATTGTATTTTCAGGATTGGATTCATCTGTAGCAGGTAAAATAGAAGATAACTTTGCCAATGCAGGTTATTATGTTATCAGTAATTCAAGAAACCATAGAATGGATGAAGATGTCCCTTTACTAATACCTGAAATAAATTCAGGACATATTTCTCTTTTAAGAATTCAAATGAAAAGAAGAAAATCAGGCGGTTTTATTGTAACAAATCCTAATTGCTCAACAGTAGTTTTATGTTTAAGTTTATTGCCATTTTTAAAATCAAATAAGATTGAAAAAATTATAGTCTCCACTATGCAGGCAATTTCAGGGGCAGGTTATCCCGGTGTTCCGTCTCTTGATATTCTTGGAAATGTTATTCCGCACATTAAAGATGAAGAAGAAAAAATTCAATCCGAACCATTAAAAATTTTCGGAGAAAATAAAAATAATAAAATTATTTTTTCAAATTTTAAAATCTCCGCAATGTGTAATAGAGTGCCTGTTATTGACGGGCATACTCTTTCGGTTTCGGTAAAATTAAAAAATAAAACCTCCATTGATAAAATTATTTCTAATATTGATTCGATAAAATCCGAAAAATTAAATTCTTCACCCGAAAAATTGATTTATTATTTTTCAAATCCTTCAAGACCTCAACCTGCTCGTGATGTTAACTTAGGAAACGGAATGTCAGTCTCAATAGGTAATCTGAGAAAATGTAATATTTTAGATTATAAATATACAGCATTAGGACATAATACAATCAGAGGTGCAGCAGGTTTAGCAATTCTGAATGCCGAATTTTTATTAAAGAAAGGATTAATAAAAAAATGATAGTAATGAAATTTGGCGGTACATCTGTGAAAGATGCTGACGCTATCAAAAGAGTTATAAATATTATTAAATCCAGAATTGATTCAAAACCTGTTGTAGTTTCATCAGCCACTGCCGGAACAACAGATAAACTGATTAATATTGGTAATGATTCTAAAAGTGGGAATTATGAAAAGGCAATAAAGTCTATCATTGAAGTCAAAGAGAGACACCTGAATATTATAAATTCGTTAATTAAATCAGATAAACATATTTCTAAAGCAATTAAAAAACTGAATGAACAAATTGCAGAGTTATCAGAGATTGTAAAAGGGATTTATCTGTTAAAAGAATTATCAGGAAGAACACTTGCTAAGATTTCATCATTCGGAGAACTAATATCCACAAACATTTTAACAATAGCACTTATTGATAGAAAAGTAGATACAGTGTTAATAAACGCAAATGATTTTATGATTACTGATGATAATTTTAACAATGCTGAACCTCAATTTAATGAAATAAAAAAAAGACTTAAAAATATTGTATTACCGGAATTGAAAAAAAATAGAGTTGTGGTAACGCAAGGGTTTATGGGTGTATCAGAAACAGGTGATATTACTACGTTCAGCAGAGGAGGTTCTGATTATTCTGCGTCAATAATCGGAGCATGTATGAAATCAAAAGAAATTGAAATCTGGACAGATGTTGACGGGATATTAAGTGCAGACCCAAGAATAGTCAACTCACCAAAAATTTTAAATGAAATATCTTTTAAAGAGGCGGCAGAACTTGCTTTTTTCGGAGCAAAAGTTTTACATCCTTCAACCATAGAGCCGGCAATTAAAAACAATATTCCGGTAAGAATATTAAATTCTCATCGTCCTCAAAAACCCGGTACAATTATAATCAAAAAAACCAATAGCACTAAATATGATGTTAAGTCAATAACATCTAAAAAAAATATTAAGGTCTTAAATATTTATTCTACAAAGATGTTATTCGCTTATGGATTTTTAAAAAAAATATTTGAGATATTTGATAAATATAAAACTTCCGTTGATTTAATAACAACTTCTGAAGTAAATGTTTCTCTTACACTTGAGAATACTAATAATCTTAAATATGTTATTGATGAACTCTCTGAATTTGCTGAAGTCAAACTTGAAGAAAACAAAGCACTGATATGTGTGGTGGGAAATAATTTAAAATTTATGAAAGGAATTGAAAAACGTATATTTAAAGTGGTAGGTGATTTTAAAATTTCAATGATTTCTCAAGGTGCTTCATTAATAAATATTTCATTTGTGATTGAAAATGACGATTTGGAAAAGGTAATTAAACTTTTACATAAGGAGTTTTTTGAATGAATAAAATTACTTTGATTGGTTATGGAAAAATGGGGAAGGAGATTGAAAGAATAAGTCAATCAAAAGAATTTTCCGGAGAATTGATTATCGAAAAAATTATTAAGAGTTCAGATTCATTAATTGATTGCAATGGCGAAACCTGTATTGATTTCACAACACCCGATGCATTTGTAAAAAATTACAAAACACTATCAAAAAATTTTAAAAACATAGTTATCGGTACAACAGGATGGGAAAATCAAAAAAAAGAAATTCTAAAATATTTTCAAGAAAATAAAAATAATGTAATATATGGAAGTAATTTTTCCATTGGAGTAAATATTTTCTTTTTAATTAATGAATTCGCTTCAAAATGTTTTAAAGACTTTAATGAATATTCAGTTTACATATCTGAAAAACATCACAAAGAAAAAAAAGATAAACCTTCGGGAACGGCACTTTCAATTAAAGAGATAATATCCGGATTTAAAAAAGTAGATGATATAAATTCTATTAGAAGCGGAAAAATTAAAGGGATACACGAAGTTGAATTTGTCAGCGAATTTGACAGTATTAAATTAGAGCATATTGCGTTTTCACGTGAAGGGTTTGCCGCAGGTTCTCTTTTAGCGGCTAAAATAATAAACTCTTTAAATGGTGTTTTTGAATTCAGAGAATTGATAAAAAATAAAATTTTACATAATGATTAAAAAATTAACGGGTGTAGGAACTGCACTAATCACACCATTCAAAAAAGATTTTTCACTCGATGAAATTGCTTTCAGAAAACTTGTTAAAAGACAAATCGAAAATGGAACGAATTACCTCGTTCCTTTAGGCACAACAGGTGAGACTCCATGTTTGGAAAAAAATGAAAAATTAAAGATACTTGAAATATCTACTGAAGAATCAGTTAATAAAATTCCTGTTATTGCAGGTGTTGGTTCTAATAATACAAAACAAGTTATTGAAAATATTAAAGAGTTTGAAAAATTCAATCTTGAAGGGTATTTAGTGGTAACTCCATATTATAACAAACCTACTCAAGAAGGATTATACCAACATTTTAAGATAATTTCTGAAAATACAGATAAACAAATTATTCTCTACAATGTCCCTTCCAGGACTTCTATAAATATGACAGCGGAGACTACGCTCAAACTTGCTGAAATAAAAAATATTACTGCAATAAAAGAAGCGTCTTCTAATCAGTCACAGATAAGTCAGATTATAAAATACGCACCTGATAATTTCAGCGTTATATCCGGAAATGATGATGAAACATTATCAATAATGACAATGGGAGGAATTGGAGTTGTTAGTGTTGCTTCAAATGTTGCTCCTAAAGAAATGTCTGAGTTTTGTAATTTAATTAATTCAGATATACATTCAGCCGTAAAAGAACATCACAGACTTTTCAGTTTATTTAAAAATTGTTTTGTAGAATCAAATCCAATTCCAGCAAAAGCAGCAATGTTTTCTTTAGGTCTGATTGAAAATGTATTGAGGTTGCCATTAACAACTTCAACAAATTCAACATTAGAGATAATGAAAAATACATTGAAAGAATTAAAAATAAATTACTAAATGGAAAAAGTTAAAAAATTATTTGAAAAAATTATAAATGGAAATCCCAACAGGGAAGAAATAAAAAATTATATTGGTATATTTTTAGATGCTTTAGAAAAAGGAGAAATCAGATCGGCAGAAAAAGTTAATAATGAATGGGTAGTCAATTTTTTTGTAAAGGAATCAATTCTTTTGGGTTTTAAATATGGTAAATTGAAACTGATTAAAGGCGGATATACAAATTTTATGGATAAAGAATTTTATCCTTTACAGAATAAATCTCTGAAATCCTCCGTGAGAATGTTACCCGGTGGTTCTGCTATAAGACGTGGTTCTTATGTTGCAGATGGCACTGTTATCATTCCTCCTTCTTATGTGAATATTGGAGCATTTGTTGATACAGGTTGTATGCTTGATTCACATTCACTTGTCGGTTCTTGTGCTCAAATAGGAAAAAATGTTCATCTTTCCGCTGCTTCTCAGATAGGTGGTGTTTTAGAACCAATCGGTGCTTTGCCTGTTATAATTGAAGATAATGTTTTCATTGGCGGGAATTGCGGAATATATGAAGGAACAATTGTGAGAGAAAAAGCCGTCATAGGAACGGGAGTAATTATAAATGCATCAACACCTGTTTTTGATAATACCACAGGAAAATTTTTAGAAAAAAATAAAAATAACACAAATGAAATTCCCGCCGGTGCAGTTGTTGTTTCAGGAAGCAGATTGTTGTCTTCTAAATCCGGCAGGGAAAACGGTATAAGTATTTATTGTCCGGTAATAATAAAATACAGAGATGAAAAGACAGGAACGTCAATAAATTTAGAGGAACTGTTAAGATGATAAAGGAATTTCCATATAAAGAAAATTATTTTTTTAAATCTAATAATTTAAAAAAAATTAATGATTTTGTAATTGATAATTATAAAAAACCATTATTTCTTTATTCATTAAAAGTTATTAAAGAAAGATACAGACTTTTAAGAAATTCATTCCCCATAAAAATAAAAATTTATTACGCACAAAAAAGTAATCCGTCAAAAAAAATATTAACAACTTTAGCATCTCTTAAATCGGGATGTGATACTGCTTCAATTGGTGAAATTAAAAATGCTTTAAAGGCAGGTTTTAAACCAAAGGATATTAT
>ERZ761607.3639-NODE-3639-length-14635-cov-5.284431_pt1 | contig 14635 bp, 10 predicted proteins | sample MGYA00511164_ERZ761607 | MGnify/ENA primary metagenome ERZ761607 (study PRJEB28899, sample SAMN02445080) | bioreactor sludge metagenome | biome: EBPR sludge | place: Australia: Brisbane, Thorneside Wastewater Treatment Plant | collected 2011-06-22 ...
ACTCACGGAGTAACTTCCAGATGAACGAAATCGATGCCGACAAGTGCATAACCAACAGGCCACCAAGGAGAAATGAATGGAAATGATCGAGCAAGGCAGCCACGTCCGACTGAGCGTCGGTGGCCTGCTGTCCTATGTGGACCCCTACCTCGCCGAGACGGACGTATCCGAACTTGCTATCGAGTACCTCTGCGAGCGGGTGGTCCTCGACGATGGCGTTACCCTGCGCGATATTCTGCTGCTCCTGAAAAATAACCCGCCCCTGCTACAAGTCCTTCGCCGGTTTTGGGCAGTGGAGTTGATCCAGGAAGCTCTTGCCGAAGAGCCAGATTCCGGCAGTGGCGTCGACGACCCCGACGAAGTGGAATATTTGCTTCTTGCCCGCAATTGCAGCGTTGATATGAGTACCAAGGCCTATGAGCCGATGACGCGCCTGTTCATGTCAGGGGTCGGGTTCCCTCAAGGTGAGCCTGCTTCGAATGGTCGCAGCGTGGGCGACCGACAAGAGTGGTGCATGCTCGGCGTTCCGGTACAGGCATGCCTGCACTATCCTCTCCGACTGGAGCGGACTTCAAAGGTGTTCGTTTACGACCGGGCTCCGAAAGAAGCGGCTGGCCAGGCAATCTCCATGGAAGAGATCAATTTCGGCCCGCCGACCCTCATCCAGGTTCTGCATAGCGTTGCCTATGAACTGTCGTTCTTTGGTGTCGGCGAACGTCAGAGCGAGCTACTCGAGGCCCTGAAAAACGCGGAGTTTTCAGAAGAATCAATGGCAGATTCCGACGAGCCTTTTCAAGCTTAGGGAATGCGCGAGCGCGGCGCAGGAAGGGAAGCAAGTCCGCCGACCCGAGCTTTGCGCAGCCGATCGCTCAACTGCTTATCGCTCGCGACATCTCGTCACAAACTGAAGGCTTTTGAGGAGACGCCATGCCAACCGTAAGAAGACACTCCTACGGCGTCGTACCGACGGCCACGGATGCGCAAGGAAAGCGGATCTATCTGCTGCTGCGCGCCTACGCCAACTGGGATTTCCCGAAAGGCGCGGCAGATGGCGACGAGACGCCGCTTGAGGCGGCGATTCGCGAGCTGCGCGAAGAAACCGGCATTGCCCGATGCGAGCTGTGCTGGGGTGAGGTCTCGCAGGACACCGCCATCTATTCGGGAGACAAGGTCGCCACCTACTTCCTCGCCCGCGTCGCCCGGCAGGAACTGAGCCTGCCGATCAGCGAGGAACTCGGCAGGCCAGAGCATGACGAGTACCGCTGGGTGAGCGCCGAGGAAGCCGCAACGCTGCTCGGGCCGCGACTCCGGCCGATTCTCGCCTGGGCCGTTTCGGTCAGCGGATCGTAGAAGGTGCTGGAGGGCTTCCCGGCGAGCCACGCGACCGCCCGATCATCGACGCTACGGCGTCAACCTGGCGTTGGCTACGCCGTGCGGCACATGGCCCGTGGCGACGTGTTGGCGCGCCGAATCGCAATGGGTTTGCTGGTCGTCGAAAAATATATCGGCGCCGAAAGCCTTCAGAAAAGGGCCTTTTTCCAATCCCCCCAGAAAAAAGGCCTCATCGATACGAATATTCCAGGCTCTCAGGGTGCGCACGACGCGCTCGTGTGCGGGTGCGCCGCGGGCCGTGACCAGTGCGGTTCGAATCAGCGCACTGTCCTCCTGCTGAATCCGCTGCAGCGCAGAAAGGAAGGCGACAAACGGGCCGCCCGCGAGTGGCGTCCGGGCCGACTCCGTTTCGTTGCGGACAAAGGCTTCCAGGCCGTTGGTCCTGAAGATCGTCTCCGACTCATCGGAGAAGATCACCGCATCGCCGTCGAATGCAATGCGCACCTGATCGCGCGCGCTCTCCGGTGCGACCGAAGGCAGCAGGAATGCGGCCGCCTGCCCACTGGCAAGGGCATCGCGCACGTCGTCCGAATTTGCGGAGAGAAACAGATGCGCGCCAAAGGAGCCAACGTAGGGCGTGGTGCTCTCACCGCGGGTAAAGGCAGCGCGCGTGATGTCCAGGCCATGGTGGCGAATCGAGTTGAAAATCCGCAGCCCGGTGTCCGCGCTGTTTCTCGAAAGCAGGATCACCTCGACGCGTTGCCGGTTGGGGATTCCCTGGTTGAGCAAGAGCAGCTTCCTGACCAGAGGGAAGGCGACACCAGGCTCGAGCGGGGTGTCTTCGTGCTCAATCTGGTAGAGCGTATACGCGTCGACGCCGGCCTGCTCGTAGACCCCATGGCACTCATCCAGATCGAACAGCGCTCTGGACGATATGGCGATGATCAGTTTGTCGGTGAATGCATGCGTCAACATTGACTCTCCGCGTCCGTCCACCAAATGCGCAACACCTTCGTGGCACCCTCGACGGGCGCCACGCAGGTAAACACAATGGCCAGGTCGAAGCGATGAAGCGAGGCCTTCACGACGCGTGCGCCCGCGGTCGCGGTCGCCGAGATCGCTACGGCGAACACCTCATCGGTGAAAGGCCCACATCTTTGCTCGCTTTCGCAATTCGCCAATCTCGCCCATTCCAGACGAAACGAAGCAACCCCGACAATTGCGGGTACTCCTTAATGGGTGTGACGTTGGGCACAATTCAACTAGGTCATTATATTTCGTGGCGTTGATGCGCACTTTCTGCAAGCAGGCTCCCGTATGGTTTTCATCGACCAAGTATCAGTCCATTCTCGGTGCGTGCTTACAGGCCTGACTCCACAGATCGTGCAAATCTGCGTGGAGACTTCTTGTCCGAACACAATTTCTATCTCAATGCTGATTGAATTTTCAAGCTCTTGAAAGGAAGGGTAGAAAAGTCTCCAAATACCATTCCATGTGTCCCGATTTATATAAACGGCAAAAACCAGAAGCGTGGTTATTTCCCGACAACTGGAACCGACATGCAGCAGCGCCTTGGCGATCACATCCGCGGACGACTTTACATCTGTGATACACGCAAGAAGTTTCTCCTTACACCCGCAGGGTTGACCAAACGGGAGCGTGTTCCAATCATTGAACACCCCAGATCCCGGGAAATCTATATGCCCTTCCTTTATTGCCTTCTCTGCTTGTGGTGTTTGCAGAACTCCCGATAGCCCGTCATCAAGGCGATCGCTTTCGTCTTGGGGATTCTGCTCCGTAGCGCCAATTTCGCGAACCCCGGCCGTTGGCAGGTGAACGCATTCGCCTACGCGCTGATAAACAACTCTATCATCAGAATTGCTGTCATCATCTCTTTCAAACACCCCTTTGAACTTATAAAGTGTTTTGCCAAATGAATCCCTCTCATGCGCAAACACTATTCTTCTTTTCCATTTTCTCGGGTTGTCTCTTATATACCCCTTTGGATCCTCTATTCGTTTCTCATAGATGTTAGTCTGAGTTTCGTCGATCGAATTATCCCAACCGTCATTCCTGTAGAGTTTTGGAAACCAGACACAGGTGCTAGCTCGTTCCTCTTTACTCCCTCCAACCCCCCACACCGCCTTCCTATGGTCGCTCCCGCTGAAGCCAAAGCACCGAAGCGCGTCCTTATGAGTTCTAAACACGGCGCCATTCCCAAGGCAAATCTGGCCACGCTTAATATGAGGATCCGGTGAAAATCTACTCTCATAATCCCATGCCTTGAACTTACCGCTCTCCATTTTTTTTACCTTCTCGCGCCTAATGACATCTACAAAACTGTCAACCTGCTTGTCAACCTCATTAATGTGGCGGTCATGACGAGCATTATCGCAAACATCGATTCTTTTCTCACTTAAGCCTGTCCCATAAAATATCTCTTTAGACCTGAGAGCATCGGCCTCTTGATGTGAAAGATGGTGCCTTTCATCTATTTCCAAGAATATACCAAGCTGGGGGAAAAACAAATCTACCAGATACCACGAATTCTCTGTGCGAATCAATTGCTGGCAGACAAATTCAATATCTGGATCATCTAGCAAATGATAAATACGAGATACAACATATAACTCCCACTTTTTATTTCGTGTTTTCGCCAGGCTTGTTAGAACGTACTCCGTCTTGTCCATGGACACCACCTTTTTTATTAATTGACATAAAAGAACTCGACCAAACATCGAAAACACGTACTCTAGAGCAGCTTTATCGGCTTTGGCGTTTAACTCTATCAGAAGGCAAAGCACCCGGAAACAAAGAAATCATTTTCGGAGCAGCTGAGCATGACGGACGCCTTTCCTATCCCGCGGCAATCTAGAGTAACGAGATTAATCATCTTTTTTCCCGTACTGTGCGCCTTCCCGCGTCATCCAACTGCATACGCATTGCCGAATGCCGAAGCAATCGATAGTTTTTGCACCCCGCCCGACACTGTCTGACGAAGTTCAGGTCAAGGTAAAGTCAGTTCCCAACTCTCGGCCTCGAAGAAAATCTCGCCGTCTGGAAACGGCCAGGAACCATGCAACGAAACCGACTGTGCGTCGTCCCAAAACTTGATCTCTGCTCGAAGCTGTGGCTCGATTGCTGCCAGTCGCGGATTATTCTTGAATAGCACCTCGGCGTCCTGGCGCGGCAAACCGGGCATCCACAGCGGTGCAATGGCGTGCATTTCGCTCAGGTTTTTATCGTCGCCGACCCAGGCTAAGCCAAGCAGCTTCAGCAGGGTCTTGTGCAGCGACGTGGCATCGGGATGGTAGCGGGCATCCTGATGTGGAATCTGGGCAACTTTCGCCCCTACGAGATTGTTGATCGTGAAAACCCTCCCATCACCTGTACCGCCAAGTTGCTGAGCCAGTGCGGCGCTCGGGCTTGCGCAAACACAATGCCTCCGGCTGGGAAAGCCTTCAGGGCGACTCCACTCCCAAAGGTTATCCACCACGTAAGGGACGTTTCCAGGGGCACGGCGTGTAGGTCTCGCTTTAAATGGGTTGTTCAGCTGGCTGCCAGCCTGGTCCAGGCGGAACATGTCGGTAGATGGGTTCTGCGGAGCATTCATTGCTATACATCCTCGGTTTCAGTTGCTGGTTTCTGTTCCGACACGGTGCCGGACAGGCTAAAAAGTGGTGTTGCTGTGCGCAAGGGCGTCTTGCCGCTCGAGCGGATATTTTCATGCTGATTTGCTACCTGAAGCGATCCGCATCATCGACTTATCTTTTAATCCACCCTCCTCAAAGCGGTGACGCTGCTTGGTCGGAAAGTGATGTTTCTATTGGTTCTGCAAAGATTTCCCCGTGGGTCTCTACCCCGGTTTCCGGAACAACGCCCGGCACACGCGGCCTATCGAGCCTTACGGCCCCAGCAGCGACCGGCAGAAAAAGCCACCGCTCCAGAACCGGCATTCCGGTCGTCTGCTCAATCGCATCGGCATAGGCCGCCAACTGGCCGCTATATTGCGCGGCGAGCTCGGGCCACTGCTCGGCGGCAAGCGGCGACGATTTGTGGTCAATCAGAACCCAGCCATCCGGCAATTTCAGCAACAGATCGATTCGCCCGCTCATGTGCTGGCCGTTGTTGAGGCGCAGTTCGATCGGCACCTCCGCGATCACCTGTGCCGCGGGCCAGCGCCCGTTTATCCATTCTTGTAGCGCATGGACTTGGCGTAACACATCCCGAGCCGAGAGGCACGCTGCCACCTCAAAGCCGGCGAGAATCCCGCTCGCTTCGGCCTCATCGAGTGGGGCATTGACGTCGGTGAAGTGAGCACCGATGCAGGCATGCAAGGCCGTGCCCAGAGCACCCAAATCCGGCTGCAGGATGATCGGGATTCTTTGCCCTACCTGTACGCTTTCCAGCACGGCGCAGGGAATGGGTGCGGCCCCCGAAGCGGAGAAGTACAGCGGGTGGCGCGGCCGTTCAGGCGGGGTGGCGAACCAGTGCAGCGGTTTGACAGGGGCATCCGCCGCCTCGGCTTGTCCGCCCGGCTTTTCCTCATCGGAGGCGGCAAGCTTCCATTGCTCGTAGGCGATGGTCTCACCCCCGGCAAGTGTCAGCGTGCTTGCCTGCGAACCGGCCGGCAACAAGCCGTCAGCTGCCACCGTCTCCAGCCAGGGGCGACTCTTGTCGTTTTCGGCGATGGCCAGAATCAGCAGATCACGGGCGCGGGTCATGCTGACGTAGAGCAGGCGCTTGGCCTCTTCTACCGCTTCGCGCTGGAAAGCTTGCCCTTCGGCCGACAAGGCGACCCGCTTGGCCACCTCAATTCCCGCCGACTGTTTGCCAAAGGGCCATGGCCAGTAACGGATGAAGCGGTCTTTCAGCGGCTGATGCACGTCGATGCCGGATTTGGCGGTTGCCGTGATGTTCCTGGTTTGATCGCGCAGGTGGGCGTTCAAGTCGGTCAGAATGACCACCGGCCACTCCAGCCCCTTGGCCGCGTGATGCGTCAGGATCTTGACGGCATCGACCGCCGGTTCGGCCAGCTTGTCCTGTTTCGCCTCCGCTTCGGCCTTCAACCACAGGATCAAGCCGGAAATGGTGGCGGCCTGCTGCGTACTGCGACAACTGTCCTCGTAGCGATCCGCCATTTCGAGCAGGGATTCCAGGTTCGCCAGGCGCTGGCGGGCGGCGTTGGTGTTCGCTTGCCATTGCAGAACGATCCTGGGTAGATCGCAGCGGATGATCACCGTCTGCAGGGCTTCACGCGGCGCGAGCAGAGGCAACGCAGCACGCAGGCCGGCGATGGTCAGCAACAGCGGGTGCGCGCCGACACCGCTTTCTTTCCAGAGCGTCTTGTCTCCCTCGCCGGCCAGGTAGTTCAGGCGGTCAGCGACCCAGCTTTCCGGAGCGGCGCAGTCGGCCATTGACAGGATTTCTGCCGTGGCAATGGTGTCGCGGGAGTCGTTGAGGCGGCGTAAACAGGCCAACGCCAGATGTGCTTCCGGAGTCGCCAGCAAACCTGCCTGCGCGGCGGCAACAACCGGGATACCCTTGGCCCGCAGCTCGGCGGCGAGCTCTTGAACCCCGGCATTTGACCGCGAAAGGATGGCGATATCCCCGTAGCGCAGTGCGCGTGCGGATTGGCTGTGCTTGTCGAACACCTGATAGCCGCTGGACAGGCAACGCTTGACGCCCTCAGCCAGCGCACTACCGCGCTGCCCCTTGTTATTGCCGGAGAGCACCCAGTGCGCGAAGGCTGTGGACGTCAACACGTCCTTGCGTTGCGGCTGCAGCACCACTTCATCGCGCGCCAGGGTGTTGGCAAAGGCCGCGGTAAAGGCATGATTCACCAGATGGACCAGGGATGCTCGTGAGCGCCACGAGCTATCGAGGATCGTCTTGTCGCCACCCAGCGCCGGCAATGCGTTAACAAGCGCTTCCATCAATCGCGTGTCGCTTCCGCGGAAACCGTAAATCGCCTGCTTGATGTCACCCACCCAATACGTCTGTTTGGCCAGCTTCGCGAGTTTCATGAACAGGGCCAGCTGAATCGGGCTGGTGTCCTGAAACTCATCGACCAGCAGCAGGTCGAGTTCGTCGCCGAGCACTGCGGACACCGCCGGGTCATCCAGCAAACCCAGCAGCAGGTGTTCCTGATCGGTGAAATCGATGACACCCAGCTCGCGCTTGCGATCGGCGTACAAGGTCAGGGTTTGCGCCGCCAGCGCGAACATCAGAGTCAGGTAGGCGCGCAGATCATCGTGCAAACCGGGGTGCTGGTCATAGCGCCGCGCTATGTCGCCGATGGGCTCGGCCAGCGGCTTGAGTGACTTTTCCGGTTCCGCCTTGGCAAGAGCAAGCCACTCGCTCCATGCCGCCTGGTTGCGCGACAGCTTGCGCTGGAACTCAAGCAGCTTGCCGAGATAATCCGCCGAGTTCTTCTTGCCGCTGGCTGCCACCTTCGGCTTCAGTTCCGCCAGGCAGTGCGCGATCTGCGCCAACATCTCCTGTGTCAGGTCTCCCTTGGCAGCTGCTGGAAAGTGCGCGAGCAAACTGTCTGCATTGGCATCGGCCATTGCCGCCAGCGCTGCCGGCAGGATGTCATTGGCGCGAGCCTTGTCGAGCAGGTCCTTGAGGGAACTCTGCCATTCCTCGATACCAAGGCGAGCCGCCAGCGCGTTCAGCGCAGCCACGTCAGCGCCGCTGACTGCTTCATCGATCGCCACCTTGATCAGCAAAGTTGACTGGTTTTCTTCGAGTACCTGCTGCTCTGTCGCCAAGCCCGCCTCGAAGGCGAAGCGCTCCAGGAAGCTGCCGCACACACTGTTCACCGTACCAATCCGCGCCTGGCCCATGGCATTGGCCAGCTCGAGTTTTCCTTCCTTGAGCAGATGCTCGCGTACGCGTTCGCGGAGTTCCGCCGCGGCCTTTTTGGTGAAGGTGGTGGCGATGACGCCAGCCGCCTGCGCCCGACCGCTGGTCAGTTCTGCGCTCAGAATCTGCGTCAGACGATAGGTTTTTCCACTACCCGCCCCGGCGCTAATGAAATGTAGTCTGTTGCCTGCGTGGCCAGTCAGTGCGGAGCTCATTGCGTCACCTCCCAGCCGGCCAGGGCCAGAAAGTCGTTGTAGCGTGGGTTGAGCACTTCCGGGGCTAGGCCGTCGTCAGGCCAGGGCGTCGATTCGTCCTTGAGATCGGCCTCACTGAGGATGAGCTCGAACTGCCCGGCGTCCTGCATCTCCTTGCGCCACTGCCAGGTGCTCTGGAAGCGCGCCCACAATTGCGGCGTGCCTTGATTTTTCAGGCCCTTGTTCTTGGGGATCACCGCGGCGTCGGGAAAGTAGCGGTCATCCGGCGCAATCAAGCGCGCCTGACTGAGAATGAAGTACGCCAAATGCGGCCACTGCCCGGTCTCTTGGCGCAGCAGTTCGGCGTAGATTGCCAGTTGAAGATGACTGTTCGTCGCCAGTTTCTTCGGATATTTCGCACCGCCCGCCCATTTCAAATCGACGATCGCGATGCTGTCATCGGCACGGGTAAGCACCAGATCGGCGACGCCCATGATCTTGCCGCCCTTGAAGTGGCCGGCCAACGCCTTTTCCGGCTCGACTTTTGTCACTCCGGCTTGCGCCAGGTGGCTACGCAGTTGCCCCATCGCGCGACGCAGTTGCCCGCGGAAGTTGTCCAGATCGGCGCCGCGCCCCGGCATCAACAGCACGGCGCCTTCGGCCTGTACGATACCGGCGAAATTTTCGTCAAACCATGCGGCGAAATCGCTATCGGGCATGGTGAGTGCGTCCGGGCGCCGATAAAAGTGTTCGATCAAGCCGTGCGCCAAATTACCGTAGAGCAGAAAACTGTCGCTGACATCCAGAATCTCGGAAGGCCTCAAGGCAGCCGGGTACTTGAGCAGCCACTGATAGGGGTTGAAGAGGTAGCTCTCCAGGCTGGAAAACGAATCAGGCCCCCTGGGCTGAATCGGCGTGCCCGCAGGCAATTGCCAGCAGCGTTCGCGTGCGGGTAGCGGGCGATGAACAATCGGCTGCATCGCTACGCCCCCACTTTCCAAATATTGCTCAAGGCTGTGCACGGGTGGTGGCTCACCAAAGGCGGTTTCAATCATTTGCCAGACCGGATGCACTTCCTGGCCAGGTGGCGGCAGGACCAGGGTCAAGCTCTTGCGGGCAGAAAGAATCGGTTTCAGCCAGTCGACGGCGAGTCGATTCAGTTCGTCGGTCAGCGACGGCAGGACGACGCCCGCAGCGTTCAGCTCTGCCTGTTCCTGCCGCGACCACGGATAGGGGCTGGGCATGGCGCCGGCGGCCAGTTGCCACCACACGACATGGTCACAGGCATCAATGGCCGCCGCCGGATTGGCAACCGACAAACAGGCGCCAAGCTCAGCCACCAGCAACGGGTTGCTGCTGCCACGCGCCGTTACCTGCGCCACCAGCTTCTGCAACTGGCGCGGTCGGATATCCAGGGTGCCCTGCTCAAGCAGGGTTTCAAGCGCCTCTTTGCACGCCCACACCTGCGAGTAAGCGGCGTTGAAGGCGAAGCGTTGCTCGACCTTGTCCGCCGCCAGACGCGCGCGGAAGTAATCGGCGAGTGCCGTCACTCGCGCCAGCAGCGCCTCGATTGGCGCGCCTGGTGCGCTGTTCCGTGCAAAGCGTGGCTGCTCGATCCAGAAAGCAATGCTGTCACGGACGGCAGGCCAATTCCTTCCATAGACGCTACAGGCCGCTTCGATCTGGGCCAGCATCTCCTGCCAATCCTTGCCGAGACCGATCCCCGGTGAGCGAGCAAGCTTTTTAGCAATACGCGTGCGGGCCAGCGCCGGTAGCGGGCATACGGGATGGGTAAGGAATTGCAGCAGGCCGACAACATTGAGCGGCGACCACACTTGCTCGAGCATCAACGGCAGGACCTGCAACGCCGGGCGGAAAGCGCTGGGCTCCTTGAAGCCCTGGCGATTCAGCTGGGCGTTGGCCAGCACCTCATCGAGCGTGCTGCGGCCTTGCTCCGCGACGATCAGCGTCTGGCCGGCGCCCTGCTGACGCAGGCTTTCGGCCAAGCAGCGAGCAGCCAACGTCGCGGTTTCCGCCCGCACGAAACGTAAGCTGCCATCGTCTTGCCAGCTCAATTTCTCCGGGGTGCCACCACAGCTGATCGCAGCGAGAGCCCGTTGCAGGTCCCCAAGCAAACAGGCCGGCGATGCGGCAGAGCTTGCCGAGGCGGAGGCGTCTTCGCGGAGGGGCAGCAGACGCAAGACGGCTTGCCAACGCTGCGGGTGGGCAGTCAAAAATTCGCACAGCAACACTTCGGCGATCGCCGGCTTGCGCTTCTCCAGCACTGCGGCGACGCCTTGTAGCCGCTCACCGACCGAGCCAGCCAGCCCTTTGACCCTGACCGCGATGGCCTCGACCGCCTGCATGTCGCCTAGGCGGGGCGAGTGCGCTGTGGCTAGCGACCCGCTCCAACCATGCAAATGCCACAGGTCCCTCCACGCCAGCAAGCGCGCGGCGGTGCCGAGTTCGTCGCTTGCCAGGCTGCGATGATAAAAGCGCGAGGGCGCGTCGCACTGCTTCAAGCACGTCAGGTAATGAACCACCCGCCTGGCCGACGTCTGCTCTGCCCGCAACAAACCCAGCTGGGTTTCGAGCAGATTCAGCAAGCCCAACGGGCCGACGGTGGTGACATTGAGCTGATTGGCAGGCTGCCAGCCGCGCTCACCATCCAGGTGGCTACCGAAACGGATTCTCATTATTCTTTTCTCCGGAAGCACCGGGAAGATCAGTGCTCTTTGTCAATACAGCCAACGGGCAAAACATTTTCTTCGGTCAAGCGCTCGAGGTCGTTACTCCAGGCCCAGGCGCTCGGCATTGCGAGCAGTCCTGAAACTCCCCCCGATTTTTTTAAGGCGGGCGGCTATTTCTGCATAGGTCGCCACTTGCGGCCAACTCGGCAGCAGGCGCTGCATCGCCCATTGGCGAACAAGCGTGCGGCGGGTCTTGTTTCATGGTGCCAAGGTGGTCGGCTGTAAATATTTGGCGAGTTCGAGAAAGACAGATTCTCAAATGGTCGCCAAGGTCCTTCGCAATTCGCAGGCCGCCAGCGAATTGCGAAGGCGAAAACTGTCGCTGCCCACACACGACTAGCTCTACCACCACTGGTCTTGTTCAGAACCCTCGAAATAGACCGTGATGCTCCTGCCAATCCCCGCCGTCCAGCTAAACTGCACCGCGGCCGAAGATGCCGGGTCGGCATCTCCTGCTGCATACCGGGTAGCCGCATCGTCGATACAGCGGTTAATTTTTGCGAGTTCCTCGCTCGTCACTACGAAATCCGCATGCGTCAGACTCATGGTGATCCTCAATAATAATTAAACCAAGAGAACTCCCAACGCACCAGGGAGCAGCACACCAGATCCTTTGTTAAGCTCAGTTTTACTAAAAATAAAAACCCCGCTCCTTGAATACGCGCACATTCCTAAAATTCTGCATGCTCTTCAAACCCGGCCTCTATCAAACATTCTTGACATTCAGCCAAGTTACTATCATCTGCGTAAGTTCTATTGAGAATTTTTTCCACATCCCTATTGGAGGTCAAAATTCTGGAAATTTCTTCAGCGAAGAACACCCCGAGATAACCTCTAAGTTTTGGGGTTGATTTAATATTCAACACCCCGCCGATTCTATCTGGCAGCCCGTTGAGTGAGGCTAAACTGCTGTTACTTGAACAATTAAAATCTCTCGCGATTTCTCGGGGAACTCCTTCAAGAGATTTTATCTGATCGCAAAACACAACCGAAACACAGCCGTAGATTTTTTTCGGAAAAAACTGCAAATTCTCCAGCCTGTAATTGTGATCGCAAGTAAAGTCCCCTTCAACCACATCAGGACACCCTTTAAGCGACTTGAGGTTTCTTGATTTTGAAATTCTAAAATCGCCCGCAACTACGCCAAATTTGAATGGCAATTCTTCATATTTGATAAATGATAAATGGATTGGTGTCTTTTGTTGAACATCAACCACCCCGTCGTTTCTTATAGAATACTCACCGATGCCTAGATCGCTCAAATGTCGAATTATCTCGGACCTGTCCTTGCTCCGTAGCTTCGGAACGTTCGCCAAGCGTTCAAGCTCCGAGCTCAGCGCCGGTTGATCGCCTGCCTTTGCTACGGCAATCTCGGCAAGCCTCTTCTGCAACTCATCAAACCCGTCCGCCGAACCATTTGCTGGAAAACTAGAGTTGTTAGCGCGAAGGTGACCAACCAGCTTTTCAACTGAAATATATGTTTCCGAGGAAACGAAAGACAAGCGCGGACGTGCAAGCTTCTTCTTGAAACGCCCCCATCCCCACGCGGCTTCGAGCGTAGCAGTCAAGCTACCAGACCACAGCAAACCATGCGTGTATCCCTCAGGTTGAGTTTCCATCGCCAGTTTCAGGGCGGCCAGCGCTTTGCCTTTGACTCTTTGCCTGAGGACGAAAGCATTTGCAAGACTCTCTTCAACAAAATGGCGCATCCGGCGTACTGACGGAGGCGGTCTGCTTGCGTCGTGATAGAAGCGAGGCAAGAAATCGTCTCTGGGGTATTCCTCCAATGTTTTTGCAAGCCATTCCCAGGGTAGGATATCTGAACGTGGCAAGTCATCCATGATCAAATGCGCCAGCTCATGGACAACAACCCCGACCAGAAACACCGGGTAGAGATGTAGAAGTGGCAGCGTGACGCCGGAATCGCCCTTGAAGGTCACACACCAATCCATCACCTTCTCAGGACTCACCTTGATTACCGGGCGCGGCGACCCTTGGTGAGGAGGAACGTATACACCAACAAGATCCATACCGCCGTCCTTACCGTCTATTTCGCGATCACGTTTGTTATCACGTTCAAGATCAAGATCTTTGGCATCGACGAAAAACACATCAAATGACTCTTGATCAAGATGACGGATTTTCGACTCAACGGCGCGACCGAACTCAGGGTGCACAGTTTTCAGAAATAGCTTGAATAGCTTTTTATCGACCGGGATGCTTGTTGTGGTATTGACAAAGCGGACGCTCACGTTTACACCTTTCTTGAAAATAGCGCAATCACACATTCAAACATCATTTTATCCGGCCGGACTTTCTCAAAATACCCGATATCCCGAAAAACCCGAACACGAGGCAGGCCAAAAAAATGCTCCCAAAGTACCAGGGAGCATCGCTTATCCATCGATGTGTCGGCAGACCAATAAATGGCCCAAGCATCCAGACGCAGATGCAAACCCCAGCAGCCCACATGGCAGAGATCGCAAACACTGCAAGCCTGGGCAGGTAAATAATCATCATGGCAATTACAGCTATAACAATCAGAAACTGCAGCATCACGCCTTCCTTCCCGTGTCCTCACAAAGATGGTCAGATCGTTTCGCGCATGAGCCGCGCGCCTCAAAGCGGAGAAATGAAGGGGCGACACACCTCTTACGGCATCAGGCCGGCTCAACTTGAGAACATTTTTTTCGGTAACACTTCCTGATGGCTTTCAGAACGTTCCGCGGGGAAATAAAGCACAGGAAGGTGTGTTGCAGGCCCGTATGCCTATCGCTGGAAAGCGCTCGGCGTCGCCCGTTTGCAGCTTGTTGTTAAGCCACTGGTAAGCTCGCAGTGGTCATCCGGCACTTGCGACGAAGTAAGACGGGGGCTCGTTTGAACGGCATCAAGCCCATGGCCTGATGTGTTGTTGCAGGCGTTTTCTTGCTAGCATCTGCGATCGTAAATCCTCCTTGCTGAAGGAGGCCAACACACCCGCCGGCATTGCCTCCAGCGGCTTCTTGCCCCGACCTGTACGTCACGTATCGAAATCACCACTGTTGGCGAGTTGCTGCACTGGTTATAAGCGAACCTCGCGATGGCCTATTCAGCGGTTTCCGCGCAGGCAGGTGGCGTAACAACACGGCGCCGCTCTTGCGCGACTGCTCGTGTGGACAACGATGAGGTTCGCCCGATGGACACGACGAATGCTGAGCGAAACGTACTGGCAGAGGAATCCAGGACGCCGGCGGCCCCTGACTTTGGCCTACAGCCGACACTGATCGGCGAAACGATTTCGCTGCGCCCGGTGCGTGCCGAAGATTTCGAGCCGCTTTTCGCGGCCGCTTCCGATCCCCTGATCTGGGAACAGCATCCGGAGCCCTTGCGCCATCAGCGAGCGGTCTTTGCGGGCTTTTTTGCCAGCGCCCTGGCATCGGGCGGCGCGCTGGTGGTCATCGACAGGCACTCGGGCACGGTGATCGGTTCGTCGCGCTACTACGACTGGAATCC
>ERZ761607.3640-NODE-3640-length-14633-cov-17.187131_pt1 | contig 14633 bp, 24 predicted proteins | sample MGYA00511164_ERZ761607 | MGnify/ENA primary metagenome ERZ761607 (study PRJEB28899, sample SAMN02445080) | bioreactor sludge metagenome | biome: EBPR sludge | place: Australia: Brisbane, Thorneside Wastewater Treatment Plant | collected 2011-06-22 ...
CGACCTACAAAGTGCCGTCAAGTTTGAGGGTTACTGTTACAAACGTGCCACCACATCGCTTTTGCGATCACGGCCGTCAAACCCGCGCCGGTGCTGAAGGCACTTTCCAAAAAGGGGCGAAAATCGGGGTTAAGTGTCGAACCCCGGTGGGCTCGCGCTTCGAGTCCCCAGTTGGCGCCGCATTGCGGCCCCGTTGTCGTGGGTTGCAAAGTGCCGGTGTCACCTGGAAGGGCTCGACGCTGCCTTGCCGCTCTTGGCCGAACTGGCTTGGCTTGCGCCCATGAGGTTTGCTCAACTCGCCCCGGAACTTCCTGCGCCAGGTCTACACCGGCTGCAGGCCGTCTTCGAGCGAGAGTTTCACTCCACCGTGACCGACTATGCCTGGTTCCCCTCGTGGAGCTTGATCGCGTACCCCCGGCTGCACCTGGTGCTTGCGAGCGCGAAGAGCGCAGACTCACCGCCCGAGCGCTGCTTTCGGGCTGTGCTCGATCTGCTCATCCTTGAGCGCAAAGGCCTTCAGGCCGAGATGATCCAGAGGCGCAAGGATCTGCATGCGCAGCATCCCGATCTCTTCGAATTCTGGGTATCCGGATTTTCCGGTGGGCGAACAATGCTGCGTCGCAGCCTTGTCGTAACGCCTCGTTTATCCCCACCTTTGATACGTCCATAAGGCAGTAAAGCGCCTATGGCGCTGCGTTTTCTTGGCGCTTCATGTCGAGGCTCAACGGCCAATATGTAAACAAAAGAGTCCGCACATCTTCCGGGCACCGATTTGTTTACACTTTGACTCTCGCCTGGCCTCGGTCAGGCTCAGGCAAGGGAGCGTCCAGCGCATGCTTGCTCAACCCGTGCTTCAGAGCGTTGTATTCCCACCGGACGAACTGCCAAAGCAACGCCTCGTTCTCGCGTTTGAGCCGCTCAACTTCTGCAGTAAGACCATCGTAGGCCGCAAGCCGCTTCCGCTTCTCGGCCTCGGTGACCCGTCTAGCCTCACCGCTGGGTCGATCCGCGGCCAGGCGGTCCTTTGTCGCCTGGTAGGCCATTTTGATACGAGCGTGGCGGTCCAGTGCTTGGCGGGAGTAGCGACAATCAAAGCTCTTCTCAATCTTCGCAATGAGCGCCTCCCAGGTGAGCCTGCCATCCCAACCATCAAGGAGTCGCGTGATCTCCTCGATCCGGGAGTCGGAGAGATTTGGCGACCTTGAGGTCTTCGACAAGTCTTGCGTTTTCTTCGGCATCCTTGGGCTTTCCGTAAGGGTACGCCAGTCCGAGGCGTACGCGATTGTCCAATGCCACCTTGAGCCGTGACGGCGCATCAGGGTTGGTCATCTGAATAAGTGCTCCGCGTGGAATGGCGGGGTCTTGCAAGGCGGTGACCATGGCGTGCATCCGGCCGACCAGGGCCTGCTGGTGCTGGACCCACCGGTCCGCGCCATACTCCTCCGCAGCGCACGCAGCCTGCGCTGCAGCCAAGAGGCGCCGGGTTTCTTCCAGCTTGGCTAGCAATCGTTCCTCAGCGGGCAGATCACCCTTCACGCAGATATGCTCACTACAGAAGAGGCAATCCCGATGAAGCTGGCACGGGGACATGGAGAAGTCGTGGGGGCAGTACCCGAAATCGGTGACGTGAGCAGTCGGTATCTTCTGGGCCACATAGTCCGCTCGACTGATCGGAATGACCTGGAGTCCGTCGTCAGCTAGTTGCCCCGTCGCGCGTTCGGTATCACCAACGTAGGATCTCAGCAGTTCAAGCCGCTGTTCAACCGTCACGTGGTTGTAGACGGCGTTCTGTGCCACATTCGCGCGACCGGACCAAAGGGCAATATCGAGCTGTGACAACCCGGCCAGCTGAGCGAGGGTGTTGAGCCAGTGTCGGAATTGGTGTGTTGTGACCTCTATCGCGGAACCATCTGGTTCGGTGAGTCCATAGCGACTGAAGATGGTTTTGCTCCCACGAATGGCGCTTAGTCCGTTGACTATCTGGTCGTAGTCCACGTACGAGAATACTACTCGACAGTCGTTGTTTCTGCGCTGGACTGATTCACCGAGAGTAAGGAACAGCATTTCGCCATACCGCCGAGATGGCGAGAAATGCGGGAATCCCCTCGGGAGGGTCTTCAGGACGGCCTGCTCAACATCTCTAAAGCGGTAAAACCGTCGCCCTTTAGTGCTATCTGAAGATGGCACGTGGGCTATGTCGTGACGTCGCAACCAATTGGCGACCACACCGACGCGGTCGCGATGGTAGCTGCCATGAAAGATCAGGCAGATGTCGCGAACGCTCAAGAGGTCAGCCCCACGCAAGTGAGCGACATCGGCTGGCAGATACATCGACGAAGGGTTCTCTTCATACCAACGCGCGAGCTGCCTTGCGGGCTCCGATAGCGAGCGCAATGTCGCCAACGCCTTCTTCACCGGCTCAATCATGGGCTCTAGGATGGGCTTGACCAGAGGCTTGCCGCCCTTCTTCGGCCACCATCGCAACCCATAGCCCGAGTTTACCTCTGAGAACCGCTCGACCTCGATCTGCACGGGCTGCGCCAGCAACTCAGAAGCACGACTCGGGTTGCTCATCAATACCGCGCAGTAGCTAGTGATGAGCTTGGCGAAATCATCTGCGCTTCCAGGCTCGTGACAGAGGTGGAAGATTTTCGGGATGGCTTCGATAGCCGCTTGGCTCGGAAGTCTCTTTGCGCGCGCCGCATCGCCTTGCTCGCCAACCAGTTGTACGGCCGGCGTAAAGTGCCGCAGCGGCGGAACCCAAGCGAAGGGGGCTGCGACAAGGCGGTTCTCGACCAAGAACTCTGCGATGCGCCTCAAGCAAACAGCAAGCGTGGCGTGTCGGCGTTTGCATCTCCCCTTTGAGCAGGCATGGCTAAGGGCCATGTCGAAAACGTGCCCGGTGATGTGGCCGAACTCGACCGGCGGCGTTGAAACCTGGCAGGCGTAATCCAGTGCCTTGAAACACAGCACGAAGTTCGTAACCGGCGTGATGCTGCCTCCGGCGGCATGGAAGCGGTAGGCAGTGAAAGCCTTGGCGAAACTACCGAGCGGCTCCATAAGGGGCTGCCCATCACGCAGGAAATTGATCGCATAAGCCTTACGCTCCTGGGGAAAGAATTCACTAACGTCCCATCGGTCTTTGTCGAACTGAGCGCTCGCGTTTAGGGCCTGGATGTTGTTGCGGCACAGGGCAATGAAGTCAGCCAGGTTTTGAGCCGCCGCCAGCTCGCTTCTAGGGCGAAAGGTCAGCACCACGGACATCAGCGGGGCTCCTGGCAAAGGCGAACGACATCCGCGACAGCGACGAGCGTACGATCTTCAATTACCGCCAACGTGGTTTCGCCGGTCGAAAGGATGCGTTCTCGCTCCGCTAAGAGAAAGTCGAGCAGGGCCTCGTGAGGCGCGTCCCTGAAGGGTCGGAAATTGGGGCAGGTATAGCAGGCGACAGGTGCCGAGTACCGGCATCTGTTCATCGTGCCGCACTTGCCAATGGGCTCGAACGTGCCCACCATCTCTGCGGCCCGGACTGGGGGCAGGCTGGATGTCACTGCGTCACGATCCACGACGACACCGTTGAATGCATTGGCTATCGGCGCCAATCGCTGCGCAAGCGCCTTGTTCAACCGATGTTGAAGCTTGCCGGTCACTGCGACGTAGCTTTTCACCGTATCCAGCGTCGCATGGTCGAGCGCATCGGCGATCACCGCTTGTGGATGCCCCTCTTCGGCCAGCACGGTGCCCAGCGTCCTACGGAACCGGACGGCTGCAATATGCAACGTACCGCCGGTACGCTCTGACGGCACCTTCAGCGCCTTGTTGAGGGCAAGGATTCTGGTTGTGAGCGTGCTGCTGCCGGCATGGAACGCAAATCCGTCTTCGCGCTCGTGTTTTTGGTGTCGCAGCGGGAATAGCGGAGCCTCGCCCGCTTTCAGTTCGCCCTTGAACTCTGCGTCGATCTTTCCAGCGTAGTCATGCAGAAAAGCGCCAAAATCATCGAGCAGGAGTCGCATCTTGAATTGCGCACGCGGCTTCACTTTCTTCTTCGCTGAAGGTATCCGGATCACATGCTGATACGTGCCGTCTGACCGCCTTTCTCGAAGAATGTCCTTCGTTTTCAGCTGAGCCAGTTGTGCTGGCCGGGGGCCGAAAACAGTGAGCAGGGAGATCAGGACATAATCCTCCTCCCCGATACGGCCTTCTGCGTAAGCCTGGTGATACGCTGCGTCAAATGCGTCACGCTCCATAGTCGACAGCGGGCCGACCACCGGACACAACGTCTCGACTGGAAGCGTATCGTCGCGGTGACCTACCTTCCGCTTGTTGATGTAGTCGTAGGCAGCGGCCGATACGCCTGGATGGCCTTGGTCAACCCAGCGGCGCAGCAGGCCTTGTAGCCGCACGAGATGGTTCGGAACATCGAGGCCAGGCGAAGAAAGAAACGAGACAAGCAGGGGTTCGTCAACTTCGGAGAGAGGCGCTGCCTGATGTTTCGACGCCGAGTGCGCATGCTCGATGAGCTTGAGAAAACTCAAGTGCGTGCGATGAACCGTAAGAGATGCGTAGTTCTCAGTCAGCCAGATCAGGCACCGCTTGTAAGCGTGCAGCAGTTCGGGAGAAAGGCGTCGTTCTAGAGACTCAAAGGATAGCCGTTTGCTTCCGGTGTTCCCCGTGCGCAGCACCCAAATCAGGTCGTGAGGATTAAATCGAGCGCCCTCGAAAGATTCGACGATCTCCGGAAGCTCTTGCAGACACGGGCGTTCGTACGAAACTGCCGGTTTACTTGTTCTTGTCGCCATTTTTCATCATCTTCGCCTGGCGCTGGAGCAGCACCTCGTTGGCCTTTTGTTCGATGTGTCTGCGGCCGTAGCGTTGCGGCATCTGCGAGTTGGCTGACCAGCCAAAGACATACCGCAGCTCATCATCTTTCACCTGGCTGTCCATGTCGGCCTGATCGAGGGCTGCTAAAAACTCATCTGTAGCCGTGTACCGCAACATGTGTGCAGTTAGGTTCGCGTCAAGGCCTGAGTGCTTCTCGCGCAGAGTGTCAAAGAGCTTGTAGAGGGAGTTCAGGGACAAAGGCGCCCCGGTGATCGACGTGAACACGAATGGATGCCGGCGCGCACCAGGGATTCTTCGCCGATCTGTTGCAATGAACTGCGTGAGCGCTGCTAGCAGATTTCGACTTACCGGTAGGACTCTAGCAGTCGTCTTCGCCTGCGGTGGATAGCGCCGCGGGTCTTCGCCATCGTCAGGGCTTCGCGTGATCGCGACCGAGGAGTTGTGCTGCGTGACGTCCGTAGTTTTGAGCTTCAATAGCTCGCCACCCCGAATGCCGAGCGCGTGCAGCAGGGTAACGATCAGGTAGTTGCGCCGCTGAACGAATGGGTCCGTCCATGGATTCATAGGGGAATCCGGTTCGATGACCGACTGAAGGAGCTTGACCTGTTCATCCGACAAACCCTGCGGTACGGGGCTGTCCGACGGCAGATGCGCCCGAGGCGCCAGGGAGTCGAATAGCCGTTCCACGCTTGCGCGGGACTGATGGAGCAGCGCACGCACTTCGTCGGGTGTTGTCTGCCGATTGGCGTGAGCATCTGCGAGGAAGCACAGCAGACCTTTGGCGTATAGCACCCGAATAGCGGTCGTGTGGGGCGATACCGTTGGCTGGACACGCTGACGGGGTGGTGCGCGACGAACGGACTCAAGGGAGATGGCGCTCAGGCTGCGCGCCGGCCGGCTCATCGCTCTTCTGGCTGATGCGCGCTCGGTGCACTGGGCAACGAAGTCCTCTGCCGTCAGCCTGAAAAGGGAGACAAGATCGGAGACCTCCGTGCCCTCCAGAATCAACCCCTGGCCGAACCGTGCATCGAGGTCTATCTCACTGCTCTCCAGCCACCAGTACAAGAGCGTGATTACGCGACAGTATTGCTCTATGGTGTTCGTGGCCATTCCCGCACCGCGGAGCCGTGTCAATGCGTATGCGAGGGGGTCGAATAAAGGTAATCCGGTGCGTGAATCAACAACTACGGGAAGATGCTCGCCGGCCGAGGACCGAAGATGCCTCACCGAGAAGTGATTTTTCAGATTCCCCCGACGAACTTGCGACGGTTCAGCGGTCACCCAGTGCCTCGCTCGGTAGAACCACGGCAACGCCGGCAATGTAATCACTGTCCATAATGGCGGCATGAGCACGAGCCAACTCGGTCGCCACCTCGTTGACAATGTGTGGCCCGTTCTTTCCATTCTCATTCACAAGCATGTAGCGACCATCCGAAAGCGGCACACCCTCAATAGGGCCGCCGACAAGCTTTTGAAGCTGTCGAAGCCGGGCGCCCTCATCCTCAAGCACGTCTATGGTCGCAGTGGAGCCGTCGGGCTTGAGCAATATTGCTTTTGGCAAGGGTGGGTCGGGGTGCTCGCGGGCATCGCTTTGCGCCAGGGGGTGACGGTTCCGCAGTCCTTTGAGGGGTAGCGACAGCGCGGGATTGAACAGAGCCAACGCAAGGTCGAGCATAGCTTTAACCGCGTCCACCGGGTCGTCTGGCAGGGTGAAGCCATATTCGGCAGCGAGCTGCTTGCCGCGCAGAACTGCCGAGTCCGCGATTCCCGGTAGCTCTGGGTCGTTCCAATGCCGTCGTCCGCTCAACAAATAGGGCAACACATGGCCGAGGGTCCGTAAGTGTTCGCCACGCAAAGGGTCGTTGCCGATGACGTGATCTCCACCCGCCTCGATTACGTACCGAAGCTCTTCAATGAATTCGTGCCGTGTACGTTCCGCTTCGATAGCTCGCCGCTCCAGGGCGGCAATCTGTTCGACCTTGCCCTTCAGCTCAGCAGCCAGGCGGTCGATCTGCTGCTTGTGGCGATGAGTGCTGATAAACATGGTTCACCACCGGCTCATGCCGTGATCAAAGACGGCGCGCAACGACTCCCGCTGACCTTCCGGTAGCGGGGCATTGTTGAGCACAAAGAGGTGGCGGAGAATCTGATTGGCGACCTCGGAGCCGTACTCGCGGTGCAGTTGTTCCGAGAACCGGCCTGCATCCGTGGTTCCGATGTATAGCAGTACCGCTTCCCGCAGTCGAAGCGGACCAAGCAGGGCATCAAGGGTGGCCGCACGAGTCCGCTGAAGCTCGTCTTGCAGTTCCGCGACGAATCGCTCGAGACGCAGAATCTTCTCGACCAGCGCGGCTTCGACGACCGTATCCGTCATTGCGACTCCTTCATAGTGTTCGTCGGATGAGAAGGGCTGCGCGCGGCTACCTCTTCAATCAGCCGTTTCGATGCGCGCAGAACCTCATTGCTTCGGTCATGCCGCATGTGATCCAACGTCCGCAAGGCTTGCCGCACCTCGTCGCGCATATGCTCCAAGTGCTCCCACGAACCTTCTGACTCAACTGTCCGCAACATGCCTTTCAAGATGTGTTTCAGGTTATGGGGCCGCACGGATTCAATCTCATACGATACCCGAGCGCGTTCCAGGCGATAGATGCCAGAGGCGAAGAGAAGGATCGCCAAAATCAAGACAACCGTCAGCACGTAGTTCATCGCTTTGCAATAGCCTCTTCATACATGCGCCGAATTCTGGCTGCACCCCAACTCTGGATCATCTTGTCCAGGGAATCCCCGTAGCTCGCAGTGGAGTTGAAGCGCGCCATGAAGGCCTCTTCAACGCCGGCTGCACGGGCAGCTTCAAGGTAATGACGGAAAGCTTGGGTTGCCCGGCGCTCAACCATCAAAGCAACAAACAAGCGAACGAGCGCTAGTCCAGCAACGGCGGCTACTACGAGCAGAAATACTTTCACAGCCTAGTCTCCATAAGTTCGCTTCCTGGTTAGTTGGCGCCTTGAAGCACCGGGTATTCGTCATGCATCTCACCGTCGAGCCTACGCCCAGCGGCCTTTTTTCCCGCCCGCCCCATGACCCATCCATCCGCGGTAGTGGCCTTGTCGCGTACCGGTACGCCCTCGGCCTGCCCGAGCATCGGCAGCCATTCACCCCATTGCTTGAACATGAATGGCACTCTGGCACCACGACACTGATCGCGAAGATCGCGGACCCATTGCGGGCTCATCGGCCTCGCTTTCCGACCAGATTCCCCGCCGACAACGACCCAGTCAATACCGTTCATATCGCTGTGGTTCGTGAATCCTGAGTGCCAACCTGGCAGATCCCATGCGCCTCGACGCAGCACATCGACCTTGTGCTTCTGCGGCCACTGAATGCGTTCAAGATCCACCGGCCCAAGCAAGGGTTCTGCACTGAGCCAGCGCACCGCTGCCGGCGTTTCGAGCAACTGCGGGACACGCTCATCGGCGGCGGATTGGTCTTCGATGCTGACCCCGAGCCAAACGTTTGGCAGCGGCAGCCTCGCCATGGGACGGTCCTCGAACATGAGGGTGTAACCCAAAGACCGAGCTGCGCGATCGAGTCGCGCAACGGTCAAAGCGTTCATGTAATGGCGCATCCGCTCCGGACGTTTCGTGAGCACCTGGAAAGTGTGTTTCTTGGCCAGCGCCATGACTGCGAACACGCAGTCAATGAACGCATCGGGTACGTCCGGATGAAACAGATCCGACATCGAGTTCACAAAGACACGACGCGCCCGCCCCCACCGCAGTGGTTGGTCGAGCCGGTCGGCATGCGTCGCAACGTCGGTGAAGGCTCGTCCGGTATAGGCGGGCAAGTGCTGCAAGCGTACCCAGTCGCGCTCGGCATAGCAGTGCTTGCAGCCGGCCGACACCTTTGCGCAGCCCGTCACCGGGTTCCATGTGGCCTCGGTCCATTCGATTCTTGTTTTGTCAGCCATTGGAGTTTTTGGGTATCCGGATTTAGCTGTGGGCAACTCACTCAGTGAGTGCGTATTCTCACTTCTTAGGGCGGTCTGACTGCTCCGCCGCCTCCATGAGCGCATGCCAAGGATAGGGCCTTGTTGCCAATGGCCAGGGACGGGGGAAGCTGCAACCCCGCACACCAACTTGTTTCCGAAACTGCACGTCGGCGAGAGGCACCGCCGATTCGAGTTTACACAGGAAATCATCCTGAGATTCGAGCCAGCCCATAATCCAAGGTTGCTTCTCAAGCAACTCTGGCGCTTCTTTCTGAAGTAATTCCAGCAACTCGCGGTTTTCGTCAATGCGCTTGTAGATGCCTCCGCCACACCGAGCAAGAATCTGCTTCACCGTCTCAAGTGTTCTGTTCTTCCAAAACATGCGCTTTTCCCTTGGTTAGCCCAAGGGCTCCTGTGTATTCGGTTGGTTGGGCGCCTCCGGCACCCACTGGATGTCGCATTCGCGCAGTTCCCACGAGTCCGGAGCCGTAGTCGAGGCGTACGGCTTGCCTCCGTTCTTCGGGGTCAGGAGGTAATGCCCAGGCTCCTGCACCGCCATGCCGGGCGCTCCGTGGGCAGCATCACCGTCCTCTTGCATATCTTCAAGCGCTCGCATTGCATTGAATGCAGCTTTGAAGTCGCCGCGAGTCAGGCAGCCAGCGCCGCCATGAAGACCGTTGATTTCAACTACAGGCGTTTCATCAGGGAGGTTTCTGGCGAACAGCCATGCGCCAATCTCCGCGAACGGCTTCAGGGCTGCAACAATTTGTTCGTTACTGATGGCTTGGCTTGGTTTCATGTGACTTCCTTTCCTATTCGTGCGGATAACTCAGGGTCGCACACTGGCCGCCGTGAGCAAGCCCTTTGCTTGGCTCAGGCGTAGTTGTTGCGCAGCAGAAAAGCGATCAGTTCGCTCACACTGCCTTCCCGGTACTTCCCGCCTTGAGGCCAGACGTAATAGACCGTTTTGCCATCTCGGCACAGCTCTCCAATCATCTGCTCGGCTGCTTGTTCGCGCTTCTCAGTCCGCTCCGGGAAGCGAGCTTCGGCCTTCATTCTGCGGCCCTGGCGTGCCTCAAGTTGCTTGTGATCGTCCACGATCTTCTCCTATGAGCTTCGGACTGCGCCGCTGGTCGTGGCGCACGAGCCGCCGGCTTCGGCCTGTCGCCGCGCTCGTCGGGTCTCCGCAATTGCGTCGATTTCAAGGTGCCACCAATCTTTCTCGTCCTGAATGACGCGCAGCTCGCGGTACTTCAGCAACTCGCCAACCGAGGCCCAGGAGCCGAAAGTTACTCGTTTGCCATCTACCAGTACCGAGCCCTCGAACTTCTGAACATCGAACCGCTCTTGGCACCACACCGGTGACGCCAAATAGATCTGGATGTCGCTCACGTTGGCGCCTTCGAAGTGCTTTTCGATGGTCACCTGAATCATTGCGACAACCTTCTTCGTCGGACCGCCTGTGCCGCGCTTTGCTCTGATGCGCTTCGGGCGCTTGCCCGTCAGCGCAGTGATGGCAGCGCTCGCCTTGGTGAGGGCAGTATCCAGCTCGGCAACGGCCTTGCTATGGCAATCCCAGTGTGCGCCCGTGGTCGAGTAGTACCCCTCGTCCGCATAGACCGGTTTCTTGCAGTGCGGGCAAGATTCGGTGATGAGGAAACGCGGGAGAGTGGTAATGCTCATGCCTGCACCGATTGAAGCAGACCGGCTGGAACATGCATGTCCTGCCAGCAGCCGGGGTTGAGTCCCTTCCTCTGCTCTGCGGCCAGGCGAACAATCGACGACGGGTACTCGCCCGAATTGAAATCGGTCCCAAAGCACGCGGACTTCATCACCCGCACCATCCCCGTTCGGGCATCTACCCGAAAGACGCGCTTCCCGAATACAGGGAAGCCCAACAGCGCACGCTGGGTCGCGGCGTCCAGACGAATCGCGACATCCTCCAAGCCAGCCAAGGCGATGGCTGCAAAGAACGTGTAAGCGGAAGGCGCGCACCCGTCGTAGGCCCACGCCGGCACTTCCGCCACTTTCACTCTGCCCAGACCTGCCATGCCGGCCTCCGTTTTTCTTTCCTATTGTCCAGTTGCCTTGAGCGCAGCAAGTTCGGCCTCTGCCTTTTCCATGCGCCACTTCATTTGGTTGAACTGCTGCGCAAAGGTCGGCGGCTCGTTCGTGTCAGCGGTTCCGTTGGCGACAATGCTGAAAAAGCGACTGCGCTGCTGCTCGTCCAGTTCAGCGTGCGCCCAATGCCACAGGCGCTCATGACGCGTGCCATACCAATAGCGCGTGTGCTCCAGTCGCCCATGCAACCGCTTCACCACCTTGGCCCCCTCGTGGTCGCTCGCTGACTCCAGTCGTGCAATCAGCGCCACCACTTGCACGTCCAACTGCAATTCACCATCGTCACGCGACACGGTCGATTCCACGCTCTTTTTACCCTGTCAGACGAACCACTCGTCAGCAGTTGCCCGCTGCGTCCAGTGGTTCCGGTTCAAATGTACCGACCGGCTCCAGTGATAGAGCGCATTGCCGGCCTGCCCGATCTTGACGGTTCGGTTGGTGAGAGTGCGGCGTTGCTTGGCAAGCGCCTTCGCCTCTTCGATGGTGTTCCCGGCTGGCTCTTCAGTCCGAACACCAGCGTTGTCCCACACGATGACCGAATATCTCACGAGCACCTTCCCCGGGCCGCCCGGGGTACTTGAATGTGCTCAGGAACGGTCCAGCATCCGAGAGCAAAAATGAGAAGCTCGAACGCAGCCTTGGCTCGCCGGACGCTGGCGTTATGAAAGGCGTAGGCGTTACGCGAGTCGGCATCGACCCAGGTGTTGTGGGCTGCAACGAGGGCGGCGTGCCGTCTAGCCCATCCGCGCCGAGTCCGAGAGTTCTCCACGGTCTTCTGACGCAGTCCCCGAGGTTCGGCCAAGTAGTCCATGGCTTGGCGGACAAAGGCATTGCAATCTTCGGCAACCTGGATAGCCCGGCGCGATTCCTCACGGTTTTGGCGCACGTCCAGCTCGCGACATACCTGTTGGCGAATTACCGCATTGCCCCGATGTTGTGCAGCCACCCCCATGATCGACTCTCTTTCCCGTTGTGAGTTACTAGCTCAGTGCCGGCAGTTGATTTTCGTTGCCGTAGAGCACTCGCTTCACGGTGGCCAGCACGCTTTCCCAGTGGGCACGGGCCGCTTCCTGCTGCTCCTTGCTGCCGACGTAGAAGACCGTCTCATCCTGCAGCCACGCCCAATACCCCTTGGAGAACTCTTCGGACGAGACCGTAACCTCGTTCACATCGGGCACGCTGACCAGCACCACTTGTTCAGCGGTCTGGTCCTTGACGATGAAAAAATCTCCGTTTGCGTAGCAGCCGTACGGCAGCAGCGCTGCACGTCCGTGTGCCAACCTGTACTGTTCGCAGTCATGGTTGAATTGGTCTTGATTGGAAGCCATCGCAACACCTTTCACTCGTTAGGGCTGGAAACTTTCCCAAGCAACAAGACGGGCTTGCACGTCGCGAAGAAAATCGCCTGCTGCCATCGATACCGGAGCACCTGAAGCGGCAGCCTCCAGCAAGGGAATCAAACGTCTCAAAAGGTCGGCGTTCGCGTCCGCCTGTCGTTCGAGGGCGCGCGCCACGCTCTGATGCACGCCGTTGCCTGATGTCCTTGCAACAATGACGTCATCCGGACTCTGGAGCGCAGCGTCTGTCTTTGGGGTTGGCGTCGGGCAACCTGCATGATTCATGCGTGACTCCATGATGTCTCTTTCTGTGCTGGTTTAGTCTTTGAACTTGCCGGTGGCGAAGTCATACGACTCGCCGTCGCATTCCTCGGTCTGCGACCAGCCCAGCCACCATTCCTCATGCCGCCAGTCACTCTCGGGATACGGGTTGCCCTCCGGCAACTTCCGGTTGTAGTACGCCTCGGTGCCTTCGTCGTAGGGGAGGCGGGGAGGCTTCTCGGTCTGGTCCGGGCGAGTCATGGCGTCTTCCGTCAAACGAGCTGAACGGCCTTGAAGATGAGAGTCGGCGCCGGCTTCGACAGGTCAGCCGTGTTGAGGCGGTCGGAGGCCTTGTTCATGGCCTCCTGGCGCTCAGCAGCGCGAACTTCAATCTCGACGGTCTCGCCCGTGAAGCCGTCTTCGAATGTCACACGCCACGTCGGGTTCATCGCTCCGTGGGCCGCTGCAGCTTCTTCGTGGTAGGTGCTCATCGTCATTTCCCTTCCTATTGGAGTTCTCTCAGTTTGCAGCATCGGCGATGATTGCCTGCACGCCGCTCCCGCCATTCAAAGCCAAATCGCGGCGAATGCGCTGGCAGAGTTTCACAAGGCCCGAGAGGTTCGGTAACGACAACCCGGCCACGGCGTCCGCATGGCAAGTAAGGTCGTGGCCCGGCGTCATGCTGGGTGCCAGTTCGCGCTCGGCGCAGCGCAGACGCAGTTCCCTTGTGGGTGAAGGAAGCTCAATCACGAAGTCAAAGCGGCGTTGGATGGCACGATCCAGTAGCTCATCGGCATTGGTTGCCGCTACGAACATGCAGGTCGGGGGCAGCCGGTCGAGCAGGATCAGCAGTTGATTGGTCACCCGGCGGATTTCGCCTACGTCCTTCGAGTCACCTCGGTCGATAGCAACCCCATCGAACTCGTCCATGAACAGCACACAAGGGGCGGTAGCGGCGTAGTCGAAGATGTTCTGGAGGTTCTTCCCCGTACTGCCCAGGTAGCTCTCGATCATCCCGGCATACTTGACCGGCAGGAAAGGGAGGTCGAGTTCCTTGGCCAGCCCTTCCGCCAGTAGTGTCTTCCCGTTGCCGGGCGGTCCGTACAGCAGGATCTTGTGACGCGGCGCCAGCTTGAACTGCGCAAGCTCATTGGCACGCTGATGTTCCATGACGATAGCACGGCATTCGCGGTCGACCGCCTCCGGCAAAATCACGTCTTCGAGCCCATGCCGAGCTTCACAGAAGTCTACAAGCGCCTCCGGCCGATGCACGACCTTGGCGGGCCGCATCGTGGCGGCAAACTGCTTCAAGATCTTCTGGGCGACGGCAGGGTGAGTGGTTTCAATAAGCTGTACGATGTCGCGCCCGATCTTCTCGGCCGTGTCTTGCTGGCCCCACCTGGCGGCCTCGATGATCTTGGGCAGGAGCTTCAGTGCGTTTGCTTCAGCGCCCTTCTTCCGGTCGCGGGCAGACGCCGGAGTGGCGACCGTTTGTTCCATATCGAACAAGGTGTCTGTTGTCATTGGTGACCCTCTTCATTGAGCGCATCTAGGCAAACCTTGACAGCCTGAACAAAATTGCAGCCGGTGATGTGGCGAACGAAGTCGATAGCGCCACCGCCGCCACGGCACGAGACTCCTTCGGACAAGAGTTCATTGATGAACTTCTCTCCGGTGAAGATGAAGCGGAAGTCGCGACCCTGATAGCCCACGTAAACACGCTTGCTGCGCCGATTGGAATCCAGCGGAGCATAGTCGGCATCTACCTTGTGGTAGGCGCCAAGGAAGTTCAGCACGGTCGAGAATCGCACAGTTCGCGCCGCGTTGATCTGCTCCTGACTCCAGGGGCCGGCACCCATCAAAAACACTCCTGAACAGCACTACTGCTTATGGACATAAATTTAGCATCCGCAATGACTTCAACTCTACCATAATGCCCGGAGTATGTAAATACGGGCGCAATGGCTGCTCTGCAATGGCTTCTATGGAGCTTATGGACACACTATTCGATGGTGGGGATTACCCGGTCTTTCCGAGGATGGGAGTTTCCATGCGGCGCTACGACGCTGTAATATGGAAAG
>ERZ761607.3645-NODE-3645-length-14610-cov-4.769083_pt1 | contig 14610 bp, 10 predicted proteins | sample MGYA00511164_ERZ761607 | MGnify/ENA primary metagenome ERZ761607 (study PRJEB28899, sample SAMN02445080) | bioreactor sludge metagenome | biome: EBPR sludge | place: Australia: Brisbane, Thorneside Wastewater Treatment Plant | collected 2011-06-22 ...
GCCATGCCTTCGCGCCGACGCTCGAGGCCTTCCAGACCCGGCACGGCATCAAGGTGGTCGCGATCAGCGTCGACGGTGGCCCGATACCCGGCTTCGCTGACGCCCGACGCGACAACGGGATCGCCACCACGCTGAGAATGAGCCAGGTTCCGGCCATCTACCTCGCCCAGCCTTTCACCGGAAAGATCGCCCCGATCGGCTTCGGCGTGCTGTCCGAGGCGCAACTGGTGGAGCGCATCTCGATGGTCGCGGCCTCGCCCGAAAGCGCCGCCACACCGTTCCCGGGCGCGACTGGTGGCCTGCAGGCGCAGGCCCGCTTGATCCAGCCGCGTGGACACGGATTGGTGCGGTGAGCCCGCACCCGTACATACAGAAGTCCAAAGGAGCCCCGATGAACCGTACCGACACCGACCGGTCCCTGCACCGCGCTGTGGTGGTCGCCCTGTGCCCACCCGCCGCACGAAGGCGCGGCCGAAGGCCGCGGCGCTCGCATAGCCGGCCGCGTGCGCCACGGCCTTGGCTGACCGGCCCTGGCGCTGCAGACCCTGGGCCAGGGCGATGCGGTAGGCGGTGAGGTAGTCCATCGGCGCCTGCCCGGTGACCTCGCGGAAGCGCGTCGCGAAGCGCGCGCGCGACAGCGCCGCGACGTTCGCCATCCGCACCAGCGTCCAAGGGTCCGCGGGCGCGTCGTGCAGCGCCTGCAGCACGGGCGCCAGACGACCGTCGCCCAGGCCCGCCAACGCGCCCGACGCGGCCCAGCCATGCGCCAGGCCGTGCCGCAGCAGGTGCAGCAGCAGCAGCTCGCACAGCCGGTCCACGGCCGCCTGGCGGCCGCAGCGGTCGGAAAAGGCCTCTTCGCCCAGCATGTCCAGCAGCGCCGCGGACCCCGGCAGATCCGCCAGCGGCACCTGAACCAGGTCGGGCAGCGCATCGGCCACCGGGTTGCGGCCCGAGGCGCCGAAGACCACGGTACCGCACACCACGTCGGCGCCGGCGCGCTCGTCCGCCACCAGCCGGTGCGCCTCCGGTCGCGGCAGCAGCAGGATCGTCGGCTGCACGATGTCGATCGGGCCCGGACCCTGGCCGATCATGCGTACCGGCCCGCGGCGCACGAGGTGGAGATGCCCGCGCCCGGTGTCGCGATCGAAGTCATGGACCCCGCACAGGCCGCCGACATGGAAGACACCGGCCTGGAGCGGGAAGCGCTGCAGCAGCGTCGTCAGGTGGTCGGCGCGGGCGCGGCCCGGCGCCTCACGCCGCGGCCGATCCGCTCCGCCATCGCCCTGCGAACGCACCATGCCCGTCAACCTCCCGGACGCCTCAGGCGAGCCCTCAACCGGGGCGCGACCGCGTCGACGAAGGCGCGCACGTTGCCCGACAGGTGGCGCGCGTGCGGGTAGACGATCTGGACCGGCGTCGGCGGGGGCCAGTACGCGGCCAGCGCCGGCTTCAGGCGGCCCGCACGCATCGCCTCCTCCGCCTGATAGTCGAAGAACTGCGCGAAGCCGAGCCCGCGCATGCAGGCCGCCAGGGCGGCATCGATCTGGTTCGACGCGAACACCGTGTGCACCGGCACCCGCGCCACGCCGCCGTCGACGCGCAGCGGCCAGTCGCCGGCACCGACGAGCCCGGAGAAACTCACGCAGGGGGCCGTTTGCAGCGCGCCGGGGTCGGCCACGGGGTGACGGCGCAGCAGCGCCGGCGCGGCCATGACCATGCGCTGCACCTCGCCCACGGGGACAGCCACCAGCGATGAGTCCGGCAACGGCGCCAGACGCACGCCGACGTCGACGCCTTCCTCGACGAGGTCGACCATCCGGTCGAGCAATAGCAGTTCGACGTGCAGCGCCGGGTGCGCGACCATGAAGTCCACGACCATCGGCGCCAGCACCGCGCGGCCGAATGCCACCGACGAAGTGACGCGCAGACGGCCACGTGGAGCCGACCGCCGCGCCCGCACAGCGGCCTCCGATTCAGCCACCGCCGCCAGCACCTGCTGGCAGCGTGCGTAGTACTCGCGGCCCTCATCGGTGAGCGACTGCCGGCGCGTGGTCCGCTGGACCAGCCGCACGCCGAGCTCGGCCTCCAGCGACGCCAGCTGGCGAACCAGCGCTGGTGCCGACACCCCCAGCGTGTCGGCGGCGGCGGTGATGCTGCCGCGCTCGACGATGCGCACGAATGCGGCCATGGCCTTGAGCTTGTCCACGCGCCGATTGTCGATTGCTGCGCTCCGTGCAGCAATCCTCTGCGCGCTGCGCCATCGATCCCGCGGCCGCCTGCCGCGACGATCCACCCCGCTCGCGGCGCTGTGTCGCGGCCCTCCCCTCCAACTCCCACCAAGGATCCTGTCATGGCCCGAATCCCGCTCATCGATCCCCGCACCGCCACCGGCGAGACCGCCACCCTGCTCGCCGCGGTCCAGGCGCAGCTGGGTGCCACGCCCAACTTCATCCGCGTTCTCGCCCATTCGCCGAAGGCTCTGGCCGGCTTCCTGGGCCTGTACGGGGCCACGGCCGGATTCGGCCTCGACAAGGCCACCCAGGAACGCATCGCGCTGGCCGTCGCCGAGGGCAATGGCTGCCAGTATTGCGTGTCGGCCCACACCGCCATCGGGCCCCACGCCGGCCTCAGCCAAGACGAGATGGCGCTGAACCGCCGCGGCACATCGGCCGACCCCAAGGCGGCCGCCACGGTGGCGTTTGCCAGGCAGCTCAACGACCACCTCGGCGAGGTCACGGGCGCCGAGTTCGCTGCCGCGCGGGCCGCCGGGCTGGGTGATGCGGAGCTCGTCGAGACCATCGCCACTGTCGCGCTCAACATCTTCACCAACCTGCTCGGCAAGGCGACCCAGGTCGAGATCGACTTTCCGAAGGTCGCGCTGCTCGCGCGCGAACGCGAGGCGGCGGCCTGACCCGCCCGCACGACCCGTCCATCCGCGGCACCCTGCGCAGGGTGCCGCCCCAAGCGCCCCCCACCGCCATGGCCCGCACCTTCGCCGACATCGCCTTCACCCCTCGCGTGCGTCAGTTCCAGGCCCGAAGGGGCAGCCGGTCGACGTACGCGGCCCTGGACGACGCCGAGGACGTGCCGCCCGTCCTCGGCCAGGCCGAGATCGACTTCCTGCACGCACGCGACGGCTTCTTCCAGGCCAGCGTCGGCGAGACCGGCTGGCCCTACGTGCAGTTCCGTGGGGGTCCGCTCGGCTTCCTGAAGGTGCTCGGTCCGGCGACCCTGGGCTATGCGGACTTCCGGGGCAACGCCCAGTACATCAGCGCAGGCAATCTCGAGGGCGACGCGCGGATCGCGCTCATCGCCCTGGACCATGCGCAGCAGCGCCGGCTGAAGGTCTGGGGGCGAGCCCGCCTGGTGGACGCCGGCACCGACCCCGGGTTGATCGCCAGGCTGGAGGTGCCCACCTACCGGGCGCGCGTCGAGCGCGCCGTCATCATCGAGCTCGAGGCCTTCGACTGGAACTGCCCGCAGCACATCGTGCCGCGCTACAGCGCCGACGAGATCGAAGCGGCACTGGACCGACCGGGCGACGGGCCCGCAACGCTGCGCGACAGGTTGTCGCAGCGGCTGCGGGCGACGGGTCCGGTCGTGGCCGTCGGCGACGGACCCTTGTCGCTGGTGGTGTCGGGCGTGCAGCAGCTCACGCCGCAGGTGCGCGGCTACACGCTGCGTCGCCAGGGCGGGGAGCCACTTCCTCCGGTCGCCGCCGGCGCGCACATCGACCTGCCACTGCCCAACGGCGCGGGTGCAGTGTCGAGCCGACGCTACTCGATCGCGTCGGACCCGGCACGACACGACGCTTGGGAGGTGGCGATCCTCGCCGGCGACCGCCCGGGCAGCGGGTCGGCTGCCATCCACGCCGGCTACGCCGTCGGTCTGCAGGTCCATGTTCCGTGGCCCGGCAACCACTTCCGCCTGCACGACGATGACCGGCCGGCGCTGCTGATCGCCGGCGGCATCGGGATCACGCCGCTGCGGTCCATGGCGTTCGCGCTGCGCGCCTCGGGTCGCCCGTTCGAGCTGCACGCCTCAGCCCGCAGCCGCGAGCACCTGCCTTGGGCCGACGAACTCATGCATGCGCTGGGTCGCCGGTTCACGGCCTACGGCTCCGACACCGGCCCGCGCATGGACGTCGATGCGCTGCTGCGCACGGCACCGGCCGACGCGGTGGTCTACGTCTGCGGGCCTGCCCGCCTGACCGATGCGGTCTGCGCGGCAGCATCCCGCGTGGGCGCCCTGCCTCGGGTGCGAAGCGAGCGCTTCGCGCCACCGCAGCAGGCATCGGATGCGCCGCTGGTGGTGGCGCTTCGACGCAGCGCACGTCGCATCCCGGTGGATGCGAGGCAGACCATCCTCGAGGCGCTGGAGGCCGCCGGGGTCGCGGTGCCGGCCGCCTGCCGCAGCGGTTCCTGCCGCCGCTGCGTCACCCCCGTGCTCGACGGGACACCGGATCACCGCGACGCCGCGCTGACCCCGGAGGAACGCGAGCGCCTGATGTGCCTCTGCGTGTCGCGTGCGCTGACGGCCGAACTGGTACTCGACCTGTAGATCGGCAGCCGATGCGCAAGCAAACTGACGACCCCATGCCATCCGGGATGCCCGACATGTCGACGACAACACAGGTGGACCAACACCACGCGGCCGGAGTGACGACACTGACCCTCGACGACGGCAAGGCCAATGTCATGACGCTGCCGATGCTGCACGCGCTGGACACGGCGCTGGCGCGCGCCCAGTCCGAGGCGGCGGCGGTCGTGCTGACGGGCCGCGCTCGCACATTCTCGGGGGGATTCGACCTGGCCGCTTTCCGGCGCGGGGGTCCCGACCTGGTCGCGCTGCTCGAGTCGGGCGCCCGGCTGGCCGCGCGCCTGCTCGGCTATCCACGGCCGGTGGTCGTCGCCTGCAACGGCCACGCGGTCGCGATGGGCGCCTTGCTGCTGCTGGTCGCGGACCATCGACTGTGCGCCTCGGCCGACCTGCGGATTCAGCTCAACGAGGTGCACAGCGGCCTCACCATGCCCCGGTTCGCCATTGCGTTGTGCCGCCAGCGGCTGGCGACGCCGCAGCAGCACGCCGCCGTCGCGACCTCGCGCCCCTTCGGCCCGAACGAGGCCATGACCGCCGGATTCTTCGATGAGCTGGCCGAACCGGACGGCCTTCTGCAGCGCGCCCGGACCGTCGCCGGTCAGCTGGGCTCGCTGCCGGCCGCTGCCTTCGAGCGCACCAAGCGGCGCCTCGCCCATCCTCATCTGCTGAGCCTGGATCAGGCCATTGCCGACGACGTGCGTGAATGGCAGGCCATGGTCGCCGCAGGCACCTGAGCGCCCGCCGGCGGCAGCCGGGCGCCCGAACGGCAGGCGCCGGCGCCCCTCAGCGCACACCGGGCCCGGCACGCCAACGGTAGAAGAAGTGTCCGTCGATGAAGGGCCGCGCCTGCGTCACGTGCTCGATCCACCCCCAGCGCGCGATGCGGTGCAGCGCCAGCCACGCGTCCACCCTGTGCAGTCCGAGCCGATCGGCCACGAGGGTGACGACCTCGGCACCGATGAAGCAGTCGGCATGGTCTCTTCCGTGGTGGCTCCGCGTCGCGGTGATCGCCGGCAGGCCGTGCTCGACGGTGTGCCACAAATCCTCGGCGTCGACCCGATCCAGCGTGTCGGACCAGGCCAGCCGGTAGTACAGGTCCTGGTCGAGGAAAGGATGCTCCTCCATCACGTGCACGAGCAGACCCAGCTCCCCGAGCGCCTGGCCGAGCGCCAGCGCCCCCTGCCGCGGGCGCCGCAGGCTGTGCATCAGGTGCTCGACAGCCTGGCTGCCGACGAAGCAGCGCGGATAGTCGTGCAAACGCCATCGCCGGTCGGCGATGTCCAGCGAATCCGCCAGCCGGGCGACGTACGCCTCGGGCGCCTCGCCGGTCAGGCCCCAGACGATGGACCGGGCGGCTGCCTGCTCGTCGTCGGCCCCGGACAGCGCCCGGGTGTACTTGAGCCATTCGTGTGGCGCCGGCTCGTCCAGCCCGGTCAGACGGGCGACCCAGGCCACGACGCCTCGCAGCCCGTGCCGGCCCGGCCCGCCCAGCCAGTCGGGCAGCAGGTCGGCAAAGCCCAGGCTGCGGGCCCACGCGCGATCCTGCGGGCTGACGTGACCCGCGCGGGTGCGGCCCAGCACGATGCGCGAGGCCGCCGACGGGTCCGGCAGGGACTGCAGCAGGGCCGCGCACGGCCGCGGACCGTGCAGCGCCGGGTCGGACACGTCCAGGAAGGCCAGCGCGCCATGGCTCAAGGTCGCCAGCGCCTGCCTGCGCGGTTCGGGGTCGATCGGCAGGGCCTGAGGAAAGAGCTCCATCGCCATCAAGGCGGCCCGCAGCGCGTCGGCGCCGCCGCCCGAGGGCAGATCCAGCCAGATGCGGGTGCGCGCCGCGGCTGCGTATTGCGCGGCCGTCATCTCGGCACCTCGGGGCCCGAGGCCGGCACCGCCGGGCGTGGACTCACCCCCGGCATCGCCCGCGGTCTCATGCGCCGGGCCCGCAGTCGAGGCACCGCTCCACCGGCGGCGGGCCCATGCGCATCGCGCGCTGCAGCATGCGCAGCGCCGTGCGCAGCCCCTCCTCCACCACCGGGTGGTAGAACGGGCTGTCGAGCATGGCCTGCACCGTGTCGCCTCGCTGTGCGCTCCAGGCCAGCAGGTGCCCGATGTGCTCGGCCGCGGGCCCGATCATCTCGGCGCCCAGGAATCGCCCGTCCTTCGGCGACCCGTACACACGCAGGGCGCCGGCGTTGCGCGCCATCACCCGGCTGCGACCCTGGTCGTCGAAGGAGACCTCGCCGGTGGCAAACGGCGCCCCGTCGACCACGAGCTCGGCATGCGTCGCCCCCGCCAGGGCGATCTGGGGGTCGCTGAAGACGACCGCCAGCGGGGCGCGGCGTGGCCGCACGCGCACGTCGGGCCAGCGTCCGGCGTTGTCGCCGGCGATGCGGCCTTCGTCGGCGGCCTCGTGCAGCAGCGGCCGGTCCTCGCCGGCGTCGCCGGCGATGAACACCGGGCTGTCGCCGGCCTGGCCGGTGCGGCGGTCGTACACCGGCACGCCGGCGGCGTCGCGCGCCAGGCCGCTCGCTTCCAGGCCGATGTCGGCGACGTTGGCGCTGCGGCCGGTGGCGGCGAGCAGGAAGTCGAATCGCTCGTCGTGGGTGCGTCCGGCGTCGTCGACCGTGTGCACGAGCACCTGGTCGCCGTCGCGCTTCACCTCCAGGTGGTGCGCGTCCAGTCGAAGCGGCAGGCCGCGCCCGAAGACCTCGCGCGCCACACGCTGCAGTGCAGGATCGGTCAGTGGTCCGAGGCGCACACCGCGACCGTACAGCCGCACCCGCACGCCCAGGCGATGCAGCGCCTGGGCGAGCTCCAGGCCGATGACGCCCGCGCCCACCACCGCGACGGACCTCGGCAGCGTGCGCCAGTCGAAGACGTCGTCGTTGACGATCAGCCGGTCGCCGAGCGCGCTGCGCCAGGCTGCCGGGAAAGCCGGCCGCGAGCCGGTGGCGATGACGATGCGGCCGGCCTGCACGCGCACGGCGCCGTCGGCCGTCTGCACCTCCAGCGCCTGCGGCCCGACGAAGCGCGCACCTGATCAGCAAGAAACCTCAGCCACCCGGACGCCCCGAAGGCCGCATGGCTTGGCCGGGGACGCGGCGCGGGCGAGGCGCTCGAGGATGCTGCGCAGGTCGAACCGGCGGTTGAACAGGTACTGCACCTGAGCGAGATAGCGATGGCCGTACTTTCGGAACCCGAAGGCATGGTAGGTACCGGCCAGCGACGTCTTGAGGTTGCCCAGCGCCGTGTTGACGGCCTGGAAGGCAGGGTGCTTGGCGCTGGCTGCACCGCCGCCGGTGACGTGGGGGTCGTGTGCGATCGCAGTGCCCTGGACGGCGGTGAAACAGCCCAGGCCGTCGGAGACCAGGGTCGCAGGCGCGCACAGGGACTTCTCGGCGAACGCCAGCAGCGATGCCTTGGTGAATGGCCGCTGGGACAGGCACAGGTAGACCGGCTGACCAGACTCGGTGGTCTGCACCGCCGCCACGAACGGGACCTTGTTGGGGGACCCGCGGCCGGCCCTGCCGCCCTGGACCTTGCCGCCGAGGTAGGCGTCGTCGATCTCCACCCGCCCGGTGAGTCGGCGCGAGCCCTCGCGCAGGAGCATCACCTGCATGAGCTTGTGCTTGACCAGCCAGGCCGTCGGGTACGACACGCCCAGGTGCCGCTTGAGCTCCAGGGCCGAGACGTTGTTCTTGGCCTGCGTCATCAGGTGCATGGCCAGGAACCAGGTCGGCAGCGGCAACTTGCTGGACTCGAAGACGGTCCCGCTGAGCACGCTGCACTGGTACCGACAGCCGCTGCACTGGAAGTACAGCCGCTCGTGACGGCGGAACTCGCTGTGCCAGCGGCCATCGCAGCGCGGGCAGACGAAGCCCTGCGGCCAGCGCCACTCACGCACGGCCGCCTCGCATCGATCCTGCGTGCCGAATCGCTCGAAGAACTCGGGCATCGACAGGCCCTTCTGGTACTGCACTCGGTTCTGCGCCATGGCCAACCTCCTGATCGGATTGGCCCATCCTCTCAACGTCCAGTCTCATGGGGTGCGACTCGCCCTGGGACGGCTGAACAATCTTGCTGATCAGGAGATTGGTTGCATGAGCGGCGACCGCTTACATGCCGAAATTGTCCGCTCCAAACGACGTCCTGATAAGTCCATTTAGTAGGACATCGCCAAAATTCTTCTATAGTGCTGGTTGCATATCCAGGGAGTACCTTTGGACCGCACTGCAGGCGTCGCTACAGAGGGAAAACCGGCTGAAACAAGCGCCGGCGGCCCGGGATCGACCCTGCCGCGCCGCCGCGGCCGCCCGCGAGGCTCTCAGACGCGACTGCTGACCACCGGCGTTGGCGAACTCGGGCGCCACCACTTTGCCTTCTTGCGCGCGTTGATCGACGGCATCGACCTCGAGCAGGCCTGGAAGCGGTATCTCGCCTTCTCGGGCGGCCTCAACGATCGACGGCACTTCGCAGGCCGACTGCGGCAGCTGGTCGACGTCATCGACCGAGCGGGACCCCAGCGGGGTCGGCAGGCCGAGGCGAGCCTGGTTGTGCCTGCCCTGCGCGCCCTGCCCGACTTCGTGCCCGCGCGAGGCCGCCCGGGGGCCGGCAAAGCCGGACACTTCATCGGACCCGGGTCGCCCGCAGAGGAGGCCGACCAGACCTCAACGCCTCCCCCCTCCCCTCCCCTCGAGGACTGGCGGTCGGAGTACTGCCGCAAGACCGGAATCGACGAGGACTTCTACACGGAAGCCGAGTGGCTCGAGCTCTACGTCGACGAGTTCGGGGAGGCGGCGAGTGCGCCCGATCCAGGGGCAGGAAAAGCCGGACGTTTCGTGGCGGCGCCCTCCCCTGCCCTGTCCGCGACGACGCACGCCAGGCTGGTCGAGAGGGTCGAGTCGGAGCGCCATCCGCGCCTCTCGTCGAGCCAGCGCAAGGCCGTCCTCGATGCACTGGCCGCCCTCGAGCAAGTGCTGGCGCGCGAGCCCAGCCTGGACGATGAGGTCGGCTTCTGGTTGGCTGCCGGGATGCCTCGGGAACTGATGAAGGTCGGGGTCAGGTCGCTTGGCGACCTGGTCAACTTCATCAACATCTACGGCTTCCGCTGGCACCGGCGCGTCGCACGTATGGGGGTCATGCGGGCGCGCCGGCTGGTGGACTGGCTCGCGCCCCTTGCGGAGGCTCGCGGCCGCCCCCTGAAGGAATCGGCCAGACGGCCGGAGACCGACCTGGCGCTGCTGCGCAAGCGGGAAATGGCCGGGTCGACGGGAGCTGACCGGTTCGCGCTCGTTCCCATCTTCGATGGCACCCTTCCGGATGCCCTCTCAGGTCGGGTCGGGACCTTCCGTGCCCTGGACGCCAACATCTGGGGTGCTGAGACCGACGTTCAGGCGATCGGCCAGTGGCTCAGCCGCTACCGGGGCCAGACGCTGCGGGACTACACCCGGGTGGCAGAGCGCTTCTACCTGTGGTGCACCCACGTCCAGCGCAAGGCGCTGTCGTCGCTCCTGGAGGCCGATCTGCAGGCCTACCAGGCCTTCCTGGCGGCCCCGCCGGCCGACTGGGTGCAGGAGCGCAAGGTGCGTCGCGAGGACGCCTCCTGGCGGCCCTTCCGGGGGCCGCTGGGGCGCAACAGCCAGCGCCACGAGTTCACCGTGCTCGGCAGCATGTTCAGCACGATGCTCGAGAAGGGCTACCTGCGGGCCAACGCCATGGCCAACATGGGAGGCACCCTCGGGCTGGTGAAGCCAAGCATCGACGTGCGCCGGTCTTTCAGCGAGCGGCACTGGGCCTTTGCCCTCCATGTGCTGCATGAAAAGCCGGACACTTCCGAGCGGCGGCGGCTGGAACTGCTGCTGGAGCTCGGAAGCTCCACGGGGCTACGGCTGTCGGAGCTGGCCACGACCCGCATGAAGGGCTTCCGCCAGGAAGAGGTGGACGGCGAACCGGCGTGGTTGCTCGAGGTCGTCGGCAAGGGCGGCAAGCTTCGGACCGTCGTGGTCCTGGACCACGTCAAGGCACTGATCGAGCAGCACCATCGCGACATGGAAGCTGCCGGGGTTGGCTTCGACCCATCGGTAAGCAGGGTCCAGGTCCCTGGCAGTTTGGCCACGACCGCCGCCGGCGAGCGTGCGTTGGGCCGATCGGCCGAGAGACCGTCGACGGCGGCCCGGGTCGACGACGACCTGGCCAACGCCCTGGAGCGTGAGGCCCAGCAGGCCTGGCGGCCACTGGTCGGCATCCTTCGCCGCCCTCCCCCGCGCCGCAAGCTCGACCACCACGGGGTGGCTTTTGTCGATCGCAAGGAGTCGAGCCAAGCGGACCGATTCGGCGCGCTTGAACGGTCGGCGATCTACAAGCTCTTGCGGCGCTTCTTCCGTGACGTGGCCACGGCGGCGGCATCGAGACGTGACGCTCCGGATGCGACCGAGTTTCTTGGCGCATCGACGCACTGGTTGCGCCACACCTTCGCGAATACCGCGGTGAAGCAGATGCAGCCGCAGGTGCTACAGAGCCTGCTGGGTCACTCCGATCTGCGGGTGACATCGGTCTACGTGAAGGCCGACGCCACCGACATCGTTCGCGGCATTCGGTCGATGAAGCGGGCCTCCGATGGAGTCCGGCCGAAGTCGTAGCCCTTGACAAAGCAATTGGCTGGGGAAAATGACCGCTCATGCTGCTTGCTCACCGCGTCAGGCTCGACCCGAACAACGTCCAGGCTACCTATCTCGCCCGGGCGGCAGGTACGGCGCGGTTCGCCTTCAACTGGGGGCTGGCCGAGTGGGATCGGCAGTACAAGGCATGGCGTGCCGACTCCAGTCAGGAACGACCCTGTCAGGCCGCATTGCGTCGCCAACTCAACGCCATCAAGCGCGAGCAGTTCCCTTGGATGCTCGAGGTCACCAAGAACGCCCCGCAGATGGCGATCATCCAGTTGGGCGAAGCCTTCAAGAACTTCTTCGCGGGCCGGGCTGGCTACCCACGATTCCGCAGAAAGGGCGTGCACGACCGCTTCACGCTCACCAACGACCAGTTCGCGATCGACGGACGTCGCATACGAGTCCCGAAGATTGGCTGGGTTAGGATGAGGGAGGCCTTGCGCTTCACCGGGCGGATCATTTCGGCAACGGTATCCCGGGTTGCCGACCGCTGGTTTGTCAGCATCACCGTGGACACACACGATCTTTCGCACCTCCCTGCAGCCGAGAACCAAGGCGCGGTGGGTGTCGATCTGGGTGTGTCAGCGTTGGCGACGCTCTCAACCGGCGAGGTGGTTGCAGGCCCGAAGCCGCACAAGGTCCTCCTGGGTCGCCTGAGGCGGCTCTCTCAAGGCCTGTCGCGAAAGGCCAAGGGGTCGGCCAACCGTCGGAAAGCCAGGATGAAGCTCGCACGGTTGCACGCCAGGATTGCCGCCATCCGCTCGGCCGCTTTGCATCGGCTCACGACAGACCTGACGCGGCGGTTTCACACCATCGGCATCGAGCATCTGAACGTCCGCGGCATGCTGGCAAATCGGTCACTATCGCGCTCCATCGCCGATATGGGCTTCTTTGAGTTTCGACGCCAGTTGGACTACAAGGCCGCGATGCGAGGCGGCCAAGTGGCGCTGGCCGATCGCTTCTTTCCCAGCAGCAAGATGTGCTCCGGTTGCGGCTACAAGGTTGACGAGCTGCCGCTGACAGTCCGCCAGTGGTCGTGCCTCGCCTGCGGCCAGGCCCACGACCGGGATGAGAACGCTGCGGTGAATCTGAGAAATTGGGCGGTGAGTTCCACCGCGACAGCCCGTGGAGAGGAAGGCTCTGGCTTCGGTCGATTGACCCTAGCGAAACCGGCCTCGGCGAAGCGGGAAGCAACCGGCCGGTCCGGCGCAAGGCGCATGGGTCGCGGAAGCGTTGCAGAACGGTGTGGTACGGAACCACACACCCCGCTCGACAAACAACTGCAAGGGTGATTCGGGTGCCTGTGGTACGGTACCACGGAGACTTCCGGCGACGCGCCGGTCCACCGCAAGAGGTCCTCAAACGAGGGTGCGGGCCCAGAGAGCCCGGTCCGTGGTACCGTACCACGGAGCTACTCCACTAAGCGTCCGGGAGTTCAGAAAGCAGCTTCTTCAGCGCTTCCTCGAACGCTGGCCAGCGCGCCTGGGAGAGGACTCCGCGGGGCAAATCCACGGTCACCGCCCCGCCCTTCCCTGCCCGGATCACAGCCTTTTTGCCGTCCGCCAGCGCAAAGGTTCGCAAGGCGTCCTTCGCCTTGGCTTTGCCCGTCGTCTTGACCGCTTCCGTCAGCGCACGAAACACCTCGGCAGCCGCCGGCTTCGGCGACCGGCCCGCCAGCGACCGGGCAGCCGCGAGAACGGAATCGGGGTCCTGCTCGAAGGCCTTGTCCAGCGCCACCGCCCAGCGGAACTGGATCTCCACGGGGCTGCGGAAAGCACCCACAACCTCCTGGGGTAGTTCAGCAACCCGAAGGGCCTTGGCGACGTTGCTATGGTCCAGCCCGATCTGCTCGGCGAGGCGCCTTGCACTGGGAAACAGGCCCTCGTTCAGAGCCTTGTGATAGCTGACGCCCTGCTCCCATGCTGACAGGTTCGAGCGGCCACGGTTCTCCCGCTGCATCTGCACGTAGAGGGTCTGGTCATCGACGTTCTCGTCGACAACGGCCCGGACTGGCAGACCCAGTTCGAGGCAAGCGCGCGTCCGGCGCGAGCCGTACACCAATTCGAACCGCGGGCCGTCTCCCTGCTCGCCCGTTGCTCCGCGCATCGGCCGCACCTTGATGGGCTGAACGTTCCCGCCGGCGTTTTCGATCTCCTGCTTGAGTTCGCTGAATGCCTGGCTCGAGAACGAATCTGGATGGCGGTCTGCCCAGCGCGTCAGCACGACCTGGCGCGGGTCAATGAGTTGCTCGCCGACCTGCAGTTTGAGCTTCTCGATCTCGGCATTGAGCTTCGCGACGGCCTCCGTGTCGGCCGCTGCGCCGGAGAGCATTCGGGAGAGCATCCCCACCCCGGTGCGAGGAACGGCTGGCTTCACGTCGGCCTGAGGCTCGGTAGCTGCTGCGGGTGCGGGTGCCTCGACATGGTCCGGAATCTTGAAGGCGATCCCTTGCCCCTTCTTCTGAGTGGCCACCTCAACCTCCCACCTGGCGCTGCCAGAACGTTTCCATCTGCTGTTCGATCAGATCCACAAACCGATCGTAGGCCTCGAAGGCACTCTTGAACGTGCGCGTCGAGGCGTTGTCGCGACTCGCGTCGTAGACGGTTCCGAACTCCTTGCTGGCGGTGCGGACAGCCTCGACGTCTGGAATCTCCACCGGCAGCACACGCTCGGCGTAGGCGGCCTGGATCCACTCCCGGATGATCGCCGTCGATTGCCCCGTGTTGTCCTTGGGCGCGGCGTACTTCACCTTGGACAGCAGGATGTTGATGAACGCGAAATCCTTCCCGGCACCGCGACCGGCGAAGTCGTCGGCCAGATCCTTGAAGAGATCCCAGAACTGGGCACTCGACGCGAAGTCCAGGTTGCTCGGGGGCAGCGGCATGATGATGCCGTCGCTCGCCATGAGGGCGTTGACCGTCAGGAACGACAGCGACGGCGGCGTGTCGCAGATGATCACGTCGTACTTCGACCGGATGGGGTCGAGCCCGTAGTCGAGCGTGCGCCAGAACTGGAACGAGGCTTCCTTGAGCTGCCGCGTCGGCAGGATGAACTCGGCCGAGAAGAGGGGAGAGGAGGAGGGCACCAGATCGACGCCGTCCCAGTACGTCGGCCGGATCGCGTAGTTGACGTCCGGCTCGTCGCCACTGAGCAGCGGCAAAAGGGTCTGGGTGACATCGACCTCCGCGTCCGGCAGGAAGCCGAAGAGCGTCGTCATGCTGCCCTGAGGATCGACGTCCACCACCAGCACCTTGTGACCCCGCATGCTCAGCCCCTGGGCGAGGGTGGTTGCCGTGGTCGTCTTCGAACTGCCGCCCTTGAAGTGCGCCGTGGAGATCGTGATGGCCTCGCC
>ERZ761607.3646-NODE-3646-length-14609-cov-7.565549_pt1 | contig 14609 bp, 13 predicted proteins | sample MGYA00511164_ERZ761607 | MGnify/ENA primary metagenome ERZ761607 (study PRJEB28899, sample SAMN02445080) | bioreactor sludge metagenome | biome: EBPR sludge | place: Australia: Brisbane, Thorneside Wastewater Treatment Plant | collected 2011-06-22 ...
TTTTGATATGAGTGTCAATGTATGTCTATATCTCTTTCAACTATTGCACGCCCCTGAATATTTGCCCCAGCAACGCGCCAGGCCCGTCCAGTTCGAGCGTCCTGACGGACTGGCCATCCTTATACGAAACAGTGGCTTGCACTTGATCGGCGCGAACGATCACCTGATTGACCGCTTGACAAAAGGGACATGGAGTTTCCGCCTCCACCAGCAGGTCGGGCTTTTGGGAAAGCTCGGCGCTCATCGTAAAGATTTCCCCGCACTGCCAGCACTTAATGTTCAGTGCCTGTCTCATCGTCATTGCTCCTTTTCCACTACCTCGACACCGCTAGGATAGCAGCGATAATCCCGCTGGAAAAACAGAGGGTCGAGGCCAACAAAGCGTTTCGCGCCACCCCCGCCATCCAGGAGATCGCCGCTCCATGCCCAAGATGCGCGCCAGCTTTCAAGGTCTGGTCCGATTGCTGGCCCAAAGCCTGTACCCAGAACCGGACGTGTTCATCCGCGAACTGCTGCAAAACGCCCACGACAGCATCCAGTTGCGCCGGGTCCACGAACCGGAACCGGCCGGCGAGATTCGCATCGACGTGGACGAAGCCAACCGCGCGCTGAGTTTCAGCGACAACGGTACCGGCATGGACCGGCGGGACATCGAGGAATTCCTGAGCGTCATCGGCAGCACCGGCACCGGCAGCCGCGCCCGCGAACTGGCTTCCCACGACGTGGCGGTCGCCACCATCGGCCAGTTCGGCATCGGCTTGCTGTCGGCCTTCGTGGTCGCGGAACGGATCGAGGTTTACACCCGCAAACCGATGGCGTCGCACGCCTGGCGCTGGGTCAACCACGGCGGCGAGGATTACGAATTGGACGCCCTGCCGGCGAGCGCGCAACCGCCGGGGACCCGCGTCGTCGTCACGCTGGCGGCCGACCGAACCGACTTTCTCGATGGTCGCCGCATCCGGCAAACCGCGCGGCGCTACGCCGATTTCCTGTCGTTCCCGATCCTGCTCGACGGCTTCGGCCCGATCAACGCCGTCAACGCGCCCTGGCACGAACCGAGCTGGCGCGATCCTGGCGAGCGGGAACGGTTGCTGAGCGCCTTTTTGAGCCAGCGGTACGCCGATCCGCCGCTGCTGGTCATCCCGGTCGATCTGTCGAATCCGCAAGCATTGGGCGGATTGTTCATCCCCAGCCGCTACGCGCCCGGCGGTCAAGCTGGCGGAACGGTCGATCTCTTCCAGACCCGGATGAGCATTCGCCCGAACGACGCCGAATTGCTGCCGGAATGGGCGCGGTTCGTGCGCGGGGTGGTGGATTGCCCGGCTTTGCAACCGACCGCCGCCCGCGACAACGTGGTGCGGGATGGGGCCTATCACGCCTTGCGCGAGGCGTTGGGCGAAATCATTGTCACCGCCCTACTCGACCTCGCCGCGCGCGACCGGCCACGGTTCCTGCAACTCTGCGACTGGCATCACGACGCCATCAAGGGCATGGCGGCGCGACACGCCGATTTCGGTGCGGCGGTCCTCGATCATCTCCCCTTCGAAACCCATCAGGGGCAGTTGACCTTGCCCGATTATCTGAGCCGCCAAGTGACGACGAGCGACGGCCGGCGACCGCTCTACTTCTTCACCCACGCCGCCGACGCCAACCAGTTCTACACGCTGTGCCAGGCGCGCGGCCTGCTGGCGATCAACGCCGGGCGACCCTTCGACGAAACGCTGTTACGCCGTTATGCCGAACAGCATCCGAAAACGGTGGAACTCAAACCGTTGGACCGGCTGGACGATCCGGCCTGGTACGAACGGCTGGACGTGGCGGAACAGGCCGAATACGCCCGGTTGGAACGCGCGATGGACCGGGCATTGGCCGAGATGGAAACGCGGGTCAAAACTCAGGTGCGCCGGTTTCGACCGGACGATTTAAGCGCGGTGTTGCTGGCCGGCCAGCGCATCGCCGCCTTCGACGCGATGGAACAAACGCTGGAGAAACCGTTTCTGCTGGACGGCCTGGCGGAACTGGCCGGCGAGGTGCGCGACCGCTTGCGTCGTCAGCCGTTGACCTTGCTGCTGAACGCGGCGCATCCGCTGGTGCGGCGCCTCGGCGAAGTGGCCAATCCCGCCGAGACGCGCTATCGGCCATTGCTGACCGGGCTCTACCACGCCGCCCTGCTCAACGCCCAACATCGGCTGACGCCCGCCGCCGCTCGCCGCTTTCATGCCGATTTACAGGCATTGTTGCTGGAACATTTGGAATTGCAAGTCCGCGACAGTGCGGCCAGCATCCGCAATTGACCGAGATCATGGCGGGAATGGCGCGGCCTTCGCTCCTGGCGGTTCACCCCCCAGTCGGCGGCTGATAATCGGGCGCCCGGTTGCGAATCGGCGGTACGGTTTGCAGATACCGGAACATCGCCCGCAGGTCGTCCTCGGTCAAGCGCGACATGGCCGGCCAAGGCATCGGCGGCATGATCGGCCGACCAACCCCGGCGTGCTTGCCGGTCTTGATCGCCTGCACGAAATCCTCCTCTCGCCAGTTGCCTAACCCGGTTTCCTTGTCGGGGGTCAGGTTGATCGCGTAGCTGATTCCCCAGGGCCCGGCATACGCGGTATTGGTCGCGGACCCGAACCAGACCCAGGATCCATCGGCCTTGGGTGGCGGTGGTAATTTCAGATTTTCCGGATGGCCCGACAGATGACGGGACAAATCCGGCTCCGGACCCTTCGGCCCCATCTTCATGGGCGTGTGACAGTCGGCGCAACCGAGCCCCGCCACCAGATAAGCGCCGCGCGCGGTGAGATCGTCGCCGCCGCTCGCGGCCAGGGCGGACCCATTGGCGACGCCAAGCCCAAGAGCGCCCATCGCCAGAAAACCGGCGGCCCTTGACGCTTTCCGGGAAGATCGAACCGCTTCCAAGTACGACGGAATCATCACTTGTCTCATCATGCACCTCGTCACCAGATAGAGCTTTTAGTCGGACTGCATTCCTCGGAAATTAAGTATAGATCGTGGACAAGCCACGCTTGCAAGGACCAATGAAAAGAATTGCATCGATAACTGATTGATAGTGCTGTTTAAACAGGGCTGGCCGGAGCCACCGTGGTTCCGCCGTGGCGATGGCTTTCGGTGTCGCTCTGGTAACCGTGAAAGCGCGCCATCCAAGCCTGATGATCTGCCAGCCGGTCTTGAAAGTCGTATAATCGATGGGGTCTTGATTCATCCGTCAGCGTCGGGCGGAAATCGTTTTCCGCCCGACGCCATCAACCAGTGCGATGAGGGGGAATCATGTCATTCAAGTCGTCCAACTATCTTGGGTCTCGACTCATACTGGCTGGCGCCGCTTTACTGATCGTGGCGTCTTGCAGTTCAACCGGTGAATTGGCGCGGCGCCCGTCGGAATCGCCGGGCTTCAGCACAACCGTCACCCAGGCCGGCAGCCCATTAACCCGTTATCGGCTCGACCACGACACGCAAGGCGTGATGGAAACCATCAGCAATATCGTCAACGTCAGCATCGTGTCGAACGACCCCAACGTCTACAAGGCCGAATACGAGGCCGGTTTCATCCAGGGCAAACTGCAAGGGCAAAAGATCATCGCGGCCCGCGACAACTCCTGGGACAACGCCTATCTGACCAACCCCAAGCACAGCTATCCCCAGCGGATTCCGCCCTCGGCGGCGGAACTGGCGCTGGCGCAACAGACTCTGGCGCTGAATCTTCAATACACCCTCGATTACGTCCAGCGCGCCAAGGATACGGGCACCGGTAAGAAAATGCGGCGGTTGCTGTACCGCCTGGTCGGCATTCACCACGGCGCGACCCAGGACCAGCCGGCGGTGCTGGCGTTTACCGACGCCTGGTCGCCGACCCTGAGCACCGCCGATCTGCAAATCGGCTACCAGACACCCACGCTGAGCTTCATGGACGTGTATTTCGTCAACGCCTTTCAGGATTTGCTCGATGTGCTGCCCGATCACCCGCCGCAAGCAGCCCGCGGCCGGCCCAGCAAGTGTTCCGCCTTCGTCAAGAAGACCCCGAATGACATCCTGATCGCGCATAACAGTTGGTCCGGCTTTCTGAGTCAGACTCAGGCGATGAGCTTGTGGGTCAACGGCGATTTCATGACCTTCAATCCGATTGCGCCCGGTTATCTGGGTTCAAGCTCGGATTTTGGCTACAACAACCATGGCATTCTGTTCAACGAAACCACTCATCACGCTACCTATACCGAACCCAAGGTCGAAGCGCTGTGGATGTTCTGGCGGGCGACACTGGCCGAGCAGTTCTCCCATTCGCTGGATGAATTTTTCAAGTACATTGCGCTGGAACCGTCCGGCACCTACATGAACGGCTACATGGTGATCGACGCCAAGACCGGGGACATCGGGCTGGTGGAGATGTCGTACAAGAGCTTCGTGTTCTATAAGGCGAACGGCAAGGGCGGCTACACGGTGACCACCCAGCCGGTGGGGCTGGACAAACGTTACGACCGCCAGATGGTGGCCAGCGACTACCTCATCGGCATCAACTATCCGGCGTCCTACCAGATTCGCCGCGATCTCCAGGCGCTAGATACCCGGCCGGCCCGCAAGCGGCAGCTCCTGGCGCGGATCGGCGCGGTGAACGATCTGGAATCGGCCAAACAGTTGATCACCTACACCGCGCCTCACAATCCGCTATCCATTTTCGGACGCTGGGACCTTGGCTATGGCGAGACGCCCACGCCCAAGACCATTCCCGATGGCTCGCTCGACGCCAAGGTGGGCTCCGCGACCATGGCCCGGCGGATGATGCGGCTACAGGGGATGCTGGACGTGGAGTCTCCGGTCCAGGGCTTCTGGATGAAATTCGGCACGCCTTACGTCAAAGGCACGCCATTCATTTGGAGCCAGTCGCAATGGAAGGAATGGAAACTGCGCGACGTGCCGGATCGGTTGGATGGCGACTATACCCTGCTGAACACCTATGTTCGGTAGCCAGGCGGCGGGGCTTCTCAAGCCGGCTGGCTGCAAAGGGCGCCATCACCCCGGCGGCCAGCCCAGTTCTCGCCCGGCCAGCAGGTGCATGTGGACATGAAAGACGATCTGGCCGGCGTCACGGTTGCAATTGATCACCGTCCGGTAACCGCGCTCCGCCACGCCCAGTTCCGCCGCGACGCGCTGGCCCGCCAGGTACAGCCGGCCGATCAGCGCGGCGTCGGCCTCGGTCAGATCGTTGAGCGTGGGAATATGCCGCCGGGGGATAACCAGCAGATGAACAGGGGCCTCGGGATTGATATCCCGGAAGACCACCACCTCGCCGTCGTCGTGGAGCTTGGCGGCGGGAATTTCGCCAGCGGCGATCTTGCAGAAAATGCAGTCGGTCATGACGGCTGTTCCGATAAGCTTTACAAATCCCGGCGGCCGGCGAAAGCGTGCGCCAGCGTGCCGCCGTCCACGGATTCCAGTTCCCCGCCCAGTGGCACACCGTGGGCGATGCGGGTGGCGCGGATGCCGCGCTCGCGGGCCAGTTCGGCGATGTAGTAGGCGGTCGCCTCGCCTTCCACGGTCGGATTGGTGGCCAGGATGATCTCGCGGACCTCGCCGGTATCCAGCCGCGCCTCCAGCGCGTCCAACCCCAGTTCCGCCGGGCCGACGCCGTCCAGCGGCGACAGGTGCCCCATCAACACGAAGTACACGCCCTGGAAACCGGTGGCCTGCTCCACCGCCAGTACGTCGGCGGGGGTTTCGATCACGCACAGCAACGCGCGGTCGCGACGCGGGCTGGCGCACAAGAGGCAAAGTTCGGTTTCGCTCAGGTCGCGGCACAACCGGCAGTGGCCAATACCGTCCAGCGCCGCCCGCAACGACTCGACCAGCCGGTCCGCGCCGTCGCGATCCCGCTCCAGCAGGTGCAGCGCCATCCGCTGGGCGGACTTCGGCCCCACCCCTGGCAGGCAGCGCAGCGCCGTCATCAATCGATTCAGCAGGGGCGAGGCGGCCACGGCAAACCGTCAGAACGGCATCTTGAAATCGCCCAGCATCCCCGGCGGCAAGCCCATGCCGGCGGTAAGACCGCCCATTTTCTCCTGCACGGTGCGCTCGACCTTGTGAACGGCGTCGTTGAACGCAGCCGCCACCAGATCTTCCAGCATGTCCTTGTCGTCGCCCACCAGACTGTCGTCGATTCGAAGCCGTTTGACTTCGTAGCGGCCGGTCATGACCACGCTGACCAGGCCGCCGCCGGATTCACCGGTGATTTCCATCGCCGCGATCTCCGCCTGCGCCTTTTGCAGGTTCTCCTGCATCTTCTGCGCCTGCTTCATGATGTTGCCCAAAGCGCCTTTCATCGTTTCCTCGCTGTCCTTCAGTCTTCACCCCAACCCCTCGCCCGCTGGCGGGCGAGGGGAACGAATCGTCAGCCGTCGCCGTCATCGAGCGGATGGATTGCCGCGATCCGGGCGTCGAACGTTTCCTGCATGTCCCGCACATGCGGATCCTGGGCGACCCGCTCGGCGGTGGTCTGCTGGCGTTCGGCCTGTTGCTGTTTTTGCTGGTCGGCGGGCGTCATCGCCGTGACGTTGCCAACCTGGAACTTCAGGCGGGCAGGCTGGCCAAGGTGCTGTTCCAGCGCCGCCCGGATTCGATCCTCGACGGTTTTGGTGAGCATCTGGGCGTGACCGGGTTCCAGCGTCAACTGGAAAAAATCGCCCTCCCGCGCCGTCAGCGCGCAATGCAGCGCCACCTGCTTGGCCATGCCCATCAACCCCAATTGTTCGACCAGCATGCCCCATTCCGAGACGGGCGGAATCGGAGCCGGCGTCATGGCCGGGGCCAGGGGCGGGTGGGAAGCGGGGGCGGCTGGGACCGATCTCGGCGCGGGAGCCATCACCGTCCCGGTGGGCGCCGACGCGGCGGTTTCCAGCGTCGCTGGCCGGAAACACAGCATCCGCAGCAGCACCATCTCGAACCCGCCGCGCGGCTCCGGCATCAGCGGCAGATCGCGCCGGCCCAGCAGGGCGATCTGATAAAACAGTTGCACATCTTCCGGCGCCAGCATCCCGGCCAACCGCCGCGCGTCCCCCGGATCGACCCCATCGTCGTCCGGGACGGCGTTGGGTACGACCTGCGCCAGCGCCACCCGTTGCAGCAACGACAGCAGTTCAGCTAGGACCGCCGCGTAGTCAGGCGATAGTTCATCCAATTCCGCTACCTGGCGCAAGACCGCCGCCGCATCGTCGGCCGCCAGCGCCTCCAGCAATCCCACCACCCGCCGCCGGTCGATGCCGCCGAGCATGGCGCTGACCGCCGCCGTCTCCACCCGGTCACCGCCAAACGCAATCGCCTGATCCAGCAGGCTCAGGGCGTCGCGCATGCTGCCGTCGCCGGCGCGGGCGATCAGCCGAACCGCTTCTTCCTCCCGGGGAACGCCCTCCGCCTCCAACACCCGATGCAAATACTGGGCGATCAAGGCCACCGGCAACCGCTTGAGGTTGAATTGCAGGCAGCGCGACAGGACGGTGACCGGCAATTTCCGTGGGTCGGTGGTTGCCAGCAGAAATTTGACGTGGGGCGGCGGCTCTTCCAGCGTCTTCAGCAAGGCGTTGAAGCTGTGGGTGGAGAGCATGTGGACTTCGTCGATCAGATACACCTTGAAGCGGCCCCGGCTGGGGGCGTACTGCACGTTTTCCAGCAGTTCGCGGGTGTCCTCGACCTTGGTGCGGGACGCGGCGTCCACCTCGATCAAATCCACGAACCGACCGGCGTCGATCTCCAGACAGGCGGAACACTGGCCACAGGGACGGGAGGAAACGCCAACCTCGCAATTGAGCGATTTGGCGAAGATTCGGGCGATGGTGGTCTTGCCCACCCCGCGAGTGCCCGTGAACAGAAAGGCGTGATGCAGGCGCTGCCGGTCGAGGGCGTTGGTCAGGGCGCGGACCACATGCTCCTGACCCGCCAGTTCGTGAAAGGTGCGCGGCCGCCACTTGCGGGCCAGAACCTGATAGCTCATGCGGCGCCCCGAAAGCGCGAGAGGACCCCAATCCCCTGGCCTTTGACCTTTCGCCTTTCGCCTTGCCGCTTGGAAAGGGTGGCGGTCCCTACCAGCCACACCCCGGCGCCCGAGGCCACTGCTGCCGCTGCTCCCTTCCGGGCCTGACGGGGTTCACAGCTTGTCGTCGCGGGGGGACCGATACGGACCGCCATTGCAACCAGCGGATGGGGCGGCGCGGCCGCCGATGGAACGATCCTGGAAAATCGAGTGGAGAGAGAAACCATCGAAACCCACAGCCAAGGTCTTGTTTCAAGCCGCGGTTGGCTCCGGGTGTCGCGGCGGTTCTCCCTGATGGTCACTCCGGACCGTTTCGCCATGCTTGTATTTTCATGATAATCCATCGCCGCTCGGATTGTCATCCTCAACCGGTCGGAAATGTGCTTTGGCATGACGTGGTTGGGTTGGCGCGAACGCGGGAGACGACGATGGATTTGTGGCTCAAGGGGATACTGATTGGCTTGGCGATCGCCGCGCCCGTGGGGCCAATCGGCCTGTTGTGCATTCAGCGCACCCTGGCGCGCGGACGCTGGGCGGGGGTGTCGTCGGGGCTGGGCGCGGCCAGCGCCGATGCGGTTTACGGGTGCGTCGCCGGTTTCGGGTTGGCGTCGCTGGCAAACCTGCTGCTGGCCTGGCAAGCGCCGTTGCAACGGCTGGGTGGGCTATTCCTGCTCTATCTGGCCTGGCGAACCTGGCGAACCCCACCCGCCACCGAGCAGGCGCCGGCCCAACCGACCCGAACCGGGCTGTTGGGGGATTACCTTTCGACCTTGGCCCTGACCCTGACCAATCCGGTGACGATCCTGGCGTTTCTGGGTATTTTCACCGGTCTGGGTCTGGTGGCCGAGGGACGGGATTGGGCGGCGGCCGGAACGCTGGTGCTGGGTGTGTTCGCCGGCTCGCTGTTGTGGTGGCTGCTGCTGGCCGGCGGCGTGGGGCTGTTGCGGGGACGGTTGACGCCAACCGCGCTGCGCGGGATCAATCGCGCATCGGGGTTGCTGATCGCCGGTTTTGGTATTTGGGCGCTGGCAGCGGCGACAGGGGGTTGACCGGCGCGGATGGGGCAAGACCGTGACCCTGCCGTGGCCCTGACCCGCCATCGGACGCCCGATCCGCCAGGGAACCATCAGTCAATGAAGAACTCAGGAAGGATGAGTCCTCTTTCGCTCCCTGTTTCCCCGGAAATCGCCATGTCCGAATCCCAGCGCCCCAATCGCCTGCTCCATGAAACCAGTCCCTACCTGCGTCAACACGCCCACAATCCGGTGGATTGGTATCCCTGGGGCGAGGAGGCATTGGACCAGGCTCGCCGCTCGGGCAGGCCGATCCTGCTGTCCATCGGCTACTCGGCCTGCCACTGGTGCCACGTCATGGCCCATGAATCCTTTGAGGACGAAGCCACCGCCCAGGTGATGAACGAGCTGTTCGTCAACATCAAGGTGGACCGCGAGGAGCGGCCCGATCTCGACAAGATCTATCAGAACGCCTTCCAGTTGCTCCACCGCCGGGCCGGCGGTTGGCCGCTGACGATGTTCCTGACCCACGACGACCAGGTTCCCTTCGTCGGCGGCACCTATTTCCCCAAGACGCCCCGCTACGGGATGCCGGCTTTTACCGATATTTTGCGCCGGGTCAGCGATCACTATCGCCAACACCTGGGAGAATTGCGCGAACGGAACCAGGCGCTGCTGGAGGCGCTGCGCGCCGAGCTGGCGGTTTCGTCCGAGGTCACTCTGACCGCCGCGCCGCTTCAGGCCGGGCGCGATCAGCTCGTGCGCAGCCTCGATCCGGTTCACGGCGGCTTTGGCGACGCCCCGAAATTTCCCCATCCCGGCGGTCTGGAGCGCTTGCTGCGGTGCTGGGTCACCAGCATCCAGGACGGCGGCCAACCGGACCAACCGGCGGAGGCCGCCGTGTCGCTCACGCTGCGGCGGATGGCGCGCGGTGGAATTTACGATCATCTGGGCGGCGGTTTCTTTCGCTATTCGGTGGACGCGGAATGGAGCATTCCGCATTTCGAAAAGATGCTGTACGACAACGGCCCATTGTTGGCGCTTTACAGCCAGGCTTGGCGAGCGACCGCCGATCCGTCGTTTCGCGCGGTCGCCGAGGAGACGGGGGAGTGGGCGATGCGGGAGATGCAGGCCCCGGACGGCGGCTATTACGCCACCCTCGACGCCGACTCCGAGGGTGAAGAGGGCAAGTTCTATCAATGGACGCCCGACCAGGTCCGGGCGCTGTTGAGCCCCGAGGAATACCTCGCCTTCGCCGTCTGCCATGGATTGGAGCAGCCACCCAATTTCGAGAATCACGCCTGGCACTTGCGGCTGACCGTGGAACCCGCCGAACTGGCCGGTCGGTTGGGCGTGGAACCGGCGCAAGTCGCCGTCTGGCTGACCAGCGCCCGTCGCGCGTTGTTGGCAGTCCGGACGCGGCGGGTCTGGCCCGACCGGGACGAGAAAATCCTCACCGCCTGGAATGGCCTGATGATCAAGGGCATGGCGGTCGCCGGCCGGTATCTGGGCCGGGCCGATTTCGTGGCTTCGGCCGAACGCGCCCTCGATTTCGTTCGCGCCCACCTGTGGCGGGACGGGCGCCTGCGGGCGGTCTTCAGGGAGGGTCAGGCGCGATTGAACGCCTATCTGGACGATCACGCCTTCCTGATCGACGGCATTTTGGAACTGCTGCAATGCCGCTGGCGCGACGGCGATCTGGATTTTGCCCTGGCCCTGGCCGAGGTGCTGCTCGATCAGTTCGAGGACCGCGAGGCCGGCGGCTTTTTCTTCACCGCCCACGATCACGAATCGCTGATTCACCGACCGAAATCGGCGTATGACGACGCCCTGCCGGCCGGCAACGGCGTCGCCGCTCAGGTACTGCTGAAGCTTGGGCATGTTACCGGCCAAACCGTCTGGCTGGATGCGGCGGAACGGGCCCTGCGCTGGGCCTGGCCGATGCTCCAGCAAGCGCCAACCGCCTGCAACGCCCTGTTGACGGCGCTTGATGAGTTTCTGGAACCCGCTCAAATCGTCGTGTTGCGCGGCGAGGGAACAGCGCTGGAAACATGGCGGGCCCGGTGCGCCCAACCCTACGCGCCGCGCCGGCTGACGTTGGCCATTCCCACCCAAGCCTCCCTGCCGGCGGGACTGCTGGCCGAGCGGCGAGCCGGGACCGCCCCAGTGACCGCTTACGTTTGCAGTGGGTTACAATGCCGGTCGCCGATCGCGGCGCTGGCCGAGTTGGAGTCCGAACTGGCTCGAACCGAAGCGATCGTGTCCTGAACCGTTGGCATGCCGACCTTCATGCCGGCGACCCGATCGACGGCTTACGAATTTTTCATCAGCATCGTCCGCGAGCTACCATAATTGCTTTATGGTTTACGAACCGTCGATGCCCGGTAGTCAGGGCGCCATGGTATTATTGGTATTATTCCCGGCAGCAAGCTATCGCAAATCCAGTGCCCTTGGCGGAAGCCACGCTTCCGCCAAGGGCGTGTAGCAAACCGTTCCCCTACCTTGGAGAAGGCACGCCATTATGACCGTTCATCTGTATTTCTCGTTGATTCCCGAGGCGCTGATCGCTTCCAACCTCACGCCGGAGCAGTTTGGGCAGTACTACGCCACCGGCCACAAGTACAAGTCCAAGGGGCAAGCGATCTTTTTCGAGGTGGATCCCGCGTTTCGCCACGACTTTTTCAATCTTGACGAAGGGGTGAAACGCTGTGTGCCGCACCCGGACGGCGCGCCGAAAAATTCGGTCTACATCTCGGTCTACCGGGTGCTGGAACACATCCCGGTCAGCGCGCTGGGCAAGCTTTATCTGAGCACGGCCTACGGCCATACCCTGGGCCTGGAGCGGGGCGCGATCACGCCGCGGCAGGGGCCAGGGCTGCACATGTATCAGGATTTGGTGCCGGTCAACAGCCTGGTGGTCAGCAACCTCGATCCGATTGGCTTTTATCAGGGCGTCACCAGCCAGCCGGCCAAATTCATCCGGTTTCCCGGCCTGTGCTTCGTCGAGCTGGGCCTGGGCGCGCTGGCGACCGATCCGGCGAATGGGCCGGTGGGCGATTTGCCGTACTCGTTCATCCATCACCTGCGCGAGACCTTGCTGGAGCTGGATCCAACGGGCAAGGAGAGCAAGTTGGTGCATCGGGTACATTCGCTGGAATTCCCGTACCGGATGATCAAGAGCGGTTTCTATATCGGTAACGGCCCCGATCTGGCGTTCTATCCGATGCCTTCGCACGAGGCCCTGCGCCGGGAACATAACCATTGGTGGCGCTCGGCTAATCTCTAAAGCGTCTGGTCCCGCCGAATCGTCTTCATCGGATCGGGGAGATCGTGGGAGCACGACCGGTGCGCGCTCCCACGTCCTTCACCAATCCCAACATCCGTCGTTTCCTGGCATTTCGACTGTTGTTCGGGGTACGTTTCTACTACCCCGTGTTCGCGGTGCTGTTTCTCGATTTTGGCCTGAGCGTGAGCCAGTTCGCAGTGCTGAACGCGGTCTGGGCCGCGACCATCGTACTCTGCGAAGTACCGTCCGGGGCTCTAGCCGACGCGGTGGGCCGACGGGCGCTGGTGGTGGCGGCCGGGGCGATCATGGTGGTGGAAATCGCCCTGCTGAGTTTTGTTCCACTGGGCAATCCCTCCCTGGTCTTCGCGGCGTTTCTGCTCAACCGCTTTCTGAGCGGTCTGGCCGAGGCGCTGGCCAGCGGCGCTGACGAGGCGCTGGCCTACGACAGCCTGAAAGCCACTGGACACGCGGCGGACTGGCCGCGAGTGCTCGCCACGTTGATGCGCTGGAATTCGCTGGCCTTCGTGGCAGCGCTGGCGCTCGGCGCCCTGATCTACGACGCCGCGGTTCTGCAAGGATTGTTGCGGGGATTGGGCTGGGAGGTAGCGCTCGATCCCCAAACCACGATGCGCTTTCCCCTGTATTTGACGCTGGTCACCGCGCTCGGCGCGTGGTGGGCGGCGCTCGGGATGACGGAACCGGACGAACGGCCCGCGCGCGCCAGTGGTTTGCCGTCGTCCATCCTGACGGCGTTGCGATTGACCCTGGACACCGGCCGCTGGATTCTGGCCACGCCGTTCGCCTTGGCGGTCATCGTCGGTGGGATGCTGTTCGATCACTTGTGCCGACTGTTCGTGACCCTGAACAGCACCTATTTCCGTCTGATCGGCTTGCCGGACGCCAGCTTCGGTCTGATCGGCGCCGGCATCGCCCTGTTGGGTGTCGGCATCGCCCGACTGGCTCCGGCGCTGGGCCGGCGATCGCCGCGCTTCAACTTCGCGTTGCTGGCGTCGTTGGGTTTGTTGGGCCTGGCCGGGGCGGCGCTGGCGTTGCCGCTTGGCCTGGGACTGCCGCCGGTCGTGCTGCTGCAAGCGGTGCTGCTGTTGACTGGTTATCTGGTCAGCCACTACCTGAACGCCATCACCGATTCCGCTCGACGGGCGACGGTGCTCAGTTTCAAGGGGCTGGTGTTCAATCTTGGCTACGGCGCGTTGGGCTTGCTGTACGCCGGCTTATTGATCCTGCTGCGCGAGGGGACGGGTGCGCCCGTGGACGAGATGGAGGTATTCCGGTCCTCCCTGCCGTGGCTGCCGGTATATGGCGTGTTCGTCGGCCTGTTGTTCGTCGCCTTCGCGGCGGCGCGGATACCCACCCGCGGGTTGAAGAGTCTGGTGGTGATGGGCCTGGCCTGGTGGGGCTTGGGGATGATCGTATGCGGTCGGATAGTTTGAGTACGATGGAAAGGGAAGGAGCGGGAGTAATTTCCCCGCGCAAGATGTCTAAATCAAGATGTCTAAATCAAGGGGTTGTCTAGATTTGGGGACTAGCCGTAAATCCGAGCGATCGGGCGCGGGCTGCGGTCACTCGGGGGAAGGGGTATACTGGGTTCGGTACTCGGCCCTCGGGGTTCCGCGCTTGACCGTCGAAGGGCAGTCCATGGCAGGACGTGAGCGATTACCGTTGATCGAATAGCTCGCTTACCAAGAGGATAAGATTATGAACCCGAGAAAATTGAAGCTGGCCAGCATGACGTTGCTGGTGTTGCCCTGTGTCTTTGCGTTGGGGAGCATGACATCAACCACGGCCGTCGCATCCAACGATCGGTGTTGGATGACCGGGGGAGGCAGTGTGTTCACCGATAGTGTGAGGGTAACACATGGTTTCGTGCTGAACTGTGACGTAACCCGAGGCCCTAATAACCTTGAGATCAACTGGGGAGGTAATCGCTTCCATCTGATTACTCTTACTGAGGCTAGTTGTTCTCTCGCGGGCGATCCAAAGCCACCTACCGCGTCCTTCAATACCTATATAGGTTCTGGTTTAGGCTACTACAGCGGTGAAGTCGGCGCCAATGGCTTTGGTGCGAGGGTCACATGGACTTTCACCGATACGGGAGAACCTGGCAAAGGCGATTTTGCTGAAATTAACATTTCGGACTCGGAGGGGAACTCCGTTCTCACTGTTTCTGGCTATCTAACTAAGAGCCTATGCGAAAAGTATAGGCTCAGGGTACACATTTATGACGGGCACTCTTCATTAGTTTGAGGGAACAGTTTTT
>ERZ761607.3648-NODE-3648-length-14609-cov-4.289542_pt1 | contig 14609 bp, 7 predicted proteins | sample MGYA00511164_ERZ761607 | MGnify/ENA primary metagenome ERZ761607 (study PRJEB28899, sample SAMN02445080) | bioreactor sludge metagenome | biome: EBPR sludge | place: Australia: Brisbane, Thorneside Wastewater Treatment Plant | collected 2011-06-22 ...
ACCGAGTCGGCGGGGTCAGCCGCCGACTTCCCGGAGCTCGAGTTCGACGAGCCCGTGGATCCGAGCGTCCGACGCGACGACCCCGCAGCAGCGGAGCGCGCGTTCTTCGACGCGCCGCTCGCCGCTCCGGGTGAGCCCGACCTCACGTTCGACGAGCCGCTGGACCCCGACGCGTCCGCCGACGAGCTGGACGACCTCCTCGCTTCGGTCCCGCCGCCGCCGCCGGTTGGCGCATCGGCGCCGAGCGACGACGAGCCCGAGCTCGCCTTCGACGAGCCTTCCGACGACGACGCACCGGCTCCGGGATCGCGACGCGCGAGCGCGGACGACGACGAGCCCGAGCTCGCCTTCGACGAGCCCTCCGATCCTCCTGCGGCATCGCGACGCGCGAGCGCGGACGACGACGAGCCCGAGCTCGCCTTCGACGAGCCTTCGAACGATGTGCGCGCGAGCGCGGACGACGACGAGCCCGAGCTCGCCTTCGACGAGAGCGCGTCCGACGTGGAGGCGTTCGGCGGCGACTCCGGCCTCACCGCGCTCGCGCCCCCGACGAGCGAAGCGCCGCCGGCGGCGGCGAACGAGCCCACCGCCGATCACGGCGCGGCCACCGCGCAGCGCACGGTTCGTCAGCGCAAACCGCGTGCGGAGCGCCTCGCGTTCGTGGGACGCGACGCCGAGACGCAGCGCCGACGAGCGGAGCTGCTGCACGAGCTGGCGGAGCGCACGACGGGCACCGCTCGAGCGCGCCTGCTGACGGCCGCCGCCGAGCTGCACGAGCGCCTCGGCGCACCCGACGCGGCCCGCCAGGCTTACCTCGCGGCACACGAAGCCGATCGCGAGGACGTGCTCGTGCTGCGCGCGTTGCGTCGCGACGCCTTGCGCCGTCGAGACTTCGGCGAAGCCGCGGAGCTCCTGGCGGCGGAGGCTGCGCTGCCGCTCGGCACGACCGATCGTGCGCACGCTCTGTCGCTGCTCGCGGAGCTGCAGCTCGTGCACCTCGCCGACCCTCGCGCGGCCGAGCAGAGCGCGTCCGCTGCACACGCGTTGCACCCGACGCCGGCGAGCGCGCTGCTCCGCCTCGAAGCGCGCCAAGCGCTCGGTGATGCCGAGGGCGCCCTCGACGCGATGCGCGAGGCGCGTCACGCATGGACCGAGCCGTCCGCCCGGGCCGCCCTCGAGGTGACCCTCGCGCTCGCGGCCGAACGTGCGGGTCGTCGCGACGAGAGCGCCGCGCTCCATCGTTCGATCGCGGGCTCCCCGCTCGCGGCCTCGGGCCTGCTCGGCGTCGCACGCCTGGCCGAGCCGAGCGCACGCGCCGAAGCGCTCGTCACGCTCGCGAGCTCGTCGAACGCGCCGTCGATCGCGGAGGCGTTCCGTCGGGTCGCAGCGAGCACCCGCCTCCCCTTCGACGCCGCCGCCGCGCGCGACGTCTTGGAAGGGGCGTCACGACCGGCGAGCCTCCGCGCGCGCGCCCGCGCTGCGCGCCTCGCGGGCGATCGCGAGACCCGCGCGACGACCCTGGAGTCCCTCGCGGCCGCGACGGGCGGGACCGAACGCGCGCTCGCGCTCGTCGAGCTCGCAGAGACCCGCGCCGAGCTCGGCGATCTCGAAGCCGCGAGCGTCGCCCTGCGCGATGCCGCGGTCGCCGACGAGCGGCTCGACACCATCCGTGTGGTCCGCGAGATCCTCTCGCGGCGCGCGGACGATCCGACCCGCCTCGCGCCCGCGGCTTCCGATGGCCCCGCCGAAGACGACACGAGCGCGATCGCCCTCGCAGCGCGTGTGGCCCGTGGCGACGATCGTGACCGCGAGCGTGCCTTGCTCGACTCGGCCCGCGAGCGCGGCGAGTCTCCCCTCGCTTCGGAGCTCGCGTTGCTCGACGCAGCCGCCGAGCGCGGGGACCGCGAGGCCATCGTCGCAGGCCTGCGGCGTCACGCCGATCGCCTCCCCCCCGAGCGCCGCGTCGGGGCGCTCTTGGCCCTCGCGCGTCTCGTCGAAGGCGACGAGCGGATCGCCGCGTTGAAGGAGGCCGCCGAGGCCGCTCCGATGCCGGTCGTCCTCCGTGCGCTCGCGCGCGAGCAGCACGGCACCGAGCGTGCGCGAACGTGGGAGCGCGAGGCGGAGGCGAGCGCGGGCGAGCCCGCGTTCCACGCGTGGATCCAAGCGGGTCGTGCGCACACCGAGCCCTCGGACGCGCGGCGCGCGTTCGAGCGCGCATTCGACGAGCAACCCGGACCGTCTGCGGCGTCGTGGGGGCTGGAGCGCGATCCCGAGGTCGACGCGGCTTCTCTCGCGGAGCGCCTGCTCGACGTCACGTCCGGCGTTCGAGCGGCGGCCCAGACCGCCGCTTCCGTCGCGGTCGTGCGCGAGGACGCGCCATCGCTCACGCGGGCTCTGGAGCACGCCGAGCGAGCGGCGCTGCCGGATCCTGCGCTCGACGCGGCGGTCGCGGGTCACGTCGCGGTCGACGCGACGACCGTCGCCGCGCTCTCCGAGGCGCGCGCGACCACCTGCGAGAGCCCGGCCGAGAAGCGCCTGCACCTCTTGCGCGCGGCGATCGCCCACGAGCACGCGGGCGATCCACGCGCGGCGGCGGTGGCGTTGCGTGCGGTGCGCGAGCTGGTCCCCGATCCGCTCGCCGGCAGCGCGCTCGATCGCGTCGAGCTCGCGGCGGGCGAGCACGCGCGCGTCGCGGATCGCCGCTTCGAGGCCGTGCGCGAGGCGAGCACGCCCGAAGAGCGGCTCCCCGCGCTCGTAGCGCTCGCGAGCCTCGATCTCCACGACCGGAACGACGCCTCGTCGGCGGTGCTCACGTTGCGGTCGATCCTCGAGGACGCGCCCGGCCACTTGCCGACGCTGCGCGCGCTCGCGCACCACGCGATGGCCCAAGGCGACGACGAGGGCCTGGAGTCCGTCGCGCGTGCGCTCGCGCTTCACCTCCCGATCGATCGGCTCGCGAGCCCCGAGCTGGTCGCGCATGCGCGTGGCGCCGCGCGGCTCGCGCTCGCGCGCGCCGAAGTCCCGGGCGACGCCGCGGACGGTCTGCTCCGCGAGGTCGGTGCGCGGGTCGAGCACGTGACCGACGACTGGCTCTTGCGTCACCTCGCGTCGAGCGCCGGCGACGACGCGAGCCGCGCGCGCTGGAAGTCGCATCGAGCCGAGCTCGCGCGCGGCGACGCGACGGAGCGGAGCGCGGAGCTGCTCGACGCGGCGGAAGCGGTCGCGATCGCGGAGGGCCCGGGCGCCGCGGCGCTCCTGCTCGCTCCGACCGCGCAGCTCCGCCCCGACGATCCGATCACCGCCGAGCGTCGCGGCACCTGGCTCCGCGCCGCGGGGGAGCACCACGACGCGGGCGTCGCGCTCTCCGTCGCCGCGCGCACGGTGGGCGATCCGATCCACGCGGTGCGCCTCTACTACGAAGCGGGCCGCGCGTTCGAGGACGCGGGGGATGCGGCGGCGGCCTGCGACGCCTACGAGCAAGCCGCCGAGCTCGACGTCCGCCATCACGACCTCTTCGACCGCGCGCGACGACTGCTCGAAGCCGCGGGTGAGCCGGCGCGGCTCGCCCGGCTCGTGGCCAAACGCGTCGAAGCGGGCGCCGACACTCGCACGCTCGTCGAGCTCCACGAGAACCGCGCGCAGCTCGCGCTCGGCCTCGGGGATCGTGCCGGAGCACGCGACGCGCTCAAGGCCGCGCTCGCGCTCGATCCGCAACGCGTCGACGCGCTTCGTCGCCTCGCGCGCCTTCAGCTCGAGGACGCCGATTGGCGCGGCGCCGCGGAGTCGCTGATCCGCATCGCGCGCCTGAGGCAGGATCGCGACGAGCTCCGCTGGGTCTTCTTCACGCTCGGCGACATCTACGATCGACACCTGCCGGAGCCCAAGCGCGCGGAGGCCGCGTTCCGCCGCGTGCTCAAGCTGCTGCCCGACGATCTCGAGGCCCTCGATCGCCTCGCGTCGCTCTTCGAGCGCGAGAACCAGTACGTCGACGCCGTCCCCGTGATCGAAGAGCTCCTCGCGAAGGAGATCGATCCCGACGAGCGCCACCGTCACCTGCTGCGCCTCGCGATCGCACACGAGCGCCGCGGAGATCCGCGCTCCGCCGAGCACGTCCTCGACGACGCGCGCAAGAAGGCGCCCACCGATCTCGTCGTGCTCCGCGCGATGGTCGATCTCTACGAGCGACAGCGCGCGCCAGCCGCGCTCGCGATGCACCTCGGCCGCGCGGCGGGCGACTTCCGCCGCTTGGTCGAAGAAGACGCGACCTCCGTCGACTCCTGGTCGGGCCTCGTCGAGGTGCTCGACTGGAAGGACCGCCGCGACGCCGCGCGTGCGGTGGCTTCCGTCGCCACCGCGCTCGGCGTGCAGGACGTCGGGCTCGGCAGTCGCCTCGACTCCGCGGGCGGCATCCCGGGCGCGGGCACCGCCGCCGCCGATCCGGATCTTCGCGACGCCATCGCGCCGCGCATGCTCAACCGCACCGTCTTCGAGGTGTTCCGCCTCGGCGGCGAGGCGTTCGACAAGGCGCTGCCCTTCGACGCGAAGGCCTGGCGCGCGGAGAAGCTTCCCACCCGTGGCCCCTCGCTCCGTGACGAAGCCCTGCGCGTCGCGCGTGTCTTCGGGATCTCCGACGTGCAGGTCCTCGTCACCTCCGCCGCGCCGCGACTCTGCGTCGCGGTGGGCGACCGCCCCGCCACGATCCTGGTCGGCCACGACCTCGCGGCCTCGACGACGGAGGCCGAGCGCGCCGTGCTCTTCACGCGTGCGCTCGGGATCATCCACGCGGGCCTCGCGGTGGTGATGCGTTCGCAGCCCGAAGCGGTGCTGCTGCTCGTCGGCGGCCTGCTCAAGAGCATCGACCCGATGTACGCGCATGCGCAGCTCGATCCGCGCGCGCTCGACGACATGGCCAAGCGCATCGGGAAGAACATCCCGCGCAAGAACCGCGACGCGCTCGTGCCGCTCGCGATCGAGATGGGCGGCGCGCCCGGCTTCGATCCGTCGCGGCTCGGGCTGCACGCGGCCGAGCTCGGCGATCGACTCGCTCTGCTCGCGCTCGGCGCGACGCCGGCCGCGCTCTCCGCGCTGCTCGCGCTCGCGAACACGCGCCTGCCGGAAGCGGCGCGTGGCCGCGACGAAGAAGGTGCCCGAAGCGTGGTCGCTCGTGCGCTTCGCCATCTCGGACGCTCACTTCGACGCGCGTCATCGCGCGGGGGCCGACCGACTCTGATGCCGCGGCGCGGATGAGAGAGACGGAACGTGCGCATCGGGCTCATCGGACCGGCCTCGGCGAGCGACGACGACGCGCTCCGCGACGCGGTCGAGTTTCTGCTCGGTGACGCCGAGGCGGAGCACGCGATCTACCTGGGCGACGACGACGTGGCCGATCGATTCGCGGCGCGCTTGCAGCTCGAGCTGCGTGGTCACGACGCGCGCCCCTTCCTCGACCGCGCGGTCGAGCTCGCGTGCACCGGCACCCCGGATCAGCTCTTCGACGCGCTCGACGCCGATCGACAGCTGCGTCGGCTCGAACGCCTGCGCGCGCTGCCGCCTTCGCCGGCGCGTGCGGTCGAGATCGTCGGCGACCGCATCGTGCTGATGGTCCACGACAAGCGAATCCTCGACGAGGACGACATCGCGAACGCCACGATGATCGTCTACGGACGTTCCGACGAGCTGCTGCTCAAACGCTTCGGGCCTCGCTACTTCTTCAGCCCGGGTCCGCTCTCCGGCGGCAAAGTCGGGCTGCTCGAAGCCGACGAGGATGGCCGCATCGCGCTCTCCGCGTTCGCGCCCTCCGGGGAGCCGCTCTGGCGCGAGGTGCTGCAAGGCAAACGTTCGAAGCTCTCGGTGAGCGGGTGACGACGCATGTCGACGCCGACGAAGCCTTCCTCCCAATCGCAGGGCTCCGAGTCGCAGGGCTCCGACTCGCAGGGTTCCGACGCGCAGGGCTCCGACGCGCAGGCTGATCACGGGGTGTCGGCGCACCCGCGGCCGATCCTCGCGGTGCTCGGGGGCAGCTTCGATCCTCCGCACGTCGCCCACGTCCTCGTGGCCGCGTGGGCGCGCGCCTCCGCGGGTGCCGCACACGTGCACGTCGTGCCCGCGTACGCGCACCCTTTCGGCAAGCGCAGCGCGCCCTTCCCCGATCGCGTCGCGATGTGCGAGCTCGCCTTCGCGGGCCTCGACTTCGTCACCGTCGATCCGATCGAAGCCGAGCTCGCGCGCGAAGGCGAGCGCCTCTACACGATCGAGGTGCTGCGCACGCTCGCGGAGCGGCATCCGCAGTTCGCGCTGCGCCTCGTGATCGGCGCGGACATCCTCGCCGACGTACACCGCTGGCATCGATGGGACGAGATCGAGCGCCTCGCCCCCCCGCTCGTCGTGGGGCGCGGAGGCTATCCTCTGCCGCCCGAGTGCCCGTTCGCGATGCCCGCGATCAGCTCCACCGAGATCCGTGCTCGGCTCGCACGCGGCGCTCCGACCGACGCGCTGCTCTCCCCCGCGGTGCGTGCACACGCGCTCTTTCGCCACCTCTACGTCGACGCGGATTCGTCGGCGCCATCGCCGCGTGTGGTGGTCGTGGGCTCGGGCCGTGTGGCGCGCGGGCTCGTGGAGGGCAACCGAAGTGCCGTGGCGCGGCGCGTGTCGTCGCGTGTACCTCACGACCTCGACGCCGATCTCGTGGTGCTCGCGGTCTCCGACGGATCGATCGCGGACGTCGCGCGTTCCTTCGATCCACACGTCGCGCCGCACGTGCCCTTCGTGCATTGCGCGGGCGCCCGCGGCCCCGACGCGCTCGGCGCGCTCTCGCGTCCACGCGGTGTGATGCATCCACTCGTCTCGTTCGCACGGGTCGATCACCCGCCGAGCCTCGAAGACACCGTCTTCGTGATCGACGGCGACGCCGCCGCGTCCGACGTGGCCGAACGCTTCGCGCGCGAGTGCGGAGCACGCCCACTTCGCCGCGCGGTCCATGGCGGCGCCTACCACGCGGCCGCCGCGCTCGTCGCCAACGGCGCGGCTGGTTTGGCGACCGTCGGTGTCGCGCTGCTCGTGCGCCTGGGGCTCACACCGGACGAAGCCACACGTGCGCTCGGCGCGCTGCTCCGCACCGTCGCCGACAACGTCGCGCACGTCGGCGTCCCCGATGCGCTGACCGGGCCCATTCGTCGTGGCGACGCGGACACCGTCGCGCGCCATCGCGCCGCGCTCGCCGACGATCCGGACGTGCTCGCGGCCTACGACGCGATCGCGCCGGTGGTGCTGGAGACCGCGCGTCGCCTCGGCCTGCCCGAAGAGCGCGCACGTGCGATCGAAGCCGCGCTCAACGCGCCAGCGCGCTGACGACGAAATAGACGACGGCCCCGAACGCCACCGCGCCGCTCGCGACGAGCGCGAACCACGCAGGCGAGAACGGCTCGAACGCACCGGGAGCCTTCGCGCTCGCGACGACGCGCGCGCTCGGCGCCGCGCGAGTGCCGGAGTCGAGCGCGACATCGACGGAGATCGATCGCGGGCCCGACGACGACGTCTGCGGCGCAGGGCTCGAGATCGGCGTCACGCCCGGCGTCACGCTGGCGACGGGCGTCACGCTCGGGGTCGTGCTCGAAACCGGCGTGCTCGGCGTGCTCGACGACGTCGCGCTCGATGACGCCGCGTTCAGCGTCGCGCTCGAGGACGGCGCGCTCGAGGACGGCGCGCTCGAGGACGTCGCGCTCGAGGACGGCGCGCTCGAGGACGCCGTGTTCGGCGTCGCGCTCGAAGACGGCGTCGCGCTCGTCGACGCAGGGGGCTCGGCCTTCGCCTTCACCGCGTCCACCTTCGCGGCCCGCGCGGCGTCGCTCTTCGTCAGCTCCGCGAGCTTCGCCGCACCGCTCTTCGACAGCGCGGGCACCTTGTGCGCGCCGCTCGCCGTCGTCTCGCTCGCGTCGCCCTTCGGCTTCTGCGCGCCGCTCTTCGAGAGCGCGGCGACCTTCGGAGGCGGGGGCGGAGGCGGCAGCGCGTCGAGCTCCTCGGTGCGCGCGTACGGCAGCTCGTCCGGCGGCGGCGGCATCCAATCCTTCGGCACCTTCGGCGGCTTCGGCGCGCTCACCGCGCGCGCGCCGTTCGGCGGGGGCGGCGCAGACGAAGGGCCGAAGGTCGACGGATCCGCGTCATCCACGATCTCCGCCGCCGCCTTCTCGCGCGCTCGTCGGAGCGAGACGATGTCCTCCGCGAAGTGCTCGGTGAGGAACGCGCCGAAGCCCAGCGGCGACGCCATCAGCTTCGCGCCGATCGCCCACGTCTCCAGCGCCTCGAGAAATGCCGCGCACGACGGATATCGAGCGTCTGGGCTCGACGCGAGCGCGCGATCCAGCACCGCTTGCAGCCCCGCGGCGTCGGGGAGGTTCCGGTTCGGCAGCGGCGGCACCTCGGCCGCGCGCGCGAGCGCGAGCATCTGCTCGTCGTCCCCGCGGTAGAGCCGGCGCCCCGCGCACAGCTCCCACAACAAGATCCCCGCCGCGAAGAGATCCGAACGCGCGTCCACGCGGTCGCCACGCGCGTGCTCGGGCGCCATGTACGCGCTCTTGCCCGCCACCCGCGCGCGCCGCATCGCGCCCTCGTCGCCTTCGCGGTCGAGCGCGCGCGCGATGCCGAAGTCGCAGAGCTTCACCTCGCCCTCGAACGACACGAGCACGTTCGAGGGCGACACGTCGCGGTGCACGATCCCGAGCGACGCCCCGCGGTCGTCCTTCGCGCGGTGCGCGTAATCGAGCGCGCGGAGCACCTCACGCACCACGAGGATCGCGAACTCCGCGGGGAACGGGATCTTTCCTTTCGAGAGCCGCTTGAGCATCTGCGCGAGGTCGAAGCCCTCGACGTAGTCCATCGCGATGAAGAGCCGGTCGCCCTCTTCGCCGAAGTCGAAGACCTGCACGACGTTCGCGTGGTTCAGGTGCGCGGCGAGCTTCGCCTCCGTGGTCAACATCGCGCGAAACGCCGGGTCGTCCCCGAGCTTCGCGAGGATCTGCTTCACCACGACGTTGCGGCCGCCGCCGAGGCTCGTGCGCATCCGCGCGAGGTAGATGTCTGCCATCCCGCCTCGCCCGATGTGATCGAAGAGCACGTAGCGCCCGAACGAGCGCGGCAGCGCGTCTTCCCCCGCCGACTGCGCCGGCTGAACCCCCGTCTCCATGCGCGCCGGAACCATTGACCGGCGCGGCTCGCTTGTCGAGGGGTGAGAGGGTTTGACCCGCGATCGCGATCGCGATGCCCACGGACGCGACTCGCGAGGTGGCCATCGACGACCACGGAACCTCGCCCGACCGAACGACGCCGGCCTGCGAGGAAGCCGACGAGCGCTACCTCGCCGCGCGGCCCTTCATCTTCGCGAACACCACGATCCCGAGCAGGAAGAACACCACGATCCCGAGCAGCGTGAGCCAGACGCCGCTGTCGTCGGCGTCCGTGCCCGGGGCCACGTACATGCTCCCGCCGCCCTCGCCGGAGCGCGCGACGATGCCGGCAGCCTCCACGCCACCCGACGCGCTCGCGCCCGCCGCGCTCATTCCGCCGGAGCCGACCCCGGGCTGTTGCGCCGCGACGTCCAGATCGTCGGGCACGTCACCGCTGCCGGTCGCCGAGCCGCTCCCCGACCCGGAGCCACCCGCGCCCGCGCCCGAGCCTCCGCCCGCGCTCGGGATGCGCGCGCCCCCTTCGCCGACGCCGCCCATCTGCTCGGTCGCGAGCACCACCTTCTGCTCCACCTCGGCGCCGAAGAGGTTCCACGCGATGAGCCCGATCACCGCGATGAGCACCGCGAGGATCGCGTACTCCACGACGGAGAGACCACGCTCGTCCGCGACGAGCGTGCGAACCGACGTTCGACGCGACGAAGGCCTACCCACGGGCGGAGCATACTCCGGTCCGGCGAATCGTGGACAACCTGCGACGTACGACGCCCGCGAGGCGCCACCGGACGCACCCGGCCCCTCGAAACGCGCTCGAAACGCGCGACACCACGGAGGAATCCCACGGACGTCCGCTTGACGGACCGTCGCCGCTTCGTGACACTCGCGGCACCTCGGAGCCGCACGTCTGGCGCCCCGAGCGCGGCCTTCGTGCAACCCGTGCAAGCCCAACCGCAAGCCCACTCCCCCGAGGACGGCGAGACCCTCCCGAAGCGTTTCGGGAAGTACACGCTGCTCCGTCGCCTCGCCCTCGGCGGCATGGCCGAGCTCTTCCTCGCGCTGCAGCGCAGCGTCGCCGGCTTCGAGAAGCTCGTGGTGGTCAAGCGCGTGCTCCCGGAGCTCGCGAGCGACGAGGCCTTCGTCGCGATGCTCCTCCAAGAGGCGCGCATCGCGGCCACCCTCACGCACCCGAACATCGCGCAGGTGTACGACGTCGGGCACGCGGAGGGCCGCTACTTCATCGCGATGGAGCACGTCCACGGCGAGGACCTGCGCTCCATCGTGCGGCAGATGAAGAAGAAGGAGGTCCGCTCCTTCCCGCTCGAGCACACGATCGCGATCGTGCTCGGCTGCTGCAAAGGCCTCGCGTACGCGCACGATCAACGCGACCTCGACGGCAACGAGCTCGGCATCGTCCACCGCGACGTGAGCCCGCAGAACGTGCTCGTGACCTTCACGGGCGACGTGAAGCTCGTCGACTTCGGCATCGCGAAGGCCGCGACGGGCGCGGAAGAAAAGCCCGGCAAGCTCAAGGGCAAAGTCCCTTACATGAGCCCCGAGCAGGCGCAGGGGCTCGAGCTCGATCGCCGAAGCGACATCTTCTCGCTCGGCGTGATGCTCTTCGAGCTCACCACCGGAAAGCGCCTGTTCCGCGGCGACAGCGACCCCGAGACGCTGCGCACGATCGTCGAGGGAAACTACCCGACGCCGCGCAGTCTCAATCCCAGCATTCCCGAGCGCCTCGAACAGATCATCCTCCGATCGCTCGAGCCGAGCCGCGAGCGCCGCTACTCGACCGCGCACGACATGCAGGTCGATCTCGAAGCGTTCATCCGCGACACGCAGATGCCGGTGTCGCCCCTCTCGCTCGGCGAGTGGATGCGCACGCTCTTCGACGACAAGCTCGCGCAGCAGAAGCAGATGCTGCAGGAGGGCCGCCAGCTCGCGGAGGTCCTCGCGGCGCAAGCCTCCGACGAGCTCACGATGGGCGGCGCGTCGCTCTCCGGCGTGTCCATCGTGCGCGAGCGCGAGAACAAGACACCCTGGGTCCTGCTCGGCGTGGTGCTCCTCGTCGCGGCGCTCGGCGCGGTCGGCACGTGGCTGCTCTGGCCGAAGGCGCCCACCGGACCGGGCGTGCTCGCGCTCACCAGCGAGCCTCCGGGGGCTGCGATCTGGATCGACGGCGCGCGCCGCGAAGAACGCACTCCCGCCGTGATCTCCAGTCTCCCCGTGGGCACGTACGAGGTGAAGCTCACGGCGGAGGGCTTCGTGCCCTTCGTGCAGACGGTCGAGCTCACGACGCAGACGCCACAGGTCGAGATCTCCGGCGCGCTCGAGCGACCGACCGCGGATGCCTACGGCGTCGCACGCGTGACCACCTCGCCGATCGGCGCGCAGGTGCTCTTCGACGGCCGCGCGGTCGATGGCACCACGCCGCTGACCATCCCGGAGATCCAGCCGGGCACCGAGCACACGCTCGCCATCACGCTCGACGGCTATCGGACCGTGACGCAGACGCTTCTCCTGCGCGCGGGTCAGGTCGAGGACGTGAACGTCACGCTGGAGCGCACGCCGCTCGGCCCCGACGAAGCGCTGCTCGTGGTGATCACGGATCCGACGAGCGCGCGCCTCGTGCATCAGGGCCGAACCTACGAGACAGGCAGCCCCTACGAGCTCCGACTGCCCGCCGGGCGCGCGAGCTTCCGCGTCGCGAAGACCGGCTTCGACAGCGCAGAGCGCGAGGTGGCGCTGCGTGGCGGCACGACGACCGAGATCACCGTGACCCTCGAGCGTGAGCGCGTCGCGACGTCGTCGATGGGCGCCGCGATGAACCCCACGCCGGTGTCCGGTCCACCCGGAACCCTCACCTTCGACGCGCGTCCGTGGTGCAACGTGAGCATCGACGGTCAGAACGTCGGTCAGACGCCGATCGTGAATCGTTCGATCCCGGCGGGCTCGCACCGCATCACGTGCGTGAACCCGGAGCTCGGCGTCACACGCACGATCAGCGTCGACGTCGAGCCGGGTCAACCGACGCGGCGCCGCATCGACCTGCAATGAGCCGCGCGTGAGCTCGAAGCCGAACGACGCGAGCGCGGCGAGCGACGCGAGCGATGCAAGCGCAGCGAGCGATGCAAGCGCAGCGAGCACGAACGGCTCGAACGATCCGCACCCGAGCGACGTGGCACGCGCCTCGCGACGTCGCGCGATCCGCTTCGCCATCCAGCTCCTCGGCACCAGCGCGGGCTTCCTCTGGATCGCGCTGACGGTGGATCTGCGCGCGGTCGGCTCGGCGGTCCGCACGTTGCCGATCACGTCGTTCCTCGCCGCGGTCGCGCTCAGCTTCGTCGGGCTCTTCGTCGGTGCCGCGCGCTGGCAGGTCCTGCTCCGCGCGTACGGCGCGCCTTCGATCCCCCGCTTCTCGCGGCTCGCGCAGCTCTACTTCGTCGGATTCTTCTACAACACGTACCTCCCCGGCGGCGTGGGCGGCGACGTGGTACGTGGCGTGGTCACGCGCGAGTCGTTCGGCGACGCGGGCGCGACGCGCGCGCTGACGGTCGTGCTCGTGGAGCGTGTGCTCGGGCTCGGTGGGCTGCTCGCGCTCGTCGCCGCGCTGCTGACCTTCGCACCACCGCGCGGCTTCGAGGGCGTGGCGGGCTTTGCGGCCCTCGGGGTGGTGGGCGCGCTCGCGGGGGTCGCCTCCATCGCCTTCGCGCGTCGCCTCGGACCGAAGCTGCCGGGCCCGATCGGGCGGCTCGCCTCGTCGCTGCCCGAGCTCGCGAACGTGCCCGCCTTCGCGCTCGCGTTCGCGATGTCGCTCGTGACGCAGTCGATCGTCGGGCTCGGCGGCTACGCGATCCTGCGCGGACTGACGGACGTGCTCTCGATGGGCGACGCGTTCGTGATCGCGCCGCTCGCGAGCGCGACGGCGTTCTTGCCTTTCACGGTGGGCGGCGCGGGCGCGCGTGAGGCGGCGTACGCTGCAGCTCGTCCGCCGAACCTGACGCGCAGCGCGGGACGCCACGATGCGCGGGCGGCTTCCGCGCATCCGCCGAGCCTGACGCGCGGCCATGCTCGCGGACGGACACGAACGTCGACGCGTCACGCACCAACTTCGATCGCGGCGCGTCGTTCTGGTGCGCGCGTTCAGGACCCATGCACGGATCGCTCGCAAAACGTGGGTCGGCACGCTCCTCGCTTTAGGGAGGCCTCGAACGCGCGTCGAGGTCGACGCGGAGGAGGAGCACATGGACGACGTCACGATGGACATTCGATTCTGGGGCGTGCGCGGGAGCATCGCGTCGCCCGGGGAGAGCACCGCGCGCACCGGTGGGAACACGAGCTGCGTGGAGGTGCGCTGCGGGGAGCGGGTGATCGCGCTGGACGCGGGGACCGGTCTGCGGGGGCTGGGCGACCTGCTGATGCGGGAGGCGGTGCGCGCAGGCAAGAGCGTGGAGCTGACGCTGCTGCTGTCGCACCTGCACTGGGATCACATCCAAGGTCTCCCGTTCTTCGCGCCGATCTACGTGCCGGGGACGCGCATCCACGTCGCCGGCCCGGCTGCGCCGGAGCTGTCGTTGCGGGACGCGCTCGCGCAGCAGATGCGGCCGCCGACGTTTCCGGTGCTGTTCGAGGATCTGCCGTCGCATCTGGAGACGCGGGCGCTGCGGCACCTGTCGCAACTGCAGCTCGGCGACGTCACCGTGCGCGCGGCGAAGCTGAACCACCCCGGCGGCGCGGTGCTGGCGTTCCGGATCGACTGGTGCGGGCGGAGCGTGGTGTACGCGACGGACACGGAGCACTACGCGTGCGTGGACCCGGTGTTGGCGAAGCTGGCGCAGGGCGCGGACGTGTTGATCTACGACGCTCAGTACCTGCCGGAGGAGTACCGAGGCGAAGTCGGGATGTCACGGCTGGGGTGGGGGCACTCGACGTACGAGGCGGGCGCGGAGCTCGCGGCCGCGGCGGGCGTGGGGACGTTGGTGTTGTTTCATCACGATCCGACGCGGGACGACGCGGGAGTGGAGGCGCTGGAAGCACGGGCGCAGTCGTTGTTCCCACAGACGGAGGCGGCCCGGGAGGGGCGGACGTTGCGGCTGGCGGTGCCGAAGCGCGAAGCGGCTTGAACGCTCTGTCTCTGTCTCTGTCTCTGTCTCTGGCTCTGTCTGCGGTCGGTTCGTTGTTTCACCCGGTGCAACGGGTCGGTCTATCGACATTGTTGCTTCGGGGCTTCTTGGACGCGTGTGCGCCGAACCGGACACGTCCCGCGAAACCCGCGGAGGTTCGTGAGTCGACGCGCGAGCGCGTCGCCTCCGAATCCGTAGGGTTTCTCGGGCCGCGTCCCGTTCGGCCTTCCGTCGGTGGCCTTCGGTCTCCTCGGGGGTTTCCTCCGCTCTCTCTTTTGAACGTGGCGGCTCGCGTCACGAGCTCCCGCGC
>ERZ761607.3651-NODE-3651-length-14600-cov-5.131935_pt1 | contig 14600 bp, 12 predicted proteins | sample MGYA00511164_ERZ761607 | MGnify/ENA primary metagenome ERZ761607 (study PRJEB28899, sample SAMN02445080) | bioreactor sludge metagenome | biome: EBPR sludge | place: Australia: Brisbane, Thorneside Wastewater Treatment Plant | collected 2011-06-22 ...
ACGCTGACCTTGTACTTCTCGACGATCTGCCACCAGATGCCGGGGTCGGGGCGCAAGGGTGTTCCCTCGTACATGATGGTTGCCATGCCGGCGATCAGCGGTCCGTAAACGATGTACGAGTGGCCGACCACCCAGCCGATGTCCGAGGTCGCGAAATAGGTTTCGCCTTCGTTGCCGCAGTAGATATTCTTGATCGACGACGCCAGTGCAACCGCGTAACCGCCGGTGTCACGCTGCACCCCCTTCGGTTTGCCGGTCGTTCCCGAGGTATACAGGATGTACGATGGCTCGGATGACTCCAGCCAGGTGACCGGGACCTCGGCGTCCATGAACTGGGCGCGCAGGCTTGCATAATCGACATCGCGACCTTCGACCTTGTTGAAGTTCTTGTCGAGACCCCGGTCCACCATCAGCACCTTGGCCGGCTTGTGTTGCGCCAGGGAGATCGCCTCGTCGAGCAGATCCTTGTAGGGCACCGCCTTGCCGCCGCGCATGCCGGCATCCGAGGATACCACCAGTTTGGGCGCGGCATCGTCAATACGGGTGGCCAGCGAGCCGGAAGCAAAACCGCCGAAGACCACCGAGTGGATGGCGCCGATGCGTGTGCAGGCGAGCATGGCGAACAGCGCTTCGGCGATCATCGGCATGTAGATCAGAACCCGGTCGCCCTTGCCGACGCCGAGGCTCTGCATGATCGCCGCGGTGCGCATCACTTCCTTCTTCAGTTCGGCGAAGGAGTAGACCACTTCCTGGTCGGTCTCGGTGGAGATGAAGACCAGGGCACGGTCGTGTGGACGCTTGGCTGCGTGCCGGTCAACCGCGTTGTAGCAAAGGTTGGTTTCACCACCGACAAACCATTTGGCGAACGGCGGGCGGGAAAAGTCGAGTACCTTGGTGAACGGCTTGTGCCAGTCGATGAGTTTGGCCTGTTCACCCCAGAAGGCGTCCGGATCTTCTATTGATTTCTTGTGAAACTCTTGAACTGTCGTCATAAGACTCTCTCTTCAAAAATTGAACCACCTGCACCAGTGAAAACTAGGCCTGCCGAGTGTCTTCGATTTCGTGCTCCCGGTCCAGCGTTCGTTTTCGAATATCTGCCAAAGGCAGACCCAACTTCCACTCCCTTTCCAGCAATTCCAGGAGAGGCAGCATTTCCTTGCCGAGCGGCACAAGATGCGGAATCACCACCTTCGCATGGCCGGCCCTGATCAGGTCGATGGCGTGGCCAAGCCGGGGTACCGGAATTTCGCTCAGCCCCTGGTCGACGCAGGCCAGCACCCGATTGCCTCCGGCCTGTTGGGCAGCTCTCAGCCGATCTCCGGCGAGGGTGATCAGTGTGGCCGCCGAAGTCACCTGATCGTTCGGGCTGCTCGCCACGCCGAGACTGACTGACAGATCCAGTCGCTGGCCATGCACCGCAATGTGGGCGACGGCAAACGCCTCGCGCAGCCGGTTGGCAAAAGCCTCGCACGCGGGGTAGGGCGTGCCGGGCGAGACGATTGCCAGTTCGCTGTCCGAAAAATGGCCCAGGGTGTCCTCCTTGCGCACTTTCTGGGCCAGGATGCTGATCAGTTTGCTCTGCAACTTGCTCACCACCTCGTCGCCGTGTTCCGTCCGCAGCTCGTCGAACCGGTCGAAACCCAGGACCAGGATGCTGGCCGGAGCATTATGGCGATTGGCATAGGCCAGCGCCTGCCCCGCCTGTACTTCGATGTGCTGGCGGGTTGGCAGCCCGGTTGCGGGATGCTGCGCCGTACGGTTGACGCTCTCTGCCAGATCGTTCTGCGCCTGGGTGCGGGCCAGCAGTGAGGCAATGCGGGTCAACAGTTCGGCCGTGCCGACGCTGCGGCTGATGAAGTCGGAAGCGCCCAGCGCTCGCGCTCGTTCGTTGGCTTCCTCATTGTCGCCGGCGATGATCAACACCGGCATCTGGCGCAGCCGGGTCAGTCTCGATGAGCGAACCCTGGCCAGCAGACCGTCGCCATCGAGCATCGGCAGTGCCAGAGCACAGATCACCAACTGTATCGAGTGATCGAGGACCAGGGCTTGCCAGCCGGCCTCGCCATCGACCTCCTCGCGAAAGCTGTAATGCTCGCGAACGCGCTTGATCAAGGCGGCGCGTGCCATGCGCGATTCGTCGACGATCAGGATGCGGGGTCGCTGAGCCGGGTCGTCCATCGAGTCTCGCGCTTCCGTCGGTCCGGCCCGCTTCAGGCGCCGGCGATGGCGACGACGACGCGGCCGTGCGCACGCCCCTCGACATAGTCATGGAAGATGTCAGGCAGGTCGTCGAAGGTGATGGTGCGCGTCATCGCTGGCAGGTGTGGCACTCGGAGGTCGCCGGCCAGGCGTTGCCAGACGCCACTGCGATACGGTTCGCCAATATAGCCGGAATCAATTCCGAGCAGGCTGGCGCCGCGCAGGATGAAGGGCATGACCGTAGTGTTGAGGGTAGGGCTGGCGGCCAGTCCAATGCTGGCGATCGTCCCAGCCTGTTGCATGGTGCTGGCGATCCAGGCCAGTACGTCGCCACCGAGGTTGTCGACGGCGCCCGCCCAGAGTGCCCGGTCGAGTGGTCTGATGCGCTCCAGATCGAGCGTCGAACGGAACATTACCTCCGCTGCACCGAGGCTCTTGAGATAATCGACTTCGCTCTCCTTGCGGGTCAGCGCGGTGATCCGGTAGCCCCGTGCCGCCAGCATGTTTACCGCCAGACTGCCAACGCCGCCTGTCGCTCCGGTAACGATGACCGGACCCCTGTCCGGCCTGAGGCCATTCTCTTCCATCCGGACGACGCCGAGCGCCGCCGTGAACCCGGCCGTCCCGAGGGCCATCGCATCATGCAGCGACAGTCCGGCAGGAAGCGGCACCACCCAGCGCCCAGGAACTCGCGCGTACTCGGCGTAGCCGCCGTGGTGCGCCACACCAATATCGAAACTGGTCGCGATGACTGCGTCGCCTGGCTGGAAGCGCGGGTCGCGGCTGGCGGTGACGGTTCCCGAGAGATCGATGCCGCCGACACAGGGAAAGCGGCGGATGATGCGCCCCGCACCGGTGGCCGCCAGGGCGTCCTTGTAGTTCACACTGGAAAAAGCAACCCTGATGTCTACCTCTCCCGGATCCAGTCGGGCTGGGTCGAAGGTGACCATGCCGCCTCGCGCCAGACCACCGTGGTCTTCGATCAGATAAGCCTTGAAGGGACTCATGCGCACTCCATACTGTGGATCGGACAAGGGCAGTACCCGTCGCGACCGGGCTCCAGCCCATGAACCAGGGAACGATTATAAACACAAAGGCCGGGCTTTCTGGCCATGCCGCCCGGCGCCGAAGGCCGGTCGAGCCGGTCGCTTGCACCAAAAGTCGCGAGGCTGGCGACTATACCGTGTTTGGCGGAGCAATCCCATGTGCGGTGCACCATCGGCCCGAAGCCTCGTCTGGCGTTATTTTCCCATTTAAGTTATGGCCTTGTAATGCTCAGTTGATCCATCTTCTTGATCATGCATCACTCGACAGGGGGTTTACAGCGTGACATTTTTCACATAAATTTCGTCCCCATGCTCAGAAATCAACTCCTCCGCGCTCTCGCGAGCGCCGCCATGATTGCCATGTCATGGGTTGGCCCGATCAACGCCAGCGAACCGCCAGTCATCAGTGAGGAACCTTCGCTACTTGAACGCTACAGCAACAGCGTTCAGGATCTGATCCTCAAGGGTTTCGAACTGATCGGCATCAATTATCGCTTCGGTGGAACCAATCCCGATACGGGTCTCGACTGCAGCGGTTTCGTCCAGATCGTATACAAGGAAGCCATGGGCATCCTCCTGCCGCGCAGCGCGCGGGAACAGAGTGAGATTGGTGCGGTGATCGACCGTCACGAATTGAAGCCTGGCGACCTCGTTTTCTTCAACACGATGCGCCACGCCTTCTCGCATGTTGGTATCTATCTTGGCGACAACCGTTTTCTGCACGCACCGCGCACCGGTGCCGAAATTCGCGTGGAGGACATGCGCCAGAGTTACTGGATGCAACGCTACAACGGCGCACGACGTCTGCTGGCACGCTGACACAGCTTTTCGGGCACGCTCCAGGCGACGCATCGCGTCGCCTTTCTTTTGTCGGAAAAAAGGAACGATTCGCATTTACAATATGGTGCCTGCTTGCTATCATCTCCAGCTGAAGCTCGATGATCCGACGCTACCACTGGAGGTAAGACCATGAATTTTGGATTTCCCGGCTCGCTGTTCCTCCTGGCTCTCGCTGCCGCGCCGCTGGCCAGTGCCCAGGCTCAGGAAAAGGTGTTGAATCTTTACTCGGCTCGCCACTATCAGACCGACGAAGCCCTGTACAGCGGGTTTACCCGCCAGACGGGCATCACCGTCAAGCGTATCGAGGGCAAGGAGGACGAACTGCTCGAGCGGATACGCAACGAAGGGGCGAACAGCCCGGCCGATGTTCTGTTGACCGTCGATGCGGCCCGTCTGGCCGCCGCGCACGAGATGGGATTGCTCGCACCGCTTCAGTCGCGCGTGCTCGAGACGCGCATCCCGGCGCATCTGCGGACCGCCGACTGGTATGCATTTTCGCTGCGCGCCCGCGTCATCATCTACGCCAAGGAGATGGTCAATCCGGACGAACTCAGGACCTACGATGATCTGGCGAATCCGCGGCTGAAGGGCAAGGTCTGTTCGCGCTCGGGTTCACACCCCTACAACCTGTCACTGCTCGCATCGATCATTGCCCATCGGGGAGAGGCCAAAGCCGAGGCGTGGGCCAGGGGGGTCGTAGCGAACTTCGCACGCGCACCAAAGGGCGGTGATACCGATCAGATCCGGGCGGTGGCGGCGGGCGAGTGTGCGGTGGCGGTTTCGAATACCTATTATCTGGCCCGTCTGATGCGTTCGGACAAGCCCGAGGACCGCAAGACGATGGAGAAAGTCGGGGTAATCTGGCCCGACCAGCAAGGAAGTGGCACGCACGTCAACGTCTCCGGAGGCGGCGTGCTGAAGACGGCGCCGCACAGGGAAGCAGCAGTGAAGTTCCTGGAGTACCTGTCCAGCGACGAGGCGCAACGCTATTTTGCCGACGGCAACAACGAGTGGCCCGTGGTACCCGGTGTCAAACTGGCCAATCCGGCGCTGGAAGAACTCGGCAAGTTCAAGGCCGACACGCTGCCGGTCGGGTCGCTGGCGACGTATCGCGCCAAGGCGCAGATGATCTTCGACCGGGCCGGCTATCGTTGAGCAGCAGGCAGGCGCATGCTGCTCAGCGGCGCTGGCGCGAGATCTGGTGTGACAGGAGAATCAGCGGCAGCAGGCCGACGGCGACAATGGCCAGCGACACGCTGGCCGCTTCCGCCAGGCGCTCGTCGGAGGCCAGGGTGTAGGCCTGCGTCGCCAGCGTGTCGAAGTCAAAGGGGCGCATGACCAGCGTCGCCGGCAACTCCTTCATCACGTCAACGAAAACCAGCAGGCAGGCGGTGAACAGACTGCCGCGCAGAATCGGCAGGTGGACGCGGCGCAGGGTCGCCGTCTGGCCGAGCCCCAGGCTGCGCGCAGCGTCATCCATGCTCCGCGTGATCTTGGCCAAGCTGGTGCCTACGGCTTGCAGGGCGACCGCCAGGAAGCGCACGAGGTAAGCGTAGACCAGCGCCGCGATGCCGCCGGTGAGCAGCAGTCCGGGGTTGTCGCCATACCAGTGCTGCCACTGCTCGGCTAGCCAGTGGTCAAGGCGGGTCACCGGAATCAGCACACCCACGGCGATCACCGAACCAGGCACCGCGTAGCCGAGACCGACCAGGCGGTTCAGTGCCGGGGCAAACATTCCTCGCGAGAGTCGCGCGCCATACGCCAGCAGTACGGCCAGGGCCAAGGCAAGCAGCGCCGTCAGGCCGGCAAGCAGGAAACTGTTGCGCGCCAGGGCGGCGAAATGGCCGCCGAGAGGCGTCTCGCTGTCGGTCAGGGCCAGCCGCAGCAGGAGGCAGGCCGGCAGCAGGAAGCCGATCCCCAGCGGCAGGGCGCAGGTCGCCGTGGCCAGCCAGGCACGCCCGCCGGTCAGTCGACGACCGGGGAACTGACGGTGACGCGCGGTAGTGTCGTTAAAGCGAGCGCGACCGCGTGAGTGCCATTCGATAAGCAGTAGAAGGACGACGAAGGCGAGCAGGGCGGCAGCCAGTTGCGCGGCAGCGATGCGATCGCCGAGCGAGAACCAGGCGCGATAAATGCCGGTGGTAAAGGTCTGCACGCCGAAGTAGGAAACGGTCCCGTAATCGGCCAGTGTTTCCATCAGGGCCAGGCTCGCACCCGCTGCCACGGCCGGTCTGGCGAGCGGCAGCGAAACCCGGAAAAAGCTGCGCCAGGGTCCGAGGCCGAGCGTTCGCGAGGCCTCCAGCATGCCGCTGGTGCGTTCGATGAAAGCAGTACGGGCCAGCAGATAGACGTAGGGATAGAGGACGAAGACGAACATGGCCGCTGCGCTCCCGAGGCTGCGCACCTCGGGAAACCAGTAATCTGCCTTGTTCCAGCCGAACAACTCGCGCAGAAAGGTCTGCAGCGGGCCGACAAACTGCAGAAAATCGGTATAGACGTAGGCCAGAACATAAGCCGGCATGGCCATCGGCAAGACCAGTGCCCATTCGAAAACCCGGCGTCCCGGAAAATCGTGCATTGCCGTCAGCCAGGCCGTGGCGACTCCGATGAGCAGTACGCCGGCACCTACCGCGAAGCAGAGCAGCAAGGTATTGGCAACGTAGTCCGGCAGGACGGTGGCCGCCAGATGCGACCAGGTTGCCCCGGTGCCGCCGCTCAGGATGTTGGTCAGTACGCTGACCACCGGCAGGGCGACCAGGGCGGCGATGGTGACCGAAACGAGGAGCAGGGGATTGAGGCGCAGGCTGATCATGGCTGGACGGGTAAATGAGAATTATAATTGGCGTGCCGGGATTCGCGGCCCCCTGTGTCGCCGGAGTTGCAAACAGGGTTTGTCGACCGCCCATGCCTGACGAGCAAACCACGATGGCACACCTTGAACTGCAGGGAATCGTTCAGCGCTACGGTACACACACCGTGGTCGATGGGGTGAGCTTTGCCGTCGAGTCGGGCAGCATCGCCTGCTTGCTCGGGCCTTCGGGTTGTGGCAAGACAACCCTGCTGCGCTGCATCGCCGGCTTCGAGGAGATCGCCGCCGGGGAGATTCGTGTCGATGGCCGTCTGGTCAGCAGCGCCGGCCTGCGCCTCCCACCAGAGCAGCGACGGATCGGCATGGTCTTTCAGGACTACGCGCTCTTCCCGCACCTGACGGTTGCCGCCAACATCGGTTTCGGGCTTGCCCGCCTGGGCGGTAGCGAGCGACGCAGCCGGGTCAGCGAATTGCTGGACACCGTTGGTCTCAGCGGTCAGGGCACCAAGTATCCGCACGAACTCTCCGGCGGCCAGCAGCAGCGCGTCGCGCTGGCTCGAGCGTTGGCGCCGCAGCCGCAACTGATCCTGCTCGACGAGCCCTTCTCCAATCTCGACGTCGATCTGCGCGAACGCCTGTCGCTGGAAGTGCGCGCCATCCTCAAGAGTCAGAGGATCACCGCGGTGCTGGTCACCCACGATCAGCACGAGGCCTTTGCCATGGCCGACGAAGTGGGCGTCATGGCGGGTGGCAGCATTCAGCAGTGGGATACGCCGTACCGGGTGTATCATCAGCCAGCCAACCATTTCGTAGCCGATTTCGTCGGCCAGGGCGTCTTCCTGCCGGGAGTGGTGATCGACGAAAGTCGTGTGGAGGTGGAACTGGGTCTTCTCGAATCGCGCTTGCCGCTCGAATGCAGTCAGGGATGCGAGGCTTGCGGCAAGGGTTGCGGCGTTGAGGTGCTGCTGCGCCCGGACGACATCATCCACGACGACCAGGCTGGATTGCTGGCCGAAGTACGGCACAAGGCCTTCCGGGGTGCCGAGATTCTCTATACCCTGCGTCTGGCCAGCGGTGTCGAAGTGCTTTCGCTGGTTCCATCGCATCACAACCACGCGATCGGTGAAAGGATCGGCATTCGTCTCGATGTGGACCACGTCGTCGCCTTCAAGACGCCGGTGCGTAGCCCTGCCGTGACGCCACGGACCGTTCAGTTCCATCGATGATTCCCTGGCTCGAACGCGGTGCACCCTTTCCGCCACTGGAGCGGGCCTTGCGCGAACCGAACGGCCTGCTCTGTGCCGGCGGCGACCTGTCCCCCCGACGTTTGCTCGACGCCTATCAGCGTGGCATCTTCCCGTGGTATGCGAGCGGCGAACCCATCCTCTGGTGGAGTCCCGACCCGCGGATGGTGCTGTTTCCGGCGGAATTCCGCATTGCGCGCTCGCTACGCCGTCGCCTGCGCTCGGGCTGTTTCGAGGTAAGGCTGGACAGTGATTTTCCGGCCGTCATCCGCGCCTGTGCCGAGGCGCCACGTCCCGGCCAGGACGGTACCTGGATCACGAGCGAGATGCAGAATGCCTATTGGAAGCTGTTCCAGCAAGGGATTGCCCACTCGGTCGAGACCTGGTTCGAGGGCAGGCTGGTCGGCGGCCTTTATGGCCTGGCGATCGGCCGCATGTTCTACGGCGAGTCGATGTTCGCACGCTCCGCCGATGCATCGAAGGTCGCCGCTGCTCATCTCGCCCGCTTCCTTGAAGAGGAAAGCTTCGGCATGATAGATTGCCAGATGAGCACTCCGCATCTCGCCTCGCTCGGCGCGCGGGAGATTCCGCGCGCGCTGTTCATGGATCGCCTGCGCGTGCTGGTGGTGCAAGCCTGGCAGCCCGGCCGCTGGCCGACCGATGCTGCCAGCCAACCCTGGAACTAGCTGACAATGTCGCGACTCAACGACTCCGAGCTGCCGTTCTCCCTGTTGCAGTTCTACGCCACGGCACCCTACAACTGCAGCTACCTGGCGGGAGAGTGGGCACGTTCGCAGGTGGCGACGCCCAGCCACCTGATCAACACCGAGGTTTATGGCGAACTCGTGCGCAGCGGCTTTCGGCGCAGCGGCGTGTTTACCTATCGGCCGAAGTGTGACCACTGCCAGGCCTGCGTTCCGGTTCGTGTCCCGGTTGAGCGGTTTCAACCCTCGCGCAGTCAGCGCCGCAGCATCAGGATGCATGCCGGGCTGCAGGCGCGCGAGCTGCCGCTCTGCTTTCGCGACGACCACTATCAGCTTTATCTGCGTTACCAGTCGGTCAGGCATGCCGGCGGCGGGATGGATCAGGACAGCCACGAACAGTACACCCACTTCCTGCTGCAAAGCCGGGTGGACACGCGTTTGATCGAGTTCAGTGAGTGTGGTGTCCTGCGCATGGTGAGCATCCTTGACGTGCTGAATGACGGTCTGTCCTCGGTTTACACGTTTTTTGATCCTGCACTGCCGGCGGCGAGTCTGGGCACCTACAACATCGTCTGGCAGATCGCCCAGTGCGTCGCCAACGATCTGCCCTACCTGTATCTCGGCTACTGGATTCGCAATAGCCGGAAGATGGCCTACAAGGCGAACTTCAGACCGATCGAAGGTTTCAGCGCGGGGCAATGGACTGATCTGGATACTCGGACTCGGTCGATGGCCTGACGGTGTGGCCGGAGATGCGGTGCATTCCAGTCAGGCCGTGGCGCTCGCGCGAACCGGCTGTGCGGTGGCGACGGCCCGAGCCGCGTGCGCCTGGCGGCCGGCAGGTAGTCGCCGCCGGATCATCGGCTGATCATCGGCTCGATGGCATCCGTCGCAGCCGCTGGCACGGGGGCCTCTTCCTCGACCGCCAGGACGGCGCACAACGTTTCCATTCCCTGCGTGGCGTGTTCGAGCGCCCGGGCGTCTTCGGCGGTCAGTTTGCCGCTCGTGCGCCAGCGCTGCGCCAGCTCGACCATGCGTTGCGCATGCAGCATCAGGCGGCCACGCAGTGCGTTGAGTTGCTGAATCTTCGCGATACTGGCAGCGCGCAGCTCGATGATGGCGCTGTCGCGTTGATTGTCGTTGGTCGCATTCTCCACGTCACGCCGGGCACGCAGCTCTTCCATCGATGCCTTCCACCAACCGAGGAAGCTGGCGCGATGATCGAGCAGGGCGTTCAGCGATTCTCCCATGGCGTTGATTTCGTTGCGTCCACCGCGCACCGTCGGGACCCGCCCGGTCGGTGTGCCGTAAGCCAGATCGTCGAGCAGCCCGGCCATCTGCCGGACGGGGCGGACGATGCGGGCGGTGATGACGACCGCCAGGACGACGGCGAGACCAATCGCGCAGCCCGTGACGATGATGCCCAGTCGCACACTGGCCCGGGAGGCTTGCTCGATCCCGGCGACCCGGCTGGCCATCATCTGGTTCGCCTGTGCCACGTTGGCCTCGATCAGTGGCGCAACCTGATCGGCGGCGGCATTCATTTCGCCGGTCCTGATGGTGATGTCGGCACGTTGCGACACAAGAACCAGGAAACTGCGCTGGTAGTCGCGCAGCAGCCCGAGGAGAAGCTCTTTATCGGACTGAGCCAGGGCTGATTCGGCGATCTGCGAACGAATCGTCCGTGCCAGTTCGGCCACCATGGGCGGGTAGGATTCGTCGCCGCGCAACAGGAAATCCTTCTCCCGACGGCGTAGCTGGAGAACGCTGGTTTCCAGATGGGGCACGTAATGGGCGTTGAGCATGGCTTCGATACGCTGTGCCGCATCACGGAACGGCCCCTTGCCGCCACCATCGTAGCCGGCCTCGAGGGCATTGTCAGCGTAGTCCTCGAAGGCCCTGGCGTAGATGGTCAGTTCGGCAAGCAGTTTTTGTCGCACCGCAGCCGGTAGCCGGGATTGCTCGATCAGTTGGCGAAACTCGGGGAGCAACTTGCGAACTCGCTCCCGGTAAGCAGGATCGCGGCGCAGGGCAAGGTCCTTTTCGTTGCGGCGAATCTGCAGCAGGACGGTGAACAGATGATCGACGTCGTACTGGGCGGACAACTCGTGCAGGCGATGAATCTTCTGACGGAAGGCGCCCTGGATACCCGAGTTCTCGTCCAGCCCCATGGCCCGCCAAGCGTCGGCGACTGCCCGAAAACTCTGCTCGTAGCTGTTCATCAGAGCCTGCAACTGGTTGGCCGTCTGGCCCGACTGCTGATCCACCGTTGCCAGTCTCGTCACTTTATCGTGCATGCTCTGCAGATGGCGATCGACTTCGTCGGCGAAGCGCTCCTGATGCCGCAGCAGGAAGTTCTTCTCGGCATCGCGTATGGCAGCCATCTCGACCTCGATTTCGAGCGCCAGTGACTTGCGCACTTCATACACTTGTTGCAGTTGCTGATGGTCGGCAAGGACCGACTTCAGGGTCAGTTGATAGTGCCAGATGACGCCGATCAACAGCAGACCGACCACGGCAAAACCGGCGCCGATTTTTTCCCCGATGCGCAAGCTGCTGGAAACTCTGCCCACGTCGCTCTCCTGCTATGGAAACCTGCTCTCACCCGGATCGGGCAGCGGGGCCGGGCGGTACGGATGAAGAAAGCTTGCCGGTGCCGCTGTCCGGCGCGCCGCGCAGACCTGTGAGTGGAGTATATCTGGAGGGCCGACGGCTTGTCGAACGCCCTTGTGTGAGTGAAGACGGAGCCGCTTCCCGGCAAGTGGCAGACCACGCAACGGGAGGAGAGGGGACGATCCAAACCATGTCTTGCCGGAGATCGCGGTCGTCGAGCAAGACCGTTGGGTGGATCAAGTTCTGGGGCCGGCCTCTGGAGCATCTGCGCTGGCGCCGACCTGCACCCGATCACGAGAGCGACCAGCCCGAACCGGCGATGAAGAGGTGCGGCAGATGGCGTCTCGCCGGCAGCGGGCGGTGACGGCCGTGCCCTGGCCGGGATCTGGAGCCGGCGGATGAGCGTCGAAAAAAAGACCGGGTGTACCACCCGGTCGAACGTCCGGCCTCTCGGCTGCAGGAGGGACCGAAGGTGTCCTGTGCGTCTGTCGACCCGACCATCGGCAGCAATCTGACGCGTCAGAGCGGGTCATGGGCGCGCGGTGTGCTGGCTCAGCCGGTCGAGGGTGAAGGCGATTTTGGTGCAGCTTTGCCAGTACCCGCCAGAAGGAGCTGAAAGCCTTCGAACGAGATGTCGTGTATCTCGGTCAGTTCGGGCAGGCGACGTTCCGGTTGACGTCGACGTTCCGGAAGCTTGCCGCGCGGACCGGTGTCGAGCTGGCGGCGGTCGACTCCGCTTCTAACGCTTTCCTGTTTCAGCGCCTGTTTCAATTCCTGAGCCCTCCTCACGATGCGCCCTGCAACAACGAATACAGAATAGCCTCAACCGGTCATGTTTTCCGTGTCGAACTTCACGTTGCCGATCAATTGCAACCGTGTGCTGGCCACCATGAACCGCGGGCGCAGCCGGCACTCTGTGTTGCCGGATCGCCGTACCAGGCCGTCACGGCGGACGGTAGTGCGTCGCCTGGCGCGTTCCGGCGCGCTTCGCTGCCGGCAGAGAGCGGGAAAGCTGTTAGCATTCGAAGCAACAGGATGGCTGGCTGATGCGTCGAAGAGCCTTGTCGCAGGCCGCCCAGTCTGCTGCTTCAGGGAAGAAACAAGAATGAACGGCCTTTCCACCGAAGACTATTTGGCTGTGCCACTTGCCGAGCGATTGCGTCCGCGGACGCTGGCCGAAGTGATTGGGCAGAGGCATCTGCTCGGGCCGGGAAAGCCACTGGCGATGGCTTTTCAGTCCGGGCAGCTGCACAGCATGATTCTTTGGGGACCGCCCGGCGTTGGCAAGACGACTCTGGCCCGCCTGATGGCCGACGCCTTTGCGGCGGACTTCATCGCCTTGTCGGCCGTCTTTTCGGGGGTCAAGGACATTCGTGAGGCGGTGGCCCGGGCGCAGGGCAGTCGTGCTCACAATGGTCGGCGGACCATTCTCTTCGTCGATGAAGTGCATCGTTTCAACAAGGCGCAGCAGGATGCATTCCTGCCCTACGTCGAGGCGGGATTGCTCACGCTGGTCGGCGCAACGACCGAGAACCCGTCCTTCGAAGTCAATTCGGCACTTCTCTCGCGCGCTGCGGTATACGTGCTGCAACCGCTTTCGCCCGCCGAGATGGGCGAGCTCCTGGAAAGAGCCTGCCGGCAGGCACTGCCCGGCCTGGATGTCGAGGAAGATGCACGCGCGCGGCTGATCGGTTTCGCCGACGGTGATGCCAGACGTCTGCTCAACCTTGTCGAGCAGGTTGCCACGGCAGTGCGGGCAAGCGAGCTGCGCGGCATTGACGGTGATTTTATCGACCACGCTCTGGCACAGAGCCTGCGCCGTTTCGACAAGGGCGGTGACGCCTTCTATGATCAGATCTCCGCGCTGCACAAGGCGGTGCGCGGCTCCTCGCCGGATGCGGCCCTGTACTGGTTCTGCCGCATGCTCGACGGTGGCGCCGATCCGCGCTACCTGGCGCGCCGCATCGTGCGCATGGCCTGGGAGGACATCGGCCTGGCCGATCCCCGTGCCGCACGCATTGCGCTCGATGCTGCAGAGACTTACGAGCGCCTCGGTACGCCGGAAGGTGAGCTGGCGCTTGCTGAAGCGATTCTCTACCTGGCGATGGCGGCCAAGTCGAACGCCGGCTACCTCGCGTATAATGCGGCGCGCAGTTTCATCGGGGGGGATGGTTCGCGGCCGGTTCCGGTTCATTTGCGCAATGCGCCGACGCGACTGATGAAGGATCTCGGTTACGGCAGGGACTACCGCTATGCGCACGATGAGGCGGCGGCCTATGCCGCCGGCGAGAACTATTTTCCGGAAGGCATGCCGCCGGTCGAGTGGTATCGACCGGTAGCGCGAGGCCTGGAGATAAGGATTGGCGAGAAACTTGCGCATCTGCGCGAGCTTGATCGCCTGGCAGGGAAAAAGAAGGATTGAGAGAGGGGAAACTCCCCCCGTCCCCGGGTCTGCCAACGGGAAGGCGGGATGCGCCGATATCCAGGTCGCCGGGCGACCATCAACCTGAGGACTGAGCATGCTCGACATCCAACTGCTGCGCAACAACATCGGTGCGGTGGCCGACCGACTTGCCACGCGCGGTTTTGTCCTCGACCGCCCGATGTTCCATAGGCTGGAGAGCGAGCGCAAGCGGTTACAGACGCGTACCCAGGAATTGCAGGCCAGTCGCAACAGCCTTTCGAAGCAGGTCGGTGTGCTCAAGGGTCGTGGCGAAGATGCTGGGCCGGTGATGGCGCAGGTGGCGGCGCTGAAGGATGAACTCGATGCCAATGAGGTGCGTTTGGGCGAACTGCTCAAGACGTTCGACGCCTTCCTTGCCGTATTGCCGAATTTGCCGCAGGAGAATGTTCCGCTCGGCCGGTCGGACGCCGACAACGTCGAGGTCAAGCGCTGGGGTACGCAACGATCCTTCGATTTTCCGGTCAAGGACCATGTCGATCTCGGCGAGGGACTCGCGCAGCTTGACTTCGCCACCGCCGCGAAGGTGGCCGGCACACGATTTTCACTGATGAAAGGACAGCTTGCCCGGCTGCATCGCGTGCTTGCCCAGTTCATGCTCGATACACATACCGCGGCACATGGCTACACGGAGGTCTACTCGCCCTACCTCGTCAACGCCGCCAGCCTGACCGGGACCGGGCA
>ERZ761607.3652-NODE-3652-length-14595-cov-5.320220_pt1 | contig 14595 bp, 14 predicted proteins | sample MGYA00511164_ERZ761607 | MGnify/ENA primary metagenome ERZ761607 (study PRJEB28899, sample SAMN02445080) | bioreactor sludge metagenome | biome: EBPR sludge | place: Australia: Brisbane, Thorneside Wastewater Treatment Plant | collected 2011-06-22 ...
CGACCCCGAAGCGAGCAGCGCAGGGCAGTCGACGCCGAAGGCGGCGACCGCGGAACCCTGAGCCGGCAGCGGGTGCCGTCTGGCGCGACGCGCAGGCACCAGCACGCCGGGTCGACACCGGCCAGGCGTGATCGCCGGGCAGCGTCGAGGCGTGTGCACCGTCACGCCATCACCGCGACTTCGTGGCGAAGCAGCATGTCTGGAGGGCCGCGATGAGCCGTGTCCTCCTTCGCCTGTGGCTGCTGCTGTGCTGCCTGTCCATGGCGCCGGCAGTGCAGGCTGCCGACTTGGTCGAGCGGTTGCAGGTCGCCGAGCCCTATCTCGAACTGCACACCGGTCCCGGCCGCGGCTACCCGGTCTTCTTCGTCGTCGAGAAGGGCCAGAGCGTGGCGGTGGAACTGCGCCGCACCGACTGGTACCGCGTGCGCGCCGAAGGGGGCCAGGTCGGCTGGGTGCAGCGCCGCCAGCTGGAGAGCACGCTCACCGCGGCCGGCCAGAACAAGACCTTCCGCGACCTCCTGCTGGACGACTACCTGGGCCGCCGGCTGGAATTCGGCGGCGCCTGGGGCCGCTTCCGTGCCGAGCCCATGCTCAAGCTGGGCATGCAGTACCGGCTGGCCGACACGCTGGGCGCCGAGCTCGCCTTCGGCCAGGTGCAGGGCGCCTTCTCGGGCACCGACTTCTGGCATGTCGGCATCGTCAGCGAACCCTGGTCGGACCGCCGGCTGTCGCCGTTCTTCGGCGTCGGCATCGGCCAGTTCCGCAACATCCCGAATGCCAGCCTGGTCGACGCCGCGCCGACCGACGCGCGGCTGGCGCACGCGATGCTGGGCCTGCGGTGGCATGTCGCGGAACGCTTCGTGCTGCGCCTGGACTGGACTCTATACACCGCATTCGTGGCCGATAACCGCAGCATCGAGTACCGCGCGGTCACCGGCGGGCTCGCGTTCTTCTTCTGAACGGGCTGCCCACCATGCATCTCCAGCACATCGTCCCCACGCTGATCGCCGCCGCCGCCATCGTGTTGCCGGCGTTTGCACAGACCGCGCCGCCTGCCAGCAGCCAGCCCATCGAGCCGCAGGTCCAGCGCCGCGAGGTCAAGCTGCCGAGCTATCCCTCGCGCGACATCGCGGTCGGCGCCTTCGTCGGCACCTACGCGACGCAGAACTTCGGCGCCGCCACCGTCAGCGGCCTGCGCATCGGCTACCACGTCACCGAGGACATCTTCGTCGACGCCACGTTCGGCCAGAGCAAGGTCAGCGACGAGGCCTTCCGCCAGGTGCTGCCGGGCGGCATCTTCGTCGACCGCACCGAGAAGCTCAGCTACTACGCCGTCTCCGCCGGCTGGAACCTGCTGCCGGGCGAGGTCTTCCTCGGCCGCAGCCGCGCCAAGGCCACGCAGGGCTACCTGGTCGCCGGCATCGGCAGCACACGCTTCGCCGGCCAGCGCCGGCAGACCGTCAACGTCGGCTTCGGCTTCCGGCTGCTGTGGAACGACCGCCTGGCGCTGCAGGCCGACGTGCGCGACCACATGTTCTCGCTGGACCTGCTGGGCAAGCGGCAGAGCACGCAGAACCTCGAGATCACCGGCGGCCTGACGCTGTTCTTCTGACCACGACGCGGGAGACCCTGACGATGCGACGTCGCTTCCTCTTGCTGCCGCTGGCGCTCGGCGCGCTGGCCACGCGGCCGGCCACCGCCGCGCTGGTGCCGCAGGCTCCGGCGCCCGACTTCCGCCTGCCGATGCCCGACGGCCGCAACCTGCGCCTGGCGGAACAGCGCGGCCAGGTCGTGCTGGTCAACTTCTGGGCCAGCTGGTGCGGACCCTGCCGGCAGGAGATGCCGCATCTCAATCGCCTGTACGACAAGTACCGCAGCGCCGGCTTCATGCTGCTGGGCGTCAACATCGACGACGACCCGAAGCATGGCGCGGCGACCGCGGCCCGCTGGGGCGTCAACTTCCCGGTGCTGCTGGACGCCACCAAGACCGTGACGCGCCAGTACGACCTGGGCAGCATGCCGGCGACCGTGCTGATCGACCGCGACGGCCGCGTGCGCTACCTGCACCGCGGCTACCGCGAGGGCGTCGAGCAGACCTACGAGCGCCAGATCCGCGAGCTGGTGAAGGAATGAGCGTGGCCCCCCCCCGAAGCGCCTTCGGCGCTCCCCCCCACGGGGGCGCCGCTGGCGGCCCGGCCAAGCCGGTTCCGCGGCGGCCGCTTGGCTTGTGCGTGGTCTGCGCGAGCGTCGTACTTCTGGCCGGCTGCGGCGCGCTGCGCGAGCCCTGGGTCAAGCCCTGGGAGCGCGAGCGTCTGGCCGACCCGATCCTGCAGGCCTCGCGCGGGGCGATGGCCGACCGGCACCGCCAGCACATCCACAACGTGCGCGAGGGCGCGCGCGGCGCCACCGGCGTGCAAGGGGGCGGCTGTGGCTGCAACTGAGCTCGCGCGGCGCTGCCTCGCGCGCCTGCGCCGGCTGTGGCAGGCGCTGCTCCCCGGCCTGCTGGCCGGCGGCAGCGCGGTCGCCGCCACGCTGCCCGAGGACAAGGCCGAGCTCGTCTACCACCGCTACGACGGCGGCGGCGTCGTCGCCGACGGTCCGGCGCTGCTGGTGCGCAAGAGCCTGGCCGACCGCGTCTCGGTCTCGGCGCAGTACTACGTCGACGCGGTCAGCAACGCGTCGATCGACGTCGTCACCACCGCCAGCCCGTTCAAGGAGACGCGCAACGCCGTCGACTTCGGGGCCGACTGGCTGGTGCGCGACACCCTGCTGACGCTGTCGGTGGGCCACAGCAAGGAGCCCGACTACCTGGTCGAGGCGCTGGGCCTGGACGTCGCGCACGAGGTCTTCGGCGGCATGACCACGGTCAGCGCCGGCTTCACGCGCTCGCGCGACCAGGTCGGCCAGAAGGGCACGCCGGGCTGGATCGACCGGGCCACGCACTGGCAGTACCGCGGCGGCGTGACGCAGATCCTGACACCGCGCTGGCTGGCCAGCGTCAATGTCGAGCTCGTCTCCGACGAGGGCTACCTCGGCAGCCCCTACCGCGCCGCGCGCGTCTTCGGTGCTGCGGTGCCCGAGCGCAACCCGCGCACGCGCACCAGCCGCGCGCTCAAGCTGCGCACGGCCGGCGACACCGGCGCGCTGGTCGCGCGCAGCGCGCTGTTCGCCGAATACCGCTACTACTGGGACACCTGGGACATCCGCGCCCACACGACCGAGGTCGGCGCCAGCAAGTACATCGGCGAGAGCTTCCTGGTCGACGCCTCGTTGCGCCTGTATGCGCAGGACAAGGCGCTGTTCTACAGCGACAACGCGCAGGCCGAGACGCGCTACGTCTCGCGCAACCGCCAGCTCTCCACCTTCGACAGCACGGCCTTCGCCGCGCGCGTCACCTATGCCTGGCCCGGCCAGCCCGCCGGCATGGCGCTGAAGCTGACCGCCGGCTACGAGCTCAAGCGCTTCCGCTTCAAGGACTTCACCGACCTGCGCAGCGGCGCGCCCTACCGCTACGACGCGCATGTGCTGCAGCTCACCGCGAGCGGCACCTTCTGACGGGAACGACGATGACCCCCCGAACTGTGCACCGACCGCCTTCGAACCTCCTGCGCCGCACGACCCTGGCGGCGGTCACGCTGCCGCTGGCCGCCGCCGCGCTGCTGGGGTGGTCCTGCGCGCGTGCCGAGACGGTGGCCAAGGCCGGCGAGCTGCCGGTGGCCGCGGTCAACGCCGCGGCCGGGCCGGCCGCGGTCGCGGCGCCGGCCGCAACGGTCGCAACGCCCGCGCCCGCGACGCCCGTCACGCCCGCCGCGCTGGACCAGCGCGTGCAGGACCTGAAGGCCGAGGTCATGCGCCTGAACCGCGACCTGCTGGTGCTGGAGGAGGAACTGCTGTACCCCGCTGGCACCCAGGTCGCGCTGTTCGTGTCAATGGACGTGGGCAAGCTCTTCGAGCTGGAATCGGTGCAGATCAAGCTCGGCGACAAGGTCGTCGCGACGCACCTGTACACGCCGCTGGAGGTGCAGGCGCTGCACCGCGGCGGCGTGCAGCGCGTCTTCGTCGGCAACCTGAAGACCGGCGAGCACCGCATCGACGCCTTCTTCACCGGCCGCGGCCCGCACGAGCGCGACTACAAGCGCGGCACCACGCTGAAGTTCGAGAAGGGCGGCGAGCCGAAGTACATCGAGCTGCGCATCAAGGACAGCCAGGCCAAGCTGCAGCCCGAGTTCGAGGTCAAGGTCTGGCAGTGATGAAGCTGCGCGCCGTCGTTGCCGCCCTGGGGCTGGCCGCGATCGCGGCGGCGCCGGCCTGCGCCTGGGGCGCAGGCCCCACCGACGGCGCCTGGCAGCCGCGCGCGCTGCAGGCGCCGCACTACGGCGACGCGCTGTTCCAGTTCTTCCAGGACCGCCACTTCGGCGCGCTGACCACGCTGATGGTCTCGCAGCACTTCGGCCGCGTCGCGCCGCACGACGACGAGTCCGAGCTGCTGCGCGGCGGCCTGCTGCTCAACTACGGCCTGCACCGCGAGGCCGGCGAGGTCTTCGCGCAGCTGATCGAGCGCAACGCGCCGCCGGCGGTGCGCGACCGCGCCTGGTTCTTCGTCGCGAAGATGCGCCACCAGCGCGGTCTCGTCGCCGAGGCGGAGGACGCGCTGGCGCGCATCGGCGGCCCGCTGCCCGGCGCGCTGGAAGGCGAGCACCAGCTGCTGCGCGCGCAGCTGCTGGTCGCGCGCGAGGACTATGCGGCGGCGGCCGCGCTGCTGGAACAGCTGCAGCAGCGCCAGGACCTGCCGGCCGCCGCGGCGATGGTCGCGCGCTTCAACCTCGGCGTCGCGCTGGTGCGCCTGGGCGACGCGGCACGCGGCGAACAGCTGCTGGCCCAGGTCGGCCAGACACCTTCGGCCGACGAGGAAACGCGTGCGCTGCGCGACCGCGCCAATGTCGCGCTCGGCTTCGCGCTGCTGCAGGCCGGGCAGCCGCGCGAGGCGCGCGGCGCGCTGCAGCGCGTGCGGCTGCACGCCGCCAGCTCGAACAAGGCGCTGCTCGGCTATGGCTGGGCCGCCGCCGAGCTGAAAGACCCGAAGCTCGCGCTGGTGCCCTGGACCGAGCTGGCGGCGCGCGAGATCGGCGACGCCGCGGTGCTGGAGGCGCGCATCGCCGTGCCCTATGCCTATGGCGAGCTGGGCGCCTACGCGACCGCGCTGCGCCACTACGAACAGGCGGTCAGCGACTTCGAGCGCGAACGCCGCGCGCTCGACGAGTCGATCGCCGCGGTGCGCGCCGGCGCGCTGCTCGACGCGCTGCTGCAGAGCAACGCGGCGGCGGGCCTCGGCGACGCGACCGGCATCGCGACGCTGCCCGATGGCGCCACGCTGCCGCATCGCGGCCACCTGCTGCCGCTGCTGGCCAGCCACGGCTTCCAGGCTGCATTCCGGAACCTGCACGACCTGCAGTTCCTGCAGCGCAACCTGGCGCACTGGCAGTCCAGCCTGTCGGCCTTCGACGACCTGCTGGCGAGCCGCCGCCGCGCCTATGCCGAGCGCCTGCCCGCGGTGCAGGCCTTTCCGCGCGCCGAGCGCATCGCCGCGCTGCGGCAGCAGCGCGACCTGCTGGCCGCCGAGCTCGCGCGCGCCGAGGCCGGGCGCGACGCGGCGGCCTTCGCGAACGAGGGCGAACAGGCGCTGCTGGAACGTGTCGCGCGCGGTCGCGAGCTGCTGGCGCGCGCCGCGGCCGCGGGCGACGGCAACCCGGCCGATCTGGCCGACGCCGCCGAGCGGCTGCGCCGCGCCGCCGGTGCGCTGACCTGGCAGCTGATGCAGGAGCTGCCGGCGCGCAGCTGGGACGCGAAGAAGGCGCTGCGCGACAGCGAGCAGGCGCTGGCTGCGGCCGGCGATCGCGAAGCCGCGCTGGCGCGCGCGCAGCAGACCGAGCCGGCGCGCCACGAGGCCTTTGCCGCGCGCATCGCCGAACTGGGCGCGCGCATCGCGGCACTGCAGGCGCCGCTGGCACAGACCGAGCTCGCGCAGCGCGCGCTGCTGCAGGAGCAGGCGGTGGCCGAGCTGCAGGCACAGCAGCAGCGGCTGGACATCTATACCGCACAGGCGCGGCTGGCGATCGCGCAGATCCTGGACCGCGCGCAGCTGGCCAGCGGCGGCCCGGGTGCCGCGGAGGTGACGCGATGAGCGCGCCGCGCACGAGCGTCCTGCACGCCGCCGTGCTGGCCGCGCTGGCGACCTTGCTCGCCGGCTGCGCCGGCCCGCGCACGCTGCCGGGCGACGACCAGCCGACGCTGGCCGCGCTGGCGCAGCGCGAGGTCGCGCTGCCCGGCGACGAGCGCGTCGCCGTGACCGAGGAACGGGCGATCGCCGCCTACCAGGCCTTCCTGGCCGCCGCGCCCGAAGCGCCGCAGCGCCCGGAGGCGATGCGCCGCCTGGGCGACCTGGCGATGGACCGCGCCGACCGCCGCAGCGCCGAGGGCGAAGGCCCGGAGCAGTCCGCGAAGGACTATGCCGAGGCCATCGCGCGCTACCAGGCGCTGCTGAAGGCCTACCCGAACGACGCGCGCGCCGACCGCGTGCTGTACCAGCTGGCGCGTGCGCAAGAGCAGGGCGGCCGGCTCGAGGACGCGCTGGCCACGCTGACGAGGCTGGTCGCCGCGCACCCGGACACCGAACATGCCGACGAGGCGCATTTCCGCCGCGGCGAGTTGCTGTTCGCCACCCGCGACTACCAGGCGGCCGAACGTGCCTACGCCACCGTGCTGGCCGGCGGCCGCACGACGCCGTTCCGCGAGCGTGCGCTGTACATGCAGGGCTGGTCGCTGTTCAAGCTCGGCCGCGTCGAGGACGCGCTGCATCCCTTCTTCGCGGTGCTGGATACGAAGCTCGGCGGGCTGCCCGAGGACCAGCGCGAGCTCACCGGGCTCGCCGAGCTGAAGGCGCTGACGCGTGCCGACCGCGAGCTGGTCGAGGACACCTTCCGCGTCGCGAGCATCGGCCTGGCCAGCCTGGACGGCGCCGCTTCGGTGCCGCCCTACGTGACAGGGCCGCTGCGCGAGGGCTACCAGTTCCGCGTCTACCAGCAGCTCGGCGAGCTCTACATCCGCCAGGAGCGCGTGAAGGACGCCGCCGACACCTATGCCGCCTTCGTGCGCCGCCAGCCGCTGCATGCGCAGGCGCCGCTGCTGCAGGCGCGCGTGATCGAGATCTACGAGAAGAACGGCCTGCCCACGCTGGCGCTGCAGGCCAAGAAGGACCATGTGCTGCGTTACGGCGCGGCGAGCGAGTTCCAGCGCGCCAACCCGGCCGGCTGGGAGCGTGCGCAGCCGCTGGTGCGTGCGCACCTGGCGGACCTGGCACGCCACCACCACGCGCTGGCGCAGCAGAGCAAGGCCGGCGCCGACGTGCAGGAGGCCGTGCGCTGGTACCGCGAGCTGCTGGCCAGCTATCCGGCCGGCACCGCCAGCGCCGAGGCGGCCGGGCAGCGCTTCCTGCTCGCCGAGCTGCTGACCGAGGACCGCCGCCACGACCAGGCGGTGCTGGAGTACGAGCAGGTCGCCTACGGCGAGCCGCGCATCGCGCGCGGTGCCGACGCCGGCTATGCGGCGCTGCTGGCCTACGCGCAGATCGAGAAGGCGGCCGCCGCCGACCAGCGCGCGGCGCTGCAGCGCCAGGCCGTGGCCAGCGCGCGGCGCTTTGCCGATCGCTACGCCGGCGATGCCCGCGCCGCGAGCGTGCTGACCCATGCCGCCGAGCAGCTGTGGGCGCTGGGCGAAGGCACCGAGGCGGTGGCCGTGGCGCGCCAGGCGCTGGCGCTGCAGCCGGCGCCGGCGCTGCGCCGCGTGGCCTGGACCGTGATCGCGCACCAGGCCTTCGATGCCGGGAAGTTCGGCGAGGCCGAGACCGCCTATGCCGAGGTGCTGGCGCTGGTGGGCGAACGCGATGCGGCGCGCGCCGAGTTCACCGAGCGCCAGGCCGCCGCGATCTACAAGCAGGGCGAGGCCGCGCGCAGCGCCGGCCAGGCGCGTGATGCCGTCGGCCACTTCGCGCGCATCGCCGCGCTGGCGCTGCCGGCCGGCAGCGCGGTGCGCGCGACGGCGCAGTTCGACGCCGCCGCGGCGCTGATCGGGCTGAAGGACTGGAGTGCCGCCGCGACCGCGCTGGAGGCCTTCCGCCGCGAACATCCGGACCACGCGCTGCAGGCCGAGGTGCCGCAGCGCCTGGCGCTCGCCTACCTGGAGCTGGACCGCAAGGCGCAGGCCGCGGCCGAGTTCGAGCAGGTCGCCGCCGCGGCGACCGACCCGGCGCTGGCGCGTGGCGCGCTGTGGCAGGCCGCCGAGCTGTACCACGCGGTGGCCGAGCAGGCCGGGCCGGTGGCGGTGCCCGTGGCCGTGCCGCCGGCACGGGTGGCCAAGGCGGCCAGCACCGCTGCGGCACGCCGCAAGCGCCAGGCCGCGGCCGCCGCCGTGGCGCCGCAACCGGCCACGCCGCAGGCCGTCGCGATGCGCGCCTGGGACCGGTATCTGCAGCGATTCCCGCAACCGCTGGAAGCGGCGGTGGAGGCGCGCTGGAAGCAGGTCGCGCTGTCGCGCCTGGCCGGAGGCGCCGGCACCGCGCGCACCAGCGAGCTGCTGCAGGCCGTGGTGGCCGCCGACGCCGCCGGTGGCGAGGCCCGTACCGCACGCACGCGCACGCTGGCCGGCCAGGCCGCGCTGGCGCTCACCGAGCCGCAGCTCGCCGCCTACCGGCAGGTGCGGCTGGTGGAGCCGCTGGCGCGCCACCTGAAGCTGAAGAAGGCGCGCATGGAGCTGGTGCTGCAGGCCTATGCCGCGGCCGCCGAGGTCGGCGTCGCCGAGGTCACGACGCAGGCGACCTTCCTGAGCGCCGCGCTGTACCAGGACTTCGGCCGCGCGCTGATCGACAGCGAGCGCCCGAAGAAGCTGTCCAAGGCCGAGCGCGAGCAGTACGACGTGATGCTCGAGGAGCAGGCCTTCCCCTTCGAGGAGAAGGCGATCGAGCTGCACGAGGCCAATGCGCGCCGCAGCACGCAGGGCCTGTACGACGAGGGGGTGCGCCAGAGCTTCGCCGCGCTGGCAAAGCTGAAGCCGGTGCGCTGGGGCAAGGCCGAGCGGCTGGACGAGCGGCTGCCGACCGAGCTGAAGCAGGTGCAGGCGGTGCTGGAGAAGGCGCCCGGCGACGCTGCGCTGCTCAACCAGCTCGGCGTGCTGCAGCGCCGCGCCGGCGACCTGGCCGCCGCGCGCGCCGCCTACGAGGCCGCCCTGCAGGCCGACGCCGGCGCGGCCGCGCCGCACCTGAACCTGGCCATCCTGCTGGACCTGTACCTGGGCGAGCCGGAGCGGGCCGCGGCGCTGTATCAGCGCACGCTGGAACTGTCGCCGGGCGACGCGCCCGTGCTGAACCGCTGGCTGGCCGAGATCCGCGCGCGCAAGCCGGTGGTCGCCGAGGCGGCCCGCACGGCGCAGGTCGTCTCGACGGCGCCCGAGGCCGCACCGGGCCGCGTGGCCGCGAAGGAGTGACGCCGATGAAACGACCCCTGGTCCTCCTGGCGCTGTCCGGCGCGTCTGCCGCCGCGCTGGCGCAGGACCGCGCCGACATCGACCGCACGCAGATCATCGGCAACCGCGAGCTGCCCAAGGTGCTCTACATCGTGCCCTGGAAGAAGCCGCTGCCCGGCCAGCTGGCCGGGCGCCCGGTGGCCAGCGTGCTCGACGAGGCGCTGGCACCGATCGACCGCGACGTGCACCGCCGCGAGGTCTCGTATGCGCAGCAGGTGCAGGCGCGCGCGTCGCCGGCCGCCGCGCCGGCCGCCCCTGCCGCGCCGGTCACCTCCGCGACGAACCGCTGATCCCGACCCCCCCACCGATCCCACCCGAGAGAGCCGCCCCATGAATGCCTTCCAGACCGCCGTGAAGTTCCTGCAGGACTGCGGGCCCTTCCTCTACCCCAGCCTGACGATGATGGCGATCGGCATCGCGATCGCCATCGAGCGCTTCCTGTTCCTCAACCGCGCGCGCGCGCAGAACCGGCGCCTGTGGGACCAGCTGCTGCCGGTGCTGCAGGCCGGCCGCTTCAAGGAAGCGGCGCAGATGGCCGGCGGCTCCGACAGCGCGGTCGGCAAGATCGTCGCCAACGGCATCACGCGCATGGCCAGCGCGCGCCGCCGCGAGGACATCGAGCATGCGATGGAGGAGGGCATGATGGAGATCGTGCCGCGCCTGGAGAAGCGCACGCACTACATCGCCACCTTCGCCAACGTGATCACGCTGGTGGGCCTGCTGGGCACCATCATCGGCCTGATCAAGGGCTTCACCGCGGTGGCCTCGGTCAACCCGGCGGAGAAGGCCGAGATGCTGTCGGCGTCGATCTCGATCGCGATGAACAACACCGCGTTCGCGCTGATGGTCGCCATCCCCTTCCTGCTGATCCACTCGTTCCTGCAGGCGCGCGCCAGCGAGATCGTCGACAGCCTGGAGGCCGCGAAGATCACCTTCCTGAACCTCGCGCAGCGCCTGACCGGCGAGGCCGCGGCGGTGCGCGAGGCGCGCGCGTCATGAAACGACGTCGCCTGCGCAAGCATGCGGCCGATCTCGAGATCCTGGCCTTCATCAACCTGATCGTCGTGCTGGTGCCCTTCCTGCTGTCGACCGCGGTCTTCTCGCGGCTGGCGGTGATGGACCTGCAGCTGCCGGCGGCGAATTCGGCGATGGAGAAGATCGCGGCCAACAACCTGCAGCTCGAGATCGTCGTGCGGCGCGACGCGCTGGAGGTCGGCGACCGCATCGGCGGCCTGATCCAGCGCATCGAGCGCCGCGGCGATGGCGCCGACATCCAGGCCCTGTCGTCGCTGCTGGTGCAGGTCAAGGCACGCTTCCCGGACAAGCGCGAGGCCACGCTGCTGGCCGAGCCGGCCACGCCCTACGACGACCTCGTGCAGGTGATGGACGCGATGCGTTCCACCGTCACCGCCGACGGCGCCAAGCTGCTGCGCGCCGAGCTGTTCCCCAGCGTGTCGATCGGTGACGCGCCGCTGCGCGCCGGCGAGTCGCGCAACGCTGCGGTGCCGGGTGCCACGGCGGCGACGGCGGCCGCGGCCGCCGCGCCCGCTGCAGCCCCGGCCGCAGTCCCCACGGTGGCGCGGGCGCCGAGCAAGGGAGCCACCTGATGAGCCAGATGAGTGCGCTCGAGCGGCGCGCCGAACGCAAGTCGCGCAAGGGGTCCGGGGTGGACCTCAACCTGGTCGCGCTGATCGACGTCTTCACGATCCTGATCTTCTTCCTGCTGTCCACCGCGGTCGGCGTGGAGACGCTGGTCAGCCCGCGCAAGGTGCAGCTGCCGCTGGCCAATGCCGAGCAGGCGCCCAAGGAGACCGTGGTGCTGGTGATCGCCGGCGACGAGATCCTGGTCGACGGCCGGCCGGTGGCCAGCGTGGCGCAGGTCATGGCCACGGCGGACGACCTGATCCCGGCGCTGAAGGCCGAGCTGGAGGTGCTGGGCGGCCGCCAGGCCGTGCGCGAGGAAAACCGCGCCGAGCAGCAGGCGGTGACCATCCTCGCCGACAAGGAAGTGCCCTATGCGCTGCTGCGCAAGGTCATGTATTCGTGCGCGCGTGCCAATTTCGCCGACGTGTCGTTCGCGGTGCGTCGCCGCTTCGAGGCCTGAACCATGACGGCTGCCGTGCTGGGAAGTCCGATGATGGCGCCGCCCGCCGTGCTGCGCCTGCCCGCGGTGTCGTTCCGCAGGCCGCAGCTGCCCTGGGCGAATGGCGGCGACGACGAGCGCCGCTTCAAGCGCATCCTCAAGCGTGTCGTCGGCGCCGCGCTCGTGCTCGGCCTCGTGATGCCGTTCGTGCCGCAGAAGCAGGAGGAGCGGCGCCAGGTGCAGCCGCTGCCGGCGCCGATGGCGCGGCTGCTGATGGAGCGGCCGGCCACGCCGCCGGCACCCTCGCCCAAACCGGTCAAGCCCGAGGTCGCGCCGCAGGTCGCCGAGGCCAAGCCGGCGCCGAAGGAGGCCGTGCCGCCGCCCAGGCAGCCGCCGAAGCAGGCCGCGCTGGTGCCCGAGGCGCGCCAGCCCGTCGAAGGCAAGCCGCCGGGCGAGATCGCGACGGAGAACGCGCGCAAGCGCGCCAGCGGTGTCGGCCTGCTCGCGATGAAGGAGCAGCTGGCCGAGATGACCGGCGCGCCGATGGCGGTGCAGTTGCAGAAGGACATCAAGCCGGGCCCCGGCGTCGGCGCCGGCAAGGGCCCGGGCGTGGGCGCCGGCGACGAGGCCGGCGTGCCGGTGCGCTCGCTGCTGACCTCCAACGCCACCGGCGGCAGCGGCGGCATCAATACCGCCGCCTACAGCCGCAACACCGGCGGCGGCGGGCTGGCCGGGCGCGCGACGACGATGGTCGAGGGCGTGGCCGGCGGCGGTGGTGGCGGCGGCCCGGGCGGCGGTGGCACCCGGGCCGGCAACGGCAGCGGTGGCACCGGGGCCGGTGGCACGCTGACGCGCAGCGCCAGCGGCAAGGCCAGCCGCAGCATCGAGGAGATCAAGCTCGTCTTCGAGCGCAACAAGGGCGCGATCTATGCGCTGTACAACCGCGCGCTGCGCGACGACCCGTCGCTGCAGGGCAAGGTGGTGCTGGAGCTGAAGATCGCGCCTTCCGGCGCCGTCGAGGGCCTGCGCATCGTCTCCAGCGAGCTGAAGGCCGAGGAACTGGAAAAGAAGCTGCTGGCGCGCATCCGCAGCTTCGACTTCGGCGCCAAGGACGTGGAGGTGATGGTCGTCACCTGGCCGGTGGACTTCCTGCCGAGCTGACGCGATGACGAGGCCGACGGCCGGCGCCGCTCGCGTTCAGCGCGGCGCCGGCTTCAGCCAGCTCGCGATGCACCACTGCGCGGACCAGTAGGTGGCCAGGATCCACAGGCTGGCCAGCGGCAGCGGCCCGGCAAACTTGTTGGTCGCCAGCAGCGCGTCGCTGGCGACGAACAGCGCGCCGCCCAGCGCGAGCAGCGCACTACGCGGCGAGCCGCGCCGCCACAGCACGGCGGCCTGCGCTGCCATCGCGGCCAGGCACAGCACGTAGGCCAGGACCGGCATGCGCAGCGGGCCGGGCACGCCCGGCCACAGCAGCGCCAGGATGCCGCCGGCCACCAGCGCATAGGCCGCGAAGGCCGGCCACCAGGCGGCCAGCCGCTGCACGCGCGTGAAGGCCCAGAGATACGCCAGGTGCGCGAGCAGGAAGCTCACCAGCCCGGGCAGGAAACCCTGCTGCGGCCACAGCAGCGCCACGTCGCCGGCCAGCGAGAGCACCAGGCCCGCGAGCACCCAGCGCCGCACCAGCGGCTGGTCGGCGCCGCGCGGCCAGGCGTGCACGATGATCAGCACGGTCGCCAGCGGCTTGAAGACGAAGTTCATCCAGGGCTGGCCCAGCGCCCAGGGCGCCGAGACGATGGCGAGCAAGGCGCTGACGACCAGCGCAGCGGGGAGCGCGGCACGCGCGTTCACGCGGGCTCCGCGGGGGCTGCCGCGGCGGACTTCGCGGCCAGCTGCTCGCGCAGCCGCTTCAGCCGCTCGCGCGGATCTTCCTTCGTCTTGGCCTCGTCGAGCTTCATCTCGGCGATGAAGCGGCTCGGCACGCCCTGCACCGTGTCGCGCCCCTTCTTGCGCCGGCGCAGCGTGCTGACGACCAGCGTCTGCCGTGCACGCGTGATGCCCACGTACATCAGCCGCCGTTCCTCCTGCAGCCGCTCGGCCGTCATCTCCTCGTCGCCGCTGCGAAAGGGCAGCAGGCCCTCGTTGACGCCCGCCAGCAGGACATGCGGCCACTCCAGGCCCTTGGCCGCGTGCAGCGTGGACAGCGTCACCACGTCCTGCTCGGCGTCGCGTTCGGCCAGGCTGATGATGACGGCGATCGTCTGCGCGACCTGCAGCACGGTCTGGCGCTCGGTCTCGAACGTGCCCGCGTCCTGCACCACTTCGCCACCGCAGCGCCGCGCGATCCAGTCGACGAAGTCCAGCACGTTGCTCCAGCGTGCGGCGGCCAGCTTCTCGTGGTCCTCGCCGTCGTAGAGATGCTGCTCGTAGCGCAGGTCCTTCAGCCAGCCCAGCAGCAGCGCCTTGGCGTCGTCGGTGCCGCTGGTCTGGCCGGCGCGGTGCTGCAGATCGTTGACCTCGCGGCCGAAGTCGTGCAGCGCCTCGAGCGCGCGGCCCTTCAGCACGGCGGCCAGGCTGGGCGAGAACAGGGCCTCGAACAGACTGACCTTCCACTTCGCGGCAAATTCGCCCAGCGCAGCCAGCGTCTGGTGGCCGATGCCGCGCTTGGGTGTCGTCACCGCGCGCAGGAAGGCCGGGTCGTCGTCGGGGTTGACCAGCAGGCGCAGCCAGGCGCACAGGTCCTTGATCTCGGCGCGGTCGAACCAGCTCTGGCCGCCGCTGACCTTGTACGGGATCTGCGCCGCGCGCAGCTTCTGCTCGAAGGCGCGCGCCTGGTGGTTGGCGCGGTAGAGCACCGCGAAGTCGGCGAAGCGCACGCCGCCGCCGGCCGCGCGCAGCGCCTGGATGCGCGCCACCGCGCGCTCGGCCTCGTGCTCCTC
>ERZ761607.3654-NODE-3654-length-14589-cov-5.683776_pt1 | contig 14589 bp, 9 predicted proteins | sample MGYA00511164_ERZ761607 | MGnify/ENA primary metagenome ERZ761607 (study PRJEB28899, sample SAMN02445080) | bioreactor sludge metagenome | biome: EBPR sludge | place: Australia: Brisbane, Thorneside Wastewater Treatment Plant | collected 2011-06-22 ...
AGTGTTGACCAACGCCTACTTTGACGCCCTCTTCCCCGAGCGGGACATTGACGCCTGGCTGGTGAAAAACGTGGGCATTAAAGAGCGGCACATCATGGCCGACGATGAAACGACCAGCGACCTGTGCCTGCACGCCAGCAAAGAAGCACTCGAACGGGCCAATCTCACGCCGGAAGTAGTGGACCTGATCATTGTGGCCACGGACACGCCTGACTATTTTAGCCCGGCGACGGCGACTGTTTTGCAAGCGAAGCTGGGCGCGATGAACGCGGGCACCTTCGATGTGAACTGTGCCTGCGCTGGCTGGGTGACGGCTTTGGAAACGGCCGTTCGCTTCATCACCACCGACGACGAGACCAACCACGTCCTGGTCGTTGGCGCCTACGGCATGAGCCGCTTTGTCGATTACACCGACCACAAAACCTGCACCCTCTTTGCCGATGGGGCAGGGGCGGTGCTCGTTAGGGTGAGCGACAAGCCGGGCTTTTTGACCGGTAAGCGGCTGGCCCGGGGCGACTTCTACGACGCGCTGGGCATCTACACCGGCGGCGTCGCCTGCCCGGTGACCCCTGCCAGCGAAAATGGTGGCATTCCCCGCGTGCAGTTTGTCAAGCGCTTCCCCGCCACCTTCAACTCCGACAACTGGCCGCCGCTCATCAAAGGCACGGTGGCAAAAGCGGGGCTGACGCTCGACGAAATTGACCATTACTACTTCACCCAGCTCAACCTGAACACCATCAAGCAGATCATGGAGATTCTGGCGCAGCCGCTAGAAAAAACGCACTGGATCATGGACAAGTGGGGCTACACCGGCTCCGCCTGCATCCCCATGGCCCTGGACGACGCCATCGAGCAGGGGCGAGGCCCCCGGCCCGGTGACAAAGTGCTGTTCATCGCCAGCGGCGGCGGTATTTCAATGGCCTGCAACGTGTGGGAATGGACGGTTTGACAGACGAAAGTAATCAGACAAAATGGGACGCAGATTAACGCTGATGACGCTGATTTTTCGTAACTGTATCGGTCTCGTTCCACGCTCTGCGTGGAATGCTTTTGGCGACGCTCCGCGTCGCACGGGACGCGGAGCGTCCTGGTCGTCATTCCCACGCAGAGCGCGGGAACGAGTCGCACGACCTGAATAGATACGATTTTCTTTTTATCCGCGTTATCTGCGTTTATCTGCGTCCTGTTTTTTATGTTCGGGTAGCTAGATTACTGACCACTGGACGGCAAAAATGTACATCGGCGATTACCTGGGACGACGGGCGATTTATTCGCCGGATAAATTGGCCATTGTAGATGCGGGCAAGCAGCCGGAGCTGCGCCTGACGTATGCCCAAATGAATGCGCGAGCTAACCAGTTAGCCAACTGGCTGCAAGCGGAGGCAGGCATTGGCCAGGGCGACCGCGTGGCCATTTTGGCGCGGGATGGCGTGGAGCATCTGGATACCTTTTTTGCCTGCGGCAAGCTGGGGGCGATTCACACGGCGCTCAACTGGCGGCTGCACTGGCGCGAGCTGGCCGAAATCATGGCCAACACCACGCCGAAGGTGCTCATCTACTCCGCTGAGTTCAGCGAAGCGGTGGCCCAGCTGCAAAACGATTCGCAAGCGGCCTCGCTGACCCATTTTGTGCATGTGGAAGGCAAGGGTGTGCCCGGCAGCATCCTTTTTGCCGATGCAATGGCGGCAGGCTCAGGGGAAGCCGTTACCACCCCCACGCTCAGCGAAGAAGACACCGCCGCCCTCATTTTCACCGGCGGCACAACCGGTCTGCCCAAAGCGGCCCAAGTCAGCCACCGGATGATTGCCTGGAATACGCTCAACACCGTCATCCACGACTTGCAGCACAATGATGTCTATCTGAACGTCTTCCCGCTGTTTCACACGGGCGGGCTGTTTGTGTATACACTGCCGCAAATTATCCTGGGCGGCACGGTGATTTTGCTGCGCCAGTTTGATCCGGCGCAGGTGCTGGACCTGATTGCGCGGGAGCAGGTGACCGTTTTTGCGGGCGTGCCGACGATGTATCAGCTGTTGACGCAGGCGGGGAATTGGGAAACGGCCGTACTCACCTCCCTCCGTTTTTGCACCAGCGGCGGCGCGCCGCTGCCCGTGCCCCTGGTGGAAAAATACACCCACGAGAAGCAAATCAAGTTTAAGCAGGGCTTTGGCATGACCGAGTTTGGCCCCGGCATCTTTGCCCTGGCCGCCGATGACGCCATTCGCAAGGCGGGCAGCATTGGGCGGCCCAACTTCTTTGTCGATGCGCGCATCGTGGACGACAACAACCAGCCGCTCGGCCCCCACGAGATTGGTGAGCTGGTGCTGAAAGGCCCCAGCGCCTCTTCCGGCTACTTCAACAACCCCGAAGCGTCGGCCGAAGCGATTGACGACGAGGGCTGGTTCCATACGGGCGACCTGGCCGTCTACGATGAGGAGTGGTACTTCACCATCAAAGACCGCAAGAAGGACATGTACATCTCTGGCGGCGAGAATGTGTATCCGGCGGAGATTGAGAAGGTGCTGTACGGGCATCCCGAGGTGCACATGTGTGCCGTCGTGGGCCTGCCAGACCCGAAGTGGGGCGAAGTTGGCCTGGCCTGCGTGGTGCTCAAACCCGGCTCAACATGCACCGCCGATGAGCTGATGCAGCAGATGCGCACCAATCTGGCACCGTTTAAGGTGCCCAAGCGCATCGAAATTTTGCCAGAGCTGCCCATCTCTGGGGCGGGGAAAATCCTCAAGCGGGAGCTGCAAGAGAAGTTTGCGGGCGAATAAACTTTTGTAATTGGGTAATTGGTAATTAAGTAATTGAGCTGCCGTTATTCAACAAATTACCCAATTACTCAATTACCTAATTACCACCATTTTCGGCAATTTCAGTCAGTTCTAGCCAGCGGAATTCGGCCGTTTCTAACGCTTCTTTGGCCTGCTCCAACTCATCGGCCAGCTGTTGCAGCCGTTCATAGTCGGTGCCGATGTCGTTGATTTGGGCGGCCAGGGTGGCGATTTTGTGGGTGAGGGCTTCGATGGTAGATTCGGCCGTTTCCAGTTCGCGCTGTTCTTTCCAGGTGAGCTTGCGCGGGCGAGACGAAGTCGTCGTGGCTGGTTTGTTGGTTGATAGTTTGTTAGTAGCTGGTTTTTCTGTGGGCGTGGTTTCTTGTTCGCGCAGGCGCTGGTACGTTTCGTAGGGAGCCGGGTAGCGGGTGCCCAACACGCCGTCCTCAAAACTCAACAAAAAGTCCACATTGCGGTCTAAAAAGTAGCGATCATGGCTGACGACGATTAGCGTGCCGCTGAACTGGTCCAGGAACTGCTCCAGCACGGTGAGCGTTTGCACGTCCAGGTCGTTGGTCGGTTCGTCCAGGAAGAGCACGTTGGGTTGGCGCACCAGGGTGCGCAGCAGGTAGAGCCGCCGCCGTTCGCCGCCGCTAAGGCTGCTGATTTTGGCCCGCTGCTCTGGCCGGGTAAAAAGAAACCATTCCAGCATTTGCGCCGCTTCGATCCGCTCCCCGTCGTTGGTGCGGATGAGCGGGGCCAGATCATTGATGTAGTCGATGAGCGTCGCCTCTTCGGCCAGCGCTTCGGCCTGTTGGTCGTAATAGCCCAATTCCACCGTGTCGCCCCAGCGCACCTCGCCGCTGTCGGGCGCGGTTTTGCCCGCCAACACGTCCAGCAGGGTGCTTTTGCCCGCCCCGTTTGGCCCGATGATGCCGATGCGGTCGCCGGGGTCCAGCTGCAAATTGAGGTTTTGGAACAGGGTCAACTCGCCGTAGCTTTTGCTGAGGTTGGTGGCTTCCAGCACACGCTTGCCCAGGCGGCGGCTAGCCAGGGCCAGAGCGACACGCTGGTCGCCCTTGTCGTAGCTGATGGTTTGCAGTTCTTCCACGCGCTGGATGCGCGCTTTTTGTTTGGTGGTGCGGGATTGGGCGCCACGGTGCAGCCAGGCAAGCTCCTGGCGCAGCAGGGCCTGGCGTTTGGTTTCGGCCGTTTGCAGCTGGTCTTCACGGGTGGCGCGCTGTTCGAGGTAACGGCCGTAATTGCCCGAGTACACCACCAACTCCCGCCGATCCAGCTCCACAATTTTGTTCACCACCCGGTTCAAAAAGTAGCGGTCGTGGGTCACCATCAGCAGGGCGGCGGGCATGGTGAGCAAAAACTGCTCCAGCCAGCTCACCGTCTCGGCGTCGATATGGTTGGTGGGCTCGTCCAGAATCAGCAGGTCGCCGGGGTCGATGAGGCCGCGCGCCAGGGCGACGCGCTTTTGCTGGCCGCCGCTCAGCGTGCCGATTTTGGCCTGAAATCCTGTAATTCCCAACCGGGTCAGCACCGCCTTGGCTTCGGCTTCGGCCTGCCAGCTTTGGGTGCGGTCCATCTCCTGCGTAACCTGGGCAAACTGGGCCTGCAAATCGGGGTCGGTGGGATTGGCCTGCAAGGCTTCGCTGATCGTTTCGTACTGGCGCAGCAGCTGGAGTTGGGGGGCGTCTCCCTGGAAGATGTAGTCGAGAACGGCCGTTTCCAACGGCAAATCCGGTTCCTGGGGCAAATATTGAATGCGCACCCCGCCCCATACGGTGATGCCGCCTGCGGCCGGGGTTTCTAGCCCGGCAATGAGGCGCAGCAGCGTTGTTTTGCCGGAGCCATTCCGGCCAATCAGGCCAATACGATCCCCCTCGTTGATGAGCAGGTGAATGGAATCGAACAGGATGCGGTCGCTGTAGTGATGGGTAAGATTGTCGAGACGAACGAGGTTCATGGGTTACGGCAAACCATGGCTGGTGTTTACGGGTAATTGAACGGCCGCAGATTTCTAATACACTCTACTGTTGGCTGCGGCTGCGAGCCACGTCTAATCCTTTGCGTGCGAGTTTAACAGCAAGTCCGCCGCCCGGCACGAGCAAATCAATCGTCTCGACGCCGACGTCAAATAAAAATTCGGGATCGAGCAGCTTGCCCATGTACTGCTGGAAGGTTTTGCCATCGGTACGCAGCTCGCCGGACATGGCATCATATTCGACAATGGCTTCCTTTTCCTTGCTGTGCCAGCGGAACTGAAAGGCGTAAACGGGGCGGTAGTACAGATCTACATGGGCGATTTCCACGGCGTCTTCCAGGATAACGTCGGCCTGGATGCTTTTGAGCACTTCCAGCAACACGTTGCGCACCACAACCGAGGCCCGCACCTGGGCCGGTACCACGATGGCCCCTTGCTGGCTCAGCGCTTCCAACTGTTCGGGCGGCACTTCGTGGGCGGGATAGCGCAGATATTGGCTGAGGGTGTCGTTGGGCTGGTTAGTGTACCCGTCAATGAAGCGGATGCGTTCTGGTTCTTCGCGGCATTTTTCGGTGACAGTGAAGTGGAGACGGCCGTTTTGCACCGCATATTCTTTGCCATCCAGAGTAATCGCTTTAACTTCGCTGCCCGACAGCGGCATGGGGTACTCTCGCTGGCGTTCGTAAACGTAGCGCGCCCGGCAAGCGACATGCCAGAATGGTTCGTAGCGATGTTCCTGGTAAACCAGCTCAAAATCGCTCTCTTTGGGCCGCTGTAAAAAGCTGGCCACCTTGACCATGCGCCCAAAAGCATCGACCTTTTTCTCCCAGGCACGCCCTTTTGCCTGTTCCAGGCTCAACTGGGCTGTTAAGACAAAAGCGCGTTCATCGGCAAGCGTGATGTCCATTGATTTGTTTCCCCCGTTTGGTATCAGTTGTGCGGTTGGCGCATTTTTGGTCGAAATTTGCGCCATTATAACATTGGCCTACTGATTTGGCGTAAAAGGAGCGTGATGGATTTGTGGGGAATACGGCCGTGTCAAAATGCCGTGGCGATCTGGATGAGCTGTTGACAAAAGAGTTCAAGGGGCTGGTCTTGTTGGTACAAAATACGCTCACTGGGGGTGGCAAATGGAGCGATCTGGTGTAGCGCCCCCGCCGCAGTAGACAGGATGGCAATCCGCCCATCGCCCGCCAGACTTCTATTTACCTGCACGTGAAAGTCTGGCGAGGTGAGCAGGTTGGTCACACATTCGTAGCTGCCGGGAATGATCAACAGCCGGAAGCATTGACCGTTGGCTACTTCGCTCAGGGTCAGATCGGGGGCCACAGTCAGGCCGCGCTGGCTTTTTACCAGACTGGTGGAGACTCCCACCAACAAAATGGGCAGGCCCAGGGCACGCATCTGGCTGAGGCAGTAGACCACTTCATTTTCGGTAAAGCCAGGACTGACCAGAATGGCACTACTGTTTTTTTGCAGATGATGAGCTGAAATCATATCAGTTTACATCCAGATTAGTTGCTGGTATGATTGGCTTGTTTGAAGGAGGGAATTTGGCGAAACTTAAAAAGAAGAGGCTCCTCCCCCACCACCCCCAATCTCATCACAATGGGCACGAATATGAGAAAGTGTCTGGCACTGAGGTACTAACAGCAGTCAGTATAGCAAGAATGGTTTCAGGAAGGATCGGCGAAAAACCCGCAATCTTGTCGCAAATCTGCGCCGGTCTGCGTAAATGAAGCAATTTCTGCGCGACCTTGTGTTAGGGAGGAAAAATATGAACGATTTACCTGAAAACGAGGCCAGTGATTTGCGTGGAGCTGTGCATAAAGCTCTGAGTCATTGGACCAAAAATACGGCCGATCCCGGCACACTCTTAATTGAGCTGGTGGCTGTGCAGCAGGCCCAGTCTGAGTTAGGGGCGGGTGAAACGCCGTCTATGCTGCGCGCGGCTACCAATAAGGTGCTGCAGGAGGCCATGGCCGATTTGGAAAAACGCGCCCCGCGGGTGGTTGATGTACTGCGGCAGCGGTTTGTCTACGATAAAACGCTGAAAGAAGTGGCAAACATGATGAACTTCAGCACCCACCAGATTAGCCGGATGCAGCGCGACGGCATTGAGCAGCTGACCGATAAGCTTCTGGCGCAGGAGGAGGCGATTGGGCGCGAGCGGGCGCGGTCGTTGGAGAGCGTGCTGCCGCCGCCGACCTACACCCGCCTGTTTGGCGTTGATGAGCTGTGCCAGGAGCTGACAGCGCTGCTGGCCACGCCAGAAGCCCCCTGGGTGGTGGCCCTGGTGGGCATGGGTGGTTTGGGCAAAACGGCCGTTTCCGACTGGGTCACCCGCTACCTCCTCAAGCAGCTCAGCTTCTCCCACCTGGTCTGGATTAAAGCCGGGGCGTCTCACACCATGGGCGGGCAGGCCGAACCGCCCAGCCTGACGTACGAAAAAATCCTCAACCAGCTGCTGGCTCAGCTTTTCCCTGGAGCCAGAACCCCTTTGGACGTGGCTGATCGGACTATGAAGGTGCGCCAGGCACTCAAAGCCCGGCCTTACCTGGTGGTCATCGACAACCTGGAGGCGGCCGAAGATACCTCTATTTTGCTCAATTATCTCAATGACCTGGCCCAGCCGTCTAAATTCTTACTCACCACGCGCATCCGGGTGGCCAAGCAGGCAGCTATCCGGGACGTGCCGCTGGATGTGCTGAGCTTTGCCGATAGTGCGGCCTTCATGCGCCACCACGCGGCAGAGACGGGGGTAACGGCCGTTGCCCAGGCCACCGACGAAGATTTGCAAAAGGTGTATGCCAAAGTGGGCGGCAATCCGCTGGCGCTTAAGATTGTGGTCAATGTGCTGGACATGCTGCCGTTAAACCGCCTGCTGGACGGGCTGACGCAAAATTATCCCACCCAGGTTTTAGAGATGTACATGCGGATTTATTGGCAGGCGTGGCAGACGTTGAGTGAAAACGGCCGTACCTTGCTCAAAGCTATGCCGCTGACCAGGGAACCGGCCGATGTCGATTACCTGCTGGTAATTAGCGGCCTATCGGAAAACGCTATCTGGCCTGCGATTGAAGAGCTGCGCCAGCGTTCTTTGCTGGAGGTGGAGGGCGACCTGCACGAGAAGCGGTACGGCATTCACCATCTTACGGACACGTTTTTGAGAACCGAAATTATCCATATTCCAATGACATAGGGAACAGGTGTGACGACACATGTTAGATGACGGGCAAGATGAGCCAGATCCCGATTATATTCGAAGCATTCGCGCCGGGCTGCGCTACTGGCAGAAAAAGACGGAGACGATGCAGGCCGGGCAGGCGATGTGGCTGGATGGGCAGCGCTTTAACCTGAACGAGGCCGTGGTGCAGGGCCTGCGCTACCCGGAAACGTGGCAGGACACGGCGCTGCTGCTGCTGCAAACCTTTGACTTTAGCGAATGGCGCGGCTATTGGCACGAGTGGACGGCCGTATTTGAACAGGCGTTGGCCGCGGCCCCAGACCAGCAGACGGTGGTGTACGGCCGTCTGCAAAACCGCCTGGGCCAGCTGTACCGTTTGGGCCACCGCCTGCCAGAAGCCGAGGCCCAGCACGAGGCGGCGCTGGTTTTGGCGCAAAAGCTGGCCAACGACGAACTGCTGGCGATTACCTACAATTGCCTGGCCGAATACCACCTGGAGCAGAGAGACGTTGACCAGACGAGAGCCTTTGCCCAGGCAGCCCTTGACCTGGCCCAAACACGCCCCAGCTTAGAGCGTATCGCTGCCTTTGCCCATTTTAGCCTGGGGAAAAATGAGGAATTTGTGGGAAATTGGCCAGCGGCGATTGACCAGTTTCAACAGGCGATTCAGACCTGGCTCAGCCTGAACAATAACGTCTATCTCGCCCGCTCCTGGGCTAAATTGGGCGAAATCTATGCCAATACCAGCGAATTTGATCTGGCGCAGCAGGCCTTTGAAGAAGCGGGGGCGATTCTAGGCCCCACCAACAATGTCAAAGATAAAGCGTTGGTTTCGCTGCGTTTAGGTGTTTTGTATTATCGTCAGAAAAAGTGGGCCAGGGCAGAAACTGCTTTTTTAGAAATTGACCCGGTGGCGCTGCGTGAGCAAAATGAACTTGATCTGCTTGCCACGGTTTACAACAACCTGGGCAACGTTTATTTGGAAATGAAGCGGTGGGACAGCGCGGCGGACCATTTAAATCTGGCCATTGCACTCTTTCGAGAGAGAGAGAATGCGCTGGAGTTGGGTAACAGTTTGGGGACGTTGGCTTCCGTTTATGCGCAGGACGGCAAACAAGAAGGGGCTCTTCCGCTTTATGAAGAGGCCATTCAGCTGCTGCGGCAGTTCCCGCAGAGCCAGTGGGCGCAAAAATTGCTGCGGGAATTTGGGGCTGGTTACGAAAAACTGCGTGAAGCCCTGGGCAAAGACACGGATAAACAATAAAAGCCCAACAGGGATCCTGTTGAGCTTTTAAGCCGGGTGAAGATGGGTTATGTTAGCCGCCGCAAGCGGGGATGCTCCCAGTGGAACAATCGGCGAACACCGGTGTGGTCAATGTGGTGCCGACCAACATCAGGGCCAGCGCGGCAGCAGCGAGCAGGTAAACAACTTTACGGCGAATTGCAAGAGACATGATCTTTATCCTTTACCGATACGGTGGGTGGGGGTTTTGCCTGAATTGAGGGTTGGTGGGGAACGGCCGTTTCCCCTACCCTCGTTTCCGTCAAACCGTTGATAAAAACGCGCTGTATACAGTCGGTTTCAGGATACGGTTTTTGTGCCAGGGAAGCCTGATGACCAGTTGATCATTGGCTGATCATCGGCTGAACAACGTGCCAGGTAATATCACTATGTTTGTGGGATAAATTTCACCGCGGAGACGCAGAGCGCGCCGAGGAGCCAATCAAAGAGAAGCTCTCTGCGTCCTTTGCGCCTCGGCGGTTCGTCCGATTTTGCAGATTTAATCCGCGTTTATCCGCGTTCATCCGCGGCCTATTTTCTGAGGGGAAAAATGAGAGAAATCCTGGAATCGTCTGGAGGGGGACGCTTCTGGCCTGGGTTTCGTCAGGAAACGATAACCTGCTTGCGCCAATGGCTGGCCATGCGGGCCAGCGTCTCGCTGGTGGGGCTGCCCGGCGCGGGCAAATCGAACCTGCTGCAATACCTTGCCCAATACCCGGAAAGCTTAAACAGTCAGGCGGCGGCCGTGCTGGTGCCGCTGGACTTAAATCACCTGGTGGATGGACGGCCGTCAACCCTGTATCGCCTGGTGCTGCGGGCCTGTTACCAGGTGCGTTCGCGCTTTCCTCAGGAGGTGGCTGAGCTGTGCTCCCGGCTGTACGAGAGCCACAAAGCCACCACGGATCTGTTTCTGGCGCAAACGGCCGTCTACGATTTGTGTACGGCCGTGGCCCAGCGGCAAGGGCAGCTGATCCTCATCCTGGACCAGTTTGACCGCGTGCACCGCCACGCCGAAGCCGAACTGACCCTAAGCCTGCGCGCCCTGCGCGACAGCTTCAAAGAGACCATGCTCTACATTGTGGGCATGCGCCAGGCTCCGGCGCACATGGCCGAGCCGGAACTGCTGGGCGAGCTGTTCCGCCTGCTGGACACCCACATCTGCTGGGTGGGGGCCATGAGCCGGGCCGACAGCCTGGCCTTTATCCAGCAGGAAACCCGCCGCGCCGGGCAAACCATCACCGAGGCGGAGGCGGACCATCTGTTTGCCCTTACCGGCGGCTACGCGGCGCTGCTGAAGGCAGCCTGCGCCTGGCTGGTCTACCAGCGGCTGCGGCCCTCAGCCGACGCCTGGTTGGCAGCGCTGCGGCTCCAGCCCACTCTCCAAAACCGGCTGGCCGACATCTGGCGCGAGCTGACGCAGGAGGAAAAATGGCTGCTGGCCGAGCTGGCGAGTGGTGGTCAGCCGAACCCGGCCAGCACCGCGCCGGAGGTGGTGGCCCAGCTGGCGCACCGGGGGCTGTGTCGGGCCGTGGCGGCGGGTTGGCAGGTGAACGGGGCGCTGCTGGCCGATTTTGTGCAAACGGCCGTACAGCATGGCTTGGGCCGCATCTGGCGTGAGGCGAAAAGTGGGGCGTTGTACCAGGGGACGCAACGGTTGGTGGGGTTACGGCCGTTGGAAGAGGCGCTGCTGGCCTTCCTGGTGCAAAATCCGTACAAGCCGCATACCAAAACAGAGCTGATCCTGGCGGTGTGGCCGGAAGGCATCCACATCGAAGGGGTTACCGACGACAGCCTGTACCAGGTGGTGCGCGGCGTGCGGCAAAAGATTGAGCCCAAAACGGCCGAATCGCCCGTCTACCTGGTCACCAAACGAGGCGTGGATGAGGGGGGCTATCAATTTTTCCCGGAGGGGAGTCCAACGGGTGGGATGCTTCGGGGGACTACAGCATGACAACTAAATTTGAATTGTCATGCTGAACGAAGTGAAGAATCCCGCAAGGTTCCCTGAGCAAGAACCTAACCCACCCCAAAGTTTCCCTGGTTATCCAGCGGGCGGGATGCTTCGGAGGACCTCAGCATGACATTTGAACCGGTGGCGGGGGTTAAATTTCGCTGTGCTCCACGTCGAAGACGTGTGAATGGAGGTTGGCAATCCACTGCTTGCCTTCCTGCGTTTTGCGCAGGTAAAACAGCGCATCCTGAATGTGCGGGCGCACCACGTTCCAGTAAAACCGGGTGAAGTTTTGCCGCATGTGGCCCGGACTGGTGTAGCCAATGCGCTTGTTTTCGCCCGTTTCCTCAAATTCGTAATAAAGTGCCGGAATTTTGCGCAGGTAATCGGGATCACCCAGCTGGCCAATAAAATCGGCGGCGCGCACCAGCCCGGCAAAGCTGCCCGTTTGCTGGTAAAACGGCTCGTCGGGCACGGGGAAGCGGGTCATTTCGATATAGCTGGCAATGGTTTTGGCGTCTACCTCGCTGACCAGCGAATTGCCAAAGCGCTCCAAAACAAACAGCTTGCTGCGGCTGACGTGGTAGGGGGTGAGGGCGGCATCGGTGCCGCCAAAGGGGAGTTCAATTGTTTCGTCGTTGCTGCCGGTGGCGTAACGGCCGTCTGCATCCAACTTGCACACACCCTTCACGTAGCCAATGTCGTGGCACAGCAGGGCCATCATAAAGTGCAGCCAGTTGCGCGGGGTGATGCCGCCTTCGCAAAGATGTTTGCCCTTGAGGATAGATTGGCCCACCAGCGTGACCATGATGGTGTGATCAACGTTGTGGTAGAGCGCGTCCGAATTGGCAATATTTTCCAGTGCCAGCCGCCCGGTCCATTCCAAAATGTTGGCATTTTGCGGCTCCATCAAGCTGTAAGTTTGCGCATAGGCATCTTTCAGCGCCTTCACAAAATGTTCGATCATCAGGCTTTGCAGGTTAAGCATCATGGAATTGGTCCGTTTTGGCTGCCAAGATTGGCCCACTCTTCAAGATTGGGCCAATCTGATAAGCGGCACTTTTAGCGTTTACTGAGTGTGGCTAATAAGATACATGCCTGGATGAAGATTGTCTAGCATTGCGCCCCGAAAGTTCGCCTAAGGTTATTGACGTAGGTGCAATACTTAGACAGTCCGGCGCACTCGACATAATATCTTCATGGGCATTTCCGCCGGACTGCACTAGCAGGCGGAGCAAATTCTGAGTGAAAAATGGTACCCGGCAGCACGGCCACATTAGCGGCGGTTGAGAGTGGCGGCCTGCACGGTGAACTGCTCAAACGTGACCTGCACCGCCCCTGCTTCGGAACCGCTGGCGGCAAAACCCACCACACCGGTGTCGAAACGGCCGTCTTCTCCCTCGGCCACCAGCTGATTGTTGACATAAAGTGCCAGATACTCCCCGGCGCAGATGGCGCGCAGCTGATTGCTGCGCGTGCCCTGGCGCACGGCATTGTGCGGCGTCCAGTCAACGATGGGGGAAGAGAGGCCGCGTTCCACCCGGCGAATTGATACAAAACCATCGCCGCTGATGAGGAAGTAGTAGCCGTTGCGGTTTTCGCCCGTGGCAGCGCGGCACACCAGGCCGTAGGCATTGTTGCGTTCGTTGGACAGCTGGCGCACGGCCGTTTCCAGCACCACATCCTCGTATTCAGCCTCGGTAAAGCTCCAGACGTAGCTGGCCGACGTGGAGCTGAGTTCGTAGCCATCATCGGTGAGCTGAACGGCCGTACCGCTGGCCACATCTATCTTCTCCGGCCAGCTGCCGATCTCGCTGAAGTCTGTTTCCAACAGCACCTCGTCTTCCGACACGTCCGCCGAACCGCCTCTGACACAGGCAGCCAAAGCGGCGAGAAAGGCGAGCAGAAGAAGAAGAAGAAGTTTTTTGCGCATAATCACGTTTAAGGGAAGCAGGAACACAGAGCGGCACAGAGAAGCACGGAGTTACACAGAGTATTTCTCTCTGTTCCCTCTCTGCGCTCTGTGGCCAAATCTAATGATGGAACAGGCGCAGGCCGCTGAAAATGAGCGTCATGTCGTAGGCGTTAGCGGCGGCAATTACATCGTCGTCGCGTACCGAGCCGCCTGGTTCGATGACATATTTAACCCCACTGCGGTGCAATCGGTCAATATTGTCGCGGAATGGGAAGAAGGCGTCGGAGCTGGCGGCCACATTTTGCAGCTGATCCAGCCACTCACGCCGCTCGGCGTAGGCGAGGGGGGCGGGCACTTTGTCGAACAGCGCTTCCCAGGACGGCCGTTCCGTCTCACCCACCTCATTCAGCACGTACAGGTCGATGGCGTTGTTGCGCACGGCGCGCGGGGTGCCCTCTTTGAATTGGAAGCTGAGCACACGCGGGTGCTGGCGCAGCCACCAGTTGTCCGCTTTGTCGCCCGCCAGCCGGGTGCAGTGAATGCGCGACTGCTGCCCCGCGCCCAGGCCAATCACCTGACCGTTCAGGGCATAACAAACCGTGTTCGACTGGGCGTACTTGGTGGCAATCGTGGCCACGATCAGGTCGCGCTGGGCGCTTTCTGGCAGTGCCTGGCTGGCCGAAACGACGTTGAGCAGCAGCGCGGCGTTGATTTCGGCGTCGTTGCGCCGCTGGGAGAAGGTGATGCCAAACACCTCGCGCCGTTCCAGCAGCGGCGGTTGGTAGGTGGGATCCATTTGGATGATGGGGTAACGGCCGTCTTTCTTCTGCTTCAATATTTCCAGTGCTTCTGGCTCGTAGCCGGGGGCAATGATGCCGTCGGACACTTCGCGGGCGATGAGCCGGGCGGTCATGCCGTCCACCGGCTCGCTCAGGGCCACCCAATCGCCAAAGGAGGACATACGGTCGGCCCCCCGCGCCCGGGCGTAGGCGGTGGCCAGCGGCGTCAGTTCGTCCAGCACGTCATCGACAAAATAGGCGCGGGCCTCTTGCTTGGTCAGCGGCACGGCCACGGCCGCGCCCGCCGGGCTGACGTGTTTGAAGGAGGCGGCGGCGGGCAAATCGAGCGCCGCTTTCAGCTCCTGCACCAGTGGCCAGCCGTTGAGGGCGTCGAGCAAATTGATGGTGCCGGGCGAACCGTTGAGCACCTTCAGCGGCAATTCGCCGTGCCGGGTGTAAATTTGGGCCGGGGCCTGGTGCGGGTTGATGCCGTAGCGCAGGGTGAGCTGGCTGTGGCTGTGGGGAAACTGCTGGCGCAGAAAGTTGGCAATGGCGTCGTCGTAGACTGCCGTATGCTGAAATGCTTTCAAAGCCAGCAGCTGGCGGGTGGGCAGGTTGGTGTCCCCCTGGCCGCGCAGCTCGGCCAACACGGTGTTGTAGTCGGCCGGGTCGCACAAAATGGTGACGCGCAGGTGGTTTTTG
>ERZ761607.3655-NODE-3655-length-14588-cov-4.821097_pt1 | contig 14588 bp, 12 predicted proteins | sample MGYA00511164_ERZ761607 | MGnify/ENA primary metagenome ERZ761607 (study PRJEB28899, sample SAMN02445080) | bioreactor sludge metagenome | biome: EBPR sludge | place: Australia: Brisbane, Thorneside Wastewater Treatment Plant | collected 2011-06-22 ...
GGACAGGTAGTTGACGAAGTTGAAGGTGGTGCCCGAGCCGTCGGAGCGGTGCACGGTGTTGATCTTGTCGGCCGGCAGCTTCACGCCCGGGTTGAGCGCGGCGATGGCCGGGTCGTTCCAGGCGGTGATCCTGTGCAGGAAGATGTCGGCCAGCACCGGGCCGCTGAGCCGGAGTTGGCCGACTTCCACACCCGCCACGTTGATCACCGGCACCACGCCGCCGATCACCGAGGGGAACTGGCCCAGCCCGGCCTGCGCCAGTTCCTCGGAGGACAGCGGCTTGTCGGACGAGCCGAAGTCCACCGTGGCAGCCTTGATCTGGGCGATGCCGCCGCCGGAGCCGATCGACTGGTAGTTGATCTTGGCGCCGGTGGCCTTGTTGTAGTCGGTGGACCAGCGCGCCATCAGCGGATAGATGAAGGACGCGCCGGCGCCGGTGATCTCCGCCGCCACCTTGGCGCCGCCGGTTTCCGCGGAGGCGTTGCCGCCGGTGGCCGGCGGGGCGGGCCTGTCGCCGCAGGCGGCGACGGCCAGGGCGGTGGCCAGGGCGAGCATGGCGAGGCGGAAGCGGCGGGCGTGCATGAACGGGCTCCGGAAGCGGGTCGTCTGTGATGCGCGCTATGAAATGATGTTTTTGTTACAGCGTGATGACACGGTGGCCGGCGTGTGATGGCGCCTTTTGCAGGCGTGCGGCCGGCGTGCCAGGAGATCGGACGCAGGCGCTTCGCGGTTGCTGCGGGGGCGCGTGGCATCGCGGATGCGACGCGAAGATGGGGGTGGAGGCGTCAGGTGCAGGCGCGGCCTTGGTCCGTGCAACTCCGTGCTGCGTGGCCGCAGTCGCAACAGCGGCACGGCACCTGTCGTGGCCCGTGCGATGCGCGGCTGCCTGTGCCTCAGGCATGCAGCAGGCATCAGGCAAGGAAAAAGCGGGCCGGAAGGCCCGCTCGGGAGGGGCGGCAGGGGAGAGGGACTGCCGCCCTTGCTGCGCGATGGTGTTCCCCGTCAGGGGCGGCGCGTCACTTCAGGTTCTGCGACCAGTAGCTTTCGATCTGCTTGACCAGCGCGTCCGGCAGCGGCACGTAGTCCAGCGCCTTGGCCTGCGCGTCGCCGTTGGCGTAGACCCAGGCGAAGAAGTCGCGCGTCTCGCGGGTGCCCTGCGGATTCTTGGGCTGCTTGCTGACCAGGATGAAGTTGGTGGCGGTGATCGGCCAGGAATTCGCGCCCGGGGCATTGGTCATCACCAGGTAGAAGTCCTTGGCGCTGCCCCATTCGGCGCTGGCCGCGGCGGCGGCGAAGGTCTCGTCGCTGGGCAGCACGAAGTTGCCGGCGGCGTTCTTCAGGCGGGCGTAGGCCATTTTGTTCTGCAGCGCGTAGGACAGCTCGACGTAGCCGATGCCGCCCTTGATCTGCTTCACGTAGGCGGCCACGCCCTCGTTGCCCTTGCCGCCGATGCCGGTCGGCCACTGCACGGAGGTGCCTTCGCCGACCGCGTTCTTCCACTCGCCGCTGACCTTGGACAGGTAGTTGACGAAGTTGAAGGTGGTGCCCGAGCCGTCGGAGCGGTGCACGACGGTGATCTTCTGCGCCGGCAACTGGACGCCGCCGTTCAGGGCGACGATGCGCGGGTCGTTCCACTCCTTGACCTTGCCCAGGAAGATGTCGGCCAGCAGCTCGCCGTCCAGCTTCAGCGCACCCGAGGCCACGCCCGGCACGTTGACGACCGGCACCACGCCACCGATGACGGAGGGGAACTGCGCCAGGTTGAACTTGGCCAACTCGTCGGGCTTGAGCGGCGCGTCGGACGAGCCGAAGTCCACCGTGCCGGCCTTGATCTGGGCGATGCCGCCGCCGGAGCCGATGGACTGGTAGTTGACCTTCTTGTTGGTGGCCTTGGCGTAGTCGGCCGACCACTTGGACATCACGGGATAGACGAACGAAGCGCCGGCGCCGGTGACGTCGGCGGCGAAGGCGTTGGCCGAGAACGCGGTGGCGAGCGCCAGCAGCGCCACGCGGGACTTGAGGGAATCGAACACGGAAGGCTCCTGGGAGGGGATTGCGGCGCGGTCCGCCGTCGCCGCGCATTTCACGACGCCGGGATGACAGCGCGGTGTCGGCGGCATGACAGAAAGATGACGGCCGTCGAGGCGGCCGCGGCGCCGGGCCGTAAACGCCGAAGGGCGCGGCCCATGCCGCGCCCTTCGCCATCGTGCTGCGCGCCGTCGCCGGCGGGCGGGGTCACGAAAAGGACTGCACGATCACCAGAAGAACTGCATGCGCGCTTCCAGGATGTTCGGGTCGTCCTTCAGCGCGCCCTTCTCCTGCTTGACCGCCACGTAGTTCAGCATGAACTTGAAGTTGGAATGCCAGTACCAGTTCACGCCGGCCGTCCAGCTATCCAGCTTGCCGCCGACCACCGCGCCGTCGGTCAGGTCCAGGGTGTCGTAGCGCAGGCCGAGCTGCCACATGCCCTTGCCGGGATCGCCGGGCAGGCCGGTGGTCGGCGTGCCCGCCTTGTAGCCCCAGGTCTCGCCGGTCAGGTTCCACAGGCCGGAGACGTAGTAGCCGTCGCCGCTGAAATCGTCGAAACCGCCGTAGCGTTTGACGTCGATCTGCATGTACTCGGCCTGCAGCTTGAACGGGCCCTTGATCCACAGGCCCTCCGCGCCGACCACGCTGGCGCGGTCGCTGGCGCGCAGGCCGGAGCTGCCGGTGTCGACGAAGCGGGTCGGCACCATGTCCGCCATCGGGCGCGCGCGCAGGCGGATCACGTCGCCGTCGGTGTCCTTGTCCAGGTAGGACGCGCCGAAGTGCAGCACGTTGCCGGCCTCGTTGATTGGCGCCCAGTAACCGCGCAGCGCGTAGCCGCTGCCGTGCTCGCGGTTGCGGGTCAGTTCGCGGCCGAAGTAGCTGGCGGTCAGGCCCCAGCCCGCGTCGCCCACGTTGTACTGCAAGCCCACGCGGCGCGGCGTGCCCAGCGAGTTGGTGATCGAGGACTTGGATACGAAGTCGTTGTTCTTGGTACTGGACAGTTCCTCCATCGTCGCGCCGGGCTGCTTGAACTGGCCCAGTTGTACGAAGTGGTTGGCGTTGTTGCCGAACTTGTACTTGACGTTGGCGTCCAGCCACTTGTCGTCCTTGGCGTCGTAGCCCAGCACCCACTCGATGTTGCCCGGGCCCTTGCCCTTGAGCACCAGCTCGGCGCGGCGCAGTTCCTGCAGGTAGTCCTTGCCGTCCAGGTCGGACGAGGAATCGGCGCCGTAGTCGATGGTGTCGGAGTCGAACTTGTAGAAATCGGCCTGGACCAGGCCTTCGAAGCTCACTTCCGAGCCGCCGACCACGTCGATGGCGATTTCGGCGTGCGCGGCCGGCGCCGCGAACGCGGCGAGCAGGGCCAGGGACAGGGTGCTGCGGGACAGTTTCATGGGTAGCCCTTGGGGCGAGGTGGGTGATGCCGCGCAGGCTAGGGTGTGAAAGTTGCGTTATTGTTACAGCGCTGTCTTGTTTCGCCGGGATGACCGCGCGGTGACAGCGCAATCCGCATCAGAACGCGCGCACCGGCAGGCGGCGCGGCGCAACCACAGGGGAAGACGGAAGGATGAAGTCGGTACGCGGGATGATCGGCGCGCTGGCGCTGGGGATGGGTGTGCACGCGGCGGCCATCGCCGCCACTGCCGAGCCGGTGGACCTGGATGTGGTGGCGTGGATACGGGCCGAGGCGTTCAACCGTTCGCAGGCGGCGGCCAGCCTGAAGGAACTCACCGAGACCGTCGGGCCGCGCCTGACCAATTCGCCTGCCTATGCGCGTGCCGGCGAATGGGCGCGCGCCAAGCTCGCGGGCTGGGGCCTGGCGCAGGTGCGCGAGGAGGTCTACGACCCGGCGTTCGGCCGCGGCTGGGAATTCCGCGCTTCGCGCGCCGAGTTGTTGTCGCCGCGCCAGTTGCCGATCCACGCGCTGCCGAAGGCATGGACGCCGGGCACCGACGGTCCGGTCGAGGGCGACGTGGCGCTGGCCTCGTTCAAGACCCTGGAGGACATCGAGAAACAGCGCGGCAAGCTGCGCGGCCGGATCGTGCTGCTGGACGAGGAGCGCGCCTACAAGCCGGCGGAGAAGGTCGACTTCCGGCGCTACAGCGAGGCCGACCTGGGCGAATTGCAGACGTTCCCCGTTCCCGCCGACCCCGCCTCCGACGCGCAGGAGAAGCGCCTGGAGGACTACCGCAAGCGGCAGGCGCTGACCCGTGCGCTGAACGCCTTCCTGGCCGAAGAGGGCGTGCTGGCGACGCTGTCGATCAGCCCCTGGGACAACGGCATCGTCCGCGTCACCGGCGGCGGTTCGCGCAAGGCCGGCGAGCCGGTCGGCGTGACCGAACTGGTGCTGCCGGCCGAGCACTACAACCCCCTGGTCCGCGCGGTGCAGGCCGGACAGAAGGTGCGCATGCGCGTGGACGTGGACGCGCGCTTCACCAGCGAACAGGACCTGCCGGCCGCCAACGTCTTCGCCGAACTGCCGGGCCAGGGCGCCAGGGCGGGCGAAGTGGTGATGATCGGCGCGCACCTGGATTCCTGGCACACCGGCACCGGCGCCAGCGACAACGGCGCCGGCGTGGTGGTGATGATGGAGGCCATGCGCATCCTCAAGGCTATCGGCGCCAAGCCGCGCCGCACGATCCGGCTGGCGTTGTGGGGCGGCGAGGAGCAGGGCCTGCATGGCTCGGCCGGCTACGTCGCCCACCACCTGGCGGACTACCCCGAGCCGACCGACCCCGAGCAGAAGGCGCTGCCGCGCGCCTTCCAGCGCGGCACCGGCCCGCTGCAACGGCGCCGCGACTACGACCGCCTCTCCACCTACTTCAACTTCGACAACGGCACCGGCCGCATCCGCGGCATCTACGCGCAGGAAAACCACGCCGCCGTGCCGGTGTTCAAGGCGTGGCTGGAGCCGTTCGCCGACGTCGGTGCGACCATCGTGACCACGCGCGGCACCGGCGGCACCGACCACCTCTCGTTCGACCGCGTCGGCCTGCCGGGCTTCCAGTTCGTGCAGGACCCGGCCGACTATGGCACCCACGTCCACCACACCCACCTGGACACCTACGACCACGTGGTGCCGGAAGACCTCAAGCAGGCTGCCGCCATCATCGCCTCGTTCGCCTACCACGCGGCGATGCGCGAAGAGCGCTTGCCGCGCAAGCCCTTCGTGGAGCGTGACGCGCAGTAGATGCGGGCTGCGGCCTGTTGCGGGAACGGCGTGCCGCGGGCGCGTGCGTTTCTTGCGGCCGCGTGGCAAGGAGGAGAAGAGGGAAGGCTTCGGCCTTGAAGCGGCGGCGGTACGCGGTGCCGCCGCTTCAGGCGACGGTCTTGTCCTTGTACCGGCACAGGTCGCGGATGACGCACTGCGGGCAGTCGGGCTTGCGCGCCTTGCAGACGTAGCGGCCGTGCAGGATCAGCCAGTGGTGCGCGTCCTGCCGGAATTCCTCCGGTACCACCTTCATCAGCCGCTCCTCCACCGCGCGCACGTCCTTGCCCGGGGCCAGTCCGGTGCGGTTGGCGACGCGGAAGATGTGCGTGTCCACCGCGATGGTGGGCTCGCCGAAGGCGGTGTTCAGCACCACGTTGGCGGTCTTGCGGCCCACCCCCGGCAGCGCTTCCAGGGCTTCGCGCGAGCGCGGCACTTCGCCGCCGTACCATTCCAGCAGGATGCGGCAGGTGGCGATGATGTTCTTGGCCTTGGCGTTGAACAGGCCGATGGTGGCGATGTACTTCTTCAGGCCGTCCTCGCCCAGGGCGAGGATGGCGGCCGGGGTGTCGGCGACCGGGAACAGGCGGCGCGTGGCCTTGTTGACGCCCACGTCGGTCGCCTGCGCGGACAGCGTCACCGCGACCAGCAGTTCGAACGGCGTGCTGTATTCCAGTTCGGTGGTGGGCCGTGGGTTCAGTTCGCGCAGGCGCGTGAACAGTTCCACCGTTTCCGCGCGCGTCAGCGTCGGGCCGCGCCGGGCGGGGCGGCTCATCGCTTCATCCGTTCGGCCGCCCGGGCCTTGGCGCGGGCCAGGATCTCCGCCGCCGCCGGGGGCAGGGCCGGCGCGCGCGCCGCCGCGGCCGGCGCTGCGGCGGCCAGGCGCCTGGCCTCGCGCTCGGCGGCGCGGCGGGCCAGCCGTCCCTGCCGTTGCCGGTGGCGTTCGCGCGCCGCCCAGGCGGTCCGCAGTTGCGCCTGCGCCTGCCGGAGTGCGGTCGCGGCGTCCGGGTCGGCCGCCGCGCAGGTGGGGCAGGGCGTCCACGCCATCAGCCCCAAGCCGAGGGCGGCATCGAGCCGGCCGTCGGCGACCAGGGCGTGCAGGCGCCGGGTGCGTGCACAGGCCGGGCAGTTAGCTGGGCTCATGGCGTCGGGTCGCGGTGCGGTCACGTACCGGTGAAGGCGGGCTTGCGGCGTTCGATGAAGGCGCGGGTGCCTTCGCGCATGTCGTCGGTGGCGAACATCAGGCCGAACTGCGCGCTTTCGTACTCCAGACCCTCGACGATGCCGCATTCGCCGCCGATGTTGACCACGTCCAGCGTGGCGCGCAGCGCCAGCGGCGCCGAGGCCGCCAGTTGCGCCGCGATCTTGGCCGTCTCGGCCTCCAGTTCGGCGGCCGGGACCACCCGGTTGACGATGCCGAGCTGGAAGGCGCGTTCGGCGGTGACGGGGGCGCCCAGCAGGCACAGCTCCAGGGTGGCGGCGCGGCCGGCCAGGCGCAGCAGGCGCTGGCTGCCGCCGAAGCCGGGGATCAGGCCCAGGTTGATTTCCGGCTGCCCGACCTTGGCGGTGTCGGCGGCGATGCGCAGGTGGCAGGCCATGGCCAGTTCCAGGCCGCCGCCCAGCGCGAAGCCGTTGACCATGGCGATCACCGGCTTGGGCAGGGTCTCGATGGCACGCATCAGCGCCTGTCCGCGCAGCGAGAAGTCGCGCCCTTCGGTGGGCCGCAGCCCGGCCATCTGGGCGATGTCGGCGCCGGCCACGAACGCCTTGGGGCCGGCGCCGGTCAGCACCACCGCGCGCACGGCCGGGTCGGCGGCGGCGTCGGCGAAGGCCGCGCGCAGCGCGTCCAGGGTGGCGCTGTCCAGGGCGTTGAGCTTGTCGGGGCGGTTGACGGTGAGGCGGCGCACGGCGCCGTCGTCGGACACGAGCACGGGGCTTTCGGACATGGGGATTGGGTTCTTGCCTGGGTGAAAACGGGGTGAAGGGGAACTTCGCCCGCCTTGTCAAGTCAACAGGGCGGTCGTCAGTGGCGGTTAAGCCCGCCGGCGGCTATCCTAGCGCGTCCATTCCGGGCGGTATGCCGCCCTTTGCCATTCCGGAGAGTGTTTTGATGAAGTTGCGTTCGTTAGTGGTCGCTGTTGCGGCATTCGCCATGGCCGGTAGCGCCCTGGCCCAGGACGTCTCGTCCGAGAAGGGCAAGCTGAGCTACTACTTCGGCTACGACTATGGCAACAACCTGGCCGAACTGACCGCCCGCGGCGAGCAGCTGGACATCAATTCGGTGGTGAAGGGCCTGCAGGACGCCTTTGCCAAGCAGAAGCCGGCGCTGACCGCAGAGCAGCTCAAGCCCGCGCTGGAAGCCTTCCAGAAGCGCGAGCAGTCCCGCGCCCAGCAGGCCAAGGCCGAGTACGACAAGGTCGCGGCCGAGAACAAGACCAAGAGCGACCAGTTCATGGCCACCTACAAGGGCCAGGCGGGCGTGAAGACGCTGCCCAGCGGCGTGGCCTACAAGGTGCTGGAGAACGGCAGCGGCGCCAAGCCGACCCAGGCCAGCACGGTCGAGCTGCAGGTGTCCGGTCCGTACCCGTTCGGCCAGCACCCGCCGGAGGCGCGTCCGCCGCAGTCGATGAAGGACCTCAAGCTGAGCGCGGTGGAGATGCAGGCCATGCGCGAAGCGCTGCTGCAGATGCCGGCCGGCGCCAAGTGGGAAATCGCCCTGCCGCCGGACCAGGCCTACGGCGCCGACCCGCGCACCGGCTTCCCGCCGAACGTGGCCGTGGTCTTCGAAATCAAGCTCGTCAGCGTCAAGTGATGCAATGGCGCGTCCGCGCAGCGCGGACGCGTCTACCGTTGCACGATCCCCGCGCAGGCGGGGATCCGGGACATGGCTTCCGGAGGTCTTTCCGGTAGCGGCCGGGGAACCCGTCTTGGCGTGATTGATTCCCCGAGAGCGGGGATGAATCCGGGGATCTTCCGGAGTTTTCCCCGCCGTCAGAAAACCCGCTCCAGGCGCCACCCGCATTCCAGCGACAACCCATGATCCACCCCCTGCGCCGGCCTCGTGCCGGCGCAGTGCTTTTCCGCGTCGGGAAGCGTTTCCGCGCTACTCTGCGCAGGTGCCAGAAGAAATGAATACCGCTTTCCGCGCCGTGCTCAGCCCGTGCATCGGCGTCTGTACCCTGGGCGAGGACGGGCTGTGCGAAGGCTGCCTGCGCACCACTTCGGAGATCGCGCGCTGGTCGCGGATGAACGACGACGAACGCCTGCGCCTGATGGAAACCGTATTGCCCGTGCGCGAACGGGAGCGGCGGCCGTTCGTCCAGCGCCTGCCCGAAGGCGAACGCCTGCGCCGCGCCCTGTACCCGCTCGACGCCACGCCACGGCAGGCGGGCTGGAACCATGACGAACTGGCCGACCTGCTACCGCCGGGGCCGCTGGCGCAGGCGGCCGTCCTGGCCGGGCTGGTGCCGCGCCCGCAGGGCACCCAGGTGCTGCTGACCCGGCGCACCGACGGCCTGCGCCACCATGGCGGCCAGGTGAGCTTTCCCGGCGGCCGCATCGAGGCCAGCGACGCCGACCCGGTCGCCGCCGCGCTGCGCGAGAGCCTGGAGGAAATCGCGCTGCCGGCCGTGCAGGTGGCACCGCTGGGTTTCCTGGAGCCGTTCACCACCATCAGCGGCTTCCGCGTGGTGCCGGTGGTGGCGGCGATCGATCCGGCCTACGTCGCCCGCCCCGATCCGGCCGAAGTGGCCGACGTGTTCGAAGTGCCGCTGGACTACCTGATGGCGCCGGACAACCTGCGGCGGGTGGAGGTGGACTATCGCGGCCGGCGCCGGCAGGTGCTGGAATACGCCTGGCCCGGCCAGCGCATCTGGGGCGTGACGGCGGCCATCCTCTTCAACCTCAGGCAACGCCTGGAGCAACTGGCATGAACGCGACCTCGCTGGTGCGGGTGGACGAACTGGCCGCATGGCTGCACGACCCGGGGCTGCGCGTGGTCGATGCGCGCTTCGTGCTGACGGACCCGGGCGCCGGCCGCGCGGCCTATGCGCAATCGCATCTGCCCGGCGCGGTGCATGCCGATCTCAACGACGACCTGTCCGACCTGGGCCGTGCCGATGCGGGCCGCCATCCGCTGCCCGATGACGCCGCGTTCGCGCAACGCCTTGGCGACTGGGGCATCGCACCGCGCCACCAGGTGGTGGTCTACGATGCTGGCGACGGCAGCATGGCCGCCGCGCGGTTCTGGTGGCTGCTGAAGCTGATGGGGCACGAGCGGGTGGCGGTGCTGGACGGCGGCCTGGCTGCATGGCGCGCCGCCGGACTGGCCGAGACCGATGCAGCGCACGCGATCGTACCGGCGCCGCCGTATCCGGGACGCTTCGATCCGCGCGACACCGTGGATGCCGAACGGGTCAGGGCCAGGCTCGACGAGGATTCCGGCTGGCTGTTCGACGCGCGTGCCGCCGAGCGTTTCCGCGGCGACGTGGAGCCCATCGACCCGGTCGCCGGGCACGTGCCCGGCGCGATCAACCGCCCCTACATGCAGAGCCTGCGCGACGGCCGTTTCAAGCCCGCCGACGAACTGCATGCGGAACTGTCCGCGCTGCTGGCCGGGCGTTCGCCTGCCGATGCCGTGCTGATGTGCGGTTCGGGCGTGACCGCCTGTCATCTGCTGCTGGCCTTCGAGCACGCCGGCCTGCACGGCGCGCGCGTCTATCCGGGCTCGTGGAGCGGCTGGATCAGCGATCCGTCGCGGCCGGTCGCGCGCGGCGACTGAAGCGGCGCCGTGTCATTTCCCCAGCTTGCCGACCAGGGCGCGCAGCGCGGCCTGGGTGTCCGGCGCATGCCAGGCATCGACGAAGCGCTCCAACTGGATCAGCGCCGGATCGAGCGCTTCGGCCACGTCGAGGCGGGCGATGGCGCGGGTCTGCAGCATCGGGTGGTGCGGCAGCGCCAGCAGCCGCTGCAGCCAGTCCACCGCACGTGCGACCACGGCGTCCGGTTCGACCAGTTCGTCTACCAGGCCGATCGCCAGCGCGCGCTCGGCCGGCACCATTTCGCCGGCCACCAGCAGGCGTTCGGCACGATAGGTGCCCACCACGCGGCGCAACAGGCGCTGGATGCCTTCCGGCGCCACCAGCCCCACCTGGGTCTCGTTGAGGCCGATGGCGAACGGCCGCGCCGGGTCCGCGCTGCGCGCCATCACCCGGTAGTCGCAGCACAGCGCCAGCACGCAGCCGCCCGCCGGTGCGTGGCCGGTCAGCGCGGCGACCACCGGCACGCGCGATCCGGCCAGCGTGCGCGCGGCGCCGAAGAACGCCTGCCAGGCGTCCAGCAGTGCCTGGCGGTCGTCGCCCAGCGACATCAGGTAGGGTACGTCCATGCCGGCGGAAAACACCTTCGCGTTGCCCGACAGCACGATGCCGCGCGCGTCTTCGTCGATCGCGGCCTGCACCGCTTCGATCAGGGCGCGGCACAGCGCGGTGTCCAGCGCGTTGACCGGGGGCCGCGCCAGGCGGATCTCGCGCACTTCGCCGTGCGCGACGGTTTCGATGAGGCCGGTCATTCACCTTCTCCCTGAGGACAGGCGCGTATCATACGGCGCATGCCACGACGCCCCCTGATCGCCTGCCTGCTCGCGCTGCTCCTGCCCGCCGCCGCGCAGGCCGCGGAATGCCTGCCCGTCGCCAGCGATGCCTGGATCCGCCTGCCGCCGGTGGCGGGCATGCCGATGATGGCCGGCTTCGGCCGTATCGGGAATCCGTGCACGGCGCCGGTGGCGGTGACCGGCGCGGAAAGCCTGGCCTTCGCCGACGTGTCGCTGCACGAGACGCGCATGGAAGGCGGCGTCAGCCGCATGCGCGAAGTCGAGCGGCTCCCCATCGCACCCGGCAAGGCCGTCGAACTGAAGCCCGGCGGCCTGCACCTGATGCTGCACGGCCCCTACCAGCCGGTCGCCGCCGGCGAGCGCGTGGTGATCGTGCTGAAGCTGGCCGACGGCCGCACGCTGCCGGTGACGTTCGAAGCGCGCAAGGCCGCGCCGTGATGGCCCTTCGCCCTGCGTGAAGGCAGGACTCTTGTAGGAGCGACGTAAGTCGCGATTGACAGTCGGCCATCTCGAAGCACGAACAAGGCCGACCAGAGAACATGAAGCGAACGGGCGCACATGCCCGTTGGCGCCTTCGCGTGTTTCCTGATGGCCGTTCGTTCGCAGTCCTTGGTCGCGACTTGCGTCGCTCCTACAGCAACTGATGAAAGGCGGTCACTCCGACGCGGCGCGGATCGCTGCCGGCAGCGGCGCGCTCTGGCCGGTTTCGGTGTCCATCCACACCACCACCACGTTGCCGTCGGAATACAGCACGCTTTCGTCCTTGGCCGAGACGATGCGGTGGCCGATGGTCACGCTGCTGGTGCCCAGGCGATCCACGTAGAGCTCCACCACCACGTCGTTCGGCCAGGTCAGCGGGCGCTTGTAGTTGATGTTGTTGGCGGCCACCACCGGCGCGATGCGGTCGGTCATCGACACGCCGGGCACGGTGAGCATCCAGCGCACGCGCGCTTCCTCCAGGTAGGAGATGTACTTGGCGTTGTTGACGTGGCCCATGCTGTCCATGTCGCGCCAGCGCACGCTGATGGGGACCTTCGCCAGCAGGGTGCGGCCGGCGGCATCGTGGGACTGGTTCATCGGGCGGCCTTCTTCTTCGCGGCCTTGGTCGCCTTGGCGGCGGACTTGCGCGGCGGCAGCACGTCGGGCTTGGCCACGGCGGCGGGCTTGCTGGGCCTGGGCGCCTTCGATGCGGGCAGCAGCCTGGCCAGGAAGCGGCCGGTGTGCGAATCCGGATGCGCGGCGATCTCCTCCGGCGTGCCGGTGGCGAGGATGCGGCCGCCGCGATGGCCGCCTTCCGGGCCCAGGTCCACCACCCAGTCGGCGGTCTTGATCACGTCCAGGTTGTGCTCGATCACCACGATGGTGTTGCCCTCGTCGCGCAGCTTGTGCAGCACGGCGAGCAGGTGCTCGATGTCGTGGAAGTGCAGGCCGGTGGTGGGCTCGTCCAGGATGTACAGCGTGCGGCCGGTGTCGCGGCGCGAGAGTTCCTTCGACAGCTTGACGCGCTGCGCCTCGCCGCCGGACAGCGTGGTCGCGCTCTGGCCCAGCTTGACGTAGCTCAGGCCCACGTCCATCAGCGTCTCCAGCTTGCGCGCGATGGCCGGCACCGGCTCGAACAGCTTCAGCGCGTCCTCGACCGTCATCTCCAGCACGTCGTTGATGTTGTAGCCCTTGTAGAGGATCTCCAGCGTCTCGCGGTTGTAGCGCTTGCCCTGGCAGACGTCGCAGGGCACGTACACGTCCGGCAGGAAGTGCATCTCCACCTTGATCATCCCGTCGCCCTGGCAGGCCTCGCAGCGGCCGCCGCGCACGTTGAAGCTGAAGCGGCCCGGCGAATAGCCGCGCGCGCGCGCCTCCGGCACCTGCGCGTACAGTTCGCGCAGCGGGGTGAACAGGCCGGTATAGGTGGCCGGGTTGGAGCGCGGCGTGCGCCCGATCGGCGACTGGTCGATGTCCACCACCTTGTCGAACAGGTCCAGGCCGACCACGTCGCGATAAGGCGCGGGCTTGTGCGAGGAGCCGTTGATCTCGTTGGCGGCCAGTGCGTACAGGGTGTCGTTGATCAGCGTGGACTTGCCCGAGCCGGACACGCCGGTGATGCAGGTGAACAGCCCCGAGGGGATGTCCAGGTCGACGTTCTTGAGGTTGTTGCCGGTGGCGCCGCGCAGGTGCAGCGTCATCTTCGGATTGGCCTTGTGCCGCGCCTTGGGCACTTCGATCTCGCGCTTGCCGGACAGGTACTGGCCGGTCAGCGAGCGCGGCGACTTCAGCAGGTCGTCCAGCGTGCCCTGGCCGACGATCTCGCCGCCGTGCACGCCGGCGCCGGGACCGATGTCGAGCACGTAGTCGGCCATGCGGATGGCGTCCTCGTCGTGTTCGACCACGATCACCGTGTTGCCCAGGTCGCGCAGCCGCGTCAGCGTGCCCAGCAGGCGCTCGTTGTCGCGCTGGTGCAGGCCGATGCTGGGTTCGTCCAGCACGTACATCACGCCGACCAGGCCGGCGCCGATCTGCGAAGCCAGGCGGATGCGCTGCGCCTCGCCGCCGGACAGCGTATCGGCTTTGCGCTCCAGGGTCAGGTAGTCCAGGCCCACGTCGACCAGGAAGCCCAGCCGCTCGGCGATCTCCTTGACGATCTTGGCCGCGATCTCGCCGCGCCAGCCCGGCAGGTCCAGGCCGCGGAAGAACGCCAGCGCCTCGTCCACCGGCAGCACCACCAGCGAGGGCAGGGCGCGGTCGGCGACGAACACGTTGCGCGCGGCCTTGTTGAGGCGCGCGCCTTCGCACTCGGGGCAGGGGCGGTCGCTGATGTACTTCGCCAGTTCCTCGCGCACCGCCGGCGATTCGGTCTCGCGGTAGCGGCGCTCCAGGTTCGGCACGATGCCTTCGAAGCGGTGCTTGCGCTGCGTGCGCCCGCCCGACTCGGTGAGGTAGGTGAAGGTGATGACCTCCTCGCCGCTGCCGTACAGCACCGCCTGCTGCACGCCGGCCGGCAGCGACTGCCACGGTGCGTCCACGTCGAAGCGGTAGTGTTTGGCCAGCGAGGCGATCAACTGGAAGTAGTAGGCGTTGCGGCGGTCCCAGCCGCGCACCGCGCCGGCGGCCAGCGATAGCTCCGGGTGCACGACCACGCGTGCCGGGTCGAAGAACTGCGCCACGCCCAGGCCGTCGCAGGTGGGGCAGGCGCCCATCGGCGCGTTGAACGAGAACAAGCGCGGTTCCAGTTCCGGCAGCGAGTAGTCGCAGACCGGGCAGGAATACTTGGAGGAAAACAGCAGCGGCGCGGCTTCGGGCTGATCCAGCGACATCACCTGGGCCATGCCGTCGCCCAGCTTGAGCGCGGTCTCGAAGCTCTCGGCCAGGCGTTGCTTGAGGTCTTCGCGTGGGCGGAAGCGGTCGATGACGGCTTCGATGGTGTGCTTCTGCCGCAGCGCCAGCGCCGGCACGCCGTCGATCTCGTACAGCTCGCCGTCCACGCGCACGCGCACGAAGCCCTGCGCGCGCAACTGGTCGAACACCTGCGCGTGCTCGCCCTTGCGGTCGCGGATCACCGGCGCCAGCAGCATCCAGCGCTGCTCGCCGTCCAGCGCCAGCACCTGGTCCACCATCTGGCTGACCGTCTGCGCTTCCAGCGGATAGCCGTGGTCCGGGCAGCGCGGCAGGCCCACGCGTGCGTACAGCAGGCGCAGGTAGTCGTAGATCTCGGTGATGGTGCCCACGGTCGAGCGCGGGTTGTGGCTG
>ERZ761607.3657-NODE-3657-length-14583-cov-4.760944_pt1 | contig 14583 bp, 8 predicted proteins | sample MGYA00511164_ERZ761607 | MGnify/ENA primary metagenome ERZ761607 (study PRJEB28899, sample SAMN02445080) | bioreactor sludge metagenome | biome: EBPR sludge | place: Australia: Brisbane, Thorneside Wastewater Treatment Plant | collected 2011-06-22 ...
GTCCTTCGCTTCGCGCGCGAGCTCCGGATCGAGCTCGAAGCCGCGCGCATGGGTCGTGAACATCAGCGTGCCTCCGCGCGCGACGAGCGCGAGCGCCATGTCGAGCAGCTCGGGATGATCGCGCTCCAGGCTGAAGTCGCCGTCCATCGCCTTCGAGCGGCTGTACGAGGGCGGATTCAGGAACACCACGTCCCAGGTCTCGCGGTCCGCGCGCATGCGTTCGAGGAAGCGGCGCGCGTCGGCGCGGATGAAGCGGTGATCGCGCAGATCGAAGCCGTTGCGCACGAGCACGTCCGCGCCCCAGTCGAGGTAGGTGCCGGAGAGATCGACGCTCGTCGTCCGCGCGCCCGCCGCCGCCGCGTGAACGCTCGCGCTGCACGTGTAGGCGAAGAGGTTCAGCAGCGTGCGCTTCTCGGCCAGACGCGCGAGCTCGGCGCGGACGAGGCGGTGATCGAGGAAGAGACCCGTGTCGAGGTACCCGTCCAGATCGACGAGGAAGCGTAGGCCGGCTTCGCGCACTTCGAGGCGTCGACCTTCCCCACGCTTCTCGTATTGAGATCCGTGCTGTCGCTGGCGCGTGCGGGTGTGGACGGCGTCCGGCTCGATGCCGAGGAGCTCCGGCACCAGCAACACCACGTCGCGCAGACGTCGCTCGGCGGCCCCGGGGTCCACGCTGCGCGGGCGTTGGTACTCTTGGACCAGCGCGTGATCGCCCTCATCGGTCGCGTAGAGATCGACCGCGACGTTGTACTCCGGCAAGTCCGCGTCGTAGAGGCGGTAGCAGCTCACACCGGCGCGCTCCGCCCAGGGGCGCAGCTTCTTGAGGTTCTTCTTGAAGCGGTTCGCGAAGGCCTCGCTCTCCGCGCTCGGCTTGCGCCAGCTCGGGCCGCCTTCCGAGGTGGCTGCGCGAAGCGGATAGTCCGCGAAGCGACACTCGAGCGGACCGTTGAACACCACGTGACGCGCGCGCGGCTTCAAACCGACTTGTTGGAGCAGCCGCGGGCTCGCGGTGAGCAGGTGCGCAGTCCATCCGCCGAAGCGCTGCTTGAGCACGTCGCCGATGCGCGCGTGCAGGAGCAGGAGCTCCGCGTCTTCGCCGCCGCCGAACGATCCGTCCGCGCCGAGACGTTCGCCGTAGGGCGGGTTGATGACGACGTGGCCCGCTTCCCAGCCTTCGGGCGGGGTCAGCTCGCGGACGTCTTGGCGGCGCAGCGTGACGCCGTCGACGCCCGCGCTCGCGAGCGACTCGCGCGCGAGCGTGAGCGAGCCGAGGTCGACGTCGCAGCCGAGGATGCGGACCGGGAGGTGCGAGCTCGCGCGGCGTCGTTCGTCGGCTTCGCGGTGCAGGCGCGCCCAGGCGCCGCGATCGTGGCCGAGCCAGCCGGCGAGCTTGCGCGAGAGACCGGGCGCGACGTCGCGCGCGATCCAGGCCGCCTCCACGAGCCAGGTGCCGCTGCCGCACATCGGATCGATCAGCGGCGTCGACGGATCCCACGCCGCGATCTTCAGGAGCGCTGCGGCGAGGTTCTCGCGCAGCGGCGCGGGCGCGCCTCGCGGTCGGTAGCCACGCGTGTGGAGGGGACCGAAGGCATCGACGCCGACGAGGAGCTGAGTGCCGCTCCAACGCACATGCACGCGCACGTCGGGGGCGTCGCGATCGACGTCGGGGCGCGCGCCAGTCTTCGCGCGCAGGCGATCGACGACCGCGTCCTTCGCGCGCTGCGTGAGGTAGCGGGAGTGGTGCTCGCGCGGCGCACCTTGGGTCGCGAGGTCGACGAGGAACGAGCCCTCGGGCGCGACGTGCTGCTCCCACGGCAGCGCGCGCACGACGTCGTAGAGCGTGTCGGGATCCTCGACGCCGTCACGCTTGTCGAGGAGCACCACCGCGCGGCTCGGGATGCGCGCGTGCAGCGCGACGCGGTAGAGCTCGGGGACGCCGCCTTCGACGACGCGGGCGCCCTTCCCCGCGTCGAGCACGTGCAGCCCGAGCGAGCTCAGCTCGTCGTCGAGGACGGCTTCGGTTCCGGCGGCGCAAGTGAGGCGAAGTCGCGAGGTCACGCGGGGTGATAGCACGCGCGAGGTCCGGGAGAACGAGCGGGTGGTCGGCCGCGCCGCTCGCGAGGTGCGGCGCCCGAAACGGTCGCAATCCGCGGCCCGACGGCGCCGCAACGGCGACGAAGTCGGTCGAAGAGCCCGCCATGCGCGAGCACCCCGACGCGTTCCGCCCCGCACACCGCACCGGAGACTCCGTCACGGACGCGGACCTCGAGACGAGCTCCGTCACGGTCTCCGACCCCGTCACGGTCTCCGACTCCGTCACGGTCTCCGACTCCGTCACGGTCTCCGACTCCGTCATGGTCTCCGACTCCGTCGCGGACTTCCTCGCGGGCACCGCGCCGTCCCTGAGCGTCCGCGCCCCCGCGTGCTATGCCCCCGCTTCGATGTCGGAGCCGCTCGATCTCGACGCCGCGCTCCAGCGGCTCTTCGGATTCGACACCTTCCGGTCGTGGCAACGCGACGCGGTGAAGGCGCTGCTCGAAGGCGAGCGACGCGTGTTGGTGGTCGCGCCCACCGGCGGTGGCAAGTCGCTCACGTACCAGCTCCCCGCCGCGCTCCTGCCCGGCACGAGCGTCGTCGTCTCGCCGCTCATCGCGCTGATGGAGGACCAAGTCCGTTCGCTGCGCGCGCGCGGGATCTCCGCCACGTGGCTCGCGTCGAGCGCCTCTCGCGACGAGCTTCGGCAGCGCGAGGGCGAGCTGCTGCGCGGGGAGCACAAGCTGGTGTTCATCGCGCCCGAGCGGCTCGCGAACGAACGCGCGGTCGCGCTGCTCGAGCGCCTGTGTCCGCCGCTCGTCGCGATCGACGAGGCGCACTGCATCAGCCAGTGGGGGCACGACTTCCGGCCCGACTACCTGCGGCTCGGTGAGCTGCTGAAGCGCCTGCAGCCCGAGCACGTGCTGGCGTGCACCGCGACCGCGACGCCGCCCGTGCGCGAAGAGATCCTCGCGCGGCTCGGGATGAGCGACGCGCGCGTCGTGCTGCGAGGCTTCGCGCGCCCGAACCTGCACCTCGAAGCCCGCACGCTGGAGACGAAGAAGGAACGCGAGCGCGCGATGATCGCGGCCCTCAAAGAAGCCGTCGGCGACCCGAAGAAGCCGCGCGGCGCCGCGATCGTCTACGCCGCGACGCGCAAGGAGACGGAGACGATCGGCGCCACCCTCGCGGGGCTCGGCTACCGCACCGGCGTCTACCACGCGGGGCTCGAGAGCGACGACCGCGCGCACGTGAACCAGCTCTTCGCGGAGCGGAAGGTCGACGTGATCACCGCGACGATGGCCTTCGGCATGGGCATCGATCGCGCGGACATCCGGCTCGTGGTGCACGCGCAGGCTCCGAACAGCATCGAGGGCTACTACCAGGAGGTCGGACGCGCGGGCCGCGACGGCCAGCCCGCGAAGGGGCTGCTGCTCACGTCGGCGGCGGATTTTCCCCTGCGGCGCCGGCTGATCGAGCGCCCGTGGTCCGAAACGCCTCCGCCGAGCGCCACGGTCGAGCGGCAGTGGAAGCTCTTCCTCGATCTGATGCGCTACGTGGAGGCCGGGAGCTGCCGCCACGACTTCATCCTCCGCTACTTCGGCGACGAAGAAGAGGTCCTCGGCGGCTGCGGACATTGCGACGTGTGCACGGCGATCGAAGACGGGACGCACGACGCGGCGGTGGACGACGAAGTGGTGCGCAAAGCGCTTGCGGGCGTGGCGCGCGCGAACCGGCAGATCGGGCTCGGCTCGATGGCGCAGCTCCTCGTCGGCAAGAAGAACACGAAGCTCGTGCGCTTCGAGCGGCTCTCGACGTACGGGATTCTGAGCGACCGCGAGCTCGAGTGGGTGACCGCGCTCTTGCGGCGCTTGGTCACCGCGGGCCTGCTCGAGATCACGGGCGACGCGTACCCGCTGGTGGGGCTCTCCGCGAAGGGCGTCGCGGTGATGAAGTCGTTGCAGGAGTCGCGGGTGATCTTGCCGCCGGTGCGACGGCGACGGTCGAAAGAAGAACGCGCACGCGATCGAGGGACACGCACGCGTGGAGGCAGCGAGCGCGTGGAAGAGGACGCGACGTCGGGCCTCTCGCCGAAGGAGCGCGAGGCCTACGAGCGCCTGCGCGAGGCGCGTGGGGAGCTCGCGAAGAAGGCCGGCTCGCCGGCGTACGTGGTCTGCTCGAACCGCACGCTCGCGGCGATCGCGAAGCAGCGTCCGCGCGATCTCGGGCAGCTCCTCGAGGTGCCGGGCATGGGGCCGATGCGGGTGGACGCGTACGGCAAGGAGCTGCTGGCGGCGTTGCGCGGGGAGTGAAGCGCGGCGACCACGACCACGACCACGACTCGGACTCCGACGAGGCTTCGGTAACTCCCCAGCCCGTTCGACCGTCGGATCTGCATTCCGCGCCTCGCGCTGCTACGAAGAAGACGTCGTGGGAAAGATCCTCCTGCTCCTGTTCACCGTGGTCCCGCTCGTGGAGCTCTGGCTGCTCCTCTTCATCGGCGATCACATCGGCTTCTGGCCCACGGTCGGCATCGTGCTCGCCACCGGCATCCTCGGCGCGACCCTGGCGAAGCACGAGGGGCTCCGCGTGGTGCGGCGTTGGCACGAAGCCACCGCGCGCGGCGAGCTCCCGGAAGACGGTGTGCTCGGTGGGCTGCTGGTGCTCGTCGGTGGCATCTTCCTGATCGCGCCCGGCGTGCTCACGGACGTGACGGGCTTGCTGCTGCTCTTCCCGCCCACGCGACGGCTCGTCGCGGGCTTCGTGCGGCGTCGATTCGAGCGCGGGCTGTCGAGCGGCGCGGTCCGCGTCACGCAGGTCGGCGGCGCGCAGGTCTTCACGTGGGGCGCGGGCATGGGCGCGTCGGGGCCGTCGGTGATCGACGTCGAAGGCGCCGACGTGACCGAAGAGCGGCGTCCGAAGCTTCCGCGCGACGAGTGATCGGAGATCACCTCCTCACGCACGTTCACGCACGCAGCCGCATTCGCGCAGATCACCCGCGATTCACGAGGGATCCGCGCAACAACGAAACCCGATCCCGTCGAGCTCCTGGTCGGGCGGTTGCCAGAGCGGGCTTCGACGCACGCAGACCGCTTCGTCGCCTCCGACCGAGAACCCGCCGCCGCCGAGCGCGCGGGTCATGCCCGTCGAGTCGGCGTCCGCCATCCACTCGTACGCGTTGCCGCTGAGATCGAAGACCCCTTCCGGCGTCACGCAGCGCGCACGCCGCCCGGTGGGCTCGAGCGCTTTGGGCTCGCTCGGCCCGAGGCCTTCGGCCGTGTTGCAGCGACCCGGCTCGTACTCGTCGCCGTAGGGGTACGCGCGCCCCGTCTCGCCCGCGCACGCGCCCTGCCACTCCGCCACCGTGCAGAGCCGATGCCCGGCCGCCTCGCACGCGGCGCGCGCGCGCTCCCACGAGGTGATCGCGCTCGGCAACACGTCCGCGCGCGAGACCGCACGACCGTCCTCGATGCGCGCCTCGTATCGGTCGATGCAGACGTTCGCGTGGGGAACGTGCGCCATGCGCGCGGGGCACGGACCGACGCGTGCTTCGTCGGCGTCCACGTTCGCGTTCGCCGCGTTCGCGCTCCCTCCATTCGCAGCGTTCGCGCTCCCTGCGTTCGTGCTCGCCGCGTTCGTGCTCGCCGCGTTCGCGTTCGCCGCGCTCGCGTTCGCAGCGCTGGCGCTCTCTTCGCCGTGCTCGCGCACCGACGTCCGTGCGCTCGTCGCCGACTCCGAAGAGCAGGCGACGAGGCACACCCACGAGACACCGAGCACGTGGCGGGAGAGGCTCACGTGCTCAGTACGCCCAGCTCGCTTCCGCGGAGTGGAAGATCGGCCGCGCGTCGGTCGCCGTGCGCGCGAGGCGCACGTCGATCCGCAAGTACCGTCCACGCGTGAGCGGCGGCGCGCAGGTCGAGAGATCCGCCGGCGAGGTCGTGAAGGGGCCACACGGGGTCGCCGCGTCGAGCCCCGCTTCGGTGTCGGCCACGCGCACGAAGACCTCCACGGACGTCCCGGCAGGCACCGTCGCGTCCCAGCGCACCGAGCTCCAATACGCCGCGTCGTAGCCGGAGTCGAAGACCTGACGCCACCAGCCCTCGGGCGCGATGAACGTACGCAGGAGGTGACCGGTCATGTCGGAGTAGGAGTAGAGCTCCTGACCCGCGACGACCGGATAGGTTGCGACGCGCGCGCACGTGTCTTGGTCGTAGACGTTCACGTAGCCACCGTAGCGGTTCGGCGACCAGATGCGTCCGCGGCGATCGACCGCCACGCCGTGCGGGCGGCAGTTGTCGCCCGAGCACGCCACGCCCGGCGAGCTGATTGGCGTGCCGTTGCAGATCGCGTTGCCCGTCGCCGGATCGATCTTCACGACCTGGTTCGTCCCGTAGCGCGAGCCCCACACGGCACCGTCCGGATGCACGGTCACGGCGGTGACGTTGTTGACGGAGGTGTTGGTGACCACGCCGTCCGTGGTGCGCATCGAGTGCACGACGTTGCCGCCGCCGCCATTCCAGCCGCCGAGCCACACGCGCCCCGTGCCGTCCGCTGCGACGCCGTAGTACGACGGGTTCGTAAAGCTGACCCAGGTCCCCGTGCGCGTGTCCATGCGCACCGCCGGCTGCGACGAGGTCCAGATGTAGCCGTCCGGATCCGCGGCGAGGCCGTAGATGTTCACGTTGACCGCGTACGTGTTCAGGATGCGGCAGCGCGTGGGTGTGCCGACCTCGGTCTCGGTGCCGCTGATGCGGTAGAGCGTGCGGCCGTCCCAGGTGCCCGCCCACACGTTGCCGTCGCCGTCGATCGCGAGACCGCGCACGAGGCCCGGCACGTCCGCGCGGCAGATGAGCGAGCCGTCCGACTCGTTCAGGTGCACGACGTTCGACGCCGTCACCGAGCTCGTGTTGTTGAAGCCGCGGTTGCCGACCCAGACGCTTCCGTCGAGGGCGACCGCAGTGCGGCTCGGCCACGTGCCGTGGCTCGTCACGCGCCACTCCACCGCGCCGGTCTCGGTGTTCACCTTCGCGACCTGGTTGAGCTGCGTGACCGCGATGTAGATGAAGTCGTTGTCGAAGACGCTCTGCCCGAGCGTCACGCCGTCCGGGAAGTCCGGGTGCGGCTCGATGCCTTCGCAGGTGCGACCCGCGGCCGTGCAATCGCTCGGCATGTCCCAGCCGTCCGTGAAGCACGGCTCGGGGAAACACGTGCCACACGCGTTGGTGACGCCTTCGTCGACGATCGCGTCGCAGTCGTCGTCCATCCCGTTGCAGGTCTCGATCGGATCCGCTTCGCCGCAGACACCGCACGAGTTGACCAGCCCCTCGTCGAGCCGTCCGTCGCAGTCGGTGTCGACGCCGTCGCAGCTCTCCGTGCCGTCGCAGTAGCCGCAGGTGTTCGAGCCCGCCGCCCAGCGCTCGTCGACCTCGCCGTCGCAGTCGTCGTCCACGCCGTTGCAGACCTCGGGCGCCGGCATCACCTGCCCCGTGCACTCGCCCCAGCGCGTGAACTCGTCCGTCGTGCAGACCTGTGTGCCGGCCACGCAGCGACCGACCCCCGCCGAGCCCGCGGGTCCGCCGTAGCAGGCCTGCGTCGCGTCGGGCTCGCACGCGCAGCCGTCGTCGACCACGCCATTGCAGTCGTCGTCGAGCCCGTTGCCGCACTCGTCGCTCGCGGCCGGCATCCCACAACCGCCGCAGCGGTTGGTCACGCCTTCGTCGGCCACGCCGTCGCAGTTGTCGTCGCGCCCGTTGCAGGTCTCGGCCGCGCCCGGGAAGATCGTCGCGTCGTCGTCGTCGCAGTCGACCGGCCAGGGCGATCCGTCGCCGTCCGTGTCGCGGCAGCCTTCGTCGACGACACCGTCGCAGTCGTCGTCGATCGCGTTCGCTGCGCCACCCGCGCACTCGTCGCTCGGCAAGACCTCGCCGACGCAGGTGCCCCACATCGTCGCGCCCTCCGCGCTCGCCACGCAGTCACGACGCCCACCCGCGCACGCACCCACGCCGTCGGTGCCGAAGGGTCCCTCGTAGCAAGGCTGGTTCGTCGGCGGCTCGCACTCGCAGGTGGTTCCGTCCGCGCACTCGCAGCGGTAGTCGCACTCGCAGTCTTCGTCCGCGCGACCGTCGCAGTCGTCGTCGAGCTCGTTGCCGCAGATCTCGACCGGCTCGACGTCGCTGCACTCACCACACGCGTTGCGGAGCCCTTCGTCGGACGAACCGTCGCAGTCGTCGTCGAGCCCGTTGCAGCTCTCGTCACCCGGGCCGACCTCGCCGCCGCACTCGCCGACCTCACCGGGCGCGAGGCAGAGCGCGACGCCCGTGCGGCAGATGCCGACGTTGCGGGTGCCGACCGGTCCGCCGTAGCAGGCGATGCGTTGACCGGTGTCGCAGTCGCACTCCGGCTCGTCGGTGGTTCCGTCGCAGTCGTCGTCGAGCCCGTTGCCGCAGAGCTCGCTCGCGTCCGGGTTCACGCCGGGCTCGCGGTCGTCGCAGTCGTCGCCGCGCGTGCAGTCGTCGCTGCGGCCGAAGAAGCCGTCGCGGTCGACGTCGAGGCAGCTCTCGCTCGGACCCGAGTCACCGCCGTCCGGGCGCGGTCCGGAGTCGGGCGGCTCGACGCAGCGATCGTCCACGCACGACCAACCGACGGGGCAGTCGTCCGCGGAGTCGCAACCAGGGTCGGGGGAGCCGCCGCAGTCGCACGCCGCCAACGAGACGCACATCCACGCCCACGGCCACGCCCATCGAAGCTTCCGCATGCTCGCCCATCCCGCCGGAGTCCCGGCTCCAACCGACTGTTCTTCTCGACGGCGCGCCACGTGGTGGTGGCGCGTGCTCGAATCGCCCGATCCGTGAAAACTCTACCCCGGACGAGGGTATCCACTCAACGGAGTTTTCCGCGCTCGTTGCAAAACCTTCGTGACGGGCCGTGAGGTGCTATCGGAGCCCCATGCGGACCTCGACCTTCGCGACCCTCGTCGCGCTCCTCGTGAGCGCATCCCTCGGCTGCGGACCCCGCCCCGAAGGCCAACGCCCGACCACGCTGGAGCCCGCGCCCGAGCCGACCCCCGAGCCCGCCGTGGTGGCGCAGCTGCCCGAAGAAGCACCGCCGCTCGGCCAACTCTCCGACGACGTGGTGCCGCTGCGTTACCGGCTCGCGCTCGAGATCGTGCCCGACCGCCACGGCTTCCACGGCGTGGTCGAGATCGACGTGCGCGTCGCCTCCGAAACGAGGCGCGTGTGGCTGCACGGCGATCGCATCGTGCCGAGCGCGGCCACGATCCGCAGCGGCGAGACCGAGCACGTCGCGACCTACACGCAGGTGCACGACGACGGCGTCGCGCAGCTCGTGACGGACGCGCCGATCGCAGCCGGTGAAGCGACGATCCGCATCGAGTACGATGCGCCCTTCAACCGCGCGCTGCGTGGTCTCTACCGCGTCGACGTCGGCAGCTCGGCGTACGCGTTCACGCAGCTCGAGGCAGTGAGCGCGCGCCTGGTCTTCCCCGGCTTCGACGAGCCGCGCTTCAAGGTGCCGTTCGAGCTGACGGCGAAGGTGCGCGCGGACGACGCCGCGATCTTCAACACGCCCGAGCTCGCGCGCGAGCCCGCGGGCGACGGGATGGTCACCGTGCGCTACACGCCGACGCCGCCGCTGCCGGCGTCCTTGCTCGCGCTCGCGGTCGGTCCGCTCGACGTCGTCGAGCACGCGGCGATCCCCGCCACGCCGCTGCGCGATCGGCCGATCCCGCTGCGAGGTCTGGCCGCGCGCGGCAAGGGCGACGAGCTCGCGTACGCGCTGCAGAACACCGCGAAGATCCTCGTCGCGCTCGAGGAGTACTTCGGCGTCGCGTATCCCTACGAGAAGCTCGACATCGCGGCGGTGCCCGACTTCGCGGCCGGCGCGATGGAGAACCCCGGGCTCATCACCTTCCGCGAGACGTTGCTCCTGCTCGGCGACGGAGCGAGCGCACCCGAAGGGCAGAAGCGCGCGTACGCCTACGTGATGGCGCACGAGCTCGCGCACCAGTGGTTCGGCAACCTCGTGACCATGCGCTGGTGGGACGACCTCTGGCTCAACGAGGCGTTCGCGACCTGGATGGGCGGGAAGATCACGGGCCAGCTCTGGCCCTCGTACCGCGCGGACCTCTCGGAGCTCGAGTCGACCGGCTACGCGATGCGCTCGGACTCGCTCGTGAGCGCGCGGCAGATCCGGCAGCCGATCGAGAGCAATCACGACATCCGCAACGCGTTCGACTCCATCACCTACCGCAAGGGCGGCGCGGTGCTCGCGATGTTCGAACGTTGGATGGGCGAAGAGGTCTTTCGTCGCGGCATCCAGCAGTACGTGCGTACGCACGCGAACGGAAACGCGACCTACGAGGATCTCTTGTCCGCGCTCTCCGAGGCCGCGGGGCGCGACGTGGGCACCAGCTTCCGCACGTTCCTGTTCCAGCCGGGCCTGCCGTATCTGCAGACCGACGTGAGCTGCCCGGACGGGACGCTCAGCGCGATGAACGAAGACGGCACGAGCGAAGAGATCCGCGGTCCGCGCATCGGCAGCGTGTCCTTCCGTCAATCGCGCTACTTCCCGATTGGTTCGCAAGGTGGCGCGCCGCAGAGCTGGCAGCTCCCGGTGTGTGTGCGTTGGGCCGCCACCGCACGCGGCGAGCCGCAGACGACGTGCACGCTGCTCGAGTCGCCGCAGGGCGGCATCCAGCTCCCGGCATGCCCCGCCTGGGTGCATCCGAACGCCGATGGCGCGGGGTACTACCGCTTCGCGCTGAAGGCCGAGGATCTCGCGAAGCTGCGCGGCGCGTGGGCGCGACTCTCGGAGCGCGAGCAGATCGCCCTCGCGGACAGCCTCGGCGCCACGTTCGACGCGGGGACCCTCTCCGCGAGCGACTACTACGCGAGCCTCGAGCCGCTCGCGCGCAGCACCGTGCGGCCGATCGCGCAGGGCCCGACGGGCGCGCTCGCGTTCGCGCGCGACGAGCTGCTCACCGAGGCCGAGCTCCCCGCGCTGCAGCGCTTCTCGTCGCGGCTCTACGGTCCGCAGCTCCGACGCCTCGGATGGGCACCGCGGCGCGGCGAGGACGGCGAGCAGGCGATCCTGCGCGCGGCGGTGATCTCGCAGCTCGCGTTCGTGGCGCGCGATCCCGCGGTGCGACGCGAGGCCACGCGGCGCGCGCTCGCGTACCTGAAGCTCGGGGGCGACGGCAGCGTCGATCGCGCTGCGCTCGATCCGAACCTCGTGGGCACCGCGTTGGTGGTCGCGGTGCAAGACGGAGACGCGGCGCGCTTCGAGCAGATGCGCGCACGTTTCTTCGTGACCGACGACGCGCTGCTGCGGGGACAGCTCCTCGGCGCGCTCGGCTCGGTGCGCGATCCGGCGCTCGCGGCGCAGGCGCGCGAGCTCGCGCTCGACGAGCGCGTGCGGGTGAACGAGCTGTGGACGCCGCTCGGCGCGCAGATCGGCATGCCGGAGACCCGCGAGGCGACGTGGGCGTTCCTGACCGAGCGCTTCGACGCGCTCGCGGCGCGACTCGACGGTGGCGCGGGCGGACTGCCGAGCTTCGCGGGCGCGATGTGCTCGAACGAAGCCGCGGACGCCGCGCAGGCGTTCTTCGGCGAGCGCGTGGCGAGCTTGCCGGGCGGGCCGCGCAACCTCGCGAGCGCCGTCGAGCGCGCGCGCCTGTGTGCGGCGAAGGTCGAGGCCCATCGGGAGAGCGCGCGGAGCTTCTTCGCGCGTTGACGCGCGTCGCCGCGGGGTGTGCTAGCGTCGGCACATCGCGCGGGGCGCTCCGAGCAGCGGAGCTGAGAAGGACCCGTCGAACCTGATCCCGTTAGCACGGGCGTAGGGAACGCGATGGGGCTCTCGGCTCCGTGATGCGTCTCCACTGCGTCCACGGAGACCGTCATGAGCGACTCGAGCATCCCCCTCCCCCTCCGTGGCGCGCCGAACCCCTCGAGCACGAAGGCCGGCACCACGCCCGGCTCCTTCGCGAACGCGGCGGACGTCGGCGGCCCCCTCTCCTACTCCTCGCCCGACACGCCGGGCATGCCGAAGCCGAGCGAGAAGACCGCGTGGGACTTCTTGCCCGAAGGCTGGACGGTCGAGCGCGACGCGATGGGTCGCCGCGTCGAAGGCGCCTTCGCGATCGCGCCCGCCGGCTTCTTGCCGATCACGCAGCTCGAGCACGCGCGGCTCGGCATCGTGACGCGCGAGATGAAGCTCGCCGCCGAGCGTGAGCCGCACCTCTCGGCCGAGCAGATCCGCGACGAGATCGCGGCCGGCCGCATGATCCTGCCCGCCAACCGCACCCACCTCGGGTTCTCTCTGGAGCCGATGGTGATCGGCCGCGCGAGCAAGACGAAGGTGAACGCCAACATGGGCGCGTCGCCGATCTCGAGCGGCACCGACGAAGAGGTCGAGAAGCTCCGCTGGGCCGAGCGCTGGGGCGCGGACACCGTGATGGATCTGTCGACCGGTGGTGATCTCGACGAGTGCCGGCGCGCGATCCTGAAGGCGTCGCGGGTGCCGATCGGCACGGTGCCGATCTACTCGATGATCCTCGGCAAGAAGATCGAGGACCTCACGCTCGACGACATCCTCGCCACGCTGCGCCACCAGGCCGCGCAGGGCGTGGACTACTTCACGATCCACGCGGGCGTGCTCCGCGAGCACCTGCCGCTCGTGAAAGACCGTTTGATCGGCATCGTGAGCCGCGGCGGATCGCTGCTCGCGAAGTGGATGATCGTGCACGGCAAGCAGAACCCGATGTACGAGCACTTCGAGCTGATCTGCGACGTGATGCGCGAGCACGACGTGAGCTTCTCGCTGGGCGACGGCTTGCGGCCCGGTGGGCTCGCGGACGCCTCCGACGCCGCGCAGCTCGCGGAGCTCGCGACGCTGGGCGAGCTGACGGAGCGCGCGTGGCGCAAGGGCGTGCAGGTGATGGTCGAAGGTCCGGGCCACGTGCCGCTCGATCAGATCGAGTTCAACATGAAGCTCCAGCGGCGGCTCTGTCACGGCGCGCCCTTCTACGTGCTCGGGCCGCTCGTCACCGACGTCTTCCCCGGGTACGACCACATCACGAGCGGGATCGGCGCGACGAGCGCCGCGTACCACGGCGCCTCGATGCTCTGCTACGTGACCCCGAAGGAGCACCTCGGGCTGCCGAAGAAGGACGACGTGAAGCAGGGCTGCGTCGTCTACAAGATCGCGGCCCATGCGGCGGACGTCGCGCTCGGCATCCCCGGCACCCGCGACTGGGACGACGATCTCACGCGCGCCCGCGCGGCGCTCAATTGGGAAAAACAATTCGAGCTCTCGTTCGATCCGGACCTCGCGCGCGCGTTCCACGACGAAGATCTCGACGTCGACACCGACTTCTGCGCGATGTGCGGCCACGACTGGTGCTCGGTGCGCATCAGCAAGGAGATCGTGGAGTTCGCGAGCGGCAAGGCGGAGGGCTTCGAGCGCGAGCGGGTCGTCCGCTCGCCCGCGCTCACGCCGGAGCAGCGCGCGATCCTGGAGCAGCGCGGATACCTGCCGCCCGAGGAGCTGCATCGCCTCGCGACCAAGACGCGCAAGGCGGTCGGCGCGGACAAGGGCCAGAAGGCGGGCTGCCACAGCGACTACGTGGATCCGGACGCGGCCGAGCACATGCAGAGCCAGAAGCTGGTGAAGCTCGGGAAGAAGCCGGAAGCGCGCGCGTGAGAAGGCGTCTCGCTGCCTTCGTCGAGGTCGACGTCGACTGCGTGGACGTGGACGTGGACGTGGACGTGGAGGACGTGGACGTGAACGTGAACGAGACGCAGGTCACGGTCACGTCGCCGCTCACGTCGCCGACCACGTCGCCGACCACGTCGCCGACCACGTCGACGTCCACGACCACGACCACGACCACGATTCGCCTGCTTGACCCGAAAGGTCGCGCGGAGGGTACGAATCCCGGTAGGGTTTCGCCCGAACGGGCGCTGCGGTGACCCGGTAGGGATCCTCCCGAACGAAGGAGTAGCGATGTCGAAGCGTGGGCATGCAACGTGGTTGGGACTCTTGCTCGTGGGCCTGCTCGCCTGCGGCGGCGGCGGCGAGACGGAAGGCGGCGGCGGAGAAGACACCTCGGGCGGCGAGCAGGATCTCTCGGCGTTCGAGGGTCCGATCACCGGCGACGCGACCGCGGGTGCGACGGTGTACGCGAACAACTGCGCGGGCTGTCACGACGCGGGCGCGCCGAACCTGCGCGAGCACGGTCACAGCATGTCGACGGCCGAGGTCCGCTCGCTGATCCGCAACGGCTCGGGCCGCATGCCCGGGTTCAACGAGGGCACGCTCTCAGCCGCGGATCTGGAGAACGTGATGGCGCACCTCCAGAGCGAGTTCGGGTTCTTCGCGAACTGATCGTTTCGACGTACGACGCGCGGAAGGCCACGCGAGCGATCGCGTGGCCTTCGCCGTTCCGTCCGTGAGGGACTGCGTCGGACGGTCCTGTCGTGTCCGCGGGGTCAACCGCGGACGGTCCTGTGGTGTCCGCGGGGTCAACCGCGG
>ERZ761607.3658-NODE-3658-length-14581-cov-5.693584_pt1 | contig 14581 bp, 12 predicted proteins | sample MGYA00511164_ERZ761607 | MGnify/ENA primary metagenome ERZ761607 (study PRJEB28899, sample SAMN02445080) | bioreactor sludge metagenome | biome: EBPR sludge | place: Australia: Brisbane, Thorneside Wastewater Treatment Plant | collected 2011-06-22 ...
CGCCGAGTGGACCGCCGAGTGGACCGCCGCCGAGTGGCCCGCCCGAGTTCCTGGAGAGTGGCGGTGGCGCGCCGATGCCGGCTCAGCCCGGTGCCGGCTCGGCCAAGAAGGCGCTGCTGATCGGCGGTGGCGTCGTCGGGCTGGCCGCGGTCGCGGTCGGTGCTTGGGCGGCGTACGGCTTCCTGTCCACCGGCCCGCAGCCAGCGGAGGCGCTGCCGGCCGGCACGCTCGGTTACGCCAGCATCGACCTGGACCCCAGTGGCGGTCAGAAGATCGAGGCGCTGCGGACCCTCAACAAGTTCCCGGCGTTCGAGGACGAGGTCGGGATCGACACCGACGACGACATCCGCAAGGCGATCTTCGACAAGATTCAGGACGACGCCGACTGTGCGGGGCTCGACTACGGCGACGACATCGAGCCGTGGCTGGGCGACCGGGCGGCGTTCGCCGCGGTCGACGTCGGCGGCGACGACCCCGACCCGGTGGTCGTGCTACAGGTCAAGGATGCCGACCAGGCCGACACGGGCCTCGACACGATCAAGGCCTGCGATGACTCCGGCGATCTGGGCTGGGCGATCGAGGGCGACTGGGCGATCCTGGCCGAGTCCTCGGACATCGCCGAGAAGGTCGTCAAGGCGACCGAGAAGGGCTCCCTGGCCGACGACGACGACTTCCAGAGGTGGACCTCCGAGGCCGGCGACGCGGGCGTGGTCACGCTCTACGCCGGTCCGGAGGCCGGCGACTACTTCGCCGAACACGCGGACTCGATGTTCGGTTTCCCGTTGGGGATGGTCGACGACTACGCCTGCTCGATGGAGCTGCCCAGTGATGCCGAGCCGGGCGACTCCTTCGACAGCAATTCCTTCGACAGCGACTGTGGCGACCCGTCGGCAGGCGGGTCCGACCTCTCAGCCGAGCTCGAGCAGAAGCTTCGCGACTTCCAGGGCCTCGCGGTCACCGTCCGCTTCGACGGTGGCGCGATCGAGGTCGAGGCGGCGGGCGACAGCAGTGTGATGCCCCGGGGTCTCACCGGCGGTGGCACCGCGGACGTCGTGCAGTCCCTGCCGGCGGACACCGGGGCGGTCTTCGGCCTGGGCTTCGCCGACGGCTGGTTCGGCGACCTGGTCGACTACGTCGCCCCCTATGCCGGCAGCGACCCCGACGAGTTGATGGACCAGCTCTCCGAGCTGACCGGGCTCGACCTGCCCGGCGATGCCGAGACCTTGGCCGGCGATTCGGCAGCGGTCGCGTTGGGGTCCGACTTCGATCCCGAGTCCTTCTTCGCCTCCGAGGACGGATCGGACATCCCCGTCGCGATCAAGATCCAGGGCGACCCCGATGAGATCGAGAGCGTGCTCGACAAGCTCCGCGATCAGGCCGGCCCGGGCGCGACCGTGCTCGAGTCCGATCAGGACGGCAACACGATCGTGATCGGCCCCAACGCCGACTACCGCGCCGAGGTGCTCGCCGACGGCGGTCTGGGCGACGAGGCGGTGTTCAAGGACGTGGTCCGAGAGGCCGACCAGGCCCACACCGTGCTGTTCGTGAACGTCGACGAGTTCGAGGACGTCATCAAGGACGCCGCAGGCGAGGACGACGAGGAGTTCGTCGACAACCTCGAGCCGGTCGCGGGCTTCGGCGTCACCGCCTGGATCGACGGCGACGTCACCCACGCGGTCGCGCGCCTGACTACCGACTGATATCAGTCACGATCGCCCCGGTCACCTCGATGAGGTCGGCCGGGGCGATCTCTACGTCCACGCCACGCCGGCCGCCGGAGACGTAGACCGTCTCCCAGAGCTCGACCGTCTCGTCGGCGACCGTGGGGTGAGCGCGCTTCTGACCGAACGGCGAGATCCCGCCGGCGACGTACCCGGTCGCCCGTTCGGCAGCCCTGAGGTCGGCCATGGTCGCCTTGGAGGCGCCGACGGCCCGGGCGAGGGCCTTCAGGTCGAGCCTGCCGCTCACCGGCACCACGGCCACGACCAAGCGGCCGTCGGCGCTGGCCATCAGCGTCTTGTAGACCCGATCGGGGTCGAGCCCGAGCTCGGCGGCCGCCTCCATCCCGAACGATTGACCCTTCTCCTGGGCGCGCGGGTCGTGGGCGTACTCGTGGACGGTGAACGCCACCCCCGCGGCCCGCAGCGCGATGACCGCAGGAGTCATGCGGCCGGGGGAGTCAGTTGGGGCTCCATCGGGTGCGGGCCACGTCGGTGGCCGGCAGCGACGGCAGCGCGCTCATCGCGCGCAGCTCGCTGCGCAGCAGGTCGGTCACCATCCGCAGCCGGTGCCCGGCGTCCTCGGCCTCGAGCAGTGCCTGCCGCTCGTGCAGCGGCAGTGGGGCGCAGGCCGCGAGGGTCCAGGAGAGGTACGACGGGTCCTTGGGTAGGTCACCGGAGTAGGGGTCGGCCCGGATCTCGGCCAGCGCCGCCCGATAGGCCGTGAAGACCTCCCGCGCCTGGTCGAGCAGGTCGGGATCGACGGAGCCGGTGGTCTCGGGGCGGTCGACCACCTGCCCGACCGGGAAGGTGCCGGTGGTGTCGAGTCGCTCGAGCTGGATGCGGTCGAGCCCGACGGCCACGATGGAGAAGGTGCCGTCCGGATGCGACTCGACCTCGGTCAACTGGACCCGGCAGCCGACCCGGAACAGCGACTGCGACCCGTGCTCACCGACCTCGTACCCCTCACGGATACCGACCGATCCGAACAGCCGCTGAGTCGGGTCCTCGACTCGCAGCAGGTGGTGCACCAGCGCGCGGTAGCGGTCCTCGAAGACGTTGAGCGGCACGCTGACTCCCGGGAAGATCACCGCGTTGAGCGGGAACATCGGCAGCGAGGTGCTCACAGCGTCAAGCTACCCCCGCAACCAGGCGAGGACCGCGAGCACCCGCCGGTGCTCGTCAGGGGTCTGGTGCAGGTCGAGCTTGGTCATGATCCGGGCGATGTGCGTCTCGACCGTCTTGACGTCGATCACCAGTCGCGCGGCGATAGCCCGGTTGGACAGCCCCTGGGCCATCAGCTCCAGCACCGCCCGTTCGCGCTCGGAGAGCCGACCGAGCTGCTCGACGAGCTCGTTGCGGCCGAGCAGGTGGCTGACCACGTCGGGGTCCAGCACCGTGCCCCCAGCCGCCACTGAATCGAGCGCGTCGAGCAGCACCTGTACGTCGGTCACCCGGTCCTTGAGCAGATAGCCGAACCCACGTGCGTGCTGCCGAGCCAGATCGGTGACGTAGCGGCTCTCCAGGGACTGGGACAGCAGCAGGATCCCGAGACCCGGCCGCCGCTGGCGGAGTTCCAACGCCGCCTTCGCGCCCTCGTGGGTGTAGGTGGGAGGCATCCGGATGTCGACGATCGCGACGTCGGGCTCGTGCTCGGCGACCAGAACCAGCAGTTCCTCGGCATCGGCGGCCCGGGCAGCGACCTCGACGCCCGCGGCAGTCAACAGGTTCGCCAGGCCGTCGCGGAGTAGCCCGGAATCATCGGCGATCACGACCCGCACGGTGGTCCCTGAGGTCCTGAGGGACGAGCGTTCTCGACGGGCAGCACCGCCTCGACCGTGGTGCCCCCGCCACCGGTGGTGACCGTGAGCCGGCCGCGCGCCGCCTCGACCCGATCGCGGAGGCCGCGGAGCCCCGGCCCGTCCGAATTCGCCCCGCCGCGACCGTCGTCGTGCACCGTCAGGCGGAGGTGGCCGTTCTGCCGTCGTACGTCGACCTCGATGCCGCTCGCGGCGGCGTGCTTCTGGGCGTTGACGACCGCCTCGCCGATCACCGACCAAGCAGTGAACTCGGTGCCCGGGTCGGGTCGGGCGCCTTCGACATGGACTCGCAGCGGCACCGGGGAGTGGCGAGCCAGGTCGTCGAGCGCTGCCGCCAGCCCGCCGTCGGCCAGCGCGGCCGGATGCAGCCCGTTGGCCAGGTCGCGCAGCTCGCGCACCGCCGCCCGAGCGGCGTCTGCGCCCTCGGCGAGCGCCTCGCGCATCTGCTCCGGTTCGCCGTTCAACTGGGCGGACTGCAGCTCGAAGGCCAGGGCGAGCAGCGACTGCTGGGCGCCGTCGTGCAGGTCCCGCTCGATCCGCCGTCGCTCGCGGCGCTGAGCGCCCGCGAGCCGGGCGCGCGAGGCGGCGATCTCCTCGACCTGGCGGACCAGTTCGGCGCGGAGCCGGGTGTTGTCCAGCTCGGCGGCCGCCAGTCGCGCGGCATGCTGGACCGTCCCGGCGTCGGTGCGGTCCGGGTCGAAGTCGATCCGAGCGACCACGCGTCCGTGCCGATCCACGTCCACGTGCGGGCCACCGCGGGTTGGTTGGCTCCACGTGCCATCGGGTCCGGGATACGCGATGCTCAGGCCGGGGTCGTCGAGGGCTTCGCGCAGCAGCGCTTCGACATTGATCCCGGCATCCTCTCCTGCCAGGGCCGTGCCGATCACCCGGCGCGCGTCGTACGCCCGCCGGTTGAACCGCCGGTCCGCCTGGTCCTGGAGCCAATGACGCAGCGGGAACGCCAAGGCCGCGGCGGCAACCGCGCCGATCGTCGCGGCGACCGCGGGGGAGAGGTGGCCACTCGGCACCGCCCGTGCCCCCAGCCAGACGACCAGCGCGTACGTCGCCACCAGGATCGTCGTGAGCATGACCCAGGTGATGGTCGAGGCGACGATGCGTTCGACGTCGTAGAGCCGGAACCGCAGCACCGAGAGGCCGGCCGCGAGCGGGATCAGGGTCACGAAGCCGGCGGTGCCGATGAAGGTGAGGAGCACGTGGTCGGTCATCGACCCACCGAAGGCGAGCGCGACGAATAGCGGCGCCGGAACGACCACCACCATCAGCCAGAGGAGTTGGCGCCGATCGTCGTCTCGGGAGCGCCGGTAGCGGACGACCAGCGAGGCCGCGCTCGCGATGATTCCGGCGCCCAGCACGACGACGGACGCGAGTTGGAGTGGGCCGATCACCGGAGCCAGGGCCGGGACCGCGAAGGGGCTGCGTACGGCGTCGTACGGCGCGTCCAGGGGCTGGTCGTCCAGCACCCCCAGCACCGTCAACAACGCCGCGGCACCGATCATCGCCCAGCCCATGGCCCGCCAGCGAGGGGTGAGGAACCGCCCGGTCGGCGTCAGGTAGAGGATCAGCGCGGGCAGGACGAGCCAGGGCACCCACTCGCGGTCGGCCAACAGTGCGGCGTGCCGGGCACCGGGACTGTCGGGTGCCGCGACGTTGGCGTAGTTGGCGTAGCCGTCGATCGGCCCGGTGCCCAGGAGCGAGACGCCCAGGGCGAGGAAGAGCCAGCCGATGGGGTTGCGAGGCTGCGTGACGGCGATGACGCCGCCCACCACCACTGCGGGGAGCAACCCCAGGAAGAGGATCCAGACCCCGTCGCCGAACCCGTTGTGGTCGGAGCCGCCTGCGGCCCGGGTCAGGTGGTCGCACCAGAGCCCGGCCACGACCTCGGCCACCATCGCCGCGGCCAGGATCGCCACCAGCACGGCGGCACGACGGCGGGTCATGCGCCCATGCTGGCAGCGAATTCGGGGTTCGGCGTCAGGGCAGACCCCGATCCAGGTCGCGGGTTGGCTCCGACGCAGGGGATCCGTCCTGGCGACGACCGTGGTCTCATGACCACACTCGCTCCCACGGAGACCACTGACACGGCCGCCTCGGCGGTCCCCGGCCGCCGCACGCTCGTCGGCCTCGCCCTCGCCATCGTGCTCGTCTTCGTCGTATTCATGGCGACCGGTTCGGACAACGAGTCCGACTCGTCGCTGTCGTCGATCAAGGACAGCTACGACTTCAGCCACACCGCGCTCCAGGTCACCAGCTTCGGAGGCATGGTGCTGTGTGCGCTGCTGGTGTTCCTCGGCGTCGCCCTCCGCGCCGCGCTCCGCGCTCGGCGGCAACCCTGGACCGCGGACGTCGCGATGCTCGGCCTCACCGTCGTCGGTCTGACGCTCGCCGGCTGGGCGGTCACGGGGCTGGCGATGTGGCACGCCGTCGACCAGGGCGAGGACGCCTCCATCCGCGCCCTGAACTTCCTCGACACGGCCAACTTCCTCCCGCTCATGATGGGCATGATCTGCGCCTATCTAGGCACCGGCCTCGCCGGGTTGAGGTCCGGGTCCCTGCCGAGGTGGCTCGCAGTGACCTCGATCGTGCTCGGCTGCCTGGCGCCGCTCGGCCCGCTCGGGTTCGCCCCGTCGCTGCTGCTGCCGATCTGGCTCGTCGTGGTCGCCGCGATGGTGCGGCTCGGCCAGGACTGAGCCTCGGGCTCGTCTCGGGTCCGCCGGTCACCGCTTCGTAGAATCGAGACCATGATGCGCCGGATCGACCTGCGCGGCTCCCGGCCGGAGGACTACCGGGACGTGGTGCCGCGCGCCGACTTCGATATCGAGGCGGCGGTCCCGGCGGTGCATGCCATCTGCGAGGCGGTCCGTGTGCGGGGGCTCGAGGCCATCCTGGAGATGTCCGCGCAGTACGACGGTGTCACCCAGACCGACATCCGGGTCCCGCCCGAGGCCCTCCGGGATGCACTCGCCCAGCTCGACCCGGACATCCGGGCCGGGCTGGAGGAGTCGGTCCGGCGGCTGCGGGCCACCTGTGCGGCCGAATTGGAGCACGACGCCCGCACGGAGTTGGGCCTGGGCGCGACGGTGACCCACCGCAAGGTGCCCGTGGACCGGGTCGGCCTCTACGTTCCCGGCGGGATCGCCCCCTTGGTCTCGAGCGTGCTGATGAACGTCGTCCCGGCCCAGGTGGCCGGCGTTCGGTCCATCGCCCTCTCCTCGACCCCGCAGAAGGAGCATGGAGGGCTGCCGCACCCGACGATCCTGGCCGCCTGTGCCCTGCTCGGCGTCGAGGAGGTCTACGCCGTGGGCGGAGCCCAGGCGATCGCCATGTTCGCGTACGGCGTGGGGCCGTGCGCTCGCGTCGACCTCGTGACCGGCCCCGGCTCGATCTGGACCGTCACCGCCAAGCGGCTGCTCAAGGGCCGGGTCGGCATCGACTCCGAGGCCGGCCCCACCGAGATCCTGGTCCTCGCCGACCAGACCGCGGACCCGGCGTACGTCGCGGCCGATCTGCTCAGCCAGGCCGAGCACGACCCGTTGGCGGCCGCCGTCCTGGTCACCGACTCCGAGCCGCTGGCCGACCGCGTCGCGGCCGAGCTCGAGGCTCAGGTGCTGGCTACCAAGCACACCGAGCGGATCCAGACCTCGCTGTCGGGCAGCCAGTCGGGCGTGGTGCTGGTCGATGACCTCGAGCAGGGCATCGCAGTGGCCGACGCCTACGCCGCCGAGCACCTCGAGATCCACACCGCCGACGCCGCCGCTGTCGCCGCCCGGATCCGCAACGCGGGCGCGATCTTCGTCGGACCGCACGCCCCGGTCTCGCTCGGCGACTACTGCGCCGGCTCCAACCACGTGCTGCCCACGGGCGGCTGCGCCTGCCATTCCTCGGGGCTTTCGGTGCGCGCGTTCACCAAGTCGGTGCACGTCATCGACTACTCCCGCGAAGCGTTGGCCGAGGTGGCCGACCACGTCGTCACCCTGGCCGAGGCCGAGGATCTGCCCGGCCACGGCAACGCGGTTCGCGTCCGCTTCGGGGGCTGAGCATGACCTGGCCACCCCTCCGCGACGAGCTGCGCGGACTGGCGCCGTACGGCGCGCCGCAGCTCGACGTACCCGTCCAGCTCAACGTCAACGAGAACCCCTACGGCCCCTCGCCCGAGTGCGTCGCGGACATCGCGGCGTCCGTGGCAGAGGCGGCGTCGACGCTCAATCGCTACCCGGACCGTGAGTTCTCCGAGCTGCGGACCGCGCTGGCCGCCTACCTGTCCAAGGACACCCCGCACGGCATCGCGCCCGAGCAGGTGTGGGCGGCCAACGGGTCCAACGAGGTGATGCTGCAGCTGCTGCAGGCCTATGCCGGTCCGGGACGGACCGCGTTGAGCTTCGCGCCGACGTACTCGATGTATCCCGAGTACGCCCGCGACACCAACACCTCGTGGGTGGCCGGCCGACGTGAGGATGACTTCTCCCTCGACCTCGACCACGCGCGAGCGCTCGTCGAGGAGCACCGGCCCGCTGTCGTCCTGCTGCCGAGCCCCAACAACCCGACCGGCACCGCGCTGCCGCACGACGCGATCGCCGGGCTCTGTGAGGCGGCCGGCGAGGGACTGGTCGTGGTCGACGAGGCGTACGGCGAGTTCCGCCGCGAAGGCGTGCCCTCGGCGCTCGAGCTGCTGCCCGACCACCGCAACCTCGTGGTCACGCGCACCATGAGCAAGGCGTTCGCGCTCGCCGGGGCACGGCTGGGCTACCTCGCGGCCGACCCCGCCCTGTGCGACGGGATCCGGGTGGTGCGGCTGCCCTACCACCTCTCGGCGGTCACCCAGGCCGTCGCGCTCGCGGCGCTCCGCCACGAGAAGGAGTTGCTGGGGCGGGTCGACGACCTCCGGGCCGAGCGCGATGCGACGTACGCGTGGCTGATCGAGCAGGGACACCGGGTCGCCGAGAGCGACGCCAATTTCGTGTTGTTCGGGGTCTTCCGGGATCGTCATGCTGTCTGGCAGGGGCTGCTCGACCGGGGTGTCATCGTCCGTGAGGTTGGTCCCGAGGGCTGGTTGAGGGTGTCGATCGGCACCCCCGAGGAGATGAAGTCGTTCAAACTAGGACTGTCCCAGGTCTTGGAGGAGGCGTCATGAGTCGCACCGCACGCATCGAGCGGCAGACGAGTGAGTCGAAGGTGCTCGTCGAGGTCGACCTCGACGGGTCCGGCCGTCATGACATCTCGACCGGCGTCGGCTTCTACGACCACATGCTCACGGCGTTCGCCCGCCACGGGCTCGTCGACCTCGTCGTCCAGACCGAGGGCGACACGCACATCGATGCGCACCACACGGTCGAGGACACCGCGATCGTGCTCGGCCAGGCGCTGCGTGAGGCGCTCGGCGACAAGGTCGGCATCCGACGCTTCGGTGACGCCACCGTGCCGCTCGACGAGGCTCTCGTCCAGGCCGTCGTGGACGTGTCCGGGCGCCCCTACTGCGTGCACACCGGCGAGCCCGAGGGTCAGCAGTACGTCGCGCTCGGCGCCGACCCGGCCTACCTCGGCTCCCTGACCCGGCACGTCTTCGAGACGATCGCCTTCCACGCGCACCTCGCCGTCCACGTGCGGGTGCTCGCCGGTCGCGAGCCGCACCACATCGTCGAGACGCAGTTCAAGGCGTTCGCCCGGGCCTTCCGCGACGCCGTCGCGCTCGACCCTCGCGAGACCGGCGTCCCCTCGACCAAGGGCACGCTATAAGCAAGAAGGTCGTCGTCCTCGACTACGGCTCCGGCAACCTCCGCTCCGCCGTACGCGCGGTCGAACGGGCCGGCGCCGAGGTCACCCTGACCGGTGATCGCCACGCCGCCGAGGACGCCGACGGACTTCTGGTGCCCGGTGTCGGTGCGTACGCCGCCTGCATGGCCGGCCTGCGCGCCGTCGACGGACCGCGGGCGATCGGACGGCGGCTGTCCGGCGGGCGGCCGGTGCTGGGCATCTGCGTGGGCATGCAGGTGCTGTTCGAGCGGGGCATCGAGCACGGCGTCGAGACCGAGGGCCTGGGCGAGTGGCCGGGCACGGTCGAGGCCCTGCGCGCGCCCGTGCTGCCGCACATCGGCTGGAACACGGTGCGCGTGCCGCCCGGGTCGCGGCTGTTCGCCGAGGTCGCCGACGAGCGGTTCTACTTCGTGCACTCCTACGGCGTCCGGCGCTGGGAGCTCGAGACCCACGGACGCACCCGGCCCCCGCTGGTCACCTGGAGCGAGACCGGGTCGATGGCCGGGGCAGGCGACCGCTTCGTGGCGGCGGTCGAGAACGGACCGCTCTGGGCCACCCAGTTCCACCCCGAGAAGTCCGGTGACGCCGGTGCCCAGCTCCTCCGCAACTGGGTGGCGAGCCTGTGAACGCCGCGCGAGTTTCGTCGGTCGGCCGACGAAACTCGACCCTGGACGACGCAGTTTCGTCGTCCCAGCACGACTTTTGTCGGCCGACCGACGAAACCCGGCCCGGCGGCGACTCATGAGCAAGGAGCGACAGCAGCGGCGGGCCGAGCGGGAGGCAACCGCGGCGGCGGTGGCGGCCGAGCGCGCGGCGGCGGCGGAGAAGCAGGCCCGGCGTGAGGCACGCAAGGCGCGGCTCACCGGCTGGGTCCCGAAGGCGTCGGGGCGCCAGTCGGGGCCGCTCGCCGAGAAGCGGCGGCGCCAGGCGGGGATGACCTTCGCCATCCTGGTCGCGTTCAACCTGCTCGTCTTCGCGTTCACGCGGGACTTCTACGTCACCGGCCTGACCCTGGTCGCCAGCCTGCTGGGGGCACCGATCGTGCACATGATGCTGTTCCGGAAAGGTTGAGATGCCCGTGTCTGCTGGGTCACTGGGGTCAGCTGGGTCACCGCGCCCCTATCTCGAGCTCCTGCCCGCCGTCGACATCGCCGGCGGGCAGGCGGTGCAGTTGGTCCAAGGCGTCGCGGGCTCCGAGAAGCGGTTCGGCGACCCGGTCGAGGCCGCCCTGCGATGGCAGGAGGCGGGCGCCGAGTGGATCCACCTCGTAGACCTCGACGCAGCCTTCGGCCGTGGTCACAACCGCGAGCTCCAGGCCCGGATCGTCGGCACCCTCGACATCGATGTGGAGATGAGCGGCGGCATCCGTGACGACGAGTCGTTGGCGGCCGCGATGACTGCCGGGTGCCGACGGGTCAACATCGGCACCGCCGCGCTCGAGCAGCCGCAGTGGTGCGCGCAGGCCATCGCGACGTACGGCGACCGGGTCGCGGTGGGCCTCGACGTCCGCGGCCGGACGCTCGCGGCCCGTGGCTGGACCCAGGAAGGCGGAGACCTCTACGAGACGTTGGCCAGGCTCGACGGCGAGGGCTGTGCCAGGTACGTCGTCACCGACGTCAACAAGGACGGCATGCTCCAGGGCCCGAACCTCCAGCTGCTGCGCGATGTCTGCGCCGCCACGGATCGACCGGTCGTCGCCTCCGGAGGAGTCACGACCCTCGACGACATCCGAGCGCTCGTGGAGCTGGTGCCGATCGGTGTCGAGGGTGCCATCGCCGGCACCGCGCTCTACGAGGGGCGGTTCTCGCTCGAGGATGCGCTGGCCCTGACGAAGGGGACGGGATGACCCTCGCCGTCCGCGTCATCCCATGCCTCGACGTCGACGGTGGCCGCGTCGTCAAGGGCATCAACTTCCAGGAGCTTCGCGATGCCGGCGATCCCGTCGAGCTGGCCCGGACCTACGACGCGGAGGGCGCTGACGAGTTGACCTTCCTCGACATCTCGGCCTCCCACGAGGGCCGCGCCACCACGATGGAGGTGGTGTCGAGATGCGCCGAGGAGGTCTTCATCCCGCTCACCGTCGGCGGGGGAGTCGCCTCGGTCGCTGACGTCGACCGGTTGCTGCGCGCGGGTGCCGACAAGGTCGCGGTCAACACCGCCGCGATCCACCGTCCCGAACTGGTCGCCGAGATCGCCGACCGGTTCGGCAACCAGGTGCTGGTGCTGTCCGTGGACGCGCGCCGGGCGGCGAACACCGACTCGGGCTTCGAGGTCACCACCCACGGCGGCCGCAAGTCCGCGGGCCTCGACGCCATCGAGTGGGCCACGCGGGCCGCAGAGCTCGGCGCGGGCGAGATCCTCCTCAACGCCATGGATGCCGATGGCACCCAGGACGGCTTCGACCTCGAGCTGATCCGCGCCGTACGCCGCGCGGTCGGGATCCCGGTCATCGCCAGCGGCGGCGCGGGCCGGCTCGACCACTTCGCGCCTGCGGTGGACGCCGGCGCCGACGCGGTTTTGGCCGCCACCGTCTTCCATTTCGGCACCTTGCGCATCGTCGAGGTCAAGGCTGCGCTCGCTGCCGCCGGCCAGCCCGTCCGCTGAGCCCAGCCGCGCGACGGCTCGACCTTGACAGCCCCGCGACCGGGCTTGCACGCTGCCTGAGCCTGCCCTGGCGTGGGGACGCCGGGCCCCGGGCATCTCGTCCGCACCCTCGGAGGAGCCGTGAACCGCACGATCGCCGGTCTGGTCGGTCTTGCAGCCGCGGCCGCAACTCTCGGTCTCGATGGCATCGATGTGTCGCGAGCCGCCCCACCCGACCGCGAGCTGCGCGAGCGGACCGTCGACGCGAGCTACCAGCAGCTCCGGCCCGACAACCGTCCCGACGCGAAGTCGCGGCACTACACGGCGCTCCGCCGGGAGGCCGTCCGGCAACTGCTGGAGGGCACGGCCCGGACGGTGGGCAGGGGCGAGCGGCGCACGATCGAGATGGCCAGCGGCGACCGGGTCGAGTACCCCGTCCAGGACACCGCGCAGCTGCTCACCTTCCTCGTGGAGTACGGCGACCAGAAGGCGGCCGGTGACCCGTTCCCGTCGCATCGCTCCGGCCCGCTGCACAATCGGATCCTCGAGCCGCCCGCCAACGACGACGCGACGTACTGGCTGCCGGACTTCAACCGCGAGCACTACCTCGACATGTTCTTCACCGGCCTCGACGACCAGGGGGGCGAGTCGTTCGCGGCCGCCTACCGCGAGATGTCCAGTGGCCGCTTCACGCTCGAGGGAGACGTCTCCGACTGGGTGAAGGTCCCGTTCGCTGCGTCCCACTACTCGTTGGCGGATGGTGGCGAGCCCGACGACCTGATGACGGAGTTCCTCCAGGACGGCGCCGATGCCTGGGTGGCCCAGCAGTCGGGGCTCGGCAAGACCGACGCCGAGATCGCGGACTTCCTCTCCGCCTTCGACGTCTGGGACCGCTTCGACTTCGACGAGGACGGGAACTTCAAGGAGCCGGACGGCTATATCGACCACTTCCAGGCTGTGCACGCCGGTGAGGATGAGTCAGCAGGTGCTCCGCCGTGGGCGATCTGGGCCCACCGTGGGTCCGTCAACGCCAACGGCAGGGTCGGTCCGGACTTCAACCGGGACGGCGGTGTCGAGATCGGCGACACCGGCTTCTGGATCCGCGACTACACGGTCGAGCCCGAGAACGGCGGGATCGGCATCTTCGCCCACGAGTTCGGCCACGACCTCGGCCTGCCCGACTACTACGACACCCAGGGCGGCAACAACGGCACCGGCTTCTGGACGCTGATGAGCGTCGGATCGTGGTTGGGCCATGGCGCGGGCGACATCGGCACCACCCCCAACCACATGGGTGCCCCGGACAAGCTCTTCCTCGGCTGGTACGACGACGACCTGGCGGTCGTCGACGGCACCGGCGCCCCGCAGATCGTCGATCTCGGTCCCTCCTATCACGCCACCGACCAAGGTGCTCAGGCCGTCGCGGTGACGCTGCCGCAGGGTCACGCGATCCTCGACGTCGTCGAGCCCGACCAGGGGTCGCGCTACTTCTACTCCGGCATGGGCAACGACCGCACCGCGACCGTCACCAGCCCCACCGCGGTGGCCGTCCCTGCCACCGAGCACCCGATGCTCACCGCGCGGGTGAGCTTCTCGACCGAGGACGACTGGGACTACGCCTACCTCAAGGTCTCGACCGACGACGGGGTGAGCTGGGACTACGTCGACACCAACCTGTCGACCGAGACCGACCCCAACGAGCGGAACTTCGGCCACGGCATCACCGGCTGCTCGGGGACCCGGACCCCGCCCATCGGCGGCGTCTGCGATCTGGTGTGGACCGACCTGTCCGCGGACCTGGCGGCGTATGCCGGCCAGCACGTCAAGGTGCGCTTCGAGCTGGTCAACGACGAGTCCACCTACGAGCTCGGCTTCGCGGTCGACGACATCAGGATCGATGGCAGCGTGCTGACCGATGTCGAGGACGGGGCCCCGAGCTGGGTGCTCAGGGGCTTCCGGGTGATGACCGGTTCGAGCTACGCGTATGCCTTCGACCGGTTCTACATCGCCGAGAACAAGCAGCCGATGGGCTACGAGAAGGTGCTGGCCGAGGGGCCGTACTCCCTCAGCTACGACGTGTCGGCCTCGATCGACAGGGTGGACCACTTCCCGTATCAGGACGGTCTGCTGATCTGGTACGTCAACACCTTCTACGAGGACAACGACACCTCGGTGCACCCGGGCCAGGGCTACGCGCTGCCGGTCGACGCCAATCCGGTGTACCGCCCATGGACCAGCCGCACCGGTGCCGCGCTCTACTACTCCGACGGCACCTTGAACACCCGAGACGCCACCTTCGACGTGGACCAGATGGACGCGCTCCACCTCGAGGCCGACGACGTGACCGGCACCATCTACTACGACGCTCGCGGTGGTCCGAGCGTCCCGGTCTTCGACGACTCCAACCCCAACGGCTACGTCGACCTCACCTGGGTGCAGAGCCCGTGGTACTCCGTCCAGGTGGCCGGCGTCGGCTCGATGATCCAGGTGCTCTCGTCCGACGAGACCACGGGACACATGGTGGTCAAGGCGGGCACCCGGTTCGTCGCGATGACCGGGGCCGCCGCCGTCACCGGGCTGCCGGTGACCGGGCAGACGCTGACCGCCATGCCCCCGTCGTACTTCCGGGCCGGCGTCGCGGCGTCGTACCAGTGGCAAGTGGGCGGCCGACCGATCTCCGGGGCCAGCGGG
>ERZ761607.3664-NODE-3664-length-14569-cov-5.421869_pt1 | contig 14569 bp, 13 predicted proteins | sample MGYA00511164_ERZ761607 | MGnify/ENA primary metagenome ERZ761607 (study PRJEB28899, sample SAMN02445080) | bioreactor sludge metagenome | biome: EBPR sludge | place: Australia: Brisbane, Thorneside Wastewater Treatment Plant | collected 2011-06-22 ...
TGGTCTGCAGGTAGAAGCGATCGGTCCGCCAGGGTTCGGGCGCCTCCCAGACCGAAGCCACCGCCGGCGTCACCGCCGATCCGTCAGAAGCACCGGCCGACTGTGCCAGCGCGGGCGCGGCAGCCACACAGCACGCTGCGGCGAACAGGAACGACCGCCCGCGGCTGGCCGCCGCGGGCAAGGCAGTACCCCGCGAAAGAAGGGTGGGCAGGGACGCGAGCGTCCAGGCAACGGGGATGCATCGCGGACAGGCAGACATGGCACCTCGCAGGAAAAAGGATAGCCCAATCGGAGGGCAAGACCGGGAGTATATTTTCCGTGATCAACTCCGGTCAATGCTCCCTTTTCCCGAAGTTCAGCGAGTCGGGCATCCTGACACGCACCAATTCGGCGAAACGGGCCCGCCGACCTTGCCTGCAGCATCCTGCTGCCCGCCACGACGCGCTTGAATTGAAACACGCTTTGTGCCAGAGTCCGCGCACCCTGACCTCCCCGCGTCCCGTGCAGCGATCACCCCCGCCGCCATCGACATGACGCGACACGGCCGGCACCCGACCACCCAGCCCGCCCATGCCCCTGCACATTGCCACCCCGCTGATCGAATCCCCTTTCCTGAGCCGCGCCGCCAACTGCCCGGTATGGCTCAAGCTCGAAGCACTGCAGCCGCCGGGATCGTTCAAGCTGCGCGGCATCGGCGCGGCCTGCGAGGAGCACCTGCGGCGCGGTGCGCGTCGCTTCCTGTCGTCTTCCGGCGGCAATGCCGGGCTCGCCGTCGCCTATGCCGGCCGCCGACTGTCTCTGCCAGTCACCGTGGTCGTTCCGGAAACCACCTCGCGGCGAACCGTCGAACTGCTGCACCTGGAGCAGGCACAGGTCATCGTGCACGGCAGCTCCTGGCATGAGGCCAACCTCCTCGCGCAGTCGATGATCGAGCCGACGGACGCCTTCATCCACCCCTTCGACGATCCCCTGCTGTGGGAGGGCCACGCCAGCCTGATCGACGAAGTCGCCAGCGCCGGCCCCACCCCCGACGCGGTCGTCCTGTCGGTTGGCGGCGGCGGCCTGCTCTGCGGCGTCATCGAAGGACTGCGCCGCAACCGCCTCGGCCACGTCCCGGTAATTGCGGTCGAGACCGCAGGTACCGCCTCGTTGAACCAATCATTGCGCGCCGGGAAAATCGTCGACCTCGAAGCCATCACCGGCGTCGCTACCTCGCTCGGCGCCAAACGCGTCTGCGAACAAGCCTTCCGCTGGTCGCAGGAGCACCCGGTACGCAGCGTGGTCGTTTCCGACCGGGCGGCGCTCGCCGCCTGTGAGCGCTTTCTCGCCGACCACCGGCTGCTGGTCGAACCCGCCTGCGGCGCCAGCCTGGCGCTGGCCTATGAGCGCGCAGAGGCACTCGTCGGCCTGAGGCGGGTACTGTTCATCGTCTGCGGCGGGGCGACGGCCAGCCTCGATCAGATCCGCGCATGGGCGGCCGGACTGCCCTAACCGAACACCGTTGGCGACCATCGGCCCCTTCCCCGCAACGCCTCAGCCAGGCCAGAACAGAACGCCCAGCAGCAGTGCGGCGAGCAGTCCGGTGAGCACGTCCAGCGTCCAGTGCGCCCGCAGCACGATCACCAGAACCATCTGCAGGACGGCGAGCAGCGCGGCGGCCAGGGTCAGCGCGCTGTTGCCCAGGGTGGCGACCTGCATGGCGCCGTAGACGGCGAGCGCCGTGTGACCGGAAAAGAAGAAATCGTTGCCGACCTCATAGGTGACGAACAGCGAGGGAAATCCCGGAGCGCGCCAGATGATGCCCGGCGGCGCCGGTAGAGCGACCAGCGCCTGACTCGACTGGCGCAGGACGAACAGGCAGAGCAACCCCCAGAACGGAGCGAAGCTCGGACCGAGCAGTGCGTAGGCGAGAACGAACAGGGTGACCGCGTCGACCCCCAGCGAGCTGACGATCAGCGCCGCGCGCGCCGCGCTCGGGTGTTCGTGCAGCCAGGCATTGCCGCCCGCCGTAAGCCGGTGCAGGCGATCGTAGATCGCTCCGCCGTCGAGACGACGCTGGCCGATCAAGCGCTGCGTGACGAACCAGACGACGAGGCCGGCGACCACCGCCAGCAGGCGCCAGGCGACGATCTCCCAGGAAGGCAGTCCGGGCATCGTTCAGCCGGCGCCGTTGGCCGGCCCGCCACGCTCCAGTTCGACCCGCTGCGCCGGAATCCCGGCCCAGGTTTCGCCGGCCGGGATGCGCGTGTTGGGCAGAACGAAAGAACCGGCCAGCAGCTTGGCCTTTTCACCGATCTCGACACCACCCATGACGATCGCCCGCAAACCGATGGTCGCGCCGGCGGCGATGCGGACCGGAGCGATCACCAGATAACCACCCTGCGCGTAGTGTGCCATGACGCTGGCCGAACCGCCGATGGTCACCCCGTCGGCCAGCTCGATCAGCGATGGATCGGCGATGGCGGTCGAATTGATCGTCACGTTACGGCCGATCCGCATCCCCATCAGCCGGTAGTAGAGCTGGGCAAAGGGTGAGGGCGTCACGAACTCGAGAAACGAATAGCGCACCACCAGGGTCAGCGTGCAGTGCACATACCAGCGCAGCGCGGTCAGCGATACGGCCGATCCGCGGTAAGGCTGCAAGCGTCCGCCGAGCAGCAGGTTCAACAGCGGCGCGACGAGCAGCAGACTGAGGCCGTAGGTGAAGTAGCAGCAGGCCAGCGCGATGCCGCCCAGCGGATAGCGCCAGGCGGACGAGACCGGCGTCAGCAGCGGCGCGAACACACCGTCGAACAACCAGACGGCAACGCCAAGCGACAGGCCGGCGGCGAAAACGGCCAGCGCGATGAAGGGTAGCGGGCCGACCAGGGCGAGTACTCTTTGCATGCCCTTACCGACAACGATGGCGGCAACAGCGACTCATTGGCGACCGAGGTTGGCCACCGCTTCGGCCGCCGTTTCGTAGCTGTGGGCAGCGATCTTCCGTTTTTCCAGCGCCTCGCCCAGACGGGCACGCAGGAAGGTATTGGAGGTAAACCGCGTCACGTCGTGGTAGCAGGTGTCCATCAGGTGCCTGACCATCCCGATGTAGTCGTCGACCAGCTCGGGGAGGATGGTGAAGCGGTCGTAATTGACCACCGCATACACTTTGTGGCCGAGCGGAGCGAGTCGCTCGGCGACCGCCTGCCGTACACGTTCGATATCATCCTGGCTGCGGATGTCGAGTCCCTCGAAATTGATGAACAGCACGTTCTTCGCGGCGTCGTAGAACAGACGTTCGGCAAGCGGGATGGCCAGCATCTGCGGCCGCAGTTTCATCGGCTCTGCGCGGAAGATCCGGCTGTCCATCAGCGCCGGCGCCGAGCGCATGAGCGGCATGAAATCCATCTTGTCCAGCACATCCTTCTGCAGATCGACCCCGGGTGCAATCTCGATCAGTTCCAGCCCCTCGGCACACAGCCGGAAAACGCAACGCTCGGTGATGTAGAGCACCGTCAGGCCACGCCGCTGTGCCTCCGGGCCGCTGAATGTCCGGTGTTCGACCTCATTGACGAACTTTCTCGCCTTGCCATCCTGAAGAATGCGCAACTTGCCGTCATCCAGCGCCACCTCCAGGCTGCCGGCGGTAAAGGTGCCGACGAAGACCACCTTCTTGGCATTCTGCGAGATGTTGATGAAACCCCCGGCGCCGGCCAGGCGCGGGCCGAACCTGGAAACATTCAGGTTGCCCTGCCTGTCGGCCTGCGCCAGACCCAGGAAAGCGAGATCGAGACCGCCACCGTCGTAGAAGTCGAACTGGCTCGGCTGATCGATGATCGCCTGGGCATTGGTCGCCGCGCCGAAGTTGAGCCCGCCTGCCGGGATGCCACCGATCACGCCAGGCTCGGCGGTCATCGTCATCAGATCGTTGATCTTTTCCTCGGCGGCGATGCTCGCCACCCCTTCCGGCATGCCGATGCCGAGATTGACCACGGCGTTCGCCTTCAGCTCGAGCGCCGCACGGCGCACGATGATCTTGCGCTCGCTCATCGCCATCGGCGGAATCGCCGACATCGGTACCCTGATCTCGCCGGCGAAGGCAGGACTGAACTGCTCGCCGAAGGTCTGCATGTGGTACTCCGGCTTCTCGGCCACCACGACGCAATCGACGAGGATTCCCGGCACTTTGACCTGCCGCGGATTGAGCGTACCGCGCTCGGCAATGCGCTCGACCTGCACGATGACGATGCCGCCCGAATTCCTCGCCGCCATGGCAATCGCCTGCGCCTCGAGGGTCAGTGCCTCCCTTTCCATGGTCACATTGCCGTCCGGATCGGCGGTCGTGCCCCGGATGATCCCGACGTTGATCGGGAAAGCTTTGTAGAACAGATACTCCTCGCCGTCGATCTCCATCACCCGGACGATGTCCTCGGTGGTCATCGCGTTCAGCTTGCCTCCGCCGAAGCGTGGATCGACAAAAGTCCCCAGACCGACGCGGGTGATCGTCCCCGGCTTGCCCGCAGCGATGTCACGAAACAGATGGGCGATCACCCCCTGCGGCAGATTGTAGGCCTTGACGCGGTTGGCCACCGCCAGTTGCTGCAGCTTGGGGACCAGCCCCCAGTGTCCGCCGATAACGCGCCCGACCAGCCCGTCGTGACCGAGGTGATTGAGCCCCCTCTCCTTGCCATCGCCCTGTCCCGCCGCATATACCAGGGTGAGGTCACGCGGGTGACCGAGGCCCTGCGGATCCTCGCTCTCCCGTTCGAGAAACAGCGCTTCGAGGGCCAGCGCGATGTTCTCGGCAAAGCCGATCCCGACGAAGCCGCTGGTCGCGACGGTGTCACCGTCCTGGATCAGACGCACCGCTTCGCGCGCGGCAACGACCTTGCCGGTATCGGACGCACGCAAGGATGAGGCCATGGGGTGGCTGGAGAGAGGCATGACTGGTCTCCTGAAGTGGGCAATTGAAGATCGGACTGGGCGACGCCTGCGACTGATCGATCGACCCCGCGCTTGATCATCTGCCGCGCCTCCCTACCGCCACAGGCAGCGGCCGGATGGGCCTGCTCGACCCGCCTGCGCGCGGTAACACGAGTCTGCGCCAGTGGCCCGTCGCGCGCAAGCCCGAATCGACGAGCGCCGGCGCCGCAGCAAACGTCGCGGCGCCATGCCCGCCAGCGACCATCGGCCGGCACGGCTTCGGTGGGGCCGACCTGCCGACCCTGTGCGAAGCCGGCTATCGGGCGCTCGAAGCAGCCACAACCGACGACCTGCCGGGCCTCCGGCCGATCGTCGAAGCAACCAACACACCGATTCGTTTCGCCGCGATCACCTGCGACCCGAGAAGATCTTCGAACCGGTTCGCGTGGTGCGAACTGGGCTGCGGTACATGGCTACCCTGCGGAACCGTCGACCGTGAAATTTCTCACGTCGAAAATTTTGACAGATCGGCCGTGAGAAGGGCGCGAACGATCACCCTGCGGTCCGGACGAACGCGCCAATAGCCTGAATGAACAACACTTTCTTGCCACATTTCAGTTCTGGCACGGTGTTTGCTTATATCACCTCATGGAGATCAAGAGAATCCACCTGTCCGATTTGAGTAGATGACCGTGCAGGTCGCCGGCTCAACCAATCCTTTCCGTTGCACAACCAGGGAGAAAACATGAACACCATTCTGAAAACCATCGCGCTGACCGGCGCACTCATCGTCTCGCAGCAGGCTGCGGCGGGACGCCTGATCATGAATCACGACGAGTGGACACTGAGCAACACCGGCTTCGGAGCCGCACCGGCGTCCACCCTGCAGTTCGCCCAGAACCTCGCCGGCTACATGAATGTCAACGGGGGCGCCTGCAACCTGCTCGTTTATTCCAACAACTTCGGCTTGACCCAAGGTTCGTTCCAGAATGCGTTGACGGGCGCGGGTTGCTCGGTGACCTACAGCACGGGCGCCTTCGACCTGCCGACGCTTTCGGGCTACGACGGCGTTCTGCTCGGCGGAAACCAGTTCAGCTACAGCGCCGCTGTCCTGACTGCCTACGTAAACAACGGCGGGGCCGCCTACATCGCCGCCGGTACGGGCAGCATTGTTGGTGAGGACGCCGCGTGGGATTCCTTCAGCCATGGGTTCGGGCTGGATTTCGGTCCAAGCTACAACGGCATCGGTGGCACCCTGCCAGTTGCCGGCAGCCACCCTCTGCTCTCCAATGTCACACAGCTCTACTTCAACAACGGCAACACGGTGAGTCTGTTCGGCGCCAATCCGAACGCACAGATCATCGCCGTCTCGGGACAGCAGGGCCTGCTCGGTGTGTTCGACGATACCACCAACAACGCGCCCGAACCCACCTCGCTCGGCCTGCTCGGCCTCGGTCTTGCTGCCTGCGGGGCACTTCGCCGCCGTCGCCAGCAGGGCTGAGGCTGACCCAAAGTCTGATGCCCGCAGGGGGCGAGCGGCCGGCTGTGCTGCCCCGGCCGCGGGCAGAGCAGGCCCTCAGTCGACCCCGGCTTCGCTGAGAAAGCGCCGCCGCTCATCCTCGTTCGCCAGGTGAGCGGCCAGCGCGCGACAGAGGGCATCGCGGTCGGCAGCCTGGGCGGCTGCGCGGCGCAGCAGGACCTTGGCCAGCGGGCCCATGTGACGGGCAAAGAGCTTGCCGATCCGCTCGAGATCGGCATCCGCGAACGGGCTACCGGTCGGCAATCCGCTCGGGACGCCGGTCACCGGGGCAGCAGCCGGCAGCGGGGCGGTGGGAATGGCCAGGCGCGCGCTGTTCGGCGCAGGGCTGGCCGCCACCGGCTGGGTCGGGAGCAGCACGCCGGCCAGGAAGGCAGCCCGGGCGGGCAGATCGGGAATCATGTCGGCCAGCAGTCGATGCAGTTCTTCACATGTCGTCGCGCGGGGCAATGTCTTGCGCACGAGAATCCGGGCCAGCGGACCGATATGACGGCTGAGCAGGTGCTCGGCGGTGTCGACCGCCTCCGCCGTAAGGTCCGAGCCGGTCGGCGGCAGCGTCGGGATCGGCTGCGATGGCGGAGCCACATGTGCCTCCGCCCGGTAGACATAGAGTTCATGCGCCCGATTCCGTGGGTCGAGGCGCGGCCCCAGGTGCGTGAAACAGCGCGCGGCACCGCGCCTGAGCTGCGCGACGAGTTCCTGGTAGGCGCCGCTCACCAGGATCTGCCCGGGCTCGGAAAAACGCATGACGCGAAAGGCGACTGCCACACCGTCGCCCAGCAGGCGCGAACGCCCGCCGGCTTCGGGCTGCACGCGTACCGGCCCGAGGTTGATCCCGATGTGCAGCACCAGGCCGCTGTCGTTGGCCGCAGCGATCAACAGGCCGGCAGTGCGCAGGGCATCCTCCGGATCACCAACGTAGCACACCGCACAGCCTTCCTTGGTGTTCGCCGCCAGGCGGCTGCTCGACGGAATGGCGGCGACCGCCTGACCGACCAGCGCCGCCAGGCGGCTGCGCCGCTCGCGCTGCCCGGTCTCGATGAACGGCTCGGCGGGTGGTTCGGCGAGTCGATCGATAGCGACGTCGGCGAACAGGACGGTACCGATGAAGCTGCACCCGTCGACCAGCGAGCCGCCCGGAGGCGCGACGGCGGCCGGTGCCGACACTCGCGCGGCCGGCTGCGACGCCGCTCCCCCGGCAGCCGTCGGCAGGCAGGCGCGGCGGAAATCGGCCACGCTACGCGGGCGCAGATTCTCGTCCGGGGTGAGCGCCCAGTCGATGGCGCGCAGCATCGCCTTGCCGAAAACCTCCGCCTTGCCGATCGCCGATGCCGAGGGCATCGGGTCCTCGCGCAGGCGAGCCAGGCTCTCGGTCGGCAGGTGACCGGTGACCAGCCAGTACAGCACACCGGCCAGAGAATAGAGATCGGTCCACGGCCCCTGCCTGCCGTTCGGCTGATATTGCTCGGCGGGGGCGAAGCCCGGCGTTACCACCGCAGTCATCAACTGTTCCTGCCCCGCCGGGCCGAGGCGACGGGCAGAACCGAAGTCGAGCAGGACCGGCGATCCGTCGGCACGCAGGTAGATGTTGCGCGGCTTGATGTCACGATGCAGGAAACCCGCACTGTGAATCGTCTCGAGGCCGTCGAGCAGGGGTCGCACGATGCGCAGTAGCGCCGCACCGTCGAGCGGCGGCCGGCCAGCCAGCCACTGATCCAGCGGCTGTCCGCTCTCGTACTCCATGACCATGTAGGCGGTATCGTTGGCACGAAAATAGCGGAGAACGCGCACGATGCCCGGATGGTGGAAGCTGGCCAGCGCCCGGCATTCGAGCAGGAAGCGCTCGATCCCCCAGGCGAAAGTCCGGCTGCTGGCCTCCGAATGCGGACGTACGGTCAGTTCGGCATCGCGTCCGGCTATTTCGCGCGGCAGGTATTCCTTGATCGCCACCGGGCAATCGAGGTGCGTGTCGTGCGCCAGGTAAGTGATGCCGAAACCGCCGCAGCCGAGAACGCGATCGATGCGGTACTCGTTGATCGCGTAACCTGCCGGCAGGGCCAGCAGATCACCGTCGCCAGCACGCGGTGGCGTTGCCGGTTCGCTCGGCGAGGGCTCAGCCATCGATCATCTGCATCGCCTTTTCCAGGCTGCGGCGCATGCGGTTGAACGAACTGGCGAGTACGGCAACCTCGTCGTTGCCCGTCTCGGCAAATTCGGGATGATCGAAATCCCCTGTGCTGATCTTGTCGGCGGCCACCGACATGCGCGACACCGGGCGGATGATCAGCCACGAGAGCAGCAGGTTGAGGACGACGAAAACCGCCGCAAAAACCGCCGCCAGCGAGATCATGAAGGTCCGGAAAGCCTGCGCGGCGTTCTCCAGGGGCACCGACATGGGTACGGAGACCAGTTGTGCCCCCACCACCTCGTCAAGTTTCCAGCCGAAGCCGTTGGCCGAGCCGTAGATCTTGAGCATCGCCGGTGGCGCAGCATCGGGGGTGCTATGGCACTGCAGGCAGGCCGGCGACTCGATGCGGATCGGGTGGGCAATGTAGAGCACGGGGCCGGTCGGCGTCCCGCGCTCTCCGGAAATCTCCTGGCGCTCGGCGTGATTGCGAAACGTCTGGATGAGATCTGCTTCCCAGTCGGCCGCCCGGTCGCGGAGGTTGGTCGGATTGAGCGTGGCTTCCTTGTAGGCGTAATTGGCGTACTTCTTGCGCAACTGGTTGAGCGTCTCGGTGGCGGCAAAAGCGGGTACCGTCTGCGGCAGGAACTGCTTGTCCATCCGATCGAGCAGATGCGGCTTGACCTGGTCAACGGTGTAGCCGCGCACCGCCAGCGCCGCCTCCATGACCAGGCGCGCCTCGCCAAGCACCTGCTCGCGCGCATGCCGGTCGAGCAGCGTACGCGAGACGTAGCCGGCAACGGCAAAACCGGCCAGAAAGACGGCACACAACACGAGGTTGAATTTCAGTCGCAGACCCATAGAGCACCCTCCCAGCCAGGACCTTCATGGCAGAACCCGCCGCCATCAGTCTGCCTGACGGCGGCACGCAGCACTTCCCTTTGGCCTTGCATCGCCGACAGTGCGTGGACGACGCCACGAGTATCCCGGCCTTGTTGCCGAGAGTCAATCGGCAACTGCCTGCCGCGGGGGCAGGCAAAGATCCCTGCCTCTCACCCCTCGATTTATTCCTTATGACCACCGGGGGGCGGAAGCATTCACCCCTGACCGGTGCTTACCGCCGGGCCGCCGCGGCCGCGACAGGTCGATCGACGCGACAAGAGCATGACCGGGCGCCCCTTTCGCACCACGCGTTCCGGCAGCAAGCATGCACAGTCGTGCCCGACGAAGTCTTTGCCGGGCACGGCGAGCATTGCTTACAATCCCTGTCGGCGGCGACCACCCGACGCCCGGCCGCGATGGTCGTCCGCAAAAAGGAGAAGGGAATGGCTGGACCATCACACACGAAATTCTGCTGGGAGGACCCGCTGCTCCTCGACCAGCAATTGCGCGAGGACGAGCGCCTGCTGCGTGACGCGACGCGCGCCTACTGCCAGAGCAGGCTGCTGCCGCGGGTTCGGGAGTCGTTCCGGCATGAGCGGACCGACCCGACGATCTACCGTGAGATGGGCGAGATCGGGCTGCTCGGACCGACGATCCCGCCCGAGTACGGCGGCGCCGGAGTCAACCACGTCGGCTACGGTCTCGTGGCGCGTGAAATCGAGCGCGTCGATTCGGGCTATCGTTCGATGATGAGCGTTCAATCGTCGCTCGTCATGCTGCCGATCTTCCGCTTCGGCACCGAGGCGCAGCGGCGCAGGTACCTGCCCCGCCTGGCGAGCGGCGAATCGATCGGCTGCTTTGGCCTGACCGAGCCGAACCACGGGTCCGACCCGGGCAGCATGGAGAGCCGGGCGCGCGCGACGGAGGGCGGTTATCTGCTCTCGGGCAGCAAGATGTGGATCACCAATTCGCCGATCGCCGACATTTTCATCGTCTGGGCCAAGGACGATGCGGGATCGATTCGTGGCTTCGTGCTCGACAAGGGAATGCCGGGTCTGTCGACCCCGGTCATCACCGGCAAGGTCGGACTGCGCACCTCGATCACCGGCGAGATCGTGATGGATCAGGTGTTCGTCCCCGAAGACAACGCTTTCCCGGAAGTCCGCGGACTGAAAGGGCCGTTCACCTGCCTCGATTCGGCACGCTACGGCATCGCCTGGGGGGCGCTCGGCGCCGCCGAGTTCTGCTGGCACATGGCACGTCAATACACCCTGGACCGCCAGCAGTTCGGCCGGCCACTGGCCGCCAACCAGTTGGTACAGAAGAAGCTCGCCGACATGCAGACCGAAATCACCCTCGGCCTGCAGGGCTGCCTGCGTCTGGGGCGGATGAAGGACGAGGGATCGGCCAGTGTCGAGATCACCTCGATGATGAAACGCAACTCCTGCGGCAAGGCGCTCGACATCGCCCGTACGGCGCGCGACATGCTCGGCGGCAACGGCATCTCGGACGAATACGGAGTCATCCGCCACCTGGTCAACCTGGAGGTGGTCAACACTTATGAAGGGACGCACGACGTGCATGCGCTGATCCTCGGGCGGGCGCAAACCGGCATCGCGGCGTTCTGACAACGGTTGCGCGCTGGTCGAGGCCGCTGCGCTGGCAGGGCGCGCAGTGCGCGCCGGCCGGCGATAATGCCGGGACAACACCTTCCCGATCACCATGCGCCCTGCCTTTCATCCACAACTCGTCAACCCGCCGTTCGGTGATCCCGCACTGCTGGTCGATTTCCCCTTCGAGCGGCGAGCATTGCTCTTCGATCTTGGCGACATCCGCGCGCTGCCGCCGCGCAAGCTGCTGCGCATCAGCCATGTGTTCGTCTCGCACACCCACATGGACCACTTCATCGGTTTCGACTGGTTGTTGCGCATCTCGCTGGGACGACCCAACGCGCTGGAACTGTTCGGACCGCCGGGCATCCTGGCGCAGGTCGAGGCCAAGCTCTCGGCCTACACCTGGAATCTGGTGCACAACTACGAAGGCAATTTCACCGTACTGGTGAGCGAACTGCAGCCGGACGGCCGACTCGCACGGGCGCGCTTTGCCTGCCGCGAGGGTTTCCGACGCCAGCCCCTGCCGCCGGCCTGGTGCGCCGATGGCTGGCTCGCCAGCGCACCAGGTTTCAGGGTGCGTGCCAGCGTCCTCGATCATGAGGTGCCGGTGCTGGGCTTTCTGCTCGAAGAACCCCGCCACGTCAACCTCTGGAAAAACCGGCTGCTCGAAATGGGTCTGCAGATCGGCCCCTGGCTGCAGGAACTCAAGCGACTGGTACTCGCGGAAGCTGCTGACGACAGCCTGGTGCACGCCTGCTGGAAGGAGCAGGGACGTCCGGTCGAGCGCAGCCTGGCCCTTGCCGATCTCAGGCCGGCGCTGAGGATCGTTCCCGGCAGGCGCATCGCCTACGTCACCGATGTCATCCACCACGCCGAGAACGTCCGGCGCATCGTCGAACTGGCTCGCGACGCCGACGAGCTGTTCATCGAAGCGGTCTTCCTCGACGAGGACGCCGGACATGCGGCGCGCAAGTTTCACCTGACCGCACGGCAGGCAGGAAGCATCGCACGTGCCGCGGGTGCCCGCCAGGTGATTCCATTTCACTTCTCGCCACGCTACACCGGACGCGCAGTCGAGTTGCGGCAGGAGCTGGAGCAGTCCTTCACCGGTGCTGCCTGAGGTCGGCAGTGCTGCTCTCGGCGTCCCGCAGGGCGAGCGGCAGACGGGTCTCCGCCTTGCAGAAGACGGGGGAACGAGTGGTGACATTGGCGAGGAAAGCCGAATCATCACGAATGGAGTACTCCAGAAAGCCTGGGCGGCAGCCGGGCGGCAGCCGCGCGGCCGCGACGAGCCCGGCCAGCACGATGTTCCCGCTGTGCAGACTCCGTGTCGAGCAGCAGCAGACGCGTATATATACTATGGGGAGCGGAGTCGTCGGCATCGGCGCCTTACGCTGTCGACTGCCGGCGGACGTGGGAGAGGTGGCAATGCGTTTCTTCAAGTGGATCGGAATCGGCCTGCTGGCACTCGCCGCGCTGACTGTCACCACCGGGCAGCTCGGCCTGCTCCAGGGCACGCCGCCCGATGACCTGGGAGTGCGCAGCGGCAGGTTCAAACCACCCTCGGCAACAGCCAACAGTGTGAGCAGCCAGGCAGGACTGTGGCCCGGTCACCCGCAGCGCGAGGCAGCTCACATTGCGCCGCTGGCGCTGCGTGGCGGCGGTCCGGCCACCATCGCGCAACTGCAGGAACTGCTCTCCACCCGGCCCGGCGTCAGAATCGTGCACAGTCGCAGCGATTACCTGCGGGTCGAGTTCCGGACATCGCTCCTGAAATTCGTCGACGACGCCGAGTTCTGGTTCGACCCGGCGAGCCAGGCGATCGAGCTGCGCTCGGCGTCGCGCGTCGGCCGCCAGGACTTCGGAGTCAATCGCCAGCGCATCGAAATGCTGCGCGCGCAACTCGCCGAATAGCGCGCGCGGCGCCTTCTCGCCCGTGGCTGCCGCACCGCCCGCTCACAACATCGATTTGCCCTGATCAAGAACCTTGTCGCAGATCTGCCTGGTCACCTGCTTCTTCATGCCGCCGCCGCTCAGGTCGAGCTGGCTGCCATCGTTGCTGCTCAGGATGCCCCTGGAGCCACTGCGGTAGCCACTGTCGGATGAAGCGGATCCAGCGGGGAGCTTGCCCATCAACGAATTCTTGACCTCGGACGCCTTGTCGCTGCCAAGATAGTTGTTCTTGATACAGAACTCCAGCAGGCCGGCAACGTTGCCGGCGCTGCCCGAGGTGAGCGACGACCCGGGCAGTGCGCCGCTCAGGCTGCCGAGGTTCCCAAGCTGCGCGTGCGCGGCCGGGCAAGGCAACAGGGCGGCGACCAGAATTGCTGCGGCCGAGTGGTGACAGGTACGTAGGTTCATGCTCGAACTCCCTTGCTGGTTGAAAAAGACCGGCCTGAGGTGGCGCATTGCCGACCGGCTGCCAATCACTGTCGGCCATTGGCCGAAACAGCACGCGCATCGTGCCGCTTCCGCTCCGGTGGCCTTTCGACACCCTGCCGCATTGGGCGACAGGGCTCGCCGCCGGATCAGGCGGCAGCGTCGCCGTTGCGACCGGCCAGGAAGGCCTGCGCCTCCTCCCGGCGCTCGAAGACGTGCGGCGCGATGCTGCGCGCCGAGAAGGCCTCGCCCAGCTTGGCGCGCAGGAAGGCGCTGGTGGCGTAGCGGGTGATCTGGCTGAAATAGTTGGCCAGAAAGTAGCGGTCCATTTCGGCATAGGCATCGTACATGTCCTGATTGATGCGAAAGCGGTCGTAATTGATGATCACGCCGACCCGCTGACCGGCCGCCCGACAGCGCAACTCGCAAATGTCCCAGATCGCCTGCACATCCTCGACCACCCGGACATGCATGCCCTCGAAATTGAGGAACAGGATGTTGCGCTCGGGATCGTAGATCACCCGCTCCGGCAGGGACAGGTTGAGCAGCTCGGCCTCCAGCCCCATCGGATTGGGATTGAAGATGCGGGCATCCATCTCGCCGTATTCCCCGACGATCGGCTCGAAGTCCATGTTCGGCAGGATGTCCCGCTCGACATCGATGCCGGGTGCCACCTCGATCAGCGCCAGCCCTCCCCTGACCCGACGGAACACGCAGCGTTCGGTGACGTAATACACCGGCTTCTCGCGATCGTAGGCGTACTGGCCATTGAAGGTAACCTGTCCGACCTGCCTGAGAAACTTGTGCTGCCTTCCTTCCTGGACGACCCGCAGTCTGCCGTCATTGACCTCGACCTTGAGGCCAGCACCGGTGAAGGTGCCGACGAACACCACCAGACGGGCATTCTGGCTGATGTTGATGAAACCGCCGGCGCCGGTCAGGCGGCCGCCGAAGCGGCTGACGTTGACATTGCCGGCGGCATCGCACTCGGCCATGCCGAGACAGGCCATGTCGAGGCCGCCACCGTCGTAGAAATCGAACTGCTGGTTCTCGTCGATCACCGCATCCATGTTGACCCCGGTCCCGAAGTCACCCCCGGTCGATGGAATCCCGCCGATCAGGCCGGATTCG
>ERZ761607.3667-NODE-3667-length-14558-cov-13.057988_pt1 | contig 14558 bp, 14 predicted proteins | sample MGYA00511164_ERZ761607 | MGnify/ENA primary metagenome ERZ761607 (study PRJEB28899, sample SAMN02445080) | bioreactor sludge metagenome | biome: EBPR sludge | place: Australia: Brisbane, Thorneside Wastewater Treatment Plant | collected 2011-06-22 ...
GCGCGCGCCCCTCGTAGGAGCGGCGCCAGCCGCGAGGGGTTGAAGGCGATGGGGGCGGGCGGGTACGACGAAAGGCTCGCGACTTGCGTCGCTCCTACCGCACACCGCGCGCGCCCCCGTAGGAGCGGCGCCAGCCGCGAGGGGTTGAAGGCGATGGGGGTGGCGGGTGCGACGAAAGGCTCGCGACTTGCGTCGCTCCTGCGGCACGCCATCGGGCGGCGCGACGTGCCTACGCCGCGCGGGGTTGAAGGCGATGGGGGTGGACGGGTGCGACGAAAGACTCGCGACTTGCGTCGCTCCTGCGGCACGCCATCGGGCGGCGCGACGTGCCTACGCCGCGCGGGCGTTGCCAGCCAGCAGGGCCGCAACGGCGGTCGGGTTGGAAGGGAACCAGAAATGCATGTAGGAGGCGGTAATCGAGCCGAGCCGATACACCGCCTCGCCCTCGCCGCCATCCGGCCGTTGCGCACGCAGCCAGGGCTCGAGCGGTGTCACGGTCTTCGAATAATGGAAGGTGTGACCGGTGATACGCCCTTCGGGCAGGTCCGCCTGCTGCATGCCGAGTGCAGCCAGACGCTGCTGCATGATCGCCCGCCCCGGCAGCACGCCGGCAAAGGCGTGCTCGACGCCTGCCTTGTCCACCACAGCTTCGAGCAGGCTCATCATGCCACCGCACTCGGCAAGCAGCGCCCGTCCGGCCGCCACGTGGGCATGGAGGTCGGCGCGCAGGCGCACGTTGGCCGCCAGCGCCGCGCCATGCAACTCGGGATAGCCACCAGGCAGCCATACCGCGGCGCTGCCCGCCGGCAGCGTCTCGCCCGCGAGCGGGGAGAAGAACGCCAGATCGGCACCCAGTGCGCGCAAGGTGTCAAGATTGGCCGGATAGATGAAGCCGTAGGCAGCATCGCGAGCAATGGCGATGCGCCGCCCCGCCAGCAGCGGCGGGGGTGCGGGCAGCGCCATTGGCGGAAAACTCACCGCGGGCGGCAGGGCGGCCGCGCCCGTCTGCCGCAGATGATCGGCAAGGCGGTCCAGGCGCTCCTCCAGGTCGGCGATCTCGGCCGCCTGCAGCAGGCCAAGGTGGCGCTCTGGCAGCGCAGCCTCGGCGTCGCGCATGACTGCGCCGAACCAGCGCATGCCCGCAGGCAGCGCCGCACGTAGCATGTCGGCATGGCGCGCGCTACCGACGTGGTTGGCAAGTACACCCGCAAAGGGCAGTCCCGGCTGATAGTGCGCCAGGCCGTGTGCGACGGCGCCGAAAGTCTGCGCCATCGCGCGTGCGTCGATCACGGCCATCACCGGGATCCCGAAACGGCGTGCAATGTCGGCGGCGGAAGGGGTGCCATCGTAGAGCCCCATCACGCCTTCGACCAGGATCAGGTCTGCCTCGCCGGCGGCAGCGTACAGGCGCGCAGCAATGTCGGCCTCGCCGCACATGCCGAGGTCGATGTTATGCACCGGAGCCCCGCTCGCCACCGCATGGATCTGCGGGTCGAGGAAGTCCGGCCCGCACTTGAACACCCGCACCCGCCGTCCGAGCCGGGTGTGCATGCGCGCAAGCGCCGCGGTGATGGTGGTCTTGCCCTGGCCGGAGGCCGGTGCGGCAACGAGCAGCGCCGGGCAGGCACGCCCCCCTGCAGCGCTCACGCTGCGCCCTTGCCGTGCACCACGGCGCAACCGGCATGCGGCAACGGCGAGGACTTGGGCTGGTCCTGGGGTTCGAACCAGGCGAGCTTGGGGTACAGGCCGACCACGCTGCCGATCACCGTCAGCGAGGGCGGGCGCACACCTTCTTCCAGCACACGCTGCGCCAGGGTGGCGAGGTCGGCCACCACCACGCGCTGGGCGTGCGTGGTACCGCGCTCAATGACCCCGGCCGGCGTCTCCGGCGGCAGGCCGTGGGCGACGAACTGCGCACAGATATCGGCCAACCGCGAAATGCCCATGTAGATCACCACAGTCTGATGCGGACGCGCCAGCATCGGCCAGTCGAGATCGACCTTGCCCTCTTTGAGGAAGCCGGTTGCGAACACGACGGACTGGGCGTGGTCGCGGTGAGTGAGCGGAATGCCCGCGTACGCCGCGACACCCGCCGCCGCGGTTACGCCGGGGATGACCTCGACCGGGATGCCCGCATCGACCAGCACCTCCATCTCCTCGCCCCCACGACCGAAGATGAAGGGGTCGCCGCCTTTCAGGCGCACGACACGCTTGCCTTGCTGCGCGAGCTCCAGCAGCAGCTGGTTGATCTCGTCCTGAGGCAGCGAGTGGTCGGCGGCCTTCTTGCCGACGTAGATCCGCTCCGCCGCGGCAGGCGCGAGCTCGACGATGGCTGGGCTAACGAGGTTGTCGTACACGACGACATCCGCCCCGGCCACCAGTCGCGCACCGCGCAGCGTGAACAGCTCCGGATCACCAGGGCCTGCCCCCACCAGATACACCCAGCCGGGCTGGGGACCGGGACGATGAACGGCAAGATCGGGAATAGTCATGTCAATTGCTCCATACCGGCCGCCGCCTTCACCCCTGCGGCGAGGTCAAATGCGTCCAGCTTCATGTCGATGACGCAGCCCGGCGTGCCAGGTCGCGTCCAGAGGGCGAGAGCGTACGTCCTTACGACGCGCAATGCACGCTCGGCCACAGGCTAAGGCGCCTTCTGTGGCGCGCATCCGGGCAGACGCGCCCGGCCTCTGCATCAGCTTCAACGGCTTCACTCGCCGGGGCCCCTCAGTCCGGCAGGAACACCACCCGCCCTTCGTGCTCGATGCGGCGCAATGGGTGACCAAAAGCCTGGCCAAGCAGGTCCGCACGCAGCACAGCGTCGCGGTCACCGGCAATCACTCCGCCGCGGCCATCGAGCAGGATGATGTGGTCGGCATAGCGTGCAGCAAGGTTGATGTCGTGCAGCACCATCACGCTGCCGCGCCCCGTTCCAGGCTCGCGCACCAGGCGCTGGAACAGCTCGAGTGTGGCGATCTGGTGGTGCAGATCGAGGTGGTTGAGCGGCTCGTCGAGCAGGAACAGCCGCGGCGCCTGCGTCAGCAGTGCGGCGATCGCCACGCGCTGGCGCTCGCCGCCCGACAGCGTATGCACCGCGCGCTGCTCGAAGCCCGCCAGCCCCACCTCGGCCAGCGTCCGGCGCGCGATCGCAACATCCTCCGCGCTCTCCCAGCCCCAGCGCCCGAGGTGCGGGTGGCGCCCCACCAGCACGGTCTCAAGCACACCGGCGGCGAAGGGGTCGGGCTGCTGCTGGGCGAGCAGACCGCGATAGCGCGCGGCCTCGAGTGCAGGCCACGCCGCATACGGCAGGCCGCCCAGGCGTACCTGCCCCACCGTGGGCTCGCGCAGGCCGGCGAGCGTATGCAACAGCGTGGTCTTGCCAGCACCATTGGGCCCGAGCAGCACCAGGCACTCGCCCGCGGCCAGGCTCAGGCTGAACTCGCAGCACAGCCAGCGCTCTCCCACCTGCAGTGCGAGGCGTTCGGCCTCGAGCAAGGGTGCGGCATCGACGGGCAGGCGGCGCGCGGCGTTCATGTGCTGCTGCGCGGACTGCGCGAAAGCAGGAACAGGAACACCGGCACGCCGATCATCGCGGTGAGCACGCCGACCGGCAGTTGCTGCGGCGCCAGCATGGTGCGCGCCGCGGTGTCGGCCAGGGTGAGCAGGGTGCCGCCCACCAGCGCCGCCGCGGGGATGAGCACGCGCTGGTCATTGCCGAGGACGAGCCGCACCAGGTGCGGCACGATGAGGCCAACGAAACCCACCGAGCCAACCAGCGTGACCGCGGTGGCGGTAAGCAGCGAGGCCAGCACGTAGAGCACGATGCGCAGCCGTTGCACGCGCACGCCGAGCGCACGCGCCGTAAGCTCGCCACGCGCGAGCACGTTCAGATCGCGCGCGAACGGCATCACCGCCAGCAGCGCCAGTACCAGCACGACCACTGCCGGCCACGGCCGCGCCGCCGCGCTGGCGTCGCCCATCATCCAGAACAGCATCGACATCACCCGCGTGTCGGGCGCCAGCGCCAGCATCAGCGACACCGCCGCGCCGCAGCCGGCGGCGACGATGACGCCGGTCAGCAGCAGCCGCGTCTGCGTCCAGCTGCCGTCGCCGTGCGCCAGGCCGAACACCACCAGCATCGCCGTGAGCGCACCGGCAAAGGCCATCGCATCGATCCAGAACGCCGCTGCCCCGAGCGTGATTGCTCCCAGCGCGCCCACCGCCGCCCCACCCGAGATGCCAAGGATGTAGGGGTCGGCAAGCGGGTTGCGCAGCAGCACCTGCATGAGCGCGCCCGCGGTGGCGAGCAGGCCGCCACTGACGAACGCCGCGACGGCGCGGGGGAGGCGGAGCTCGAGGATGATGGCGGCCGACACCCCCCCTGCATCGTCAACAAGAGCACTCCAAACAGCGGCAAGATCCAACTGCAACTCACCAGCGCGCAAGGACAGCACGATGGCTCCCGCTGCTCCAAGCAGGAGCACGCCCAGCACGGCGATCAGTCTCCGGCGCTCATGCACCTTCGCCCCCCTTTCCTCCTGTTCGTATCACTCAGAACGTGACGCGAGCACCAATCTTCCAAGTGCGCTCGAAGTCGATCGGATAAATACGATCTCCAGCCCAAGCAGACTCCAACGCTAATCCGTTCTCGCGATCAAAGAGGTTGTTCACTGCGCCATAGACCTCAACTGCCTTAGACAATCGGTGCTTGTACACGAGATCAGTCGAGTTGTAGGCACGCTGCCGCGCGGCATTTCTGTTGTCGAAATCTCCATCCGCCCATGCCTTGCTCCGCCATGTGTGGGTGATATTCATGCTCGCTGTATCCGCCACACGAAAGTTGAGCCCCATGACCAAGCTATGTCGAGAAACGCCAGGCAGTTCCTTCTCGTTGTATGCTCCTCCTCCGTCGGATTCCCGGTCTATCACCGCGCGCGTCCACGCGTAATTGACTATCGCAGAAGCACCAGCCATTAACTGCAGGCTGTTCTGGATCTCAAATCCATACTTATGGGACTTGTCAATATTGGTGTTGCTGTATGAAATCGGCTCAAGATAGATCTCGTTCTTCAATTTGGTATAGAAGATAGACGCCTTGAATCGATTCCGATCGGTAAGGTGATTTGCCCCTAACGTAATCATGCGACTCTTGGCTGGCTCGATGAAGCCATTGAAGCGCTTACCGACAAACGCCCAAGTTAGAGGATCGTACTCGCTTGCGAAAAAGCGATCGATGTCGGGAGACAAGAAAGCATCGCTGTAACTTGCAAAAACAGACAGCACCGGACTGAGACTGTAGTTGGCGCCTGCCTCCCAGGATGTTAGGTGTTCCTCCTGGCCCAGTGCTGCCCCAGCCAAAGGCTTATAGCCATATTCCACACGCTCCCGGCGCACACCAGCCGACACTGTCAGCTGTTCAAACAAATATTGCCCGTGCAGGAAACCACCGAAATTGTCTTTCGTGGTAACGCCATCTGCCCCTTTGCGATCGCCGTCAAAGCTCTGCACCCCTGCGTTCAGAGCCAGCCCGCCACGCAGAAACCGCACCGAAATCTCATTTGACTTGTAGGTATATTTCGACGGAGAAGACGGAAGATACTGCGAGCTCTTGCCCTCATCCGCATGTCGAGCATATATCCGCCATTCTGGAGTGAGAGCGAAATCAGCACCAAGACTCCAATGATCAGAGTCGAGTTTCTGTCGAGTGTAATTTCGGGAATCACTCATTGCCGGGCTGTCACGAAACTGTGCCAGAGACAAGGAGTTCGGGTAACGCGTATCTATACGTGATGCGCCAGCCTCGAAATCCAGACGCAGGGCTTCTGTTGGCCTTCCACCAGCCGCAAAGCGCCAAGTATTTGCCTCAGACTGATCGCGATGGCCAGTGGGATCTCTGTCGCTGAATCCCCCGAACTTGCCGTGATCGAGCGTTGCGGAGAGATCGAACCGATCACGAACAACACCAGCCGCCAGCACGGCCCCGCGAGTACCATAGTTGCCTGTGTAAGCATCAAGGCTGACACCGTCGCGTGCCCGGGTGTAGATCTGGATGCTCCCAGCAGTAGCCCCATCGCCATAGAGCACCGCCCCGCTGCCCTTCGTGATCTCGAGGCGCTCGATATCTGCAAGCGAAATGGAACCGATCAACTGTGGCGCCATATCAATATTGTTCAGCCTGCGCCCATCGACCGAGATTACTACGTTCTGATGTCCGTTCGCACTACCATAGCCGCGCATGCTGATCTGCGGCGTATAACGATTTCCATAGCTCGGCGTCACCTGCAAAGAGGTCTGCAACGCGAGATAGTCATAAAGCGAGCGGGCACCGGATCGCTCTATGTCCTCACGCGTATGCACCTCGGATGCGTAAGGCGCATCTTGATCCTGCATATCAATGCGGGTCGCGGACACGAGCACGGTCTGCCCAACACTTTCCTGGGCCACAGCTCCTTGCGCAACAACCGCAAGGGCGGCACAGACAGAGGCTTTCAGACGCGAAACATGAAATTTCATGGGAATCTCCCCTCGGTAGCTGCCATGCGTCCCCGCATGCGACAAGCCATCCAGCACATGGACGCACCACGACCCAGGTAGAACCGAAGAGAGCAGAAAGAGAAACCACCACGCCCGTCGCCGCCACCCCGCGGCACATCCGCCATTTCGCGCTCCGGCCGGTCTCCGGGCTCGTGCGCTGTGCCGGCGGAGCCGGACGGATGGATCGCCTTCCCGGGTCGAGGACCCAGTGGCTGCATGACCCACCTTGCGCGCACTTACCGTTGCGGGGGCAGCACAGGCATTGCGGCCTCGTTTGCGAGGGGCCGCGCACCTGTTTCCCGTTTAACCCTGGGCGAGAAACACCCGTGGGCACCGATAACGCGTTGCCCCTTCCGGGGCAGTCGGCGCGGATGATACCGTACGGGGCGGTATCGTGCACTGCAATAAGATACAGACGTTCCCTACACAAGGACCCGCCAGAACAATGACATGCGAACTGATCCTCGGTGGCGCCCGCTCCGGCAAGAGCCGCGAGGCCGAGCGCCGGGCGGCGGCGTCGGGGCTGGCGGTGACGGTGATCGCCACCGCCGAGGCGCTGGATGCGGAGATGGGTGCGCGCATCCGGCGCCACCAGGCCGACCGCCCCGCCGGCTGGCGCACAGTGGAGGCGCCGATTGCGCTCGCGGACACGCTGCGCGAAGCCTCCGCCCCCGGGCACTGCCTGGTGGTCGACTGCCTGACGCTGTGGCTGAGCAACCTGCTCACCGATGCCCACCACCTACCCCCGGGCGCGAGCGCCGAAGACTTGCCTGCCTTCCGCCGCGAGCGCGACGCATTGCTGGCCGTGCTGCCGACCCTGCCGGGGCACATCATCCTCGTCGCCAACGAAGTTGGCCTGGGACTGGTCCCCGAAACCGCGCTTGGCCGGTTCTTCCGCGACGAGGCTGGCCGACTCAACCAAGCGGTTGCGGCAGCGTGCCCACGCGTAGTGTTCGTCGCTGCGGGGCTGCCGCTGGTGCTCAAGGACGGCTAAACTCGCGCTCATTCCGTCTGCATCCGGCAGGCCCGCGACCCGGCATTCGTAAATCATGAACTTCCAGCTCTCCCAGCCCGACACCCTGCTCAGCGCCGCCATCCAGCACAAGATCGACCGCAAGACCAAGCCAGTGGGCGCGCTCGGACGGCTCGAGGCGCTCGCGCTGCAGATCGCACTGGTGCAGCAGACGCCTGCCCCCGAGCTGCACCAACCGCACATCGTCGTCTTTGCCGGCGACCATGGCGCGGCACGCGCCGGGGTATCGGCCTACCCGCAGGACGTGACCTGGCAGATGGTGGAGAACTTCCTCGCCGGCGGGGCCGCGATCAACGTCTTCAGCCGCCAGATGGGGCTGGGGCTGAGCGTGGTCGACGCAGGCGTGAATCATGAGTTCGGCAAGCGCCCGGGCCTGATCGACGCCAAGATCGGCCCCGGCACGGCGAGCTACATCGACCGCCCGGCGATGACGCCGGCGCAGCGCGACGCCGCCCTCGAGCGTGGGCGCGGCATCGCCCATGCACTCGCCGGCAACGGCAGCAACTGCATCGGCTTCGGCGAGATGGGGATCGGCAACACCGCCTCGGCGTCCCTGATCACCCATTGCCTGGTGGGTGCCGACCACGACGCCGAGCTCTACAACGTCACCGGCCGCGGCACCGGGCTGGATGACGCCGGCCTTTTCCGCAAGCGCAGCCTGCTGGCGCAAGCGCTCGAGCGCGGCGGCCGGCCGAGCGATCCGCTGGCCGTGCTGGCCGAGTACGGCGGCTTCGAGATCGCGATGATGGCCGGCGCCATGCTCGGCGCGGCCGAAAAGCGCATGCTGCTGCTGATCGACGGCTTCATCGTCACCTCGGCATTGCTTGTCGCCTACGCCATCGATCCGCGCATCCTCGCCTACTGCGTGTTCGCCCACCGCTCGCAGGAGCCGGGCCACCGCGTGCAGCTCGACTTCCTGCAGGTCGAGCCTCTGATGGAGCTCGACCTGCGCCTGGGCGAGGGCACGGGCGCAGCGCTCGCCTTCCCGCTGGTGCAGGCGGCCGTCAACTTCCTCAACGACATGGCGAGCTTCGAGTCGGCTGGCGTCAGCGACCAGGGCTGAAGCCCGATGCGCACGCAGCTCGAACTGTTCTGCATCGCCCTCGGCTACTTCACCCGCATCCCGGTGCCGGGCTGGGTGGCGTGGGCACCGGAGCGCCTCACCCACGCAGCACGCTGGCTGCCGCTGGTGGGCTGGGTGGTGGGTGGCGCAGGTGCGGCAAGCCTGCTGCTGTTCGCCCAGTTCCTCCCGGCCAGCCTGGCGGTGATCCTGTCCATGGCAGTGACGATCCGCCTCACCGGCGCCTTCCACGAAGACGGCTTCGCCGACAGCTGCGACGGTCTCGGCGGCGGCTGGGACAAGGCGCAGGTCCTGGCGATCATGAAGGACTCGCGCATCGGCAGCTATGGCGCCATCGGCCTCGTGCTGATGCTGCTCGCCAAGGCTGCGGCGCTGATCGAGCTGGCCGCGGCCAGCCCCGCCACCGCCGCGACCGCCCTCTTCGTCGCCCACGCGCTGTCGCGCCTGGCGGCCACCGCGGTGCTGCACGCCCTGCCCTATGCGCGCAGCGACGACAGCAGCAAGGCAGCGGCCGTCGTCGGCCACCTGGGCCGCAAGGACCTCCTCATCGCCGCCGCCTGCGGCCTGCTGCCCGCGTTCGTGCTGCTCGCGCCGCTGCCGGCGCTGGCCGCGCTGAGCCTGGCGGCGCTGCTCACCGTATGGCTGGCCCGCCTCTTCCTGCGCCGCCTGGGCGGCCACACCGGCGACCTGCTCGGCGCGGTGCAGCAGGTGACGGAGCTGGCGTGCTACGTCGGCATCGTCGCTGTCAGCCTCTGAGCACCTGGGATATACTTCAACCATATCCATGCAGAACGAGGTAAGGCCATGACGAGCTCCTCGCAAACCACCGTCTTCCGCAGCAACAAGACTCAGGCCGTACGCCTGCCCAAGGCGCTGGAGCTGCCCGAATCGGTGAAGAAAGTCACGATCACCGCGATCGGCAATACCCGCATCATCACACCCGCCGAAGCGAGCTGGGACGCCTGGTTCGACGGCCCCGACGTCAGTGCCGACTTCTTGAGCAGCCGCGACCAGCCTGCGGACCAGGTGCGCGAGGCCTGGTGAGCATGCTCAAGTACCTGCTCGACACCAACATCGTCAGCTACACCATCAAGAACAAGCCTGCCCAGGTGCGCGAACGCTTTCGCCAGCACGACGGCCAGATGGCCATCTCCAGCGTCAGCCTGGGCGAGCTCGTGTTCGGCGCCGAGCGCTCGGCCCAGCCGGAGGCGAACCTCGCCGTCGTCGAGGGCTTTGTCGCCCGTGTCGAGTCGCTGGATTTCGATGCCGCCGCAGCCCATCACTTCGGCCAGATTCGCGCCGAGCTCTGCCGCGCCGGCCGCCCCATCGGCCCCTACGACATGATGATCGCCGCCCACGCGCGCTCGCGCGGCCTCATCCTGGTGACCAACAACACCTCGGAGTTCGAGCGCGTTGCAGGCTTGCGGCTCGAGAACTGGGCCTGACGCGGCACGATCACCGACGCAAGCCCGGCCGCACTGCCCTCAGCCTCTCCACGCCCATGCAACTCCATCTCATCCGCCACCCCCGTCCCGCTGTCGCGCCCGGCATCTGCTATGGCCAGACCGACCTTGGCCTTGCCGAATGCCCGGCCACCGTCGCCGAGCGCCTGCGCCCGCTGCTGCCCGAAACCTTTGCCCTGCACACAAGCCCGCTCGCGCGCGCACGCCTGCTCGCCGAAGCGCTCGGCACGCCGCGCGAGGATAACCGCCTCAAGGAAATCCACTTCGGTGACTGGGAGGGCCGCAGCTTCGCCGACATCGGTAGCGCGATCGACGACTGGGCAGCTGACCCGCTCGGCTTTCGCGCACCGGGCGGCGAGTCGCCGCGCGAGATGGCCGCGCGGGTGCTGGCGTGGCTGGAGGAGGCAACGGGTAATGGGGGACAAACCCCGATTTCCGCGGAAATTGGGGTCTGTCCCCCATTACCCCCATTACCGGAGTCGGTGGTCGTGGTAGCCCATGGCGGGCCGCTGCGCGCAATCGCCGGGCACCTGCTCGGCATGCCGCCCGAACGCTGGATCGGGCTCGACTTCGGCTGCGGGCAGGTGACGCGGATCGACGTCGAGCATTGGGGGGTGGTGTTGAAGTGGTTCAATCGCTGAAGCTTCGCTCGCAGCGAAGCGGCCCTTCCAGCTTGCGACATGCGCACACACCACCTATCTTACAAATCTAAACTTCAACTTTAGATTTGTAAGATGATCCCGCGATCGGCTCTCTCGACCCTTCAGCGCCTGGCGCGTGGTTTCCCCGTGATCGCCATCACCGGCCCGCGCCAGGCCGGCAAGACCACGCTCGCTCAGCAAACCTTTGCCGACAAGGCGTATGTTTCGCTCGAGAACCCGGAGGAGCGCGAGTTTGCCGAATCCGACCCCAGGCGCTTTCTTGCCCGCTTCGAGGGCGGCGCTATATTCGATGAGGTTCAGCGCTGCCCTCAGCTTCTGTCATGGCTGCAGGGCATCGTCGACACGCGCAAGCGCATGGGTGACTTCGTGCTCACCGGCTCCCAGCAGTTCGAGCTCGTCTCGGGCATGACACAGTCGCTCGCGGGCCGGGTGGGCCGAGTCGAGTTGCTCGCGCTCTCCACCCAGGAGCTCGCCGCGGCTGCTCGCCTGCCCGCGCGCCTCGACGACATGCTGTTCAAGGGTGGCTACCCCGCCCTGTACGACCGCGATCTGAGCCCGGAAGATTGGTTCGCCAATTACGTCGCCACCTACCTGGAGCGCGACGTCCGCCAACTGATCGCGATACGCGACCTCACCCAGTTTCAGCGCTTCGTGCGCATGTGTGCCGCACGCTCCGGCCAACTGCTAAACCTGAGCGCGCTCGGTGCCGACTGCGGCATCACCGCGGTCACCGCGCGCGAGTGGCTGTCCGTGCTTGAGGCCAGCTATCTGGTGGCGCGCATCCCGCCTTACTTCGAGAACTTCGGCAAGCGCCTGGTGAAGACACCCAAGCTCTACTTCCTCGATGTCGGCCTGATGTGCTGGCTGCTCGGCATCCGCGACGCCGAGACGATCGCCACCCACGCCATGCGCGGCACGCTGTTCGAAACCTGGGTCGTCTCCGAATTCATCAAACAGCAGTTCAATGCGGGCCGCCCCGCCGACCTTTACTTCTGGCGCGACAACGTGAGCCATGAGGTGGACCTGCTGTTCGAGACGCGGGACGGTCTGCAGGCGGTGGAAATCAAGTCTGGCCACACCTTCGCCAGCGACTGGCCGGCTTCCGCCCTGAAGTGGCAGAAATTGAGCGGCAGCCCCCTGGCACCGTGGATCATCTACGGAGGCGAGGGGGAGTATGAACGCCAGGCTTGCCTCGCACTCGGCTGGCAAACCTTCGCCAAGCGGGACGTATCCGCCCGATGAGTAGCACGACACTCATGCTCACCCTCTGGCTCATCACCGACAACAAGCCCGGCCACCGCAGCCAGTTGCAGGGGCTGGCGCAAGCGCTGGCAGCGCGCACGGCGGTCGATACGCACTGGATCGACGCGCCAGCCGGGCGCAGCTCGCTGTGGCAATGGCTCGGGGGCCGCTTCCCAGCCGGCGCAGACCTGCCCGCCCCGGACCTGATCCTCGTCGCCGGCCACCGCACCCACCTCGCCGGCCTCGCCGCCCGGCGCGCACGCGGCGGCAAGCTGGTCGCGCTGATGCGGCCCAGCCTGCCGCTGGGCTGGTTCGATCTGTGCGTGATCCCGCAGCACGACAAGCCGCCCGCCCGCACCAATGTCCTCGCCACCCGCGGCGTGCTCAACACCGCCCGTCCCAGCGCCGAACGCGAGGCCGACACGGGGCTGTTCCTGATCGGCGGTCCATCGAAACACCACGGCTGGGACACCCACGGCCTGCTCGCCCAGATCGACGCCATCCTCGCCGCCACGCCCGGCATGCGGTGGACGCTGACCACCTCGCGGCGCACGCCGGCCGAAACGGAAGCCGCCCTGCTCACCCTGCGCGAACGCGGGGTCGATGTGCGGCCGGTGGCCGACACCCCGCCCGGCTGGGCGATGGCGCAGGTGGCACGCAGTGCCCAGGCCTGGGTGACGGAAGACAGCGTATCCATGGTGTACGAGAGCCTCACCGCCGGCGCCGCCACCGGCCTGCTCGCGGTGCCGCGGCTGGGCGAGACGCGTATCACGGCCGGGGTGGCGCAGCTGCAGCAGGAGGGTTTCGTTACGCCTTTCGCGGGCTGGCAGCGTGAGGGCCGGCTGCACACGCCACCAACGCCTCTGCGCGAGGCCGACCGCGTCGCGGACGCGGTCCTGTCTCGATGGCCGCAATAGCGCGCGGCGCGATCGCCTAGAATACGGACATCGCCGCAACCCGCCAGGGGCACCGCCATGGGTCTCGCACTGAAAGAGGAAAAGCACCACACCTACGCCGACTACCTCACGTGGCCGGACGACGCGCGCTACGAGCTCATCGACGGCGAAGCTTTCCTGATGGCGCCCGCGCCGCTCATCGAGCATCAGGAAGTCGCGGGCGAGGTGTTTCGCCAGCTGGCCAACCAGCTCGACGGCCAGCCCTGCCGCCCCTACATCGCCCCGGTCGACGTCCGCCTGCCGCGCAAGGACGAGGCCGACGACGCCATCGACACCGTGGTCCAGCCCGACGTCCTGGTGGTGTGCGACCAAGCGAAGATCGACCGCCGCGGCGTGCGCGGCGCGCCCGACTGGCTGCTCGAGGTGCTCTCCCCCAGCACCGCCGCCCACGACCAGATCGCCAAACGCCGCACCTACGAACGCGCCGGCGTGCGTGAATACTGGCTGGTGCATCCGGGCGACCGCACGCTCACCGTCTATGTGCTCGAAAACGGCCAGTACGGCCGCCCGGAGATCTACGAACTGAAAGATGAGACCCCGATCGGCGTGCTGCCGGGCGTGTCGATCGCGTGGGATGCGCTCGTGGCGCGTCTGCCAAAGCCGGAGTACTGAACCGAGCGATGAAACCCCTCAAGGTCCTGCAACTGCTCCCCGCGCTCGACAGCGGCGGCGTCGAGCGTGGCACGCTGGAGATCGCGCGCGCGCTGGTCGCGGCCGGGCATGAATCAGTGGTGCTGTCCAAGGGCGGGCGGCTGGTCGAGCAGCTGCAGCGCGAGGGCTCGCGTCACATCACGCTCGACCTCGGGCGCAAGTCGCCGACCACCTTCCTGCAGTACCGCGCGCTGCGCAGGCTTTTCGAGGCCGAGCGCTTCGACATCGTCCACGCGCGCTCGCGCCTGCCCGCCTGGGTGGCCTGGCTCGCCTGGCGTAGAATGCCGGCGGACACTCGCCCGCACTTCGTCACCACGGTGCACGGCATGCACTCGGTGAGCCGCTACAGCGCCATCATGTGCGCGGGCGAGCGCGTGATCGCGGTCAGCGACACGGTGCGCGACTACATCCGCACGAACTATCCGTCGGCGCGCTGGCCCCATCTGACGGACGATCGCATCACGGTGATCCCGCGCGGCATCGACCCGGCGGAGTTTCCACGCGACTACCAGCCATCTTCAGAGTGGCTGGCGCGCTTCCACGCCGAGTTCCCCCAGATCGGCCAGCGCAAGGTGCTGACGCTGCCGGGGCGGCTCACGCGGCTGAAGGGACATCACGACTTCATCACCCTCATCGGCAGGCTGGTCGCGGACGGACTGGACGTAATCGGGCTGATCGTCGGCGGCGATGACCCGAAGCGGCCCGGCTACGCGAAGGAGATCCGCGAGCGCGTGCAGGCCGAAGGGCTGGGTGAGCGCATCGTGTTTACCGGGCATCGAAGCGACGTCCGCGAAATCTATGCGATCTCGGACTGCGTGCTGAGCCTGTCGAGCACACCGGAGTCGTTCGGGCGCACGGTGCTGGAGCCGCTGGCGATGGGGCGGCCGGTGGTGGGGTATGCGCATGGGGGGGGGGCGGAGATTCTGGGGGAGCTGT
>ERZ761607.3668-NODE-3668-length-14554-cov-7.664735_pt1 | contig 14554 bp, 12 predicted proteins | sample MGYA00511164_ERZ761607 | MGnify/ENA primary metagenome ERZ761607 (study PRJEB28899, sample SAMN02445080) | bioreactor sludge metagenome | biome: EBPR sludge | place: Australia: Brisbane, Thorneside Wastewater Treatment Plant | collected 2011-06-22 ...
AGGCCGGGGCGGGCGCGTAGTAGGTCGAGGCGGCAATGCCGGCGGCGATGCCGGTGATCGCCAGCAGGGCGGCCGGGCCGGCCCAGCCGTAGCCGCGACGGTGGCCGCGGTCATAGCGGGGGAGCGCCGGGCGGTAGTCGCCGCGGTCGTAGTGCCGGGGCGCCGGGCGGTAATAGCCGCGGCCGTCCCCGTGGTCGGCCAGTGCCGGGCTGGAAGCCGCGAGCGCGATGCAGAGGGCGCCGCAGAGAGGGATGATGGTCGTTTTCATAAACTGAATAACGCGGCGGGGCTTCGGCCGATGACGGCAGGGCGAGGCGGAAATGTGAGGAATTGTTACCGGTCGCTGTTTCGCCGTGTGAGACAATCGCAGGCGGACTGCCGGGTGCCTCTCGCGGTCGACCGGAAAATTGCCGCGAAATGAAAAAAGGCCCTGTCGAGACAAGGCCTTTCATCAAGATCGCTGGTGCCCAAGGCCGGACTCGAACCGGCACACCTCGCGGCGCTAGTACCTGAAACTAGTGCGTCTACCAATTCCGCCACCTGGGCACAGGTGCGAAGAGCGGTAAATTATAAAGAAAGAGAATTGCATGTCAAGGAAAAAGCCATCGGCAATCCGCCGTGCCGACCCCTTCTACGAGCGCGAGGCGGCCCGTTATGACCATCCCCTGCCGTCGCGCGAATACATTGCGCAGGTGCTCGCCGACGAGGGCCGCCCCGTCACCTTCGGCGAATTGACCGGCGTGCTCGACATCGCCGCAACCGAGCAGGAAATGTTCCAGCGCCGGCTCGGCGCCATGGAACGCGAAGGCCAGTTGCTGCGCAACCGCAAGGGCGCCTATATCCTCCCCGAGCGCGCCAGCCTGACGCCGGGCAAGGTACAGGGCCACCCGGACGGCTATGGCTTCCTGATCCCCGACGACGGCAGTGCCGACATCTTCCTCGACCAGCACCAGATGGCCAAGGTGCTGCACGGCGACCGTGCCCTGGTGCGGCTCACCGGCGTCGACCGCAAGGGACGCCCGGAAGGCGGCATCGTCGAAGTCACCGAGCGTGCCAATACCCGCGTCGTCGGCCGGGTGCTCGTCGAGCACGGCCTGGTTTTCGTGGTGCCGGAAAACAGGCGCATCGCCCAGGACATCCTGGTGCCGCCGGAGAAGCGGGCGAGGATCCGTCCGCAGTCCGGGCAGGTCGTCATGGTCGACATCATCGAGCAGCCGAGCAAGTTCTCGAAGCCGATCGGGCGCATTTCCGAGGTGCTGGGCAACTATGCCGATCCGGGAATGGAGATCGAGATCGCGTTGCGCAAGCACGACCTGCCGTTCGAGTTTTCGAAGGCGGCGCTGGATGAGAACCGGGCGCTGCCGGACCGGATCAGAAAGGCCGATCTGGCCGGGCGCGAGGATCTGCGCGGACTGCCGCTGGTGACCATCGACGGCGAGACGGCGCGCGATTTCGACGACGCCGTCTATTGCGAGAGGAAGGGCCGCGCCTGGCGGCTAGTCGTGGCGATCGCCGACGTCTCGCATTACGTGCGTCCTGGCATGACGCTCGATGCCGAGGCGATGGAGCGCGGCAACTCGATCTACTTTCCGCGCCGCGTCATCCCGATGCTGCCGGAAAAGCTCTCCAACGGCATCTGTTCGCTGAACCCGGACGTCGACCGGCTGGCAATGGTCTGCGACATGCAGATCGGCGCTGGCGGGGTGATCGGCAAGTACCGCTTCTACCCGGCGGTATTCCGCTCGCAGGCGCGGCTGACCTACAACCAGGTCTGGTCGTGGCTGTCGGGCGAGGCGCAGCCGGAGACGGAAGTGCATGCCGGATTGCAGCCGCAGCTGCTGAATCTGTACAAGCTGTTCAAGACCCTGCACGGGGCGCGCGGGGAGCGCGGGGCGATCGATTTCGAGACCAGCGAAACCCGGATGGTCTTCAACGAACAGGGCAAGATCGAGAGCATCGTCCCGGTCGTGCGCAACGACGCGCACCGCATCATCGAGGAATGCATGCTGGCGGCCAATGTCTGCGCTTCGGATTTCCTTGCCGGCCACAAGCAGACCTGCCTGTATCGCATCCACGAGGGTCCGTCGGCGGAAAAGCTCAAGAACCTGCGCGCCTTCCTCGGCGAGTTCGGGCTGGCGCTGGGCGGCGGCGACGATCCGCGGGCCAAGGATTACGCCGTCCTGCTCGAGCAGGTCAAGAAGCGGCCGGATTTCCAGCTCCTGCAGACCGTCATGCTGCGCTCGCTCAAGCAGGCGCTGTACAGCCCGGACAACGTCGGCCACTTCGGGCTGGCCTACGAGCATTACACGCACTTCACGTCGCCGATCCGCCGTTACCCGGACCTGCTGGTGCATCGCGCGATCAAGGCCGTGCTCGCCGGTGAAAAATACACGCCGGCCGGCGATTGGGAGGAAATCGGCCTGCACTGCTCGGCGACCGAACGCCGCGCCGACGAGGCGACGCGCGATGTCGAGAGCTGGCTCAAGTGCTTCTTCATGAAGGAGCGCATCGGCGAGGAGTTCGACGGCACCATCTCGGCGGTGACCGCCTTCGGCATCTTCGTGGCGCTCGACACGATCTACATTGAAGGCCTGGTGCACGTCTCGGAACTGGGCGCCGATTACTTCCAGTTCGACAACATCAAGCACCAGATGCTCGGCGAGCGCACCGGCCAGCGTTTCCGCCTCGGCGACCGCGTGCGCGTCAGGCTGGTGCGCGCCGACCTGGAAAGCAACAAGATCGATTTCGTTCTCGTCGCTGACGGGTGGCAGCGAAAAACAGCCCGGCCGAGAGGTTGACCGCAACAGCGTCGACGCGGCCGCCGATCATGTGGGGAAATCCGGACTTTGTCTGACAAAGGCTGTTGGTTGAGATGGGAACTGACAGGGAAGAATCGACCCGCCGGTCGTCCTTTCAGAGATTCAACGGCAGGTTCCAGAGTCGAGCAGAAACACAACGCGCCCACCTACCGACAACTCGTCGGCCTTATGGAAAGCTTTGCATAAGGCCGAGTAGTTCGCCTTGGTCGTCTGGCAGTTTCCAGATTACACCGGTCACTCAGATCGCCGATCCCATGGAACCCGGTACAGCCGCTTCTGGCCGAACTGAGACGCCCACCCGCGAGTCCGAGCAGCCGATCCACAGTACGGTCGAGTTCTGCGCGTGGCCGAGGCCGGTGAGGTCGCCCCGGTCCTTCCCGAATACCTCGGCGACGAAGCGCCGGTTGTCTTCCAGCAGCGCCCTGATCATCGTCCCCACCGGCATTCACTTCTCATGGCCCGCATCGAGGCACGGTAGAATCGCGGTTCCAGCCCATCGCGAGCAGTCATGTCCCCACGCCTGATCTACGGCTTTCACGCCATCACCGCCAAGCTCCGCCACGACCCCGATGCCGTCAAGGAAATTTTCATCGATGGCGCCCGGCACGATGCGCGCGTCCGCGATCTTCTCGCGCATGCCGAGTTGCAGGGAGTCAAGGTCGTTGCCGGCGACAGCAGGCGCCTCGATGGCATGGTGCCTAGGGCGCGGCATCAGGGCGTCATCGCCCGCGTCGAGGGCGGGCGCCAGGTGGCGCATCTCGACGACGTTCTCGATACGCTCGACGAGCCGGCCTTCCTGCTCGTCCTTGACGGCGTCACCGATCCGCGCAACCTCGGCGCCTGCCTGCGCGTCGCCGATGCCGCCGGCGTCCATGCCGTCATCGCGCCCAGGGACCGCTCGGCGGGATTGACCGACGTCGCGCTGAAGGCCGCCAGCGGCGCCGCCGAGGCCATCCCCTACGTGATGGTCACCAATCTCGCGCGCACATTGCGCGAACTCAGGGAACGCGACATCCAGGTGATCGGCACCAGCGGCGAGGCGCAATGCGATCTATACGTCGCCGCGTGGCCACCGGCGACGGCCTGGGTACTCGGCGCCGAAGGCGAGGGCATGCGCCGCCTGACGCGCGAGAATTGCGACCAGCTGGTGCGCATCCCGATGCATGGCACGGTCGATAGCCTCAACGTTTCGGTGGCGGCCGGGGTTTGCCTGTTCGAGGCCAGACGTCGCCGCTCCTGAGGCTCCGGCCATCCCGCCGATGACCCATCGCCGCGCCGTCGCGCTGATGGTCCTCGTGACGCTGCTGTGGAGCATCGCCGGTGTCGTGACGCGGCATCTCGATGCGGCGCGAAGCTTCGAGGTGACTTTCTGGCGCAGCCTTTTCACTGCCCTGGCGCTGGCCGTCGCCCTGACTGCGCTGCGCGGACCGGCGCTGTGGTCCGGCCTGCTGCGCTCCGGTCGCGTGCTGTGGGCCTCCGGACTCTGCTGGGCCGTGATGTTCACCGCCTTCATGGTTTCCCTGACGCTGACAACGGTGGCCAACGTGCTGGTGACGATGGCGATCGGGCCGATGCTGACGGCGATCTTCTCGCGTGTCTTCCTCGGCAGGCAACTGCCGTTACGCACCTGGCTGGCCATCGTCGTCGCTGGGGCGGGGATTTCCTGGATGTTCGGCGCCGAAGCCGGCAATGGCGCCTCCCTGCTCGGCTCGCTGGTCGCTTGCGCCGTGCCGCTGGCCGGCGCCGCCAACTGGACGTTGCTGCAACGCGCCGGGGAATCCGGCGCGCAGGGGCCGGACATGTTGCCGGCGGTACTGCTGGGCGCCCTGATCTCGGCGGCGGTGACGCTGCCGCTGGCATGGCCGCTACAGGCCTCGCGGCGCGACCTCGGCCTGCTGGCGCTGCTCGGTTGTGTGCAACTGGCACTGCCATGCCTGCTGGTGGTCCGCCTGAGCCGGCACCTGCCGGCGCCGGAAGTCACTCTGCTCGCCTTGCTCGAAGTCGTCTTCGGGGTTGCCTGGGCGTGGCTCTGGGCCGGTGAGCGCCTGTCGTCGAACGTCCTGACGGGCGGCGCGCTGGTGCTCGGGGCGCTGGTCGCCAACGAGGCATTTGCGCCGCGCTCGCGGTGAACCGGTGAAATCGGCAGAGAATGCTTTCGACAAGGTGTCCGCCAGTCAGGCGCTACAATGGCGTGCCCATCCTTCCTAGCCCTCCCTGTGCGCCCCGGCCTGACCATTCCGCCCGAAGAAGTCGAATTCACCGCGATCCGTGCGCAGGGCGCCGGCGGGCAAAACGTCAACAAGGTTGCCAACGCGGTGCATCTGCGCTTCGACATCGCCGCCTCGTCGCTGCCCGATGAGATTCGCGAGCGCCTCCTGAAGCTTGGCGACCAGCGCATCAGAAAGGATGGCGTGGTCATCATCAAGGCGCAGAAGTTCAGCAGTCTCGGGAAGAATCGTGGCGAGGCGTTGCGCCGACTGGAGGAACTGGTTGCCAGCGTGGCCAACCCGCCACGAACCCGGTGGCCGACCCGGCCGACCCGCAGTTCCATCGCGAAACGCCTGGAAAGCAAGAAGCGACATGCGTTGTTGAAGGCGGCGCGGCGGAAGGGTGGCGAGTAGGCGATGACTGCCCGTGGCGCTCGCCCATCCCGTCCGGAGATCCAGCCCGTGGCATTTGCCCGCCTCGGTCTGATCGACCCGTTGTTGCACGCGCTTGTCGCGCTTGGCTACAAGGTGCCGACCCCGGTCCAGGTGCAGGCGCTTCCCGTCGTCCTCGGCGGGCGCGACCTGCTGGCGGCGGCACAGACCGGCACCGGCAAGACCGCCGCCTTTGCCCTGCCGCTCCTGCAACGGCTGGCTGGAGAAGCGGCGCCGGTCGCCGGCAACTCCGTGCGCGCGCTGGTGCTGGTGCCCACCCGCGAACTGGCCGAACAGGTGTGCGCAAGCATCCGTGCCTACGGCCAATACCTGCCGCTGCGGATCGGCGCCGTCTATGGCGGCGTCGGCATCGATCCGCAGGTAATGCAATTGCGCAAGGGCATCGATGTCGTGGTCGCCACGCCCGGTCGGCTGCTCGACCTGTATCGCCAGAACGCGCTCAACTTCGGCCAGGTCCGGATGCTGGTGCTCGACGAGGCCGACCGCATGCTCGATCTCGGCTTTTCCCGGGAACTCGCCGCGCTCTTCGCCGCGCTGCCGCCGCGGCGACAGACCCTGCTGTTTTCGGCGACTTTCGCCGACGCGATCCGCGACCTGGCGGGCGCCATCCTGAGCGATCCGGTCAGCGTCGATGCCAGCCCACGCAACACTCCGGCGCGGCGTGTCAGACAGTGGGCGATACCGGTCGACAAGCGGCGCAAGCCGGATCTGTTTCGCCATCTGCTGAGAACGAGGGGCTGGCGCCAGGTCCTGGTTTTCGTCAAGACGCGCAGGGGTGTCGAGGAACTGGTGACGATCCTGCTCGGCCAGGGGGTCCGCGCCGACTCGATCCACGGCGACAAGCCGCAACCGGCGCGCCTGCGTGCGCTCGAGCGCTTCCGGGCGGGCGAAGTTCAGGTCCTGGTGGCCACCGACGTCGCGGCGCGCGGACTCGACATCGACGATCTGCCGCTAGTGGTCAACTTCGATCTGCCGATCGTCGCGCAGGACTACATCCACCGCATCGGCCGCACCGGCCGCGCCGGCGCCGGCGGCGAGGCGATTTCCCTGCTCTGCGCCGACGAAGTCGCCCGGTTGGCGGAGATCGAGGCACTGCTCCGGCAGAAGCTCAGGCGAATCGAGGAGCCGGGTTTCGCGCCTGACCATCGCGTGCCGCTGACCGGCCCCGCCACTGCGCTACCGGCCAGGAAGCCGGGGAATCCAGGCAAGCCGAAGGTTGCCGGCAGCGGCCCGGCCCGGGGGCGTCGGGGGACGAAGGGCAGCCTGGGGACGCCGGCGGCGCGCCCGGGCGCCGGCAAGCCGGGCAGGCGGGGACCGTCCCGGCGCTTGTCGTGAGCGCGGCGCATCAATGAGTGGCGGAATCCCACCAGGGCGGACGGCGCCGCTCAGGCCGAGTATCCCGGCGCCGCCAGCGGGCGTGCCGTTTCTGCCGGGCGAATGACGGGCCCGGCCCGTAGAACCCTCCCACCAATTCGGCGATTGCCGCAACGCAAGGTCAGTGTTTCGGAGCGTGCCAGCGCTGTCGCATTTCAGCGTAGACTGCAGATGCGCGAGGGTCCGTTCCGGCTCCTCGGCACAACCGCACTCGAGGAGGAATCATGATCGGCTATGTCACGTTGGGCACCAACGATCTGGCTCGCGCCACGGCGTTCTACGACCGGCTTTTTGCCGCGATGGGCGGCAAGCGCGTTTGGGAAAGCGAACGCGGCGTGGCCTGGGGCACCAGCATGCAGGCGCCTTCGGTCGGGGTGATCACGCCCTTCGACGGGCGGCCCGCGACGGTGGGCAACGGAACCATGGTGGCACTCGCTGTTGGCAGCAGGGATGAGGTCGACCGCCTTTACGCGCTGGCGATCGAGCTCGGGGCAACCGATGAAGGCAAGCCGGGCGAGCGCTTTCCAGGTTTCTACGCGGCGTATTTTCGCGACCGGGACGGCAACAAGCTGAACTTCTTCCACATGGGTTAGCCCCGGCGTCCGGATCCGCCGGCATCGCCCATGAACCAGCGGCCATGAACGGCTTGCTGAGCTGGCTGCCGATCCTGGCGCTCTCGCCGCTGCTCCTCGCGCAGGGCGTGTATGTCCGGCGCGTGACACCCAGGTTGCCGGAAGCTCCGGGAAACCGGTCCGGGGTGAGCGGCGGGGGGCCGGCGCTCAACCTGCTGATCCTTGGCGATTCCGCTGCCGCAGGGGTGGGCGCCTCGTCGCAGGCGACCGCCCTGGCGGGTCGCCTCGCCGAGGAACTGATGGCGGATTTCCGGGTGAGCTGGCAACTCCATGCGGAATCGGGCGTCACGACCGACGACCTCGTTGCGCGACTCGCCGAAGTCGCCGGCGGGTGCTTCGACGTGGCGATCGTGTCGATCGGAGTCAATGACATCATCACCGGCCGGCGAACCCGGCAATGGACGGCCGCACTGGCCAGCTTGCTCGATCTGCTGGAATCGGGCTTCGGCGTCCGCCACGTCCTGCTGTCGGCGTTGCCGCCGATGCACCGCTTCACTGCCTTGCCGCAGCCCTTGCGCTGGTGCGTCGGCCTGCGCGCCCGGCGCTTCAACGATGAACTCCTGCGCTTTGCCGACCGCGACGGGCGGTGCGCCGTCGTCTCGCTGGACTATCCCCGGGATCCGTCCTACCTCGCTCCGGACGGCTTCCATCCGGGCGAGCCGGCCTACCGCCACTGGGCCGCCGCGGTGGCGGCGAGCGTCCGGCAATTGCCGTCAGCCGGGGTCAGCCAGGAGCGTCCGGCCTGATCACCCCGAGGGCAGCCGCCATCGCGGCCGGCGATGTGCCCGGCCTACTCCTCCCAGACGACAGGCGCATTGCGCTTGCCCCAGGTCTCGATGTGCGCCGAGAAATGCTTCTCTATGCTCGCCCGCCTGGCCTTGAGGGTCGGCGTCAGCATGCCGTTCTCCGGGGTCCACGCCCTGGTGCTGATGACGAGGTAGTCCAGTCTTTCGTGCGGATCCAGCGTTGCATTGACCGCCTGCAGGTGGTTGGCGAGGTCCGCCTCGATCTCGGCGCGGGCGGCGGGCAGGCGGGCGATGGCCGCCTCGTTGAGAACGACGACGCCGACCGGCTGGTTCAAGCCGGCGCCGATCACCAGGCAGGCGTCGAGCGACGGATTCTGGATCAGCTTGTGTTCGATCGGCGCCGGCGCCACGTACTTGCCCTTGCTGCTCTTGAAGTTGTCCTTGATCCGCCCGATCAGGCGCAGGCGGCCGGCCGCATCGATCTCGCCCTTGTCGCCGGTGCGCAGCCAGCCGTCTTCGGTAAACAGTTCGGCGGTCAGTTCCGGCGCCAGGTAGTAACCCAGGGCGGCGCCCGCGCTGAGCACCTGTACCTCCCCGGTCTGCGGGTCGATGCGGTGATCGACGCCGTCGCCAGGCCTGCCGACCGTTCCCCAGGAGTCCGGGCCGACCTCGGTCATGTGCGAGGCGCTCGCCAGTTCGGTCATGCCGTAGCCTTCGACAAACCTGATGCCCAGCCGGTCGTACCAGCGCAGCAGATCCGCCGATAACGGCGCGCTGCCGCAGCCGCACAAACGCGCAGCGTCGAGGCCCAGCCCCTTCTGTATCTTGCGGCGCACGAAATGGCCGAGAACGGGAATCGTCAGCAGCCGGTCGAGCCTGGGTGCCGGCAACTTCGCCAGCACCCCCTGCTGAAACTTCAGCAGCAGGCGCGGCACGGAAATGAACAGCGTTGGGCGCGCCCGTTGCAGATCCGCCATGAAGGAATCGAGCGATTCGGCGAAGTACAGGTGGCAGCCCCCGTCGAGCGAGCCGAGTTCGAGCGCCGAACGCTCCATGATGTGGGCCAGCGGCAGATACGAGAAAGTGCGGTCGGTCGGGGAGATGCCCAGTTGCCGCCTGACCGTGAGCCAGCCGGAAGTGAGGCTGTCGAAACTGTGCATCACGCCCTTGGCCTGGCCGGTGGTGCCGGAGGTGTAGATGATCGAGCACAGGTCGGCGCCGGCACGCAGCGGGCTGCCAGCGACCGGCAGCGTCGCGGCGACGATGTCGTCCCAGCGCGGCGCCGCCGCTTCGACCGAGGCCGGCGCCAGCGGCAGGGCCAGGCGAACAATTCCGGGTGTCAGGCCAGCGAGGAGGTCGACCGCATCGAGCTTGCCGATGAAGCAGGCGACCATGCCGCTATGGACGGCAATCTGCCGGATGTTGTCGGCGGCCTGCATCGGGTAAAGCGGTACCGAGACGTGGCCCGCCATCCAGATCGCCAGATCGGCCATGATCCAGCCGGCGCTGTTCTTGCCGAGAATGCCGATTCGCGAGCCGGGCGGCCAGTCCTGTGCCGCCAGATGGGCGGCCATGCGCCGCGCTTCATCCGCCGTCTGGCGCCACGTGTAATCGCGGGTCCGTCCGCCAGCGAACGGCTGGGTCATGAAGACGCGACCCGCCGCCTCATGTTCCCAGTGATACAGGTTCTGCAACGGCAGCCGGGCCGGATCAACTGCGGGCTGCCGGGACCCCGGCGAACGAATCTCCATGATCACCTCCTGATGAAGCGGCAGGCAAATGCAGCGAAACGCTTGGGGACGTCCCTGGGCGACAAGGACAGGCAAATCAGGCGACAGCGGCGTCCAGATTACGGTGCCAGCCGTTGTTCGTCAATCCGGGGTTGGCATTGCGGTTGGCAGGGGGCTGTTCATGCGCTTGCGAGATGTTCATAATCGCTGCATACGCAATGGAATTCACCCGCCGTGGATACGCTAACCGCCATCGATCGCATCTCCAGCCTTCTCGCCGCGGCGCGCCGGGTGCTGTTCATCACCGGCGCCGGAATCTCGGCGGATTCCGGGTTGCCCACCTATCGCGGGGTCGGCGGGTTGTACAACGATGAAGCGACGGAGGACGGGCTGCCAATCGAGATGGCGCTGTCCGGCGACATGTTCGCGGTCCGGCCGGACATCACCTGGAAATATCTGGCGCAGATCGAGCGGAACTGTCGCGGGGCGATGCCCAATTCCGCCCATCGCGCCATCGCCGTTCTCGAACAGGTCATGGCGCGGGTCGTCGTGTTCACCCAGAACGTCGATGGCCTGCACCGCAAGGCCGGCAGTTCCGACCTGATCGAGATTCACGGCAATCTCCAGGAACTGGTCTGTACCGAGTGCGACCATGACGAGACTGTCGACGACCTGGCGGGGCGAGCGCTGCCGCCGCGTTGCCCGGCCTGCGGCGGCGTCCTGCGGCCGAACGTCGTGCTCTTCGGGGAGGCCTTGCCGATGGAAGCGATGGCGCGTTTCTCGGATGCCCTGGAGGAGGGCGTCGACATGGTGTTCACCATCGGCACCTCGGGCGTCTTCCCCTACATTGCCGAGCCGGTGGTCTGGGCGGCGCGCGCCGGGATACCGACGGTCGAGATCAATCCCGTGCAGACGCGGCTGACGCGCTTCGTCGAACATCACCTGGCGCTTGGCGCCGCCGAGGCCATGACGGCAATCATGGCCTCCCTCGACCGCCACGGTCTCCCCGGCGTTCCCCGTTTCTAGAGGCGCGGCGCGGGATCGTCCTGAACGCTGGCGGAGCGGCCAGCGCCTCTCCCGCCCTTGCTAGCGCGAACGCGCGCGATCGAGGTCGGCGCGGTTCTTCTCGTCGCTGTAGATGGCGGTGGGCGCGGGCTGGCTGCTGGCGAAGCAGGTGACGACGACGTTGGCCAGCGTTTCCGCCTTGTGCAGGACGTCGACCGCGCAACGCCCGAAGACGCTGTCGATGGTCGCCAGCAGGTTGCGTGCATAGGGCGTTTCCAGCTTGCCGTCGAGGATCAGGTTGGCGAGCAGGACGCCGTCGGGGTTCAGGATCCGGCGCGTGCCGGCCCAGAATTCGCGGGTGACCAGATGGCTGGGAATCGACGTGTGCGAGCTATACACGTCGACGACGACGGCGTCGAAGCGGCGCTCGCTGGTGGCGACGAAACGGCGGGCGTCGTCGGCGATGAACTCGCCGCGCGCCGGCTCGCGCAGGAAGTGCTCTTCGGCGATCCTGCGGATCGCCGGGTCGATGTCGACATAGGTGTAGCGATTCATCGGCTCGCGGTGCGAAAGCGTAAACCCGCCGGCACCGAGGACCAGGATGGCGCGGTCACGGAATTGAAGTTCTTCAAGAAGAATATGGCGCAAGTGATTGATGTAACGCGTGTAGTTCGGCGGCTCTGAGTTGTCGATCAGCGAGGCGGTGGACTTGTTGACCCAGAAGGCGCGCGGGTCCTGCTGGCCGGACAGGGCGGCCGGACCGACGATGTATTCGGCGTAGGCGGTGTCGGCGGTCACCTCGTGGCGCAGGTTGAAGGCGATGGCCACGGTTGCGGTCGACAGGCAAAAAAGGGCCATTTTCACGTCGCTGCGGCCGAGCAGCAGCGAGCCGGCGACCAGCAACAGGCTGCACGCGAGCACCGCCGCCGAGACGCCCAGCCACTGCATGACGAGCAGCGACAGGCTGAGCGAGCCGAGGAAGGACCCGAGCGTGGACCAGTACAGCGCCATGCCGCTGGCTTCGCCGGTGCGCTCGGCCTTCATCAGGTTGGTCAGGATCGGCACCGTCTGGCCGAGCAGCCAGGCCAGCGGGCAGAGGACGCCGCCGATGAAGACGAAATAGGCCATCAGCGCCGGCTGCAGGTGGGCGAACATCCAGTCGACGCTGACGCCGGCCAGCCCGACCCCGGCGAGCGCGGCGGAGATCAGGAAATTGCGGGCGACGACGGCGGTATAGTCGGCGGCGACCCGGCCGCCGGCGGCGTAGCCGAGGGCCAGCGCGAGCAGGAAGAAGCCGATGGTCGGCGCGGTGACGACGATCGAACTGCCGACATGCGGCACCAGCCGCCGCAGCGCGATGATCTCGGCGCCAAGTGAACAGAAGCCCTCGATGAAGACAACGGCGTGGATGAGCAGGCGGGACATCGGCGGATTATCGGCGATCGCGGACCTTTTCCCACATGCTCCAGCTGAAGACGAGCAGGCCGATCCATATCATGCCGAAGCTGGCCAGCCGCGCCGGCTGCAGCGGCTCGTCGAAGAGCCAGACAGCAGTGAGGAACTGCAGGGTCGGGTTGATGTACATCAGCATGCCGACGGTGGCCAGGTCGAGGCGCTGCGTGGCGGCGGCGAAGGCCATCAGCGGCAGCGCCGTGACGATACCGGCGCCGACCAGCAGGGTTGCCGTCGTCAGGTCGTGGCCGGTAAAGACGGCGTGGCCGCTGCCCGCCTGCCACAGCGCCCAGATGCCACAGACCGGCAGCATGGCCAGCGTTTCCAGCCACAGGCCGGCCGGCGCATCGACCGGAACCTGCTTGCGCACCAGCCCGTAGGTGCCGAAGGTGGCGGCGAGGAAGAGCGATACCCAGGGCAGGCTGCCGAGCGCGATTACCTCGTTGGCGATGGCGGCGAAGGCGAGGCCGACGGCAACCCATTCGAGCCGGTTGAGGCGTTCCTTGAGTACGACGAGGCCGAGCAACACGTTGACCAGCGGCGTCAGGAAGTAGCCGAGGCTCGACGCGACGACCTGCTGGTGGTCGACCGCCCACAGGAACATCAGCCAGTTGCTGCCCACCAGCAGGGCCGCCAGCGCCAGCATGGCGAACTGGCGCGGCGCGCGGAAGACGGCCAGCACGCTGGACCAGCGCCGCCGCACGGTGAGCAGCAGCCCGACGAAGACGCACGCCCAGAGCGCGCGGTTGGACAACACGTCCATCGGCGAAACGTGGGCAAGCTGCCGGAAATACAGGGGGAAGAAGCCCCAGATGCCATAGGCCAGCAGGCCGAAGCCGATGCCGGCAAGGTGGGGGGTCGCTTTCATGGCCGCATCTTGCCACATCCCTTTGCCCGGGGTGGACAGCGTGGCGTCCGGCGGGCGGCCTGCCCGCGTCGGTCGGCGACCGGCGATTCCGACGCGCGGCCTGGCACACGCCCGCTCGTCCGGCCTGGTTTTCCGGGCGAATTCGCGGTGAAGCCGCCGCCGATTCGTGCGGCGCCGGGAACGAAAACATGTTCACTTTCGTTACAGTTTGGTGAATCATGCGCCCTTCGATGACGGCGAGTTTCCCAGAACATGTCCAAACCGATGATCGCGCAGCTTCATCTCCTGACGCTGAGCTTTCGCAACCCCGAGGTCGAACGCGCCTTTGCCGGCCAACTGCTGCCGCGTCTGCGCGTGCAGGGGCGAGCGGCGATCCTCGTCGGCACGGTCATCTATCTGATTTCCGGGTTTCTCGATGGCTGGCTGCTGCCGCCGGAACATCGGGTCGCGGCGTGGGTGCTTCGCCTGTCAGCCCTGACCTACGCGGGCCTTGTTTTCACGCTGACGTTCAGGCCGGCCTTCGAGCGCTTCAACTGGCTGCCGCTGGGGTCCACCGGGCTTGTCGTCGCCGGCAGCCTGATCGGGATCCTTTACTACCTACCGCTCGAGACCGCGGCTTATTTCTATCCCTGCCTCATCCTTTCGACCTTCTACACCTACAACTTCATCGGCACCCGCTTCATCTACGCGCTGGTCATCGATATCGTCGTGGTGATCTCGTACAACCTGATTCTCGGCGGGCTGCGCGAATTTCCGTTGCCCACGCTGCTGAGCCACAATTTCTTCATCATTTCGGCCAACCTGATCGGCGGCGGCGCCGGCTATCTGGCCGAATACCACCGCCGGGAGCTTTTCGTCCGCGAGGCCGAGCTTGACCGCGAGCGCCAGCACCATCTCGAGCGTTCGCTGCATGATCGCCTGACCGGCCTGCCCAACCGCGAATTGCTCGAGGACCGCATGGCGCAGCTGCTGGCCAGGGCGCGCCGCGACAGTGGAACTCACGCCGGCCTGTTCATCGATCTCGATGGCTTCAAGCCGATCAACGACCGGCTCGGGCATGACGGGGGCGACAATGTGCTGCGTCTGATAGCGCGCCGCCTGCAGTCCGCGGTGCGGCAGACGGACACCGTTTCCCGGCTCGGCGGCGACGAGTTCTTCGTGCTGGCGCATGACCTGGATACGCCGGCGCGTGCCGGCCAGCTCGCGGAGAAATTGCTTGCGTGCATTGCCGAACCGATTGCCGATGCGCCCGAGGCCGGCGGCCTCGG
>ERZ761607.3669-NODE-3669-length-14550-cov-35.795585_pt1 | contig 14550 bp, 14 predicted proteins | sample MGYA00511164_ERZ761607 | MGnify/ENA primary metagenome ERZ761607 (study PRJEB28899, sample SAMN02445080) | bioreactor sludge metagenome | biome: EBPR sludge | place: Australia: Brisbane, Thorneside Wastewater Treatment Plant | collected 2011-06-22 ...
CTATTATGCTACCGCTCCTCTGGAGCTATTGATATACCGCTCCTCCGGAGCTATTATGCTACCGCTCCTCCGGAGCTATTGATATACCGCTCCTCCGGAGCTATGTTTTCAGACATCCTAACCCCGTAGGGGTGACATCATAATTGATAAATATGCAAAACTCTGCCACACGTCCACAAGTTGCTGCCATCGTTTCTGGGCTTGTCCGTTCGATGGAGGAAGGGCGCGAGCCTTATATAGAAAATCGGGTTTATGTTGTCCCCCATTGTTTTCGGGTATGGTTGCACGATGACGCTTATGAAATGCTAGAAGTACATTTTCCCCGTTTGCGTACCATTGCCGAAAAAGAACTTAATGCACGCTTGCAAGTTTTGCGAGAAAAAGGTATGGGTACTTGGTGGCAACGGCTTTGGTCATGGCTCCAGACCCAGTTCTTTCAAGTTCCTGCGACGGGCTTTGAAGTATCGGCTTTGGGCAAGTGGGAAATAGGGTTTGTACGTGAGCTTGATGCAAGTTTGCCGCTCAACTATTTGGAAATTGAAGCAAGTTTTTCCAGTATCGGTAAGCCGCTCTTGGACTCACACCATGCTTTGGGTGGCGATAGAACCAAGCGCTACTCTTTTATGGTGCAAGGCGAAGAAGTCCTTGCCGCCGCGCCCATAAAAAGGCAAATTACGCCCGCTTCTGTCCCGACAGCGCCCATAAAACAAACAGCACGGCTTTCTTGGGTAGATCCCGAAACGCATCAACCTCAATCCTATGTCATGACCACGCCTTATCTGGCGCTGGGTCGGTACGGCGCGGCAGATGCGGAGTATGCTTACCAGCCTGTGCTACGGCTGATGAATGTGCCGATAGAGATTTCAAGGGTACACGGATACCTTCGTTTTGATGCTGAAAAGCAGGTTTTCCAATACCAAAATGTAGGCAAACACGAAACGATCATCCAGCCGCCCGCCGTTCAAACAGAAGGCGAAGGCTGGCAAACGCTGGCCCCGCGCTGCAAACTTTGTTTGGGTGGGAAACTCTTTATTCAGTTTGAGCGGATCTAAAGCACATTTTGTAGTATCGTTTTATAGAGGCACGTGATGTGCTCAGCTTGTCGAAGTATCAGCCTTCGTTGCAGAATACCTTGCAGCTTGCCGTCAGATATAGTGGTTTAGAATGGGTGCATTTTAAAATTTCCCAAGTACTCCGTGCATACCTCTTTCTATTCTTATGGCCTCGCGTATGATGCCGCTCCTCCGGATTCTATTATGATGTCGCTCCTGCGGAGTTTTTCTCAACAATAGTCAAAGATGTCATCTAATCTTAAGGCGTGTCGTATGTCTGATTGGCATTTTTGAAATGCACCCGTTTGGAATCTATACAAGTCCGCTTCTTCTTCCATCAAAAAAGGCATTAATCATGTCGTTGGGACTAGGGTAGAAAAGGCTCTAAAGGTGGAAAAGTTGTAATTCCTCGGCTATACCAAAACCAGCCTGAATCACTTCTTTTCGTGCTTCGGCATCACGTAGCAAAGGGTTGGTATGATTAAAATGGATAAAAACCACTTTTTTACGTTCCTGAGCAGGTGCATTTTTTAAAAGCGCCATCGTTTCAACCACGAAGGGGTGTGGTACCTCGCTCATATCTCGGTTAGGTAATTCCCCGTTCCGGAAAAAGGTTCCATCTAATAGTGCTATTTGAACGGTCTTGAGTTCCGTAGATAAGGAGCGGTTCCATTTTTCCCATTTGTCTATATCCGGAATAAACAACAGTTTATGGTTTCCATGTTCAATTCTGAAACCAACGGTCTCGCTATACTCATCTCGGTGCGGAACAAGGATAGGGAATACCTGTAAACCTTTGCGAAGGACGGTGGCCGTATCTTTTTTGAGGGGACTTAGTCGGATGTTTGCTAAGGCAATCAATTGTTGCCAAGGACCATTTTCGGAAAGAAAAGACCTCATTTTAGGCATTGCGAAAACAGGAATGTCTTTTGTACCCATCACTTCACGGCCCAAGTGCATTAATCCGGTGTAGTGCCCAATGTGTGCATGGGTCAAAAATATACCATCTGGCAACCAAGGTTCACTTTTGTGTAGCTGGGTACGAAGTCGCTGTAATTGTGTTGGAAAATCGGGTGTTGCATCAAACAAATAGGCTTTTCCAAAAGCAGGGTCCACCAATGCAAGGGACGCAACCAATTTTCGATGGGTCTTTCCTTGCCAAAAGGGTTTACAGCATCTCTTTTCACAACCCGCTTGTGGATAACCGGCATCTTGGGCAATACCTAAGACCATAACGTAGGGCTGAGGTGCGGGTAGGAAAGTGACACCCAATGAAAGAAGGAATCCGCCCACGATGCAAGCAAGGAGACCTGTTTTTCGGATTTTGGTATAGAGTGGGTAGGAAGTCACTTTAATCGTTCACCAAGTTCAATTTTTTCAAGGGTTTTAATAATGCGATTTTGACGTGTAGAAGCCCGTTTTGCACTTTCGATCCAATCAATATATTCCTTTTTATGGCTGTAGGACAACGTGTTAAACCGGGCCAGTGCTTCAGGTTTTAGTTTAAGGGCAAGGTCCAGATCAGCCGGAATTGTCACCTCGCGCAGGCCCGAATCTGGCTCCAACGCTACTTGTACAAAATCGCCTTTTTCTTTGCCAATTTTTTCGCGTAAAGCCTGTTTAATGACGAGGAAATGGGTTCCATCGCCTCTTGGCATGAGGGTTCCAGCAAATTCAACCTCGTCTATGGTGCCTCTAACTTTAAATTGAGACCGAACACCATATGTTTCTTCCACACTAAAGGGCATCACGATAAAGGTCCATGTTCCAGGATCTTCCGGTCGGATCAATTCTGCCGTGAATGTGTGCATGGCCGATGGGTTTGGTGTTTAGGGTTTCAGAAAATAACCATACAAAGTGCCTGTCGGAATGTTTTTAGGAATTTTGTTTTGACAGAATCCTGTGTAACACGTTAAGTCTGAGACTTAGGTTGTAAGGGTTAGTGTTAAATAGGTTTGTGCAAAACGTTCTCCCAAGGTGCGTAGGGAGGGCGAATCAAAATGTACGCCGTCGCCCATATGGTTGAGGCCAACCGAAGAGACAAAGGAATAATTAGTTAGGTTTGCTTGTTGGTAATGTTGGTTAATGAGGTCAAAACGGCGGCAAGGGCGGAATTTGGCCAAAAAGTCGCCTAAGCCACCGGATATAAAAGGGAGATGAGCATCGCCCAGATCGTTCCGCAGATTGTGGACCATTTTCTCGAAAAGCAGCGCATGTTTTGCGGCGGTTTTCTGGGTTGCGGCATCTGCCTCTCCTTGTAACCACAATACACCACGGAGGGTGCCCAATGGCAAGGCTTGCTGGGTCTTTCGTAGGGCACGTTGGTATAGGTCTGCCCCCGGAACCCACCGCTTGATAGCTGTCCCGGAAACGGCACAAGGAATTAGCCCAATACGGTCTGTAACCCAGTGATCTGCGAGCACTTTTGCAAAACTCATCCCCAAGCCAATGCCATTTCGGTTGTGGTCCTGATGGAGTGGTTCGGTGGCTTCAATAAAAGATCCGTTCCGAAGAACCTCAATGCGTGGATCACGAATAGGTTTTACTTGTTCAAGCGGGCCAAATCCAGCCATATTGGATTGTCCGATGAGGAGAAAAAGGTGTCTTTTCATGAGGGGTAATGATTGGAGGTTGAAAATACGTCAATTCGGTTTGATAGAAGGATGAATAATGTACTACGGTCTCGATAAGGATGAAGAGGTTGTTTCGCTCAGAGGCGGTAAGCCACATATCCTGCAACCGTGAGGATGCTGACTGCTTGGTCGGCTTCGTTTCCATTGTCGAAGGCAAGCCGGAATGCGCCGCCCGTCCCTTCTCGTATCTTCAATAATTCCATGTCTTTGATGTTCAGTCCGGCATCATAAATGGTCTTGGTTAGGTGATACAGAAAACCCGGCACATCTTGTGCAAAAACATATACATCCGAAAGAGGATGGAGAAAGCCTTTGGTGTTTTTAGGAATGGTATTTCGCACTTCTCTTGCTTGCTCAAAGGCTTGTTGTACCGAACTTAGCTCTCTGTTTTGCAACGCATTGGTAAGTGTGGCAAGGCGTGATTGCATCTCCAATAAAACGGATTGGATTTCGGTGGCATTGGTATATAAAATTTCCCGCCACATAGGGAATGCCGAAGAAGCGATTCGGGTCATGTCGCGAAACCCCCCCGCTGCCAATTTTAAAAATGCTTCATCTTGTAGATTCTGATCGGCTGCTAGGTTCATCAATGTAACGGCCAGTAATTGCGGTACATGGCTCACAGTAGCGGCAATATGGTCATGTCGCGTTGCATCCAGCACCAATATCCGTGCACCCGTTGCCGAAATCAGGGAAATTAGGTTAGAAAAAGTGGCCTCAAAAGCCGCTGCGGAGATTTTTTCGGGAGGGCAAAGGACATAGGTTGCATTTTCAAACAAAAACGCATCGGCGTGTTTCGGTCCGGTATGCTCCGAGCCAGCCATCGGATGTCCACCAATAAATAGATTCTCTGGCTTGAGTACTGTTTGTGCGTGTTGCATTACGGGTAACTTGACCGAGCCTGCATCTGTGACAAGCGTACCCGGTGATAAAAAAGGCGCAATATCAGAAAGTACCTCCAGGATGCTGTGGATGGGAACGGCCAGGTACACCAATTCTGTCTCTTTGACAGCCTCTGCCAAGGTTGATGCTGGAACATCAATAAGACCCAAGGAAAGGGCTTCTTGAACCACCGCTGGTGTATCGTAGCCAGTAATGAGGAGCGGGTATGGATACCGTTCGCGCAATGCTTTTGCAAACGAAGCACCTATCATACCGGTACCGATAATGCTAATTCGGGAAAAAAAAGACTCTGCCATCTATGATGTTGAAGGTTCTTGTATGGATTTGTGAAGAAAGGTCTATGAGCGGTGGAAATAAAAGCGCATCACCCCCACGTTTTGGTGCGTCTTAAAAACCCATCCGTACGCGCAAACGCTATATCCACTTGTCCTAATGCGCCATCACTGGGGCGTCGTAGAAATTCAGTAATATCATATATTTCATATCCTTTTTCGTGCATAAAAGAAATTATATCATGGGTTATAGGTTGATTTTTTCCCAAAAAACGAAACAGGGAGGTCTCAAGGATGAATAGTTCTGTTTTTCCAAAAATAGATTCAGCGCCTTTAAGGGCTTCTACTTCAAAGCCTTGAATGTCCATCTTCACCAGATCGGGGACAAAGTGTGGGCGTTCCGAGAGCAGCCCATCTATGGTAACAATGGGGGAAATCCGTTGTTCACGGTGTCCCGTCTGAATGTCTCCGGGTTTTGGAACGAAAGAAGAACCATTTAGATCTTTCCAGATGGTTTGGATCATTTCTCCTTTCGTGGCCCCTGCTCCGGCCTGAATCCATTCCACGTGGCCCAGCCGCGAAGTCACTTTTTGCAAAAAACCCCGCATCTCGTCTTGGGGTTCAATCATAATCACGGCCACTTCTGGGAAAATATGTTTGGCCATTTCTGTCCATTCACCTCGGTTGGCCCCTACATCCAAGATGCCCTGGGGTACAAACCCCCGACGGGCAATGTCTTCGAGAAAAAAGCGGATATTGCCAATCGGTCGGCGATCTGTACCGACCTCGTCTATCTGCCCAGGTTGTACCTTTCTGATTTCTATTCCTATATAATGAAGTACTTTTTTCACTATGTGTTTCATATACAGCAGCGGGTTAACGACAAAATAAGGTGTATAAGATGGTAACCTGTTTGGAGGGTCTATATGTATCGGAAAGATACAACGATGTGTCGTAAAGTAGTTTAGGTGATTTACTTGGTTCGGGGTTTAAATCGCCGATTTACCTGAAAACTGAAAAACCCGACATTATGAAAAAGGCTTTGGCGGGTAAATTACCTTCCAAAGCCTCTTAGGGAGATAGCGTTTAACGCCTTACCCAAAGAACCAACGCACAATGATGATGGCCGCAATCATTCCGGCGAGATCGGCGATGAGTCCAGCAGGTATGGCATGACGTGTTTTTTTGATGCTAACGGCACCAAAGTAAACCGCGATCACATAAAACGTGGTCTCGGTTGCGCCAAACATCGTAGCGGCCATTTTAACGAAAATAGAGTCTGCACCGTATTCTTTGATCATATCCGCAAGAACTGCTGTGGATCCAGAGCCAGAAAGGGGGCGAATGATGGCCATCGGCAATACTTCTACCGGAAATCCGATTGCGCCGAGAATAGGTCGTAGGCCCTCGGTAAGGGCTTCCATTGCACCAGAGGCCCGAAACATTCCAATGGCAAACAAAATGGCTACCAGATAAGGAATGATGGTTACGGCGATGTTAAAGCCTTCTTTTGCACCCGTTACAAATTCCTCATACACCGGAACTTTTTTAAATAGACCATAAAGTGGGATCCCAACAATTAAGGTGGGAAGAACAAATAAGGCGATTAAGTCTAATGCGTCTCGCATGGTAAATCAGGTTAATTGGGTTGGCATGAAACGGGTCGTTTAGGTTGTGAGTGGTTCTGAACGAACACCCGGATCGGTTTTACGGTGTTTGGGCATTTTGCTAAGCGCTTTTGCGGCGAATATGCCAAACAGTGTTGAAAAGAAAGTGGCAAATAGGATCGTAAAGAACAATTCATTAACCGCCAAACCCATCAGGGCCACCAATGTGGCAGGCGGAACCACTTGTACGCTCGAGGTGTTGAGGGCCAAAAACATCACCATGTCGTTGGTTGCGGTATCCTCCGAAGGGTTGAGTTTCTGAAGCTCGTGCATGGCCTTAATACCCATTGGTGTGGCAGCATTTCCCAGCCCCAGCATATTGGCGGCCATGTTCAGGATAATCATACCCATTGCTGGGTGGTCTTTGGGAACGCCAGGGAAAAGAGGTCGGAATATTGGTCCTACCAATTTAACCAAGCCCTCGATTAGCCCAACCTTTCCAGCAATTTGCATTAAGCCTAACCAAAGGGCCATTACCCCAATCAGACTAAGGGCCAAGGTGACAGCCGTATCCGCAAATTCCAAAGCAGCGGCTGTTATGGCTTGGAGTTTTACAAAACGAACTGGTTGAAAACGAACCGAACTGTACGCCATAGAGTCGCCCTTTAAATCAAGTTTGCCTGCAAATGCCAAAAGGTCTTTTCCTTTTTTATTTGTCGTCTTTTGGATGGTAGCGAGCGGTTCGGGCAACGTGGTGCCTTCTCCAAAACTAAGTTCCTGGCCATTGGGTGTCGTCCGCAGTCTACCTTCATAGTGTAGGGCTTCTTTTTGCGTTACGCCATAAAAACGGCTATAGGTGGAAGCCTGTACGGATATTTGCACAGGCTGATGGGTCTCTTTCTTCTGAAAACCATCTGGAAAAGAAAGGGTGACGGGCAAGGCTTGCCCATTTCGGTAGCGGTCTTGCTGGAGGTCAGAGAAATCTTTTCCCAAAGCAAAAAGCAGGCTCAAAATAATAAGACCCGCCCAGATGTAGTTCATCATAGACTTAAACGGATTAATCCGAGGTTGTTTAATCGAATCAAGTTACGCCATCTTGTTCAAAAGCGGAACCCATACAACAAAAAAAACTGAAAGATCTGTGAATCCACCAATTGGAAGCGATTCCGTCCTGCCTCTAAGACGTTCAAAGGTCGGTTTTTTTAAGCAGTAGGTTTCGATGAATGGGGTATCTGGTGTATATTGTCCTGATTTAGACCATTTACAATTAAAACCCGGATTCATGGCAAAGAAAAATCAAGAAACTGGCCACACGGCAGTAGGCCAAACCAATGGTACTGCTCCGGCGTCTGCATACGATAGCATTGACCATTTGATAGACCTTGCTCCGATAGAGGATAATGACCATCGGGAATTGGGGCTGAGCGATGAAGCGGTGTGCGATATGTATCGTAACATGATGCTACAGCGGCGATTCGAGGAGCGTGCAGCGCAGGCATATGGCCGCCAGCGTATCGGAGGATTCCTACACCTCTATAATGGCCAGGAGGCCATCTCGGCAGCCGTCCGGCATGTGTTGCGTATTGGTGAAGACCAAGTTATTACGGCTTATCGCGATCATGGCCTCGGATTGGCGCTGGGTATGACGCCAAACGGCTGTATGGCCGAACTTTTCGGACGTATAGATGGTTATTCACGTGGAAAAGGAGGATCCATGCACTTTTTTGATAAGAAAAATGGTATGTGCGGTGGTCATGGTATCGTAGGAGGGCAAATTCCATTAGGCGCTGGCATTGCTTTTGGTCTCAAGTACAAAGGAACTGACAATGTGTGTCTCGCCTTTATGGGCGATGGCGCCGCACAACAAGGCGCGGTTCATGAGGCTGCTAATTTGGCCGGCTTGTATGATCTACCCGTGGTGTTTATCGTGGAAAACAATATCTATGGCATGGGAACGGCTGTAGATCGCTCTTCGGCTACGCTCGAACTCTACAAACGGGGAGAAGCGTATGGCATGCACTGCGGCCTAATCAATGGGATGGACGTGTTGCAAGTGTATAAACAACTCAAACAGCATGTAGAATGGGCCCGAAAAGGGGAACCCAGCTTTGTCGAAATCCGAACATATCGCTATCGAGGGCACTCAATGTCGGATCCGCAGAAATACCGAACCAAAGAGGAGATGGAAAATCGTCAAAACCAAGACCCCATCATTCGTCTCAAATTATACCTCGAAAACAAGGGCTTGGCTACGCCGGAAGAAATTGATGCGTGGGACGAGGAAATTAACCAAGTTGCATTAGAAAGCGTGAACTTTGCCGAAAATAGCCCCTTCCCACCTGTCGAGACCATGTGGGAAGATGTATATGTACAACAAGATTACCCCTTCATTAACTGATTAGGGACTTCCGAAACGCTAAAAAACCTCAAAAGAAACGTATTATGGCAGTATTACAATTACGGGAAGCCCTTCGTGCGGCAATGTGGGAAGAAATGGAACGCGATCCAAACGTGTTTCTCATCGGGGAAGAAGTGGCAGAATATAATGGTGCTTATAAGGTAAGCCAAGGCATGTTGGACCATTTCGGAGCGAAACGTGTGATAGACTCCCCGATTTCGGAAGCGGGTTTTTCAGGACTTGGCGTAGGGGCGGCCATGATGGGCTTACGGCCAATCATTGAATTCATGACCTGGAATTTTAGCATGGTCGCGGCAGATCAGATATTGTCTAACGCTGCTCGGATTCGGTATATGTCCGGCGGACAGTATAGCATTCCCATCGTTTTTCGGGGGCCAAATGGCTCGGCTGGGCAATTGGGCGCTACGCACTCCAATTCTTTTGAATTCTTTTATGCCAATGTCCCCGGGCTAAAGGTGGTATCGATCTCCAATCCGGACGATGCCAAAGGGCTTCTAAAGTCTGCAATCCGAGATGAAGACCCCGTGCTGTTTATGGAGTCTGAAGTCATGTATGGTATGAAGGGAGAAGTCTCTGATCATCCAGACTACCTAATTCCCATTGGCAAAGCCCGTGTGGGTCGGGAAGGCAAACATGTTACGATTGTGACTTGGAATAAAGCCTATTGGACGGTGATGGCCGCTGCCGAAGAGCTCGCCAAAATGGGATATGAAGCCGAAGTGATTGACCTCCGTACCATTCGCCCGATGGATATTCCGACGGTCTTGCAGTCCGTCCGTAAAACCAACCGATGCGTGGTAGTGGACGAAAGTAATCCATTGGCATCTATCGCCTCAGAAGTGGCATATCGCATCCAAGCCGAGGGTTTTGATCATTTGGATGCGCCTGTCTTACGGGTTACAAATAAGGACGTTCCGGCTCCCTATGCAAAAAACCTGATCGAACTTTGGGTTCCTACAGTGGACGAAATCGTGAAGGCTTGTAAGGCCGTGATGTACGCCAACTGAGGTTAATCCGTGCTATTTACTAAATTGCTAACCCCAAAAAATTAATCTTATGGCTATTGCGGTTGAGATGCCCAAAATGAGCGACACCATGGAGGAAGGACTCTTGGTGGCATGGCTCGTGGACGAAGGGGCAAAGGTGAAGTCTGGTGATGTTGTGGCGCAGGTAGAGACAGACAAAGCAACCATGGACCTCGAAGTCTATGACGATGGTGTATTGCTCAAGCGGTTAATCGGTGAAGGTGAATCTGTGCCAATTGGTGGCTTAATTGCCATTCTTGGTAAAGAAAGTGAGGATTTTTCGAGTATTTTGGCCAAGTATGGAAAAGCAGAAACGACGGTAGCACCTGCGGCTTCGGTCGAAGCAAGCCCGCTTGGAGCGCGTACCATGGAAGCCGCTGTGGCGACGAATGATGGGCGGGTGAAAGCCTCACCATTGGCCCGTAAAATAGCAGAAGAAAAAGGCGTATCACTGACGGGTATTGCGGGAACGGGTCCTGAAGGCCGAATTGTAAAGCGGGATGTGGAAAATGCTGGCCCCGTTACGATGCCCACGCCGGTTGTGGCTCCCGTTTCGGTACCTACACCCAAGCCGATGCCCCCCACCCCCGCACCTAAGCCTGTTGTGGCCGTTGGAGGTGGACATAAGTCGCTTAAAATTACACCCATGCGGCGCACCATTGCACGCCGATTGGCCGAAAGCAAGTTCACAGCACCGCATTTCTATCTACAAGTGGAGGCAGACATGGAACGTGCCATTTCGTTCCGAAGCGATATGAACAAATTGGCCGAGTCTCGGAAGTTATCTAAAATCTCCTTCAACGACTTGGTTACAAAAGCCTGTGCGGTTGCTTTGCGCAATCACCCAATGGTCAATGCATCTTACTTGGAGTCCGAAGGCGAAATTAGGCTCTATGACCATGTACATGTGGCTATTGCGGTTGCCGTAGATGAAGGCTTGGTGACACCTGTGATCCGAAATGCGGATCAAAAAGGCTTGGCTCAGATTGCCTCGGAAACGCAAGAACTTGCCGGACGTGCCCGTGCCCGTACACTCGAACCTGCCGACTGGGAAGGCTCTACGTTTACGACGAGTAATTTGGGCATGTTTGGCATTGAACGGTTTACCGCCATTATCAATCCGCCGAATGCCGCTATTCTGGCAATCGGAGCCATTCGAGATATACCTGTGGTTAAAGAAGGATCCGTTGTTCCGGGCAAGCGCATGGCCTTGAGCCTCTCGTGTGATCATCGCGTGGTGGATGGGGCCGTTGGGGCGGCTTTCTTGTCTGAAGTGAAGCAATATCTGGAAGAACCCAATTTATTGCTACTCTAATCACCCTGCTTACGAACTAAGGATGCCATCCCTTCGTAAGCCGCTCGTCTTCACTAGAACGGGGTCTTCTAATCGGTAGAAGGCCCCGTTTTGGTGGTTATTAAAAAGTATGTTCAAAAATAGTCAATGTTGCCTTTTTTGCCCATTGTTGTATGATATGTTGCGTGATTTCATCGGCCAGATTATTACATTTCTTGCGTACTTGTACAATGCTTCGGGAGCTGTTTTCAATCTCGATCGTGGCCAAGCGATAGCCGTTTTTGCGTAAGCTCCAAATAGAAGTTTTCCCACTTAACACGTCATCCCGATAGGTAAACACACAATGATGCATGGCGCGGCCTTCAGCCAGAAGTTGGTTATCACCACTAATTTCGAGGAACTCGTATTGAGCCAAGATGATATTTTCATTTCCAAAAGTATGAAGAATTCCTCCTTCAATCCCTGAAGGCGTATAAAATGCTACGGCCGTCCGTTTTGCTAGTCGTTCGTCATGACGGAAGTGGTCCATTTCCCGCTGAAGGGATGCAATGGTGCGGCGACTAAGGTCTGGTAGGTTTCCTTCGGGAAAACGTTCCAATAACCATAACAAAATCTTCTCTATCTGTTCCACATCATTGGTGGTTTGCCGTGCAAAGTAGCCTAAAGCACGGGCATACGCCTCCTCATAAACCATCTCCCTACGGACATGCTGATTTCTTGCTAGGGCGGAAGCCAAAGCACAAGATCCTCCTTGGCCGGTAATTTGTACAAATCGGATGGCTTCGCTAAGATTAGAAAATTGTAAATTCAGCAATTGGTGGCTCATTTGGCGTGTTAGCTGCACACCATTGATTCCTTGGAGACCTAATTTGGCCACACTCTTTCCGTTTGCGGCGGTTTCGAAGATTTCTAAGACCACGTCTAACGCTATTTCTTGTTCAAAATAGAGCAGATGGTAGAAAGATTCCGGTATTTTGTATCGGACGCAAAGATGATTCACCAATGACTTGAATAACTTCCAAGCACTTTTCTCTTTGGGCTTCCAATCTTCTGGTTTACGAATCATAGGAAGTTGTGCAGCCCTAGAAAGGGCCACAATATATGCAGGTGTAATGAGTGATTTTACGTTTTTTGCCATCACCACCTTAAGGAGTTGGGCTACATTTTTCCATGCGCGTCGGGTAAAATCGAGCGAGCGTAAATAGGCCAGAGGATGATGGTGGTCGAAGAATTTAGCTTTTCCTTTCGCTAATTGTTGTATTAGGCCTGCATCTAAAAGTGATGCTGTACGGCGAAATGCTTTGTCTATTTCACACTCAGATTGTTGTCGGGTAAGTCGGGTAATGCGCTGGTTAGCCACTTTCTGGCGACGGGCACGCCCTCGTGTATTGTACTTTGCCCGATATCTTTTTGGGGTATTCATGATTTGGTATTGGTTTTTGCATGATAATCAGTGGTTATCTGGGTTTCCCGGTGAGAGTGCCGGTTGTGTTAAGGTTGTATTGCATTCTAGTATGGATAATGGTGAATAAAACCGGATTAATGAGAATAAAAGCAAAGGCAACAAGCAATGTGGGTGGTTGTATTGGTGCGTGACAGGCATCGAAGTAACCCACATATACGGCACTTTGCTGGTACCACAGGCAGGACTCGAACCTGCACCCTCCGGATTCCGGCGTTCGACTTCCGATGAGTTTGTGTTTCTGACGTACTTCCGCAGGTTTTAAGTCTTGAATGGTTTTGGTTATGCGGGCATCCAGCAATCTTAATTCATAAAGCCCACGATGTATGGTCATGTTTTTCTCCGTTTAATAAGAGTAGTAGGCCAATAATTCTGTGATTTCGTCTGCACGTTGTACCACTCGCGAAACTAACTTTCTTACCAAGTCATTACCATTATGTGTTTTGGTAAGCTCTACGGACATAACCAATGGGATAGTACGGAGGTACATTTTTTCGCGGGCATAGACTGCTAATTGAGCAACAAATACAGGATCGTTTAAGGCGACCAGCTCTTTAAGGCGCTCAAGTCGGGTTGTTGCCTTTTCGTAAAAGCTGTCGTTGAGCAGCGAGGTGACAACTACTGCATACAACTCCATCTTCGGATTCAGTTGGGTGGCCGCCGCTCTCTCATGGTTCAAGACCTTGGTTTGGTGGCGCGTGGTTTCGTTAAATCGCATAACACACAAAGGTTAAAGGTTGCGGTTTCGTAAATAAAAAACCCGACTTTTCTTTCAGAAGGTCGGGATAAATCGAATTTAGAAGGCAATAGAATACCTGTCAGGATCGGAAATATACCTTTCTGAAAATTAAATAGAATTCAATAAATTGTTTCAATAAATCGTATTTACAATCCATGTGCGGGGGTAAGGATGTTACGTTGATGTCACACATACTGTATTCAGTTTGCAAGGGGGCAACAAAAAAGCCCAACTCTTTGGGAGTGGGCTTACACATAGTGACAGACTGATATGGTTAATACCTCCTTAATCTGTGTGTGCATAAGCCCGTATAGACGTATTTTTGATCATTACCCCTTACATCCATACTGCAAGTGCGAATCTCGCTCCGATTCTTTGATGCTGGATGGTTTGTATGTAGGCTGTGAATGATGAACATAGTTGTTTTATGTTGAATTTGTTTAACTCTGAGATAATACAACAATTGGAAATAAGAATGCAATAGGCAAAGCATTTTTTTTAAATAGATGTGTTTTTTTATTAGGTGTTAATAGAGATATTTGTGTGGATGCATTTTAAGAATGCCAATAAACATACAACGCACTGAGATTGGGTCGTATGTGGCAGACATCTTTGCCTACCGTTTATGAAGTTGTGATATGCCCCATATGCGCCTTACAGAGACGGCAATACATAAACAAAGCCCATTAAAAGCGATGTATGAATAGAAAACGAAGGCAAGCCAACCTTGTACAAGCCTCCGAGAATCCATCTGATCGCCATAGAATGTGAAAGATGTGTTCAGGGGTATTTTGAGAAATTTTGAAGTACACCCTAATGGGTACGACTTTTGGTTAAATGGAAGTGTTGTTGTAGTCCGCGCATATAGCATATATGAACTTAGTATGCTCCAGTTCTTGTCGCGATGCTCGCTTGTCTGGCTATGCCCAAAATAAAAACAGGGGAAAGCACTCAGTATAAAGCCTGAATCTCAGGTATGGACAAACCTGTAACGTCTTGAATCACGTTTAGGTCTAATCCTTGCGCAAGCATTTTTTGTACCATAGCCCGCTGTGCAATTTTTAAGCCTTCTTCGCGTCCCTGTTCTCTGCCTTCTTCGCGTCCCTGTTCTCTGCCTTCTTTTTTTGCTTGCTCCAATGCGTAT
>ERZ761607.3674-NODE-3674-length-14546-cov-8.477469_pt1 | contig 14546 bp, 10 predicted proteins | sample MGYA00511164_ERZ761607 | MGnify/ENA primary metagenome ERZ761607 (study PRJEB28899, sample SAMN02445080) | bioreactor sludge metagenome | biome: EBPR sludge | place: Australia: Brisbane, Thorneside Wastewater Treatment Plant | collected 2011-06-22 ...
CGATCGACCAAGGCCAAATTTTTTACAAAATTCTCGCCTTGAAAGCGGGGATTGAAACGCCGGAAATCGTCTTCGGCGAAATCCTCCGGTTTTTGGATCGCGCCGGTTAAAAAACCGCGCCCCAGCGGGCTATACGCGACAAAACCGACCCCCAAACGGCGACAGGCGGCCAGAATTTCCGCTTCCGGATCGCGCGTCCACAGCGAATATTCAGTCTGCAAGGCGGTGATCGGATGCACCGCGCAAGCGCGTTCGAGGGTCTTGGCCGATGCTTCCGACAATCCCAGATAACGCACCTTGCCCGCTTTCACCAACTCGGCCATCGCCCCGACGGTTTCCTCTATCGGCGTGGCCGGATCGACCCGATGCTGGTAGTACAGGTCGAGCACATCGACCCCCAGCCGCCGCAGGCTCGCCTCACAACAAGCGCGGATATAATCCGGTCGGCCGTTGACGCCACGCTTGCCGGGATCGTTGGGGTCGCGGACGATGCCGAACTTGGTCGCCAGAACCACTCGGTCGCGTTGCCCGCGAATCGCCCGGCCGACCAGTTCTTCATTGGTGTGCGGGCCGTAAATGTCGGCCGTGTCCAGGAAGGTCACGCCCAGTTCCAAGGCGCGGTGGACAGTGGCGATGGATTCAGCGTCGTCGCGAGCGCCGTAGAATTCGCTCATGCCCATGCAACCCAAGCCGACGGCGGAAACTTCGGGGCCTTGACGGCCGAGACGGCGAGTTTTCATGTCAAACCTCCCGTAACAAACGATGGACAGCCGCCGCCGGCAAGCCGGAGGTCGGCCATAACGTGGCTTCGGTTCCGAAACGGACCGCGACAGCGAGCGCCTCCGCCATCGGGCGGCCGCGAACCAAGGCGTGAAGTAAACCTGCGGCGAAGGCATCGCCCGCGCCGGTGGTATCGACCGCCCGGACGCTTGGCGCGCTTGCCGTCAGCAGCTCGCCCTCGCCCCCATAAGCTGAAGCGCCGGCCGCGCCGGCGGTAATCACCGTCCAGCGCGCCAGACCGTTGGAAATCCTATTCCCCAAGGTTTGAGGATCGCACAGGGCGTCCGCCTCCAAATCGGAACGCGAGGCGACCAGCACCTGCGCCGGCCGCGCCCCGGTCTCGACCGGCGGCACGTGCGCGACGATCAGCGCCTCCGCCATCTTGGCCGCCAGCAGCGGCCCCAAATCGCGGCGGCGGCTGCGCGCATACACCGCATCGGCGCGCGCGCCCAGCACGCGCTCCGGCGGCGCGACTTCCTCGCAGCGGGCGAGGTTGATCACCGTCCGTTCCCCGGCTGGATCGACCAGCAGCAGGGATCGGGTGCTGGGCTGCTCCACGCGCGCGACCGAGGCGGTATTGACCCCGGCGGCGTCGAGTTCGGCCACCAGGCCGTCACCGATGGCATCCCGGCCGATAGCCGTCAGCAGCAGGACCTCATGGCCGGCCGCCGCCAGCGCCACCGCCGTATTCGCCCCGCCGCCGCCGAGCCGGGCCGCCGTCGCCACGCCGTTCAAATGCGCGCCGGGCCGCAACGGTTCGGTCAGTTCGATCACTTCATCGCGCGCCGCCGAACCGATCACCACGATAGCCGCCAGGTGGATGCCTCCTAAAACGTGCTCGCGCTGTTCATTTCGACCGGTTTTCCCACCGACTTGCTAGAATCGGGCGTCAGACCGTCACCATCCTCATTACTCTTTTAGCAAGTCTCTCATGATCTGGTACAAAAATAGCCCCGGAACCGGCCGCGACCGCTACCACCACGGTAATTTGCGAGAAGCCTTAATCCAGGCCGCCCTGGATTTGATCGCCGAGCGCGGCCCCGCCGGCTTCACCTTCGCCGAAGTGGCCCGCTCGGTCGGCGTCAGTCCGGCAGCGCCTTACCGGCACTTTCGCGACCGCAACGCCCTGCTGGTCGAAATGGCGCTGCGCGGCTTTCAGCAGTTTGAGGCCGAATTAATCCAGGCGTGGGACGACGGCCGGCCGGAACCGCTGCGCGCGCTCATCAACTGCGGGCGGGCCTATCTGGCTTTCGCCCGCCAGCAGCCCGCCTATTATTCGGCGATGTTCGAAGCCTGCCCGCAACCGGAAGAGGGCAGCGAATTGGCCCGAACCAGCGAACGGGCGCTGGCGCTGCTGCGCCTTGCGGCGGAAAGCCTCTGCGCCAACCAACCCAAAAGCCAGCGCCCCCCCGCTCGAATGGTGGCCTTGCATGTTTGGTCGCTATGCCATGGCATTGCCTCGTTGTTCCTAAACGCCGGCGAGGGATCGCCGCAACGGCTGTCGATGCCGCCTGAAGATTTATTGGAAGCCGGTATTCTGGTCTATGCGCGGGGTCTGGGCTTCGGCGGCGGCGATCCGATGCAATAAGGAATTTTCTTGACAAGGCCTTTTGGCGCGCCTAGGATTGTTAATGTGATTAACATTAACTTGGAGGGGCCATGATTCTTGCGGCGAAACCTGAGTCTCTTGAAGCGAAACCCAACGGTGCGGACAAAGCCGTTTGGATCGGTCTGGTCATACTGGGTTTTATGATCTGGTGGCCGTTTGGACTCGCGGCTCTGGCTTATCTCTACGGGAGCGGAAAAATGAAATGCTGTCATTCCGAGCGGTCCGAGCACTCGCGGCATCACGGGTTTCGGGGATTTTTTCACACCATGGGCAAGGGCTGCTGCGCCCCGCGCCGCTCGGAGTCCACCGGCAACTCGGCCTTCGACGACTATCGCAAGGAAACCTTGCGCCGTCTTGAGGAAGACCAACGCGAGTTCATGGAGTTCCTGGAACGGCTCCGCCGCGCGCGGGATCGGTCGGAATTCGATCAGTTCATGGAGGAACGTAACCGCCGCCCGGACTCCAGCGAGCCGCCAGCCGCGAATGGATCGTAAAACGGTATCTTAGGTCATCAACCTAGCGAACCCCTCACTCGCTCGCGGGTGAGGGGTTTTATATTGGTTGGCGGCAACGCGACGTAAAAAAACTTGCGGCGATGCTTGAAGGAATTGGCGCGCCCGGCGAGACTTGAACTCACGACCTTCGGCTCCGGAGGCCGACGCTCTATCCAACTGAGCTACGGGCGCAGGGGGAAAGGGCGACTAAGATACCCGGATTATCGGGCCTCGTCCAGTGATCGACCTCGCGGCCCGCGCCGCGAACGAGCCGGCTCCATGAAGGCCGACACGCGGTTTCACGCCGTCCGAGAATCCGGATATTGGTTTTCAGCCAAGGCTAAATACCGTTATAATTATTGTGTTTAGCCGAATTCGAACCCCAACATAAAAAAACGACCCTTAAATTCCCACCGCTGGCGCTCTCGCCGATGCCGCATTGACAGGGCACGCTAGGAAGCGCTCGATAACGACGGCCGCGACGCGCCGGGGATGCTCGGGTTGAAAACGCATTCAATGAGGTGAAAATGTGAGCCAGCAAGCCGATAAGTCCGTAATGACCACGACCGTTACCCTGATCTCTGGATTGGTGTTGCTGGCGGTCGTGCTGTTCATGGCCGCCGCCCTTATCAGCGTCGTCGGCAACGTTGCCCCGGATGACAACTCGCGCAAGCAGGCTGCCATTCTCGAACGGATCAAGCCCGTCTCCCGCGTTTCCTTCGAGCAGCCCAAACCGGCCATTGCGGTCCAGCTCACCGGCGCGCAGGTTTACAACAAAGTTTGCGCGGCTTGCCACGCCGCCGGCACGCTGGGCGCGCCCAAGACCGGGGCCAAGGATCAGTGGGACCCCCGTTTCGCCCAAGGTTTGGATACGCTGGTCAGCCACACCGTGAACGGCCTGCGCGCCATGCCCGCCAAGGGCGGCGACCCCTCGCTGAGCGAAACCAACCTCAAAGACGCCATCATTTACATGCTGGATCAAACCGGCATCAAGACCGAAGCGCCCTCTTCCGCATCGGCTCCGGCTCCGGCCCCAGCCGCTCCAGCGGCCGCACCGGCTCCAGCGACCGCGCCGGCTCCAACCGCCCAGACGGCCGCCGTCACCGCCGCGCCCCCCGCCGCGCCCGCGCCGGCCATTCCCGCGCCTCCAATCCAGACGCCCAAGGCCACGCCGCCCGCTCAGATTCAGGCTGGCACAACGACTTCACCCGTCGCGCCCCCCGCCGCGCCCGCGCCGGCCATTCCCGCGCCTCCAATCCAGACGCCCAAGGCCACGCCGCCCGCTCAGATTCAGGCTGGCACAACGACTTCACCCGTCGCGCCCCCCGCCGTTTCGCCGCCTAAACCGGCTTTGCAAGGCGCGCCGTCGGCGATTCCGCCGCCGCCGGTTCAGGTTCCGAAAGCTTCGCCTCCTGGCTTCATTCAACCGGCTCCATCTCGCGAACCCACCCGCGCCCAGTAACGCGCGTTTCAACCCCGTCGCAGCGAAAAGGCCATCCTGTCGGGGTGGCCTTCTCTTTTTCAGATAACCGCCATGCGCCCCGATCTTCGCCCGACTGAATTGCCGCTTTCCATCGCCCAGCGTCGCGATTGGGTCAACATTCGCGCCTTATTACCCTATTTATGGGACTATCGGGGCCGGATCGCGCTCGCGCTCGGCGCTTTGATTTTGGCCAAAATCGCCAATCTCGGCGCGCCGCTGGCGCTCAAGCAAATCGTGGACCGCCTGGACCCCCAACAGCAAACGGCGCTGATGCTGCCAGTCGCCCTGCTGTTGGCTTACGGCGCGCTGAAACTGGGCAATGCTTTTTTTAGCGAGTTGCGCGATATGCTGTTCGCCCGCGTCCGCTACCGCGCCATGCGGCGGCTGACCGTGCGCACCCTGGCCCACTTGCACGAACTCGCCCTGCGCTTCCACCTGGAGCGCAAAACCGGCGCGGTCAGCCGCGATCTGGAACGCGGCGCGCGCAGCCTGAGCACCTTGTTGAACTATTTGGCGTTTAGCATTTTTCCGGTGGCGGTGGAATTTTTACTGGCGGCGATACTGTTGCTCGGCCGCTATCCCACGGTGTTCACTTTGGTTATTTTCGGCAGCGTCGCCGCTTACGTCGCCTTCACGCTCGCGATCACCAACTGGCGGATGGAGCATCGCCTGCTGATGAACCGCCTGGAATCGCAAGCGAGCAACGAAGCCATCGATAGTCTGATCAATTACGAAACGGTCAAATACTTCGGCAACGAGGCGTGGGAGCTGCAACGCTGCGACGCCACGCTGCATTCTTGGGAAAACAGCGCGGTGCTGAGTCAGACGTCGATGTCGGCGCTCAATTTCGGCCAGGGCGCGATCATCGCCGTCGGGGCGACGCTGATCATGTTTTTCGCCGCCGCGCGGGTGGCGACCGGCGAAATGACGCTCGGCGATTTGGTGCTGGTCAACGCGCTGCTGCTGCAACTGTTCATTCCGCTCAACATGCTCGGCATCGTCTACCGGCAGATCAAATACGCGCTGGCCGACATGGACGATTTGATCCGCCTGTTCGAACAGGCCCCGGAAATCCGCGACGCCGCCGATGCGACCGAGTTGAAGGTCACCCGCGGCGAATTGCGCTTCGAACAGGTGAACTTCAGCTACCAACCCGAGCGGCAAATCCTGTTCGACGTCAACTTTACCGTACCACCAGGTAGGAAGCTCGCGGTGGTCGGGGCGAGCGGGGCGGGCAAATCCACCTTGGCGCGGCTGCTGTTTCGCTTTTACGACGTGACCGGCGGCCGGGTGCTGATCGACGGCCAGGACATCCGCGACGTGACCCAGCAGAGCTTGCGCGCCGCCATCGGCATCGTGCCGCAGGACACGGTGCTGTTCAACGATACCCTGTATTACAACCTGGCCTACGCCCGGCCCGACGCCAGCCGCGAGGAGATCGCCGAGGCCGCGCGGCTGGCGCAACTGCACGAGTTCATCGCCGCCCTGCCGGCCGGTTACGATACCCTGGTGGGCGAGCGCGGCTTGAAATTGTCCGGGGGTGAAAAACAGCGGGTCGCCATCGCCCGCGCGATCCTCAAACGGCCGCGCATTCTGATTTTCGATGAAGCGACCTCGGCGCTGGACAGCAATTCCGAACAAGCGATCTTGCAGGCGCTGCGCGCGGTGGCCGCCGAACACACCACGCTGGTGATCGCGCACCGGCTGTCCACCATCGTGGACGCCGATCAAATTCTGGTGCTCGATCGCGGCCGGGTGCGGGAGCAGGGCGGCCACCGCGAGCTGTTGCAGCAAGAGGGCCTGTACGCCCAAATGTGGGCCTTGCAGCAGCAGGAGCGGGAAGTGCTGGAGGAGGAACGGCTGCTGGGGCTGATTTGAGCGCTATGGGCTGTCCCAACCGTCCTCGCCGGATTCCAGCAGCGCCCGGTCCGTTTCGTTTAGCACCACCAGCAATCCAGCCCGCTGCCGTTCCAGCCAACCGAGATGCTGGCGCCGCTCGTCCAGGGCGTCTTCATCGCCGGTCGCGGCTCCCGTCAGCGCCTCGGTCAGCTCCGCGATCGAATCATCCAATTCATCCAAATCGTTCAGCAAATCGCGCCGCCGGGTTTTCAGTTCGTGGATTATCGCCATCGCATTCTCCAGAAAATCGCTCAATCCAGGACGGTCATGGGCCGATAACCGCCGATGATCGCCGCCGCCATCCAGATCGCCACCGCCGCATAAAACAGCCGGGGCGCCCATTCCGCCAGCGTCTCCCATTGGTGTTCCAATTGCGCGTCCCACTGGCGGAGTTGGTGGGCGAGCACTCGGTCGAGCCGTCCGGCCGCCTCGCCGCCGGCCAACGAAGCCACCGCGTCGGGATCGTCCACCACCCCGTAGCGATGTAGGGTTTCGGCCACCGCCGACCGACCGTCGGCCAGCGCCGCCGCCGCGAACGCGAACCGGGCGCGCCAGAGCGGGTCGGCGAGGCTCTCTCCGGCCAGGGGCAAGGCGTCTAGCACCGGCACGCCGGATTCCAGCAACAGCAGCAGGCTGAACACGCCATCGCGGCGCTGCTGGCGGGCCAGCAGGCCGCCGAGCACGGGCAAGGCCGACAGCATCCGCGCCGAGGGCGCGGCCGTTTCCCCGGCTTGCTGGCGGCGGTGGGCGAAAACCAGCACGCGCAAAGCGCCATACAACAGCAGCGGCGGGCCGGCGGCTCGCAGCAGATAACCGCCCGGTCCGATACCGCCTTGGAACAAGGCGGGGAAAGGGGCCACCAAAGCCGCCAGAATCAGGATCAGAAACGGCGGCAGCAATCGCGACTTCAAGCGGTCCCACAACTTGGCTCGACCGGCGTAATGTTCGCTCAACCGCCGGTACAAAGCCTCCAGCCGTCCGCCCGCTCCCGCCGCGCGCAACAGCCGCGCTTCCCACGGCAGCCACACGCCGTTGCTCTGTCCCGCTCGCGCGATTTCTGCGCCCTTGGCGAGCGCGGCGGCGGTTCGCTCCAAGCCTCGCCGCGCCTCCGAGGGCAAATCGCCTCCGATCATGCCGAACGCCCGCGCGGGCAAAATGCCGGCGCGCTCCATCGCCGCCAGTTGCGAAAACAGCCGGCCGCGCTGGCGGGCGGTCAACTCCATCAGGCCTCCTTCCCCGCCATCGGCAGCAGCTCGTTCAATCCGCCCAACGGAATTTCGACCCAATCCGGGCGGTTGTCCAGTTCGTAACGCAATTCGTAGCAGGCTTTTTCCAACGTGAAGGCTTTGAGCAACAGGACGGCTTGAGAGGAGTCGATGGCGAAGCCGGCGCTGTCGCGGGTGGCTTCGGCATAGCCGTTCAAAAACGCCGCTCGGGCTTGCCATTCCCAATCGCCGAGGCGCGCCGCGAGCGCTGGCCCGTCGCCGGCGCGCTCGGGAGCGAGCTGGCGCAAGGCGGCGTGCGCGGCGTAGTTGAACGAGCGCAACATGCCGACCACGTCGCGCAGCGGGGAATGCTTGCCGCGCCGCTCCTCCAGCGGCCGCGACGGCTCGCCCTCGAAATCGATGATGATCACGTCGTCCTTGGCCACCAGCACCTGCGCCAGATGGTAGTCGCCGTGATAGCGGATTTTCACGGCCTCCGGATCGGCCGGATCGACCCGCTCCAGGCAGCCCAGCAGCGCGCCGCGCGTTTCCAATACCCGTTCGGCCAAGACCCGCGCCGGCTCCGACAACCCCGCCTTCGCCTGCTCCAAGCGCTGGAAAGTCTCGACCGCCTCGCCGCGAATCCGGCTCAGCCAGTCGGACAGGTCGGCGACGGTGATCGGTTCCGGATCGAAGGCCGGATCGCCGGTGGCCTGGGCCAGCGCCCGGTGCAATTCGCCGGTGCGCTGGCCCAGCGTGGTGGCGAAAATGCGGTACAGGGCGTGAAGGTCCTCGCCGGCTTTGCGGACCGTTTCCGGCTGTTGCAGGCAATCGTCCAAAAAGCGTTTCAGATAGTCTTGGGTATGGTTCCAGGCGTCGCCCTGGTTGACGACGAAGCCCTGCAACTGAATCAGCGTCGTGCGGTCGCCGCCGTCGCCTTCGTATTCGAGCGCGCCGGCCAGCGGCGCGATATTCGGAAAGCCGACCTCGGTCAGAAAGCGGCCCATCTCCAACTCCGGGTTGATCCCTTGTTGGAGGCGGCGATAGCATTTCATCAGCAGCCGCTCGCCGACGGCGATGCTGGTGTTGCTGCTGTCCAGCGCCAAGCGCTTGGCCGGAAGCGATTCCGGCGCCTCGCCGGCCAGTTCGGCCAACAGCCGGGTGGCGGAAAACCGCAAGCAGCCTTCGCCCACCGGAATTTGCGCGCCGCGCGCCATCAGCCCGACCAGCCGCTGGCAGAACGGCTCGTTGGCGAAGGCATCGTACAAAGACCCGATCCGCGCCCGAACCCGGACCTTGGCCAGCATGTAAGGCAGTAAAGGCCGGGTTTTCTCCTCGCCCTCTTCTTCCCAAACCAGCGCCAGCGGCAGCGCGTAATCCTGCGGCTCCGGCCGCTCGGCCAGCCAGACCCGAATCCGCGCCAGCAGCCATTCCGTGCGGTCCGGCCAAACGTCGTGACGCTCGAATTCCACTTGCTCGATCCTCCCGCCCTTGCCGGCGAACCAGCGCTGGGTGAGCAGAAATTCCGGCAAAATTTGTCGGACCAGCCGCTTGTGCAGGCCGGCCGCCATTTCGCGACGCCGCAGCTCGACAAGATCGGGAAAGAAACTGTTCCAACCCTGGAACAACACCAGCACCGGCAGCTCCCGTCCCGCCCGCTTGTCTTCGTGCCAGGCCGGGGCGGCGGTTTGGCTCAACCGGAACCAATAGAAGCCGTAGCGGTGCAAGGTCAACAGGTAGGGCACATCGTTGATCGGCGGGAACGCGGTCTGGCCGAGCAGCTCCACCGGCACCAATCCCTTATGCGCGCCGAGGTCGAGTTCCACCGGCTGGGCGGAACGCGACAGGTTGGCCACGCACAGCACGATCTCGTCTTCGTACTCCCGAAGGTACGCCAGGATCTTGCGGTTGCCCGGCAGCAGCACGGTCAGGCGGCCGCGCCCGAACACCCTGCTGGAGCGGCGCACCGCGATCAGCCGCTTCATCCAGTTGAGCAGCGAGGCCGGCTCGCGCTGCTGCGCCTCGACGTTGACCGCTTCGTAACCGTAGATCGGGTCCATGATCGGCGGCAGGTACAAGCGCTGCGGGTCGGCCTTGGAAAAGCCGGCGTTGCGGTCGGGGCTCCATTGCATCGGAGTGCGCACGCCGTTGCGGTCGCCGAGATAGATGTTGTCGCCCATGCCGATTTCATCACCGTAATAAATGATCGGCGTGCCGGGCATCGACAGCAGCAGGCTGTTCATCAGCTTGATCTTGTCCGGATCGTTGTCCAGCAGCGGAGCCAAGCGGCGGCGGATGCCGACGTTGACCCGCATTCTCGGATCGGCGGCGTAGGTCCGGTACATGTAATCCCGCTCTCGATCGGTGACCATTTCCAGGGTCAGCTCGTCGTGGTTGCGCAGGAACACCGCCCACTGGCAGTTATCGGGAATCGCCGGGGTCTGTTCGAGGATTTCGACGATGGGGTGGCGGTCTTCCTGGGCGATGGCCATGTACATGCGCGGCATCAGCGGGAAATGGTAGGCCATGTGGCATTCGTCGCCGTCGCCGAAATAATCGCGCACGTCCTCCGGCCATTGATTGGCTTCGGCCAGAAACAGCCGGCTGCGGTAACGGGCGTCCACCACCGCCCGCATTTGTTTGATCACCGCGTGGGTTTCGGGCAGATTTTCGTTGGTGGTGCCCTCGCGCACGCACAGATAGGGAATGGCGTCCAGGCGCAGGCCATCGACGCCGAGTTCGAGCCAAAACCGCATGATCTTGATGACCGCTTTCACCACCGCCGGATTGTTGTGGTTCAAATCCGGCTGGTGGGAGAAAAAGCGGTGCCAGTAGTATTGCTGCGCCACCGGGTCCCAGCTCCAGTTGGAGGTCTCGGTGTCGGTGAAAATGATCCGGGTTTCCGGAAATTTCTTGTCGTCGTCGTTCCAGACGTAGAACGCCCGTTCGCGGGAACCGGGCGGCGCGCGGCGCGCGGCCTGAAACCAGGGGTGCTGTTCGGAGGTATGGTTGATCACCAGTTCGGTGATGACCTTGAGGCCCCGCGCGTGCGCCTCGCGCACAAAAGCCTGAAAATCGCCCAGCGTGCCGTAATCGGGGTGGATGTCCTGATAGTCGCGGATGTCGTAGCCGTCATCGCGCAGCGGCGAGGGGTAAAACGGCATCAGCCACAGCGTGTCCACGCCCAGCTCCTGCAGGTAGTCCAGCCGCCGGATCAACCCCCGAAAATCGCCCATGCCGTCCTGGCTGCTGTCGCCGAAGGCTTTGACGTGCAGTTGGTAGACGATGGCGTCCTTGTACCACAGGGGGTCTTCGACACCGGCCCAACTCTGGCGCTGGCGGCTCATGGGGATCTCCTCAGTCAAAACGGCGGGTGGCGCGGACCGCCCTGGCGCGCCAGGGCATCGGGATGGCGCTCGCAACAGCGCCCGACTCCGGATCGGCCTCGCCGGATGCGGGTTCGCGCGGGCGCAATCCCAGCGTCGCTGAGGCCGGACCTTCAAAACGATTGTAGATTACGGAACGCTCAATCGTTTCAGGCGGCGCAGTTCGCTCAATGCCTGCTCCGGACTCAAGCCGTCGAGATCGAGTTCCGCCAGGGCGGCGACCGCCGGATGGGCGGCTTCGCCAAACAGCGGTAATTGCGGCGGCGACGCTGGACCCGGCAGCTCCCGCCGCAGCATCTGCCGCTCCAACAACCGCAAGCGCTGGCGGGCCTGCTGGATCACCGCCGGCGGCACGCCCGCCAGCGCCGCGACTTGCAGGCCGTAACTGCGGCTGGCCGGGCCGTCTTGAACCCGATGCCTGAACACGATGGCGTCGCCGTGCTCCACCGCGTCGAGGTGGACGTTGGCGATCCCGGCGTGTTGCTCCGGCAGCCGGGTCAGCTCGAAATAATGAGTGGCGAACAGGGTGAAGGCGCGCACCGAGCCGGCCAGATGCGCCGCGCAAGCCCAGGCCAGCGCCAGACCGTCGAAGGTGCTGGTGCCGCGCCCGATCTCGTCGATCAACACCAGGCTATGAGGCGTGGCGTTGTGCAGGATGTTGGCGGCTTCGCTCATTTCCACCATGAAGGTCGAGCGGCCCGAGGCCAGATCGTCGGAGGCCCCGATCCGGGTAAAGATGCGGTCGATAGGGCCGATCACCGCCCGTTCGGCCGGCACGAAGCTGCCGATATGCGCCAGCAGCACAATCAGCGCGGTCTGGCGCATGAAGGTGGATTTACCGCCGAGGTTGGGACCGGTGACGATCAGCATCCGCCGCCGCTCCGGTTCGAGCTGTAAATCGTTCGGCGTGAACGGGGTTTCCAGCACCTGCTCGACCACCGGATGGCGGCCGGCTTCGATCAGGATGCCGGGTTCGGCGACCAGTTCCGCCGGCTTCCAGCGCAGCGCGGCGGCGCGTTCGGCAAGAGTCGCCAGCGCGTCCAGTTCCGCCAGCGCGGCGGCGCTGGTCTGCAACGCCGGCAATCGCGCGATCAGGCGATCCAGCAAAGCCTCGTACAGCACTTTTTCCCGCGCCAGCGCCTGATCCTGGGCGTGCAGCGCCTTGTGCTCGAAGGCTTGCAGTTCCGGAATGATGTAGCGTTCCGCCCCTTTGAGGGTCTGGCGGCGGAGATAGTCGGCGGGAACGGTTTGCGACCGGGCGCGGCTGACTTCGATGTAGTAGCCGTGCACTCGGTTGAAGCCGACTTTGAGGTTGCTGATGCCAGTGCGCTGGCGCTCGCGGGCTTCCAGCTCCACTAAATAGTGATCGGCTTTTTCGCTGAAATTGCGCAGTTCGTCCAGTTCGGCGTCGTAACCGGGCGCGATCACCCCGCCGTCCCGAAGCACTTGGGGCGGGTTGGGGATGATGGCCTGATTGAGCCACCCGCAAACCTCGGGCTGGACGCCGGCGCGGCGGGCGATCTCCCGCAGCAGCGGATCGTCCGCCGCGCCGAGGAACCGTTCCACATCGGGCAAGCGGGCCAGGGCGTCGGCCAGGGCGATCAAATCGCGCGGCCGGGCCGATTTCAGCGCCACCCGCGCCAGAATCCGCTCCACATCGCCCGTTCCGCGCAGCAAACCGCGCAGATACTCATAGCCGCCGTTGTCCAGCAACCCGCCCACGCTGTCTCGCCGCCGGCCGATGGCGATCCGATCGCGCAGCGGCCGGTGCAGCCAGCGGCGCAACAGCCGCCCGCCCATCGGGGTCACGCAGCGGTCCAAAACGCCCAGCAGGGTATGTTCGCGCCGGCCGCTCAAGCTGGTTTCCAGCTCCAAATTGCGGCGGCTGGCGGCATCCAAAATCACGCTGTCCTCGTGCCGCTCCACCCGCAATCCCGTCAAATGCGGCAGGGCGCTGCGTTGGGTGTCCTTGACGTATTGCAACAGGCAGCCGGCGGCGGCCACCGCGACCGGATGATCGGCGCAGCCGAAGCCCTCCAGGTCGCGCACGCCGAATTGAGCGGCGAGGGTGCGCCGGGCGCTGTCGAGGTCGAAATGCCAAGGCGCTTGCCGGCGCAAGCCGGCGTGTCCGCGCCACGGCTCCGGCGGCTCGAAATCCTCACTGATCAACAATTCCGCCGGTTTCAGCCGTTCCAACTCGCTCAGCAACGCTGCCTCGCTTTGCAGTTGCGCGATCGAAAAGCGGCCGCCGCTCAAATCCAGATGGGCCAAGCCGTACACCTGCTTGACCTGACAAAGCGCGGCCAGCAGGGTGTCGCGACGTTCGTCCAGCAAGGCGTCGTCGGTCAAGGTGCCGGGGGTGACGATCCGCGCCACTTGCCGTTCCATCGGGCCCTTGCCGGCGGCGGGATCGCCCAGCTGCTCGCAAATCACCACCGACAAGCCGAGCTTGACCAGCTTGGCGAGATAGCTTTCCACGGCGTGAAACGGCACGCCGGCCATCGGGATCGGCTCGCCGGCGGACTGGCCGCGCGAGGTCAGGGTGATGTTGAGCAGTTCGGCGGCGCGGCGGGCATCATCGAAAAACAGTTCGTAAAAATCTCCCATCCGATAAAACAGCAGCAGATCGGGATACCGCGCCTTTATGCGCAGATATTGCCGCATCATCGGAGTGTGCTTTTCAAACGGATCGCTCATCGGAACCGGTAACGCATTTTTTTCAGAATCAACAGACATCTAGCCCTCGTCAGCGCGGCTCGCGATCCGCCGTTTAAAGCCGTTGCGCGGAGAATGCGCAGCTAATAACATACTGACAGTCGATATCGAGCTGCGTCCAGCCACGAGCGATATCCGCCTCCGTAGTCACCGAATGACGGCTTACCCGTAAAATAGTACAGTTCGGTGGGTTATCAGTTTCAACGTCCCGATCCAACCGCTTTAACGGATTTTTGAAGCAGTCGCTTCACCTGATCCGCTCGGGGGACCGAACGAAACTTAAGGCGGCTTTTGAAGTTCCAAGCGTACGGAACGGTATGAAAGCCCTTCCGAATCCAACGATCAAGGAGCATCCCGATGATGAATTATCGTTTGTTGCTGGTTCCCTCCGTATTAGCGTTAACTCTAGCTTTGGGGGCCTGCGAAGACCGACAACAAACCGCCGCCAAGGCGGATGCGGCGGCCAAGCAAGCCGACGCCAAAGCCAGCGAAGCCTCTCAGAAAGCCGGGGAAGCGGCCAGTAAAGCCGGCGAGGCCGCTAAAGCCGCCGGCGCGGCCGCCGGCGCCGCCGCCGGCGCCGCCGGGGCCGCCGTCAAGGAAGTCGCCGTCGATGCCGCTAAAGTAGCGAAAGACGCCGCCGCCGCCACCAAGGAAGCCGCCGCCAAGACCGTGGAAGCCACCAAGGAAGTCGCGGCCGACGCCGCTCAGGCCACCAGGGAAGCCGCCGCCAACGCCGCCGCCGCCACCAAGGAAGCCGCGTCCACCGCCGCCGCCGTCACCAAGGAAGCCGCATCCACCGCCGTGGAGGCGACCAAGGCCGCCGGGGCCGCCGCCAATCAGGAAATTAAGGAAGGGGCGAGAGAAATCAACCGCGAGATCAATCAACCGACTACCGTGCCTCCGAAGAACTAAGGCGGCAACCACCCCGAGGCGATCCGCGCCCGCGTGATCGGTCCTTGGGGTGGCTGAAGCAAC
>ERZ761607.3676-NODE-3676-length-14533-cov-5.911314_pt1 | contig 14533 bp, 9 predicted proteins | sample MGYA00511164_ERZ761607 | MGnify/ENA primary metagenome ERZ761607 (study PRJEB28899, sample SAMN02445080) | bioreactor sludge metagenome | biome: EBPR sludge | place: Australia: Brisbane, Thorneside Wastewater Treatment Plant | collected 2011-06-22 ...
GGCAGCGTCAGATGTGTAGAAGAGACAGGCGTTCAGCTCCCAGCCTTCGGTGGCCGCATCGTCGTCGACCCAGCGGCAGCCCGCGGCAGCCAGGCCCCGCTGGGCCGCCAACCGCACGATGCGCTCGCAGTCGCTGCGCCGCAAGCGCAGCGCGAGCTGTTCCCAGCGCCGCTCGATGACCGGGTGCGACCACGCGTCCTCCAGCGTGGTCTGCACCCGCTGGCGGTCGGCCGACCAGCCTGCCGCGAGCCGGCGCGCCAGCATCGCGTTCATCAGCAGGTAGTAGCTGCGGCGTGCATCGGCATCGGGCATCAGGCTGCCCAGTGCGGCCATCCGCCGCGCGTAGGCTTCGCCGAGGAACAGCCGCGACAGCAGCACCTGCAGCGACTGCACCGGGTTCAGCACGCGCAGGCGGTTCGGCGGCAGCGCGCGCAGCGGCAGCGTGGCAAGGCGCTCGTGCGCGATCGGCGTCACGAAGCTCGACAGTGTCGCCAGCCTCTCCCACTGCGCCAGGGTCAGGCCCCCGGCCGCGTCGAGCGACTCGGCGCGCAGGCGCTGGACGAGCGCGCGCAGCGTGGCGGCATCGGCAGTGCCGCGCGCCTGGGCGACGCGCCGGCTGACGATGGCCAGGTGCCCCGCGGCATAGCCGGCTTGCGCGTTCAGGCGCACCACGACCGCGTCGGTCGGCGCATCGTCGCCGTCGGTCAGCAGCTCGCGCGTCACCGGGCAGTGCACCGGCTCGATCTGCGCGAGGTAGCGCGGCGTCAGCATCACGGCCTCGAAACTCGCGCCTTGCAGCCAGGCCTGCAGGCGCAGTTGCAGCCAGCGCCGCACGTGTCGCGAGGGCTGCAGCGTGCGCACGCCGAAGGCAGCCCGGCCCGCCTCCCAGCCCTGGCGCACCGGGTGCAGGCCGTGCAGATGGTCGGCCGGCGGCGTCAGCCGGTGGCGGGCGTAGTCCCAGCCGATCTCGAAGCCGTCCGCGTCGAATCGCGTCTGCGGCTGGGGGTCGGGCCTGGCCGTGGCAAGGGCAGGCAGGTTCTGGAACAGGGGCAGGGCCATCTGGGTCATCGCGGTCTCCCGGCATCGAAGCTCGCCGGGACGTCCCCGGCGAACCCAGTCTCGACGCAGGGTGTCTCATCATGTGAGACACCCTGCGGCAGAATCGGGTATCGCCGCGCGACGCCCGCGACAGGGCCCCCACGATGGACCGCACCGAACGCCTGTACCAGATCGAGCGTCTGATCCGCCACCACGGCCACGCGAGCTTCGCGCAGCTGCAGCGCTCGCTCGAGGTCTCGCGCGCGACGCTGTGGCGCGACATCGAGTACCTGCGCAGCCGCCTCGGTGCGCCGATCGAGTACGACCGCTTCGTCAACGGCTACCGCTTCGCGCCGCCGCGCGGCGCCGACCGCGGCCGGGCCCACGAACTGCCGGGCCTGTGGTTCAGCGAGCGCGAGCTCTATGCGCTGCTGATGGCGCACCAGCTGCTGGGCGAGCTCGACGGCGACGGCCTGCTCGGGCGCCACCTGCAGCCGCTGCTCGAGCGCATCCACGGCCTGCTGGACCACGCCGCGGCCGCGACGGCCGCGGCGGCCCCGGGCCACACGGCCCTGGGACCCGGCGAGGCCGGCGGGGTGACGCGGCGCGCGGACGCCGCGCCCGCACCCGGGCGCAACCTCGTGCAGCGCGTGCGCATCGTCGGCGCCGCCCGCCGGCCCGTGCCGGGCCGGCACTTCGAGCGCGTCGCCGAGGCGCTGCTGCAGCGCCGGCGGCTGCACCTGCGCTACCTGACCCGCGGCCGCGGCGAAACCAGCGAGCGCGACGTTTCGCCGCAGCGCCTGGTCCATCACCGCCACACCTGGTACCTGGACGCCTGGTGCCACCGCGCCCACGCGCTGCGCCGCTTCTCGCTCGACGCGATGGAGGATGCGCGCATCCTCGATCTACCGGCGCGCGAGCTCGCCCTGTCGACCGTGCGCGCGCAGATGGACGCCGGCTACGGCATCTACGCCGGCGGGCGCCGCCAGTGGGCGCGGCTGCACTTCAGCCCCGCGGCCGCACAGTGGGTCAGCCGCGAGCAGTGGCACCCCGAGCAGCGTGGACGCTGGCTGCCCGACGGCCGCTGGGAACTCGAGCTGCCCTACGCGAACGAGACCGAACTGGTCATGGACCTGCTGCGCCAGGGCGACGAGGTCGTCGTCGCCGCGCCGGCCTCGCTGCGCGAGGCGGTGCGCGAGCGGCTGCGGCGTGCGCTGGGGCAGTACGTCGACGGCTGAGCCGGGACACGAACCCATCCGCTGCAGCGAGTGCCATCGCTCGCGCGGGACCGTCGCTCGACACCCCCCGCCGACAGGCGCAGCTCCGCGCCCGAGGACGGGCAAGACCGGGCGAACCGCGCCGCGACGAATCCCTGCGGACGAGTCCGCTGGAGAACCCGCCGTCGGCCGACCGGGAGATCCGCACCGGCCGGATACTCCGGCCCTGTCGACCGGCTCTCCTCAACCTGCACGCACGCTCCCCATGCAGCTCTTCATCGGCAACAAGAACTACTCCTCCTGGTCCATGCGCCCCTGGGTGCTGATGCGCCAGGCCGGCCTCGCCTTCGACGAGGTGATGGTGCGCTTCGACGGCTTCTCGCCCGAGTCGCGGTTCAAGCAGCGCGTCAACGCACTCAATCCCGCCGGGAAGGTGCCGGTGCTCGTGGACGACGGACTCGTGGTGTGGGACACGCTGGCCATTGCCGAGTACCTCGCCGAGCGTTTCCCGGATCATCACCTGTGGCCGCGCGAGCGAGCGGCGCGCGCCCGCGCCCGCAGCGTCTGCGCCGAGATGCACAGCGGCTTTGCCGCGCTGCGCAGTGCCTGCCCCATGAACATCGAGGCCCGGCTGCCCGAAGTGGGCGCCCTCGTGCTGCGAGACCGGGCCGCGGTGCGCGCCGACCTGGAGCGCATCGTGCAGATGTGGTCGGCGCTGCTGCGCGAACACGGCGGGCCGATGCTCTTCGGCGCCTTCAGCGTGGCCGATGCCTACTACGCGCCCGTGGTGATGCGGCTGCGCACCTACGCGCTGCCCGTGCCCGGCGAGGTCGCCGGCTACATGCAGCGCGTGGAGGAACTGCCGGGTGTGCACGCCTGGATCGAGGACGCACGGCGGGAACAGGACTTCCTGGACTTCGGAGAGCCCTACCGGCTGCGCCGCGACGACTGAGCGCCCATCCCTGGAGACCCCCGATGCGCCTGCGCGTGCGCGACACCGAGCTCTACGTCGACGTCGAGGGTGCCGGCCTCGTGCCGGACGGCCCGCGCATGCGCGAGCGGCCGGTGGCCTTCGTCATCCATGGTGGCCCGGGCAGCGACCACAGCGGCTTCAAGCCCGCCTTCAGCCCGCTGGCCGACACGATGCAGCTCGTCTACTTCGACCACCGCGGCCAGGGCCGCTCGGCGCGCGGCGACACCGCCCGCTACACGCTGGACGAGAACGTCGAGGACATGGAGGCCCTGCGCGTGCAGCTCGGCCTCGGGCCGATCGTCTCGATCGGCACGTCCTACGGCGGCATGGTCGCGATGGCCCATGCGGCACGCTACCCGGGCAGCGTGGCGCGGCTGGTGCTGATCGTCACTGCGGCTCACGCCGGCTTCAACACGCGGGCACGCCAGATCGTGGCCGAGCGCGGCACGGCCGAACAGCAGGCCGTGTGCGCGCAGCTGTGGGCCGGCGAGCTGCGCACCGAGGAGCAGCTGCGCCACTACTACGACGTGATGGGCCCGCTGTACGCGCGGCGGCACGACCCCGCGGCTGCGGCGGCCACGCGCACGCGCGGCATCCTGTCGCCCGAGGCGATCAACCGCGCCTTCGCTCCCGGCGGCTTCCTGCAGAGCTTCGACCTGCGCCCCGAGTTGCCGCGCATCACCGCCCCCACCCTCGTGCTCGCCGGGCGGCACGACTGGATCTGCGCCCCCGAGTTCAGCGAGGAGATCACCCGCCTCGTCCCGCGCGCGCGGCTGCGCGTCTTCGAGCACAGCAGCCATTCGGTGCGTGTCGACGAGCCCGAGGCGATGGTCCGGGAGATCCGGGGCTTCGTCGACGAAGGGCTGGCGGCCCGGTAGGGCCGCGGCCGCGGGGTCACGCCATGAGCAAGACCAGCTGGGTGCGCAGCGCCAGCCGCCTGGGTCGAGACGACCTCGGCACGAACCGCGAGCGTGTGGCTCGGTTGCGCGCGGCGCACCTGGCGCAGCCCCGAGCCACTGAGCTCGAGCGGCCGGGAGCGCCGCCGCCCGCGGCTGCCCGGGCGATCAGTTGCAGCGCGCCGCCGCGCCGACGAACGGCGGCAGCGTGATCACGCCCCGCAGGTCCGGCGCGAGCTCGTCGGAGGACAGCGTCCACAGCAGCGCCGTGAACTCGTGCTCGTCCAGCGCCGTGCTGGCCAGGAATCCCTGGTACTCGTCGCAGCCCAGTTCGCGCAGCACCCGCAGCTGCTCGTGGTTCTCCACGCCCTCGGCGACGACCTTCAGCTTCAGGCTGTGCGCCAGCGCCGTGATGCCCGCCACGATGGCCTCGTCGTCCGCGTCGGTGACCAGGTCGCGCACGAAGCTGCGGTCGATCTTCAGCGAGGAGACGGGCAACCGCTTCAGGTAGCCCATCGAGGAGTAGCCGGTGCCGAAGTCGTCGATCGACATCTGCACGCCCATCGCGCCCAGCTGGCGGGCGACGAGCACGCTGAGCTCCGGGTCGGTCAGCAGGATCGACTCGGTGACCTCCAGCTCGAGCAGGTTGGGCGGGATGCCGTGCGTCTTCAGCGCACGGTCCACGATCTCCGGCAGCCCGCGCTCGCGCAGATGGGTCGAGGCCAGGTTGACGGCCACCGGGATGGGCGCGAGCCCGCCGTCGCGCCACCGCGCCATCTGGGCACAGGCAGCCGCGATCGCCCATTCGCCCACGGCGATGATCAGCCCGAGGCTCTCCATCAGGGGCAGGAAGTCGGCCGGCAGCAGCCATCCGCGCTCAGGATGGTGCCAGCGGATCAGCGCCTCGGCGCCGACGATGCGACCGCTGGCCAGGTCGATGCGCGGCTGGAAGTGCAGCACGAATTCGTCGCGCTCGAGCGCGCGGCGCAGCTGCGCCTCCATGTGCAGGTTGTCCAGCGCCCGCGCGTTCATCGAGCGGTCGTAGAACTGCACGCCGCCCCGGCCGGCGGCCTTGGCGCGGTACATCGCCGTGTCCGCGTTCATCATCAGCGAGTCGGTATCGGTGCCGTTCTCGGGATAGATGGCCACGCCGATGCTGGTGCCGACGAAGATCTCGGTGTCGTTGATCGTCACCGGCTCGCTCAGCGAGCGCACCAGCCGGTTGGCCACGATGGCGGCGTCCTGCGGCTGGCGGATGTCGGTCAGCAGCACGATGAACTCGTCGCCCCCCAGTCGCGCGATGCTGCCGATGGGGACGTCGTCGCGGCCCCGGCCGAGCGCGTCCTGGGTGCGCAGCACGCCCGACAGCCGGGCGCTGGCCTCGCACAGCAGCTGATCGCCGATCTTGTGACCCAGCGTGTCGTTGACGCGCTTGAAGTTGTCCAGGTCGACGAACATCACGGCCAGCCGCCGGCTGTGACGGTCGGCCTGCGCGATGGCCTTGACCAGCAGCTCGGCGAACAGCAGCCGGTTGGGCAGTCCGGTCAGCGTGTCGTAGTAGGCCAGCTGCCGGATGCGGTCCTCGGAGTCGCGCCGGCGGGTGATGTCGTGCACGGCACCGGCCAGGCGCAACGCCGGACCGGCCGGCTCGCGCTCGAGCAGCTCGACCTGCTGGTGCAGGCAGCGCGTCGTGCCGTCGGGCAGCACGATGCGGAACTCCATCGCGAAGCCCTGGGCGGCGGCGATGGCATGGGCGCAGGCATCCTGCAGCCGGTCCTGGTCCTGCGGGTGCACGCGGGCGAAGTAGTCCCGCGGGTGCAGCGCATGGCACTCGGTGGGCAGCGCGAACAGCCGCGCCGCCTGCTCCGAGGTGATGATCTTCGCCGAGCGGACATCCCACTCCCAGTCGCCCATCTCCCCGATGCGCTGCGCATTCGACAGGCGGCGCTGGCTCTGGTGCAACGCGTTGATCGCGGCGCTGGCGCGCAGCATGTAGCGCACGCGGTGCGGCAGCACCGACCAGTTGATCGGCTTGGTGATGAAGTCGGTCGCGCCGACCTCGAAGGCCCGCTCGATCGAGGCCGTGTCGTCCAGCCCGGTCAGCATCACCACCGGTACGGCCTCGCCGTTGGGCAGCTGACGCAGTCCGGCGCAGGCCTCGAAGCCGTCCATCACCGGCATGTTGACGTCCATCAGCACGAGGTCCGGCAGCTCGGCGCGCATCTTCTCGAGCGCGACCGCACCGTTGTCGGCTTCGAGGACCGCGAAGCCGGCCTTCTTCAGCGTGGCATGGGTCAGGCGCCGTCCGCCGGCGTCGTCGTCGACGACCAGGATCCGTGGGGGTTTCATGCCGGCTCCTTCATCTCGGCGCGCAGCGCCGGTACCGCGATCGCCAGCGAGCTCTCCAGCGCGTCCAGCAGCTCGGCCAGACCGTCCCGTTCGCCGGACTTGGCCTGTCGCTCGATGCGGCGGCACAGCTCGCCCACGCCCTTGGCGCCGACGTTGAAGCTCGCCGACTTCAGGGCATGCGCGCTCAGCCCGAGCGCGCGATCGTCGCGCGCCGCCAGCGCCGCCTTCAGGTTGGACAGCTGGCCCGGCAGCTCGTCCAGGTAGATCTGGATGACGTCGTTCAGCACACCGCCGTCGTCGTCCAGGGAGCGGATGTTCTCCAGGGCGGCACGGTCCAGCACCGTGTCGCGCGCGACAGCCCTCGCGCTGCTGTCCGGCGTCGCCGGGGCGTCCACGGGGCGCTCGACCTGGCGCGGCGACAGCCAGCGCTCCATCACCAGGCTGAGCTGCTTGCGCGTGTACGGCTTGGCCAGGTGGTCGTCCATGCCCGCGGCGCGGCAGACTTCGGCGTCGCCGACCAGGGCATTGGCCGTCAGCGCGATGATGGGCACGCGGCGGCCCAGCGGCGTCGCGCCGCAGCCTTCCAGCCGGCGGATCTCGCGCGTGGCCTCGTAGCCATCCATGACCGGCATCTGGCAGTCCATGAAGACGAGGTCGTAGGCCGTGCGCCGGATCGCCTCGACGGCCTCGGCGCCGTTGGGCACGATGTCCGGCGTGCAGCCCAGGGCATGGAGCATGTTGCGCGCCACCACCTGGTTCACCCCGTTGTCCTCGGCCAGCAGCACGCGCGCCTGGAAGCGCGGCAGCGCCTGTCCCGGCTTCGGGTTCAGGCGGTCTTCGGGGTCCTCGCCCATCGCCAGTGCCAGCGAGCGGAACAGCTCGACGCGCTTGACCGGCTTGGACAGGTAGACCTCGATGCCCGCGGCGCGGGCGCGCGCGAGTTCCTCGGGCGAGTGCAGCGAGGTGACCAGCACCAGACGCAGGTTCGACAGCGCCGGGTCGCGGCGGACCTGCCGCGCGAGTTCGATGCCGTCCATGCGCGGCATCTTCATGTCGATGACCGCGATCTCGAACGGCAGTCCCTGCGCATGGGCGCTGCGCAGCCGCTCGAGCGCCTCGATGCCATGGGCCGCGTTCTCGCAGCGCATGCCGCCGGACACCAGGTGATGCTCGATGATCTCGCGGTTGGTCGCGTTGTCGTCGACGACCAGCACGTGCCGCCCGGCCAGCGCGCCCGGGTTCGGGCGCGTGGGCAGGCTGGTCGCCGGCACCAGCGGCAGCGTGAACCAGAACGTGGAGCCGTCGCCGGGCGTGCTCTCCGCGCCGATGCGCCCCCCCATCAGCTCGACCAGGCTGCGCGAGATCGCCAGCCCCAGGCCCGTGCCACCGTAGCGGCGGGTCGTCGAGCCGTCGGCCTGCTCGAAGGCCTGGAACAGCCGCTCGCGCATCTCCTGCGGGATGCCGATGCCCGTGTCGTGCACCGCGAAGCGCAGCGTGGACTCGTCCTGCAGCTGCACGTCCACCAGCACCTCGCCGTGCTCGGTGAACTTCACCGAGTTGCCGATCAGGTTCGTCAGCACCTGGCGCAGGCGGTAGGGGTCGCCGCGCACCGCGCCGGGCAGGCGCTCGTCGATCCGGCAGGCGATCTCGAGCTGCTTGGCGTGCGCGCGGGGCGCCAGCAGCTGCACCGCGTCCTCCACCGCCTGGTACAGGTCGAAGTCCAGGGTCTCGGTCTCGAGCTTGCCGGCCTCGATCTTCGAGAAGTCGAGGATGTCGTTGATGATCTGCAGCAGCGTCTCGCCGGAGTTGCGCACCGTCTCGACGTAGGGGCGCTGCTGGTTGTCCAGCGGCGTCTCCAGCAGCAGCTCGGTCAGCCCCAGCACCCCGTTCATCGGGGTGCGGATCTCGTGGCTCATGTTGGCCAGGAACTCGCTCTTGGCGCGGCTGGCGTTCTCCGCGGCCTCCTTGGCGGCGCGCAGTTCCTTCTCGCGCTCGCGCAGCTGCTCCTCGGCCAGCGCGCGTTCGGTGATGTCGAAGAAGACCGTGTAGACCCCGACCACCTGGCCTTCGTCGTTGATGTCGGGGACGTGGCGGCCGCTGTGGAAGACCGGCCGGCCCTGGCGATCGGTGCGGCGCCGGTTCAACGGCACCTCGTGGCCCTGCAGCGCCTGCTCGAGGTTGGCCCGGAGCTCGGGCCAGATCCGCTCGCCGGCAACCTCGCGCACCTCGCGCCCGACGACCTCCTCCTCGCGGCGCCCCAGCCACTGCTGCTGGGCGCGGTTGATGTAGCGGTAGCGGAAGTCGGCGTCGATGTAGGACACCGTGACCGGGATCTGGTCCATGATGATGCGCAGCCGGCGCTCGGCACGCTGCGCCGCGTCGGCCGCGCTGCGCAGCGCCGTCGTCTCGAAGGCCAGCACGTCGCAGGTCTCGACATGGCCCGCGGCATTGAAGCGCGGCGCGATCTCCAGCGTCAGCCAGGCGTCCTGCCCGGCTTCGCGAAAGACCTCCAGCTCCAGCCGCTGGGCCTTGCCGCCCAGCGCCGCGCCGATGGCGCGCGACACGGTGGCCGTCCACAGCGGGCCGAACAGCGCGTCGATGTTGGCACCCAGCAGCTCGTCCTCGCGGCGGTTCAGCCAGCGGGCCAGCCCGGGTGTGCAGCGGGTCACGCGGTGCGCCGGGTCCACGGTGGCCCCCAGGCTGGGCGAGGGCACGGCGCAGGAGGACGGCTGCTGGGCCGCGATCTCCGAGGGCGTGGGCTCGGCGGTGGGCACCAGCCCGACCCGGCGCACGCGCACCGGGAAGACCAGCGCGGCTGCCAGCATCAGCAGGCCCAGCGCCGTCAACGGCACCCGCCACGGCAGCCAGCCGCGGGCCGCGTCCAGCGCCAGGGCGGCCAGGCACAGCAGGCCCAGCACGACCAGGCCCGGCCGTCGCCGCCGGCTCGCGGCGGCAGCCGCGGCACCGTCGGCCGCCCTGGGCGTTGCAGGATCGGTAAAGGTGTCGTTCATGGCGTGCCCTGTGCGGTGTGCAGGAAGTCGTCGCGGTGCAGCTCGAAGTCGGCGATCTCGCCGTTGCCCAGCGCCGTCGCGCGCGGGCTGCCGGCGAGCACCCCCAGCGCGCGCGCCACGCCCTTGCTGCCCACCAGCAGGGGTTGTCGCGGCAGGTGCTCGCGGATGCGCAGCAGACCCCTCGCGATGCGCTCGACGAACTCGGCGTCGGACTCGCCGCCCGGCGGCGTGCTGCCGGCCTCCAGCCAGGGCTGGGTCTGCGCGATGGGCTGCAGATTCCACAGGCCGAGCCGGCGCTCGGCGAACGCGGGCTCCACGATCACCCGCACGCCCGGGAAGCTCTCGGCGACGATGGCGGCGGTCTCGCGGGTGCGCTGCAGGTCGCTGGTGACGATCAGACCCGGTGCGGGCTGCAGCCGCCGCAGCCGCGCCGCGGCGTCGCGCGCCTGCTGCCGGCCGAGGTCCGTCAGCGGCAGGTCCAGGTCGCCGCCGCAGCGCAGGCCGGCGGTGTTGGCGCTGGTCGCGCCGTGGCGCAGCAGGCGCAGCCGGTACCGCGCCGGGCCGTCGGGGAGGGTGTCCATGGGCCTCATCAGCGCAGGGCGCTGGCCGGCGCGAAGGGGATGGGGCTGCCGGGGTAGCTGTCCCGCGGCGGGGCGTGCAGCACGCTCCAGCGGGTGCCCGGCGCGACCCGGCCCTCGAGCCAGTCGAGCACGAAGCCGATCTGGTGGCGGTCGGCCAGCAGCGGCGTGTGGCCCGTGTCCGGGATGTGCATCACCGTCAGCGTCCGGCCACGCGACATGCGGCGGATCGTCGGCGCCAGCAGGGCGTCGGACTCCAGGCCGTGGATCAGCAGCACCGGACAGTGCACCTGCTTCCACGGTTCCCACTGGTCCAGGCTGCGCGTCGAGGACTTGCGGTAGGCTTGCATGGCGCGCACGTCGTGGCGGTAGACGCGCCCGCCCTCCTCGTCGGACCAGCGCGTCTGGTGGAAGGTCAGGTTGAAGCGGATGTCGTCGCTGACCGGCCCGTCGTTCTTGTGCGAGGCGCCGACCCGGCGCAGCAGGTCCGACGGGTTGCGAAATACGTAGTGCCGCGCGATCGTCTCGGCCCGGCGCCGCCGACGCCGGGCAGGGATGAAGGGCCCGACGTCGTTGAGGATCAGCCGTTCGACCAGCTTCGGGTGGCGCGCGATCAGCTCGATGGCCGCGCTGCCGCCCATCGACGAGCCCAGCAGCGTGACCGGGCGGCCGCCGAGGTGGAGGATCATCTGGCGCAACTGCTCGGCGTAGGTGGCCAGCGAGTAGTCGTCCTCGGCGGCCAGCCAGCCCGAGCGGCCGCGGCCCAGCCAGTCCATGCAGACGACGCGGTGGTGCTCGCGCAGGTCCGACGCCAGGTAGTGGAAGCGGGCCGCCACGTTGGCGACCCCGCCCACGCACAGCAGCACCGGGTCCTGGGGACGGCCCCAGTCGCTGTAGGCCACCGTGGCCTTGTAGGGGCGGCGCAGCCGTCGCGGCGTGCCCCGCTGCAGGCGCGTCGGGTGCTCGTAGTCGAAGTGGTCGAGCCGGAACTGGCCATGGAAGCGGCCCACCACGCGGCTGGCCATGGCCATGTAGTCGCGCCAGCTGCTGAGCACGCGCCGGTGCCCCGGCAGCTTCGGCTCCCAGGCTTCGTCGACGGCGACGTCCTCGTCGAGCGTGTCACCGTGCAGCAGCGGCATGGCGTACGAGACCGCGTGCGTCATCGGGCCTCCCGCGTCGCAGCGAAGCCGGCCCGGGCACGCCGAGCCGGCGCAACCGTGAAATCCATCACCATCGAAGACACCCTGTCAGTCGTTCGGAAGGGTCGCCGTGCGCGGAGTGGCTCCCCCGCGAGCGGTCCCGGCGCACGTTCTTCGCGGCGCCTTCCGCCGCTTATCGACCCCCCGATCGCGCCGCTTGAGGGGCAGGGCAGGGCCATCTCGACCGATTCGGTCACATCTGGGCCATCAACCGCGGCGGGCGCAGGCCGAAATCCCTGGAGCGGCGGCGAACCCCCTTGCGATGCAACGGGCCCGCCCTCCTGGAGCAGCAACGATGGATTCGACAGGTAGCCGGATGGTCGCGGTGGCCCTCGTGGTCTGCGCGTTCGCCGTCGGCATGTCCGGATTGCTGAACTACTTCAAGTACCGCAGCACGACCAACCGCCTGGTCGCCGAGCGGCTGGTGGTCACCGGCAAGGCGGTGGAGAACAGCATCCAGAGCGCGCTGGAGCTGGGCCTGCAGTTCTCCGAGATGGTCACGCTGCCCAGCACGCTGGAGCGCGAACGCGCCACCGACGACCTGATCGAGGGGATCGACGTCTTCGACCTGGACGGCAAGCTGCTCTACAGCACCGACCGCCTGCGCCTGAGCCGGCCCGTCCCCGAAGCCTGGCTGAGTGCCGCACGACGTTCCGGCGACGGCTACTGGATGGTGGAGTCCGATCGCGACGCGGCGGCCGGCATCCCGCTGAGGAACAATTTCGATCTGCCCATCGGCTACCTGGCGCTGCGCTACTCGCAGGACCGGTTGCAGAGCGGCCTGCACCAGGTGGCCCGGCAGCTGGCGCTGGTCACGGTCATCGTCTTCGGCGTGGCCGCGGGGCTGTCCGCGCTTGCGCTGATCGCGGTGATCCGCGGCCTGGGCAACGACGTGGTCGCCGTGGAGCAGGCGCTGCGCGCCGGCGAGGCCTCGGCCGCCTATTCGCGAGCCCTGCGCGGACCGTTCGGCGAGGCCCTGCGGCGCTTCGTGGAGACCGCGCGCGAGGCCGATGCCCGCATCACCGACCTGCGCGCCCGCGTGCACCGGGGACGCGACACGTGAACGGCTCGTCCTACCTGCGCAGCATCTACCTGCGCCTGGCCGGCGTCGTCACGCTTGTCGTGATGCTGGCCCTGCTGGCCAACGCCTACGTCTCGCACCGCATCTTCGAGCGCGCGCTCGCGCCGCACATCGCCAGCAAGGTCTCCAGCGTCGGCGCCTCGATCCGCGCGCTGGTCTACAAGGCCGTCGAGAACGGCATGGCGTTCGACGAGCTGTACGGCGTGACCGAGCGCTTCGTCGAGATCAAGCGCGAGGCACCCGAGATCTCCTACATCGGCATTGCCGACCGCTCCGGCAAGGTGCTCTACCGCAGCATCCAGGAGCCGGCGGCGCTGGCCGCGCACTTCCGTTCGCCGGCGACGATCGAGCTGGGCTCCAGCCGCACGGTGGTGCCGGCCGTCGTGCGCGTGGACGGCACCTACCTCGTGTCGATGCCCATCGCCGGCCCGAAGGGCTCGCTGGGCGTGCTGCACCTGGGCGTCAACGTCAGCTTCGTCGACGACATCGTCCTGGACATGTTGTTCGACGTGCTCGTGGTGCTGGTGGTGACGCTGTTCTTCACGCTGGAGCTGCTGCACTTCATCGCCGGCGCGAAGCTGGAGTCGTCGCTGCGCGCCCTGGGCGAAGCCTTCGAGCGCGGCGCGACCGGGGACTTCACGACGCGACGCCGGCGACGCGGCGCGCAGGCCTTCGGCTCGCTGATCCGCACGTTGGACTCGATCCTGCTGAACATCAATGCGGCCTACGCCTCGCTCGCCCAGGCGATCGAGGCCGGGCGGCGCGTGCCGGCGCACGAGAGGCCCCGGGCGCTGGCCCTGGCGCACGGCGGGCTCAACGAGCTTTCCGGTCGCTTCCGCTTCGGCGTGGACGACTCGCCGAAGCCGCGCGACGACGGACAGCTGGCCAAGGTGCGCGCGCCGCTGTTCGTCTTCATCCTGGCCGAGGAGCTGACGCGCTCGTTCCTGCCGGCCTACACCAAGGACCTGCTGGTCGACGTGCCCGGCGTGTCGCCGCAGGTCATCATCGGCCTGCCGATCGCGCTGTTCATGCTGATCGTCGCACTGAGCCAGCCCTTCCTCGGCGTGATGTGCGAGCGCAAGGGTCACCGCCAGACCATGCTGATGGGCGCGGCGATCGCAACCATGGGCTTCCTCGCGACGGCCTTCGCGCACTCGGTGCTGGACCTGCTGCTGTGGCGCTCGCTGTGCGCGGTGGGCTACGCCATGGTCTTCGTCGCCGGCCAGGCCTATGTGCTGGATCATGCGACGCCGGCCACGCGGGCCCGCAGCTTCGCGCTGTTCGTCGGCGCCATCATGGCGGCCACGGTGTGCGGGCCGTCCATCGGCGGCATCCTGGCCGACAACATCGGCGAGCGTCCGACCTTCCTGGTCGCCGCGGCGCTGGCCTTCGGCTCGATCTTCGTGATCCGGCTGTTGCCGGGCCCATCGGGCGCGCCGCGTCACCGCGCGCCGACGCGCCTGCCCACGCTGCGCGAGATCGGGGCCCTGATGGCGAACGGGCGCTTCATGATGGTCACCGCGCTGGCGGCGATGCCGGCCAAGATCCTGCTCACGGGCGTGTGCTTCTACCTGATCCCGCTGTACGTGCTGAGCATCGGCAGCACGCAGTCGATGGCCGGCCGCATCCTGATGGCCTACGCGGTCGTGATGGTGGTGATGTCGCCGCTGACCGCCGCGCTGGCCACCGACCGCCGGCGCATGCACTGGCTGGTCGGCGGCGGCCTGCTGGTCTCGGGCCTGGGCGGCGTGCTGATGCTGGCCGGCGACGGCGTCGCGCTGGTGTTCGCCAGCGTGCTGCTCGTGGGCCTGGGCCAGTCGATGTCGATTTCCGCGCAGAGCGCGCTGGTCAGCGAGCACTGCGCCCAGGAGATCTCGCAGATGGGCGAAGGCGTGATCTACGGCGTCTACCGGCTGCTGGAGCGCATCGGCAATGCGCTGGGCCCGCTGATCGCCTCCGCACTGGTGCTGTCCTTCGGCTACCGCACCGGCTTCATCGTCATCGGCGCCGCCGTCGTGGCCTGCGGCATCGGCTTTCTCGTGGCCACGCGAAGCCCCCGGCGCCGTTCGCCGGCGCCCGCAACCGCTTGTTCGTAAGGAGAGGACATCACCATGACCCGAGAGTTCAACCGCCGCGAGTGGCTCGCGGCTGCGATGGCCGCCGGCCTGCCGGCCTCGGTGCTGGCCCAGGC
>ERZ761607.3677-NODE-3677-length-14531-cov-4.779912_pt1 | contig 14531 bp, 14 predicted proteins | sample MGYA00511164_ERZ761607 | MGnify/ENA primary metagenome ERZ761607 (study PRJEB28899, sample SAMN02445080) | bioreactor sludge metagenome | biome: EBPR sludge | place: Australia: Brisbane, Thorneside Wastewater Treatment Plant | collected 2011-06-22 ...
ACGGAATACCCGCCGATCCGCTTCGACTGCCTGGAGAAACGCCGGCGTTTGCGGGATCGCGATAATGCGCACACCGGGAGCCACCGGGATGATTTCCGGCGATCGGTTCGGCCCGACCACGCTCAATACGGATACATGGTAGCGGGCGCCAAACGCCCTGGCCAAGCCAAGCACCCGCGCCGCTCCGCCGTTCCGGGAAAGCACATCAAACGGCGCGACATACACCAGACCGGGCAACCCGGCCGGGCGCGAAGCGGACTCCGCCTCGACCAGCAAGGCCCGCCGCATCTCGGCCAGCATCCGATCCCGCATCCGCTCCATCGGGGCCAGGCTTACCTGTTGGATGCGGTTCTTGATTCTGCCCATGAACGTCGAAGCCGGCGCATCCAGCAGTGGCATGACCGCCGCTTCGCGCAGCGCGAGGTACCGGGAAAGGAACGAACGATCACACGGCTCGGTCGCGAGAATCACCCCCGCACGCCCCGCCGCCTGCATCAAGGCCGATCCGATTCCGTTCATGCCAAGGCCTCCAGCGAGCATCCGGTCAACACGGCATCACCGGCCGCCAGCACCGCTTCCGGTGTCACGGTGGCAATATCGACCTCGCTCGGTCGCCCCCAGCACGAGGCGGGATCGGCAAGCCGCTTGGTGAAATCCGGCGCATACACCACCCGGCCGCGTCCGACACCATCCGGATACGGATGGAAACGCCCGTAATCGTTGCCGTTGGACACACACACGTGCGGGACATCGAGCGACGCACACAGGTGCAACGGAAAACTGTCGTTCGTAACCACAAGCTGCGCCCCGGCCGTCCATGCCGCCACCTGATCCAGCGGAATGCGACCGCACAAGGAATGGATGCGCTCCGAGCCGGTCGCGTTGATAATGTCCGCGGCGAGCGCGGCATCCCCCGATGAACCCGCCACGTACACCGTCCAGCCGCGAGCGATCCACGCGCGCGCCACCTCCGCGAACCGCCGGGTCGGCCACCGGCGGATTGCCGCGCCTGCACCGGGAAACAACAGGCCGTATGGTCCATCGGGACGGCAAATCCGCGGAAGCCGCGACCGCTCCATGCGCGGAGCGCCCGTGCTCACGGTTTTCCCCAGCCAGCCCTGAACAAACCGGCGGTTCCGCTCCATCTGAAACAGCCTTTCCCCTTGCGGCATGGCTACCACGCTCGAATACCATCGATCCGTTTCGGCGGAACGGCTGAACGACATGTTGCTGCCGTCATTGGCCGCGGTCACCCGCGAGGGGGCGCGGATGCGTTGCGCCACCCAATCGATCTCGGAAAGCCGCCCCTCGACCGGATAGACCACCTCGTCGGCGGAAAGCAAGCGGATCTGCCACGACTTCAGCAACCGGTAGCGCGGCTCATACCGGAAACGCCGCTGATCCAACCAGACGATCCGGTCGAACTGATCGGCATCCACGGTGTCGGCCAACCCGCGAACCGCCGGATTCAGCAGCGCAGTCACCCTGCCGCCCGAACCGGCCTTGCGGCGGATTTCCGGAAGGAAATTCCGGAACAACAGGTAATCGCCGATGCCGTCAGGTTTGATGAGGACGATGTGCATGTGGGATAGACTGTTGACGATAGACCGTAGAATTTAGCGGGATACGTGATGCGAGGTGCGTGATGAGGTTTCGCCAACCCTTGAAAAGGGTACGTCGACGGTCATTTACACGCCATCGGAACCTCGCCCAACACACAACCTACCGATCATCCCGCTTCCCGTATCCCGCATCTCGTGTCGCGCGTCCCGAATCCTCATCCCTTCCTGGCCAGGCCAAGCGCTTTGGCGACACCGGCGATGCGCTCGCCGATCCTGAAGGTCGGGGATTTCTTGATCTCGTCGATGATCCATTCGAGTTCGCGGATCTTGGCGTGGTAGGTGCCGCCAAAGGCCGCGGAACGGGGCAGGCTCTTCACCTTGCGGACCACGATCTCGAAGGAGTATTCATCGACCAGCGGCGTTCCGTGCACCTCCTCGGTCACGCCGATTTTCGCATAAATACCCCGGATGTAGTCGAGGCTCATGTCGGGCACGGCGTGCGATTCGTTGTAGTGCTGGCCTGTCGCGGCACAGTGTTTGCGGTACACCTGCTCCACCGGCAGGAACAGGATCAGCACCCCACCCGGCTTCAACACGCGCAGCCATTCGGTAAGCACCTCCTCGGTGTTGGCGAAGTCCTCCAACAGGTGCGAGGAGAAAATGTAGTCGATCGACTCGTCGACAAACCAGGTCAGCATGCGCGCATCGCCCTTGAGGTGGACCGGACGGTCGCCCACCGAGGTGTAAGGCCGGGGCATATCCACGCCAATCGCATCGGGCACGATCAGGTCGCCGCCACAACCCAGGTCCAGACCATTTCCCTTGCAGTAGGGCGCCAACCGGGCGCGGCATTTGGATGTTTCAGATACGTGTTCGTTCATGGGATCTCCTCATAGACAGTAGACTATAGACCGTAGACTGTAGACGGTAGACCATAGACTGTTGCGGGTTACGGGATACGGGATGCGAGATCATAGATGGATTGCCAAAGGTTTTTACCCGCAACCTGCATCACGAATCCCGTATCCCGTCATCACTCGTTCTGACCCGCGGTCAAGCTCACATACTGTTCAGCCATCTGCCGGGCATAGTCGAATTTCCAATTCGCACGGATGGTTGCGTGGGCGGCGCGGCCCATTTCCGGCCAACGGTCCCGCTCCGCCCAGGCCCTTTCCAGTGCGGCCGAGAAGCTCGGGACACCGCGCGAACAGATCCAGCCGGACACACCCTCTTCAATAAGGTCGGGCATCCGGCCGATGTCACTGACCACGCCGGGGCGGCCGGCCGACATCGCCTCGACCACGGTCATCGGCGTGCCTTCCTTGGGGCTGGGTTGCAGGAAGATTTCCTCCCCGGCCCAGACGGAATCGATGTTCCCCTTGAATCCGGCGAAGTCCACACGATCCGACAACCCGTAATGCGCGACCAGGCGGCGCAGGTGATCCTCCTCCGGTCCTTTTCCATAAAACGACAACCGCCACGCCCGGTCACGCCAGGCCGGGGCGGCAAAGCTGGCCAGGATGACATCATGGCCTTTCGCCGGGACATCGAGACGACCGACGCAGGCAAACCTCCGCACCCCGCCGTCCGTGCCGGGCCATGGCTGGAGCTGACCGGAACAGTTGGGCGGATTGTCGAAGATTTCGACACGGGGAAGATCGATGGCCAACTGGCGGGAAACCAATCGCGCACCGAAGGACGACCCGAAACTCACGGTCTCGGCCTCACCATAAAGCGATGTCAAGGCGGACCGCTTGTCCGGCAGGAACATGTGGGACTCATCCTCCAGCTGGCAAATCACCGCATACGGGATGCCCTGCGCGCGCACCTGCCGGAACGCGGCCCCGTAGGGCCACACCATGTAGGCATCGCAGGCATTGAGCACGATGAAGTCCGGGCGCTCCTCCATCACCAGCGACAGGATCCAGTGCGGCAACGTGAACGCCGGATACTGCGCGGCCAGGCGCTTGCGGCGCACCGCCCGGGCGATCCGGGCCGGCCAGGAGCTGTCACCCGGGGCCTGCCGGTAATGCGCGACCGCCCCGGCCTTGCGCAGCGCGGCCAACACGGTGGGCTCCTCCGGCCAGTAGCGATAGGAAAACGCCACCTGGTGCCCGGCCGCAAGCAGGTGACGGGCCACCTCCGCCCACAACGACTCCGACCCGCCCCACGGCAAGGTTTCAGCGGTGGAAAGAAAAAGAAAACGCTTCATGAATGACCGTAGACGTTAGGCGGTAGACCGTGGATGGCGGATGAATCGTTGCGGGATGACAAGTACACACTCGCATACCTACTCGCCGGCACGCGGCATTGAAGATCGACCTGAAACGACAGGCTGCAGGCTGTGAACCTTTCCGTAGCATGTATTACACATTTCGCACCTCGTGGTGCCTACAGCCTAGGGTCTTTCCTGCTTCCCGCTGTGCTCCAGCATCTCCATGATAACATCGATGGACCGTTGCCACGGATCGCCCCAGGGGTCTTCTACAATCCGCGACAGGTACGCATCCTGTTGCGCGATCATCGAACTGCGATAAGCCTCGTCAACGGAAACGCGCTTGGCTAATTCAGCGAGTTCCCGTGTAGTGCCTGCTGAAACGGGAAGTTCACGCAAGAAAGCATCCGAACCGGCATGTCCGGCCCGGGGAACCCACCCGATCAAGGGAACATGCGCGTACATGGCCACGATCGCGGAACTGCTCGATATACGCATGATGGCCGAGCCGGCCTGCGCCAACTCCTCGTTCAGCGAGGACAATCCGTCGGAAAATGCATCGAGGCAACCCTGTCCATCGCGTTGTGAAGCAATTACATCCCGGTAGAACCACTTGAACCGGCTGCGCGGATGGCTGCGGATCACCAAGTGGCAACCAGCTCCGCGCAACGCGTGGATCAATTCAACCAGGTCGGCCTGCATTTGCTCCAAGGTGTCCGGGAAATCGGTCCGCAAGAACTCGCTGGCCAGCAACAAGACCCGGCCCGGCACGATACGTGCCGTTGAAGCCGAAGCGACCCCGCGACGAGCTTGTGCCGCCAAGTGTACGCCGCCAGCGCGATATACCTTGCCGCAAGCCGGTTTTCGCCGTGCAACCTGCTCGGCCAGCCACTGGCCCAGGACTCCGGTAACATCATTGTCCCACTCATAATCAGTTGAGTCCTCGTACTCGAACGCATGCGGGGTCTTCACGTACCGAACCTGATGCTGGCGAGCCCACTCACGCACGGTGGCCATGATGCCCACATTGCAATTGGTGACCACCACCCGGGGCTTGGCGCGCGACATGGAACCATGCACCGCATGGTAGCTGGTGCGAAGTGGCAATTGGTGATGCACCAAACCCGAAGCCAGCACGTGCAGACCACCGGCCGGTTCATCCACCGGAAGGGGAAGGTCGCGCATGATCACATACAGCTGTTCCACAATCGCACGACGAGACAACTCCTCCATCCATGGCTTCCGCCAGAAGCATTGTCCGGGATCCGGAACTTTTTCCGCCTTGCGCGCAGCATCGCTGTTTTTTTCATCCGACGACAAGGCAAGACCTTGTTGATCACGATAGAACCACCGGGCATCCGCCTTTCCCGATCCGAAGACGCGATCAACCAACTCGTGCTGGGTCAGCAGGTCCGTCCCCAGGAATCCGGCAAAAAGCACATCGCACGCCCTTCGGGTGACCGGCGAGCCCGGCGGACCCTTCAGGAACAACGGGGCCATCCGGTTGATTATGCGCCCCCCCAAGGCCTTCAACCCGGCTACTCGCCGCCGGCGTTGCATATCCGCGGAATGGTAGGTTTCGTGATGAAGGGCTGCCAGCGTTTGTTCAAGGCAGCGAATTTCCACCACTTCATTGTGCGCAAGATGCATCCGGGAGAACGGGGGGATGATCACCGCGGACATCAGATCCACGCGAGAACGGAGTATCTCGAGCAGTCGCCAGATCCGAAACGCAGCATAAAGCACCGACCGGTTCACATCATAACAGAGCGCGCGGACCCATGGCTCACGAACCTTTTCCAACGCGATCCGCAATGCGTTCTCGTACGCGACGGAATTCAGCTCGATATCGCGTATTTCACCCGGGGCAAAAAGTCCGGAAGGATGGATGACCTCATCCTGCCGGAACAATATCCGCGCAGCGGCGGCAGCATCCGACCGCATCGGAATGATGCACACCTGCGCATGCCTGCCGCGCAAGGCATCGGCGTAACCCGACTCGACGGGCAATGACCAGCAGAAATAGGCAGGAGGCAGCATCTCGAGGAGGACTTCGGCCGGGTACCTTCTTCAGCGACTCCGCAGCAGCAGAAACTCGGCGTAGTCGAAATCCATCGGGGTGTTGATATCGATGCCACTGACCGGATCCACGACGTGCGCATACGTAAGGGGACCGTAAATACTGCGCTGCTCCTTGAAGTAGTCCCACTCGGCAACACAGATCGATGCGGAGACCTGGTAGGAAGTCGGCAACTCCTGTCGGTTCTTCCACTTGATCTCCTCGCGCAGAAAATCCTTCATGCACTTGTCCGGCGGAAGGGTGTTCATGAATTCCGGGGGGTGCGATGCCTCCATCACCGTGATGTAGGCTTTGGCCGTCTGGTGCGGGGCAAACACCTCCAACACATCATCGATGTGCCGCGCCGTGCGCAGGGGATTCGTGGGTGTCAGGATCAGAATCCAATCAGCCCTGCGTCCATGTTGCTCGGCCCACTCCATGGCGTGAATGATGGCATCCTCCTGCTTGGAAAGATCTCCGGCAAACGCGGCAGGCCGGAGAAAAGGCACCTCTGCCCCGGCCTGGCGAGCCACCCCGGCAATTTGCTCCGAATCGGTCGACACCATGACCTGGTCCACGTAACGCGATCCTAGGGCGGCCTCGATGGTATGAGTAATCAAGGGTTTGCCGGCCAGCGGCTTGATGTTTTTCCCGGGGACACCCTTGGAACCACCCCGTGCGGTGATCAGGGCCATGATGCTTCGATCATTTATCATGATGACTTCCTTTGTTTGACACTGCGCGTTCGCGGACATAATCAAGCAGACCCGCGACATAAACACCCAGACGGGCATGAACATTCGGCATGCGCGGGAGGACATCGTCCTGGATAATGCGGTAGTGACAGTCCTCGATATCCAAAGCCGGCCACCACAGAAGATTATCGAGTTTGTCGAGGCACTTGAAGAGCATCAAACCGGGCGAGGCGGCGATTCCATCATAGAAATCCCGCCGGTAAACCGGATCCTTTTCACGCGCCCGATCTATGGTGACCGTGCGGATTCGCGCGACAACCAGCTCCCGACCTTCCATCTCGGGCAAACGGTCCAGGATACCAGCCTCATCGCCATTGTGGCACAAGGCAAACAACAACCATCCCGTATCGACCGGTAAACCTGTTGCGAACATGCTGGCGGCAACCCTTACCGGATGCGACAGGTAGTTCGGGTAAACACGATCCAACCCTTGCGCCTCCAGCCAGCAAAACAGTTCCTGTGCCGCGTGGAGATCGGCGGTGGAGCCAGCCTCCGCCACCACGTCCCACAGCAACCCGGCCTGCCGTCGCGCCGGGACCTGCAGCGAACGCATCTTCTTGTCCACTTCAGCCGCGTAGGGGCCGAAGTTGAAAAAATGATCGTCGTGCCGCATATCCTTACATGGCGCGCATCAAACCACCGTCAACAGGCATGCTGATCCCGGTTACAAATGAGGCGGCGGGAGACGCCAGGAATACGACCGCCCGGGCGAATTCTTCCGGGGTGGCGATGTGGCCGACCGGGAACGCCTCATGGGCCCCCTGCAGCAACTCCCCGTACGTTTTACCGGACGCTTCCGCATCGCGCCGAAGGAGGTATTCGGTTCGATCGCTAAGGACTCCACCGGTCAGCACGGTATTGACCGTGACACCCTGGCGCGCCACTTCACGGGACAAGGTCTTCGCATACGCCAACAGGGCGGCCCTCGTCATATTGGACGTTGTCATTCCGCCATCCGGCTCGCGTGCGGTTGTGGACGCCAGGAACACGATCCGTCCATAACCCCGCTGCTGCATGACCGGCACGATAACGTTGCAGACTTCCAAGGCCGTGAAGACAACCCGGTTCAAGGCGGCCTGCAACTGCCCCGACGACATTCCCAGCGCATTCGACGGTACGGGGCCGGGCCCATTCACGATCAACACATCAAAACCACCGGAATCCTTCAGCAGGCACCGCGCGGTTTCGGCAGCACCCTCCGGTTGATCGGCATGCAGAACCGCTCCATGAACTTGACGTCCGTACTTCACACTCATGGCGGCGCAAGCCGCGTCGATATTTTCCATGTTGCTGGACGTCAGCCAAACTTCGGCACCTTCCCCGGCCAAGGCCTCGGCCACACCACGCCCGATTCCCTTGGTTCCAGACATCACCAGCGCCTTCTTGCCATCAAACTGCGAACTCATTGATTTCCTCCGTAAATACAAGCATTTCGAGCAGATTCGACCATTTTTTCCACCAATCATACCGCAACGACATATTGCCCGCCTCGGTTGCGGCCTTGATCCGAGCAAGATCGGACACGATCCGCAACAAACCAAATCGACGGAAGCTGCGGATGTCGAGTCCTGCCCCGGCCAATGCGGCAAGCCCCGACGGAAGGACGGTTGCCCGTATCGCCTCACACGATACCGCGCCTGTATAGATGGCATGCCGCAGGATCTTGAATAACGCATGCGACGCGGAAATCCTTACATCCTCCATCACGATATCCTCGATATCGAGAATGGTGATCGCACCGTCGGAGCCCACCAGAAGATTGGCATGCTGGAGGTCGTTATGAACGATCTGGATGCGATCACGCTCCCGGCATGCCTTGACCGCATCCAGCATTGCCCCCTCCAGAACGGCACGCCACCGCATGAGCCGATTCCTGATCGGAGCCACGTCATCCTGGTTCGGATCGACCGGACCGCACAGATCATCCAGGGATGCCACCAGGGATTCCATGGCCCGGACATCATGCACGCACGTTCGCAACCCGGGGAACATGCCTTTATCACATGACCCCAACCGGGATAACGCAAGGGCACACGCGTTGACCGCCACGTCAGGATGACGGCCATCAAACGGGACTCCCTCCTTCCAGGCATATGCCAACCATGCCCGTTCTCCGGCCAGCACCACCGCTTCGCCATGGCTTACCAGCGGACTCAGCATGCTGGCGCAAGGAATGGACATAAGCACACGGCATTGATCGCGCAGCATCACGGCCTCCGCAACGGGGGCGGATCGCAGCACATGGGTTCCGCCAGGATGTTCCAGGCGATAAAGAGTCGAACCGGTGTTGTTCTTGCAGGCCTGCATCAAACGTTGCGGGAAAACCAGGCCGTATGTTTTCGCCACCGCCAATGCCGTTGGGTCGTTGGCCGGCCGCCATTCGGTCGCTTGGTTGGTCTCTATGGCAAACAATCCATCCATGATCAGGTCCCGGCTCAGGCCACCCTTCCCAGTTTGCGGAACTTCTCGAGCACGGCGGGATTGGCCACCGGGCCATAGGACTCCGACCCGCCCCACAGGCAATCCTTGACCCACTGACCGCTTTCGATACGCCAGACCCGGGGATCGCGGAACGTGTCGCAGGTTGCATCGAACTCGTCCTCGGTCATGTTGACATAGGTCAGCCACCGCTCGAGATCGCGGCGCGGCTTCACATGGTCGTATTTCCGGACCATCTCGATGCCCTGCTCGCGGGTCATGATCCCGGCCCGGATGTCCTTGCACGAATGATCCGAACCGCGCCCGTAACCCAGCTTCACGAACTTCAGGTAATCATGGATCCCGTTCTCGTGCATGTCATCGAGGTTGGACATGGTGCGGTAGGTTCGCTCGAACGGTTGCTGGGCCGGTCGCCAGTTGTACGTCTCCATGACCAGCGGGCCGTGCTCGTTGGCGTCCCACCGGAAGAAGTTACTCAGGTAGATGCCGCGCACTCCGACCCGGTCGATCTCCTCATCGTTCGGATACTGCGCCCACAACAGGTCCTGCTCGGTCAGACCCTCCTTGAGTTCGGGCCGGCCGAGTTTCTCCAAGCCCTCGTCGGTGAAGTCGTGCCAGTCGTACCCGCGCAATCCGTGCTCGAGACGGAACTTCGCGGTAAATTCGACGAAGTCGTTGTAGGAGTACATGCCGCCCAGGTCCATGAACCCGTGCTCGCCCCACATCATCAACGGGACATTGTAGCGGACGGCGACCTGGATCGGGGTGGTGAAGATACCGCAATGGTTGTGCCAGTTCATGTCGCCCTGCAGGCGGAAGCCGAGGCGGTTCATCTTCACCAGCATGTCGATCGAGGGGTACATGATCACATGGTCGGCGTTGAACAGGTGCCGCATGCGGTACAGGTTGTATTCGCCCTCGGGCAGGTAGTTGTTGCCGTGGTAGGTCATCAGCAGGATCTTCAGTCCGTATTGCTGGGCCATGTGCGCCTGGTAGTAACTGTCCTTGCCGCCGCTGACCGGAATCAGGATGTCGTAATTGCCCTTGCCGCGGTACTCGCCGATCAGCTCCTCGAACAGCTCGCGGCGGCGGTTCCAGTCGATCCGGTCGCGTTGTTCGGACACGCGGCAGGCCGAGCAGACGCCGCGGTCGTCAAACGAGGTGGGCGTAGCCGTCACCACGGGATAAACACATTTGGTACACCATTGCATGCTTCAGCTCCTTATTGCCGGACGTGGATGCCGGCGCGGGCCATGGCCCGTTTTCCTTGTCGGTCGGTGAGTTCCTTGAAATGCCAGATGTTCGCTGCAGCGGCGGCGGAAGCACCGGCCTTGATGGCCTTGGCGTAATCCTCGAAGCGCCCCACCCCGCTGCAGGCGATGACCGGGATCTTCACGGCGTGGGCGACCGCCCCGATGAGATCCAGGTCGTACCCTTCGCCGGTACCGTCGCGGTTGATGCTTTGCAGCAGAAGCTCGCCGGCCCCGTGGCGTTCGGCCTCCAGCGCCCAGGCCACCGGATCAAGGCCGGTGGCGGTGCGCCCGCCATGGGTGAAGACTTCGCGCCGGCCGTCGGCATGGGTGCGCACGTCGATGCTGACCACCATGGCCTGGCTGCCAAACACGGTGGCGCCATCGGTGATCAGGCGCGGATGCTCCACCGCGCCGGTATTCAGGGTGATCTTGTCCGCGCCACGGCTGATCCGGGCGCGCATGTCCTCGACGCTGCGGATGCGCCCGCCCCAGGCCAGGGGCATGAAGCAGGTGCGGCTCACTTCATCGAGAATCTGCAGCGGATCGGCCAGCCCCTTGGTCTTGTGGTCGTCGCGCCGAAGGTCGTATTCACCCTCACGCGTCATGTCGAGGTAGATCAGTTCATCGACGTTCCACTCATTGAACCGCTGAACCTCGTACAGAGGATTGCCGATGATCTGGTGGATCTCGAACAGTTCACTGCGCACGAGCAGTCCGTTCTTCAACAGCAGGATGGGAATGAGGCGGTGGCGAAGCATGTCGGGGGGATTTAACCGCTGATTACGCGGATAGCGCGGATGAGAAGAAGGGTTTCGAACATTTCATCAACGTTTTGTGATCTTGCTTCCAGGTGCTATCATCTGCGCCATCTGCGTAATCAGCGGTTGGTTTAATCTGCGGCGAGAAAGTTACGCAGAACTTGTAGTCCGGCGGTCTGGCTTTTTTCCGGGTGGTACTGCACGGCCCAGATGTTGCCGGCACTGATGCTGGCGGCGAAGCGGATCCCGTATTCGCACCAGCCATCAACGACCGATGGGTCATCCGGGACAAGATGGTAACTGTGGACGAAGTAAAATACCCCCGGTTGGTCGAAGCCTTCGCGGTACATGCTGTGGCGGTGCGCCGGTATGGCATCGTTCCAGCCGATGTGGGGAACGCGCAACGACGGATCGAGACCGCTGAAGCGCACCACCTCGCCGGGGATCCAGCCGAGGCCCGCGAAGTCGCCATGTTCCGTGCCGCGGCGGGCGAGCAATTGCTGGCCGAGGCAGATGCCGAGAAAAGGTTTCTTCTGTGCCAGCGCAAACTGCTCCATGGCCGGAATCCAGCCGCGTTCCGACAGGTTCTTCATGCCATCACCGAACGCCCCCACGCCGGGTAGCACAAGGTGCGACACCGAAGCAATCAGCTCCGGCTGTTGAAGCACTTCCACTGCGGCACCGATCGCGGCGAATGCATTGTGCACCGAGGTCAAGTTGCCCATGCCATAATCGATGATGCCTACCCGAGTCATCGGTTCGTCCTTCATGCCGCCAACAATGTTTCGGCCACGCGAACCGCGCCATGCCCATCCACGGCGGCCGCACCGGCGGCACCCATCGCAATCCGGGCGGCCGGATCATCAACGATTCGCCTGACGAGGTCGGTGATGGCGGCATCATCCGTGTGCCGGGCGTCGGCCACGAGGGCATAACCGCGCCGTGCGGCGAGTTCACCAGTGAACCGCTGGTTGTCCGCCACCTTGAGGCAAACGGCCGGGCAACCCGTCGCCGCCAGTTCGAAGGTGGTCTGGCCGGCCGCAGTGATGGCCAAATCGGCCCAGCGCATCTGCTCAACCATGTCGCGCACGTCACGCAGCTGCTCGACGCGGTGGGACACGCTGGTCCATGCGGCGGAAGTGGTCAATGGACCGGCAATCACCCGTATGTCCCAACCGGCGCCAACAGCATCCAGCCAGCGCATCGCGCGTTCATTCAAGCGCAGCACATCGGATCCGCCGAAGGAGAGCAGGACACGGCGGATCTCTCCGGACGCAACCCGCGGAGGCAAGTCGCGGAACTGTGGGCGCAACAAGGCGCACGATGGACCGAGCAGCAGGGCTGCTCCGGTCAGGCCGCGGTAGACCGACGGGTCCTCCACGCAACTGTTAAGCAGCCAGGTGGCCGTGAGCGGACGGTCAGCGAGGTCATCCATGACCAGAACGCGGCATCCGGCCTTGACCAAGGGAATCAGATGCCCGTCATGGACATCGTACGAATCAATCACCATGACCGGGTACCGTCCGCCCGCGGCGAGGGCCTGTTCCAGGGTCAGCGCCGGGTCGATCACGGTACGGGCCACCTGCGGGGAAACCCAACCGGCCATCGCCGGATCACCGGCATACACCCATAAACCCACCGAGGCCCCGGCACGGACCAGTTCATCCACCAGCGTCAGCGATCGGCGGAGATGGCCGGTACCGATTCCGGCATTCGCCGTGGTGATGACGGCTATGGCTGGCGTGCCCATTCCGACTCCAAGATACCCATGACCACGATGTCGCGCGGAACACCGCCAATGATGACCTGTTCCCGCATGACACCTTCGCGGACGAAACCGATCCGGTCATACAACCGCAACGCGGCCTCGTTGTGCGCCATCACCCGGAGGAACACCCGGTGCAGGGCCAGTCTGCCAAACGCGAAATCAAGGATCCGCCCGCTGGCGGCCAAGGCGATGCCCCGGCCACGGTAGGCGGATTCACCAATCAGGATCCCGTACTCGGCGTTGCGGTGGCACCGGTCGATCTGGCTCAGCCCGATGGTTCCTACCGGGACCCTTTCCGGCAAGGCGAGGATGACAAACTCGATCCGTTTTTCCCCGAGCGTTTTCAGCCAGGCCAGGTGCTCCTCGCGCGACGGAGGGGCAGGACTGCACAACCACCGAGCCACCTCCGGATCGGCGCGCCAGCGGAGGACACATTCCGTGTGCTCTTCGGCCAGCGGGATCAGCTCCACGTCGACAGGTCCGGGTTTCACGGATTCAATAGGTCCTGGGTCAATGGCGTACCGCGGGCGATGGCGCAACGCACGGTTCGTCCCAACACGATCGGGAGATGTTTCGGGGCCAGGCCGTGGCCGGGCCGGATGACCCGGATGTCGTCGCGGGTCAGGACCGCCCCGGCGGGAATGTCCTTCACGGCAAAAATGGAGCGGCGGAACACTACGTTCGCGACCTCGGTGCCACCAGCGCCGAGTACACCATCCCCGAGGACCTGCTCGGTTTCACGAACCACATCGACCATCCGCCGGAATTCGGTCGGCTCCAGGGAAAACGAGGCATCGGGCCCGCCATCGGCGCGGGCCAAGGTCAGGTGTTTTTCGATCACGCAGGCCCCGAGCGCGATCGAGGCCACGGCGGCACGCTCGGTAAGGCAGTGATCGGACAAGCCGGCCGGGGTCCCGAACAGATCGCTGAGGGTGGGAATCGCCCGGACATTCATCTCATTCAGCGGCGACGGGTAGGCGCTGGTGCATTTCAGCAGGATCAGTTTCCGGTTGCCGGTGTCGGCAATAACATCGACCGCTTCGCGGATCTCGTCCACCGAGGCCATGCCGGTGGACATGATCACGGGCTTCATCGTAGCCGCCACGCGACGGACCAGTTCATGATCGGTCATTTCGAACGAGGCGATTTTGTGGATCGGCGCGGCGAGTTGCTCCAGGAAATCCACCGCCGTCTCGTCGAACGGCGTGGAGAACACGTCGAGGCCGAGGGCGCGGGCTTCGGCAAACAGGGCTTCGTGCCAATCCCACGGGGTTGATGCCTCCTGGTAGAGATCATACAGGGTGCGACCCTTCCAGGCATTGTCGCCACTGATCCGGAAGTACGGTTGGTCGCTATCGATGGTCAAGGTATCGGCGGTGTAGGTCTGTAGCTTGACGGCGTCCGCGCCAGCCTGTTTGGCGGCGTGGACCAGCTCCAGGGCCCGTTCGAGGCGGCCGTTGTGGTTGCCGGACAACTCGGCGATCAGGTAGGCGGGCTGGCCCTCCCCGATGTGGCGGCCGGAGGGCAGCGTGATGATGGACTCAAAGCGATTCATGAACGGGACTCCCCGGCGGCGAGCACGGCGTGCAACACTTCGGCCCGACGCCAGTCTTCCTCGGTGTCGATGTCCTGGACGCGGTGGCGCGGCAACGGGACCGGCGCCGACCGGTCGGAGAACAGGCGGGGGGCGGGGGGGGACCGCGCGACATCGATCCAATAAAA